>ERZ773146.2963-NODE-2963-length-11084-cov-5.642216_pt1 | contig 11084 bp, 8 predicted proteins | sample MGYA00580847_ERZ773146 | MGnify/ENA primary metagenome ERZ773146 (study PRJEB29015, sample SAMEA2737830) | human gut metagenome | biome: human gut; feature: human-associated habitat; material: faeces | place: China | collected 2012 ...
ATCGTTTTTGGCCTTTAAGTCCACGGTCGGCCAAAATCCCGACGGCTCTCTCAAGAGCCGCATCGTCCCCTACTTCCCCCCGGCGACCATCGTGACCACCCCCCGGTCCGACGTGCAATATGTGGTCACAGAGCAGGGCGTCGTGAACCTCAAGCCCTTGACCACGCGGGACCGCGCCCGCGCCCTGATCGACCTGGCCCACCCGGACTGCCGCCCGGAGCTGGTGGAGGCCGCGAAAAAGCTGGGCATTTTCTAAGCTTCTCCAGGCAGACAAACAGACAGCAGCCTGCCCCGCCTGGGGCAAGCTGCCATCCTGTTTTCTATGAGATACTTAGATACAAATGCCATGCAAGCGGATCACTTGCAGATCACTTGGTCATGTCCAGGAAATACTGGTGGACGGACGTGTCCTCATCCAGCTCCGGGTGGAAAGCCGTGACCAGCTGGTTCCCCTGGCGGGCGGCGACGATGTGGCCGTCCACTTCTGCCAGCACCTGGGCCTTGGGGCCGACGGCGGCGATGTAGGGGGCGCGGATGAAGGTCATGGGGATCTCGCCCACGCCTTCCATCTGGGCCACGGTGTGGAAGCTGCCCAGCTGCCGCCCGTAGGCGTTGCGCTTGGCGGTCAGGTCCATGGTGGCGAAGCAGGGGATGCCGCCCTCCACCTGGTCGGCCAGCAAGATCAGGCCCGCGCAGGTGCCGTAGACGGGCAGACCAGCCCGGATCTTCTCCTGCAACGCCTCGAACAGGTCCAGGTCGCGCAGGAGCTTGCCCATCACGGTGCTCTCGCCGCCGGGCAGGATGAGGCCGTCCAGGGGCTTTTCCAGATCGCGCTTCTGGCGGATCTCAAACCCCGCGGCCCCCAGCCGATCGAGCATGGTCTCATGCTCGGCAAAGGCCCCTTGCAGGGCCAGGATCCCAATGGCCATCTTACTTCCCCCGTTCTGCCATCAGCAGGGCGATCTCGTCCTCGTTGATACCGACCATGGCCTCGCCCAGATCGGTGGACAGCTCGGCCAGCTTCTTGGGGTCGTTGTAGTTGGTGACGGCCTGGACAATGGCGGCGGCACGCTTGGCGGGGTCGCCGGACTTGAAGATGCCGGAGCCAACGAACACGCCCTCGGCACCCAGGTGCATCATCAGGGCTGCGTCGGCGGGGGTGGCCACGCCGCCGGCGGCGAAGTTGACCACGGGCAGACGGCCGTTCTCCTTGACATAGCGCAGCAGCTCCACGGGGACCTGCAGCTGCTTGGCAGCCTCGAAGAGCTCATCGTCACGCAGGCCCTGGACGCGGCGGATCTCGGCATTCATGGCACGCATGTGGCGGACTGCCTGGACCACGTCGCCGGTGCCCGGCTCGCCCTTGGTGCGGATCATGGAAGCGCCCTCTGCAATGCGGCGCAGGGCCTCGCCCAGGTCACGGGCGCCGCAGACGAAGGGCACCTTGAACTGGGTCTTGTCGATATGATACACATCGTCGGCGGGAGAGAGCACTTCGCTCTCGTCGATGTAGTCGATCTCAATGGCCTCCAGGATCTGGGCCTCGGCGAAGTGGCCGATGCGGCACTTGGCCATGACAGGGATGGAAACGGCCCCCTGGATCCCCTTGATCATCTTGGGGTCGCTCATGCGGGACACGCCGCCAGCCGCGCGGATGTCAGCGGGGATCCGCTCCAGCGCCATCACAGCGCAAGCGCCGGCTTCCTGGGCGATGCGAGCCTGCTCCGGGGTCGTGACGTCCATGATGACGCCGCCCTTCAGCATCTGGGCCAGTTCCTTGTTCAGCTTATAACGATCATTCATAGTGTATACTCCATTCTCGGTTTCCTTCCAGAACACCGTTGATTTTGTTGGGACAACGGCAGTGATAACATGATTATCCACGGCGATAATCTGGAAGCCCTGAAAGCTCTGCTGCCGCAGTATGAGGGTCGGGTGAAGTGCATCTACATCGATCCTCCTTACAACACTGGCAATGAGAAGTGGTGCTACAACGATAATGTCAATGATCCGCATATTCAAAAGTGGCTGGGCGAAGTCGTTGGTAAAGAAGGCGAGGATTTGACACGCCATGACAAGTGGCTCTGCATGATGTATCCTCGGCTGATGCTGCTGCAGAAGTTGCTGGCGGATGATGGTGCGATTTTTATTAGCATTGACGACAACGAGCTTTACAACTTGAAATCCATCTGTGATGAAATCTTTGGTGCGAGTTGTTTCGTTTCCAATATTTCGTGGCAGCGCACTTACTCCACTCGAAATGATTCTAAAGGCATCGTAAACGAGGTGGAGCATATTCTGGTATACAGCAAACAGCCAGGATGGAATCCCAACAAGTTATCTCGTACCGAAGAAATGAACGCACGTTACTCTAACCCGGATAACGATGTATGTGCATGGAAAAGCACAGATGCTTTTGCACCCGGAGCTACAACGCATCAAGGAATGGTTTATGCTATTCAGAATCCATTTACAGGCGTACTTCTTTACCCGTCTAATGGACGTTGCTGGTCTTTAGGACAGGATCAGATGTTTGAAATCATGTCGCAGTGGGGCGAGTATGAATTGCGCGAGATAGCGGATGTTCAGAAAAGAGCATCAATATGCGGAGTGTCAGAAGCGCAGGTTAAAAGTGGTGTTAAAGCAATCATGCTATCTGACAGCGTGGAAGATGCTGCACAAAAGGCAGCTGCGATTTATAATCGCGGACAGTGGCCATTGTTCTACTTTGGTCAAGGTGGAAAAGGTGGAATTCGTAGAAAAACATATCTTGATAATGTCGGAGGTCGCGTTCCTACAAACTTCTGGCCGTTTTCTGAAACTGGTCATACAGATGAAGCAAAAAAAGAAATGTTGACGATTTTTGACGGGAAGGCGCAGTTTGACACGCCTAAGCCTCGCCGCCTTATTGAATTTGTGCTGAGGATTGCAGGTTCTGAGGATGCGCTGATTCTTGATTCCTTTGCCGGCTCTGGAACAACTGCCCATGCGGTGCTGAATATGAACAAAGCGGATGGAGGACACCGCAAGTTTATTCTGGTGGAGATGGGCGACTACGCCGATACTACGACTGCTGAACGTGTGAAGCGTGTGATCAACGGCTATGGCAAAGACAAGAACGCCGTAGAAGGCACTGGTGGCAATTTCAGTTACTACGAACTGGGCGAGCGGCTGCTTCTGCCGGATGGCAACCTGAATGAAAGCATCGGCACAGACAAAATCCGTGACTACATCTGGTATACGGAAACGAAGAAACCTGCGGTGAATCAACAGAACGGAAGCCCGTATTTCCTCGGTGAGAACAACCACACCGCTTACTATTTCTACTATGAGCCCGACCAGATGTGCGTGTTGGACTATGCTTTTTTGTCTACCATCCCGGAAAAAACGGAAAACTATCTGATTTATGCTGACCGCTGTGCATTGAGTGAGAATGACCTGCTGCGGTTTGGTATTACGTTTAAGAAAATTCCGCGCGACATTGCGCGGGTGTAAGGAGGACGGCTCTTATGGAATTGAAAAATTATCAGAAAGCCGTCATTCGGGATTTGGAACGCTATCTGGAAATTCTGATGCAGACAAAGAACATCGAAACGGCCTATACTCGGCTCTGGCAGGAGAAAGATGTAAAAGTCGGATTTGGCGGAATGCCCAAGTATCAGAATATTCTGCCCGGTGTGCCAAATGTCTGCCTGAAAGTTCCTACGGGCGGCGGCAAAACATTTTTGGCTGCAAATGCCATCGAGCCGATTTTCTCCGCACTGGGTGTGGTAAAACGCCGTGCAGTGGTTTGGCTGGTTCCGTCAGATGCTATCCTGACCCAAACCTTGGCTGCATTGCGTGACCCTGCACATCCTTACCGCCAGAAAATTGATGTTGCCTTTGGCAGCCGTGTAGAAGTGTATACCAAAGAACAGCTTTTGATGGGGCAGCACTTCAATATCTCTGCGGTCAACGAGCAGCTTTCCATCATGGTGCTGTCTTACGATTCGTTCCGTGGCAAGAAGGAGCGGCTCAAGGCCAAGCAGGAGAACAGCAGCCTTGTTGCGCTGGCAAATGCACTGGGCGAACCTGATATGCCGCTGGAAGATACCGACCCGACCGCCTTGATGCAGGTCATTAATCAGCTGCATCCGCTGGTCATTGTAGACGAAAGCCACCATGCGCGCAGTAACCCAAGCAAGCAGATGCTGCAAAACTTCAATCCCTGCTTTGTGCTGGATCTGACGGCAACGCCCACTAAGGAAAGCAACATCATCTCCATTGTGGATGCGATTCACTTGAAACGCGAGAACATGGTCAAGTTGCCTGTCATTGTGATGAACCGCAACAGCCAGCAGGATGTGCTGCATGATGCCATCGAGATGCAGCGGACACTGGAAATTCACGCAAAAGATGCCTACGAAAAGGGTGGCAGCTACATTCGCCCCATCGTGCTGTTTCAGGCGCAACCCAAGAGCACAGAAAATGCAACGACCTTTGAAAAACTGCGCCAACGCCTGATTGCAGCCAACATTCCAGCAGAGCAAATTGCCATCAAGACGGCGGAGATCAACGAGTTGAAAAATGTGGACTTGCTGTCGGAAAAGTGTTCAATTCGCTTTATCATTACAGTCAATGCCTTGAAAGAGGGTTGGGACTGCCCCTTTGCGTATATCCTTGCTTCGCTGGCGAACCGCACCAGTCAGGTGGATGTGGAGCAAATCGTGGGGCGTATTCTGCGCCTGCCCTATACCCGGAAACATTCTTCTCCGATTCTGAATACTTCGTATGTTCTGACCTCGTCTGCGGACTTCAAGCGTACGCTGGACGGCATCGTCAAGGGCTTGAATAACGCAGGCTTCACTGACCACGATTACCGTGTGCAGGAAGAAGCTGCCCCGGTCGAGCCGCTGCCCAAAGTGGAGCAGACCATCTTCCCGACACAGCCGATAAACGAAGCAATGCCTGCGGCATCGGCGGAAGAGGAAGAGTTTTTTGATTTCGACCCGACACTGTTGGGCAGCACCTTGGCAAAGGCAAGTGTTTCTCCCTCGGTGCAGAATATTTTTGACCGCTCTGAAAAGGAACAGAACGATTTTGATGTTGCTATGCAGCAGCACCAGAATGACCCGTTGAGCGATTTGCCGCTGGAGGTGCAGGATAAAGTGGATACCTCTCATGTAAACCCAGAGTTTTTGGAGGATGTTCACACCCTCAAACTTCCGAAATTCTGCCTAAAAGTACAGCCATCGCTTTTCTCGCTGTACGACAGCGAAGAACTCTCAAAGGAAAACCTGCTCAGCAACTTTACGTTGAAGGGAAAACCCAGCGCAATCGACTTCGGCCATCTGGACGACGATTTGGCGCAGGTCGATTTGGAAGACTGCGATACCACGACACCGCGTATCTCCAAGCTGAAAGATGATTATCAGCAGTACATGAACAGGCAGTTTCCACTGCTTCCGGGCGAGGATAAACTGCGTATCTGCAAGGATATTATCCACAAGAGCCTTTGCAAGATGAACGCGGTGGATGACAATGAACTGCGGCGTTATGTCGATGGTATCGTGGATAATATGAACCGCGAAGAGCTAGACGCGCTGGAACGGATGCCTGTTAACTTTGCAGCAAAAATTCGTGCATACGTCATGCAGCTTCAAGAGGAAACTGCACGAGAAAACTTCTACAAGTGGCTGGAAACGGAGAAAATCGTATGTGAACCCCGCTTTCAGTTGACGGAGTATATAACCCTCCCGGATAGCACTTCTTCAATGAGCAAGAGCCTGTACCAGACCGAGGGCAAGATGGATGGTCTGGAATATAAAATGGCTCTGGCAATGACCAACATGGACAATATCCGCTGGTGGCATCGCAACCCGGAGCGTAACAAGTTTTCGTTCTGTTTGAACGGATTCCGCAACCATTACCCGGATTTTATCGTCCGCACGACCAGTGGAAAGATTATTCTGATTGAAACCAAAGGCGACCAGCTGGAAAATGCAGAGTCCAGAGAAAAAATTCGTCTGGGTCGTGCATGGCAGGATGCCGCTGGCAAGCAGGCATACCGCTATTATATGGTGTTCCAGAATAAGGATTTGCAAATGGAGGGCGCATACCGATTTGATGAGTTTTTGACGCTGTTGAGGGAGTTGTAAGAGATAGACTATTCCGTTAGACAAAATTTGTTGAAACAAAATAAACATAACTATTTAAGATTGGAAAGGAGTGGTCATAGATGTCTAACCATCAAGCATCTGAGCAAATGATTGGCTATCTTTATCAAGTGCGATATGCCTTAGCTTTGTTATTGGATGATGATAACTCCAATTCTCAAATAAGTATAGAAAAGTTCGATGATGTTGCACTTATAGATGGAAATGTGCCAAAAGAACTCGTACAACTGAAACATCATGTAAACAAAGCCGGAAATCTTACAGATAAGAGTACAGATTTATGGAGAACATTAAAGGTTTGGCTTGATTTGGTTTCCGAATCTCCTGATTTAATAGCAGAAACGAATTTTCTCATTATTACAACAGCTTCTGCACCTGACAATACGGTTGCAGCTTCGTTAAAGAAGGACAGTGGTATAAAAAGGACTCCCGATATGGTGGACGCTCTGTACCAGACCTTAAAAGACGTTTGCACAGAATCCGAAAGTCAAAGTAATAGAAGGTTTTATGAGGCTTTTCTGTCGGCGGATGAGAATCTTGCAAAATGCTTAATAAATAAAATTTATGTACTCGATAATGCAAATAATATAATTGATGTTGAAAAGAGGATTCGAAAGCAGGTTCGGATTAGTTGTACCCGAAAATATGAAAATAAAGTCATGGAGCGATTGGAAGGTTGGTGGTACAGGCAAGTCATTGAAGGGCTTTACTCGGATACGCCAATATTTATATCTCAGGATCAAGTTATAAATTATGTCGTATCTACAAGTCAAGAATATGCGAATGATAATCTTCCTATAGATATTTTTGACTTGGGCTATACTCAAGCTGATGAAATGAGTGCTGATGATAAAACATTTTACCAGCAGCTAAAATTGATTTGTCTTGGAAACCATCACCTAAAAGTTGCAGTGAATGACTATTATCGTGCATTTAATCAACGTGCAAGTTGGGTACGAAATAATTTGCTATACATTGATGAATTGGATAAATACGAGCGACGGCTAATTGATGAATGGGAACGTGAGTTTGCGATAATGGCAGATGCACTTGAGGAAAATCCGAATCTTGCAGAAGATGAAAAAGTAAAAGCAGGAAAACAGCTTCTTACTAAAATGGAAGAGAAAGATATTCGGATTCGAGAAAAGTGTCAAGCGCCCTTCGTTATGCGAGGAAGTTATCATATATTAGCTGACCAACGGAAAGTGGGTTGGCATATCGACTTTGAAGAACGTCTAAAACAGTTGTTGGGCATATAAAAGGAGGCGGCGGATATGCAAGAGTGGAAAATGCGAACAAGGGAAATCGCATATCTTCTCAATCCAGCCTTTTGCGGAAGAATACTATATACCACGATTCGGGCGTACAACGAAAAGTCGCATCGGGCATTTCCATTTCCGCTGGTTTATTTGGTTTTACCCTTGGTCTTACATAAAGAAACGAGAGCTATAATATCCAGTAGAACACATCTGCATATATGGGCTCAACAAAATCCGCAGCTTTTGATAGACTTTCCTCAAAGAGCGAGGGAGTTGATTCCTATTACAAATGAAGCGGTTGAAATGCTACTTCAGACAAGAAAAATTATTTTGACACCATCTGGCGAACTGGAAGTTCCTCCAAGGTCGAAAATTCTGAATAGAGAAAAGTATACCGATTCTGAAATTGCAGAATGCCTTACGAAATGTGCACATATCGCAAGGTGGTTTGAAGATGCTGGGAAAGTCGAAAACATTTACATCAGTTTGGGGGTAAGACCATGATGCAAATACGAGAACTTGTGCTGTATGGACGCAATGGAAAAGTCCGCCATTTACCCTTTTCACTTGGAACGGTGAATATTATTACTGGAAAATCAAAATCGGGAAAATCTGCTGTTGGTGATATTATTGATTACTGTATGGGTGGATTATCTTGTAATATTGCCGATGGTGTGGTGCGAGATACGGTTGACTGGTACGGATTACTTTTACAATTTGAAGATGAACGAGTTTTTGTGGCTCGAAAGAACCCAGAAAAAGGACAGCAAACAACGAGTGACTGTTACATTGAAGTAGGCAAAGAAATCGAATCCCCACAAACGGGCGAATTTTCTTCTAACACAAATGTAGACGGAATAGAAGAAACACTTACCCGAAGAGTAGGAATTTCTGAAAATTTGAATATTCCGCCAGAAGGTCAAAGCAGAAAGTCGTTGGCTGCAAACATTCGACATGCGCTGTATTATTGTTTTCAAGGACAGGACGAAATTGCAGCCAAGAACTTTTTGTTTCATCGCCAGTCAGAGAATTTCATTACACAGGCTATTAAGGATACTATCCCGTATTTTTTAGGTGCAGTTAGTGAAGGGGCTTTGGCTTTAGAAAATGAGCGAAGCATTCTTAAACGGAAGTTGGTTATTGAAAAGCGAAAACTTGAAGAGAATAGATACTTGATGGGTGGCGGTTCAACACGAGCAGCTGTGTTGATTACAGAAGCGCAACAGGTCGGCTTGCTTGATGCAAATATTCCCATTGACTATCAAAACTATGGAAAATTGCAATCCGTTCTTGAAAGTGTTGAAAAGTGGAATCCAAGTATGGAAGATTTTGACGATGGAATGGACGAATTGACCTCCTTGCAAAGTAAACTGCATGAAGCTCAAAATGATTTGAATGAAATCAAAGAAAATCTTAATAGTGCAAAACGCTATTGGGGAGAAACAACTGGTTACACAAGTGAAGTTGAACACCAAAAGCTAAGACTTGAATCAATCGGATTGTTTGAGAAATTGGACTTTAATCCGGGAGAATGCCCATTATGTTCTGGAAAATTGACACAACCTCTTCCAAGTGTTGAAATGATAAAAAAATCTATCACTGCTTTGGATAAATCGATCGAGAGCGTTACAAGAGAACAACCAAAGTTGCGAACTTTTATTTCAAAGTTGGAAAATGATGAACAACAGAAGCAAGAAGAAATAAAAAGATTAAAAACCGAGATTGATAGCTTATACCAGCAGGAAGATGAAAAAGAAAAACTTCGTGATTTGAACGTCCGTAGAGGAAAAGTTATTGGTCGGATTAGTCTTTGGCTTGAAAGTGTGCAGAATGATGCTACATCGGAAGCTCAAGAGCAGCACATAAAAAAGATTGAGGAGAGACTAAATGAAATAGATGGTGCGCTAAATAGAGATTCTGTTGAGGAGCGTAAGCAGTCAGCACTGTCGCGGATACAGCAGTATATGACAAAATGGGCAGAAGAGCTGCAGCTGGAGCATAGCGATAGTCCCTATAGACTTGACTTGAACAAGATGACTGTAGTTGTAGACAAATCAGATCGCCCTGTGCCGCTAAAACAACTAGGAAGTGGCTCCAACTGGGTTGGAGTACATCTTATAACCTATTTTGCACTCCAATATTATTTTATCGAATCAAATCGTCCTGTTCCAAGATTTCTTTTTCTCGATCAGCCCTCGCAGGTTTATTTTCCTTCAGAACTTGATGAACAAAAGATAGACGAAGATGAAGTTAATAAAATGTACAAGTTCATAATTGACAGGACGGAGGAACTTCATGGCCAGTTGCAGGTCATAGTGGTAGATCATACTGCCGGAGAAGAAGATCAGTCCCATCAGTTTGTCACAGAGAGCTGGTGGAAAGACGATAAAAAACTCATCCCGGATGATTGGTATGAGCCAAATGAGGCATTGATTCCTGTATCTTAAAAATAGTAGTTGACTACAATAAAGCCCACAGGCTATCTAGCCTGTGGGCTTTGCTGTATTTTCAAATTTTAGAGTTCAAATACTCTACCAGTTCCCAAACCGTTGTCAACGGATTGCTCTGCCGTGAAATCGGCTCGATGCCTTGGCACTGGATTTGACAGGCACGAGCTTTCGCTCGCTGAATTGCAGTTGCCTGCAAAGGCTTCAAAACGTCAAAGTAATCCTTGTTCTTCTCATAATCGGGGATTCTATTTGTTTGTTTCAGCAAGGGAATCAGTGCTTGACAATCTTCGACCTCTGCCTGCTGATTTACAAAGTGCAGTAAGAACCACAGCTCAAAGGATGGATTGGAGTAGGCCAGATGATAGCCTTCCTTTTGAGCGGACTGTTTGGCACGCAGAAGAACCTCGTTGGAGTTATCGTCACGGTCAAATACGCACCAGATGGAGTCACCATCTTCCGGGTAGTATGGATTATTGCCCATCGTTGCTTTGGCCTTTTGCACAAGCCTGTCGGCAGACTTGTACTGAGAAGAAATCGGGATAATGTCAATATTGCATCCTCGACTGCGGAAACGCTTGAAATAGCGAATCTCCGTTTCGCTGCCCTCGCAGATAAGATACACGACCGGATTGCGCTTTCTGGTGTGGACAGATTTGCGGCTGATCTCTTTTATTCTGCCCATGCTGCATCCCCTCCAATGAACGGAATCGCCCCATACCGGCCCTGCAAATAGCCTTTGGCGATGTTCTCGCCTTTCCGCGGGGAGAATTCCGTCAAAGCATAAACATCGGTCTGCATCGTTCTCTCATCCTTCTCTGCAAACCAGATCTGATCCCGGCGCAGCAGGGTCAGATCGAGAAGCCCGGTATCGTGGGTGGTGAAAATAAGCTGGGCGTGGTTCGTATTGATGGCAGCATCCTGTACCATCTCGATCAGATGTCGGGTCAGAAGCGGGTGCATACTGGATTCGATCTCGTCCACGACCAAAACAGCCCCGGATTCCAGAGCGGCCAGCCACATCCCGATGCGGGAGAAGAACCGCTGTGTGCCGACCGATTCCAGCCCCAGAGGAAGCCAGAATCCCTTGGACGCACCGTCCCCGGATTCCAACGTGTGCAGGGCAGAGATGATCGGTTCGTCTTTGGAGCCGGTAATGCGGATGTCTTTGATGCCGAGGTCTGCATACAGCATTTCATGCAGGATACGGCTCTTTTCAGAGC
>ERZ773146.2968-NODE-2968-length-11062-cov-11.923867_pt1 | contig 11062 bp, 9 predicted proteins | sample MGYA00580847_ERZ773146 | MGnify/ENA primary metagenome ERZ773146 (study PRJEB29015, sample SAMEA2737830) | human gut metagenome | biome: human gut; feature: human-associated habitat; material: faeces | place: China | collected 2012 ...
ATGTCGCCGAAGAAAATGATTGGACTTTCTTTCGCCGCTCCGGCGGCGAAACTCTGCGAGGCTTTTTATAGCGCGGTTTTATATCTTGTCCTCTGTGCAACTTACGCCTGCAGATCCGGATAGAGCGGGAAGCGTGCGCACAGGTCGAGCACCTGCGCCCGCACGGACGCAACAGCGTCCTCGCCCTCATCGACCAAACGGCAGATGAACGCGCCGATCTGACGCATCTCCTCCTCGCCCATGCCGCGGGTCGTGACGGCCGGCGTACCCAGACGCACGCCGCTCGTGACGCGCACGGACTGCGTCTCGTTCGGGATGGTGTTCTTGTTGGCGGTGATGTTCGCCGCGTCGAGCAGATCCTGCATCTGCGCACCGGTGCGGCCGCGGCTGAAAACGTCGGCCAGCATGAGATGATTATCCGTGCCGCCGGAGACCAGACGGATGCCGCCCTGCTGCAGCGTCTCGGCGAGCACGGCGGCATTTCGGACCACCTGCTGCTGATAGGTGCGGAAGGCCGGCTGCAGCGCCTCACCGAAGCAGACCGCCTTGCCGGCGATGACGTGCATGAGCGGGCCGCCCTGCGTGCCGGGGAAGACGGCGCTGTCGATCTTTTTGGCGAGCTCGTCCCGGCAGAGGATGATCGCGCCGCGCGGGCCGCGCAGCGTCTTGTGCGTCGTGCAGGTGACGACGTCGGCATACGGCACGGGGCTCGGGTGCACGCCCGCAGCGACCAGACCGCCGATGTGCGCCATATCGACCATCAGGTACGCGCCGACGGAATCGGCGACCTCACGGAAGCGCGCAAAGTCGATCACGCGCGGATACGCGCTCGCACCGGCGATGATGAGCTTCGGGCGGACCTCCTCGGCCGTGCGCGCAAGCGCCTCGTAGTCGATGGTCTCGGTCTCGGGGTCAACGCCGTAGAAATGCGCCTCAAAATATTTCCCGGACAAAGACGCCTTGCTGCCGTGCGTCAGATGTCCGCCGTGAGAGAGGTTCATGCCGAGGATCCGGTCGCCCGGCTGCAGCAGCGCCGCATACACGGCCATATTCGCCTGCGAGCCGGAGTGCGGCTGGACGTTTGCGTGGTCCGCGCCGAACAGCCGCGTCACGCGCTCGATCGCCAGACGCTCGACCTCATCAACGTACGCACAGCCGCCGTAGTAGCGCGCGCCGGGATAGCCCTCGGCGTATTTGTTCGTCAGGTGGCTGCCAACAGCCTCCATGACGGCCTGACTCGTGAAATTCTCGGACGCGATCAGCTCCAGATGGTCGCGCTGGCGCTCCAGCTCGCGCGCCATGGAAGCATACAGCTCCGGGTCTGCCTGCATCAGGTGTGCATAATCCATATCGGGAACCTCCGTTTTTGTCAATTTTCGCCCTATTAGTGTATCATGGATCCCATGTATTTTACAAGTGGACGCGGCATAGATTAAAGTATCCCGTTTTTCTCCGAGGTGAGGCAAGTTGAACAAATGGAGCGCGCTGCGCCCTTATCTTTTCTTCGTCGTGCTCGCGCTGGCCGTCGGCGGCGCGGCAGGCGCCGCCGCACGCGCGGGCATGGACGCCTACGACCTGCTGACAAAGCCGCCCGCCACACCGCCGGACTGGCTGTTTCCGGTCGTGTGGACGCTGATCTATCTGCTCATGGGCATCGCCATGGGGCGTGTCTGGCGCGCCGCCTCCGGCAGCGCGCGCAGGCAGGCTGCCGCACTCTGGTGCGTCCAGCTCGGCGTCAACGGTTTTTGGCCGGTGGTGTTTTTCCTGTGGCAGGAGCACGGCGCGGCGTTTTTCCTGCTCGCGGGGCTGATCGCGCTCGTACTGGCGATGAGTGCACAGTTTTCCCGCCGCGATCCGGCGGCCGCGTGGCTGTGCGCGCCGTACCTCCTGTGGCTGCTGTTCGCGGCGTACCTGAACCTCGGCGTCTGGCTGCTCAACCGGTGAAGTCTGGGTAAAGTTCCTGCAAAGATTGTGTTTGCATGGGGCAACAGATTGTGGTAAACTGCCCCAGAGGAGGGAAGTATCCCATGAAAAAACCAATCAAGATCATTCTGATCGTCCTGGCTGTTATCGTCGGTCTGTTCGCCGCACTGCTCATCTGGCTGACCGCCACGCAGCTCAACGTCAAGACGGAGACCGCCGTCGTGACGCGCGGCGACAACAGCACCGCCGCCTTCGCCCCGGGCGACGAGGTGTCCATCCTGTCGTGGAACGTCGGCTATGCCGGTCTGGGCGAAGAGTCCGACTTCTTTATGGACGGCGGCAAGCAGACCCGCGCGCCGAGCAAGGCCATCGTGGAGAAGAACATGGACGGCATCGTCGCGACCGTGCAGGGCATGGCCGCCGACTTCACGTTCCTGCAGGAGATTGACGCCGGCCCCTCGACCCATGCCTACGGCATTGAGGAGGCAGGCCGCCTGCGCACCGAGACGCAGCTGGACAGTGCACACGCCCTGAACTACAAGTGCGCCTTCGTGCCCTACCCCATCCCGCCGATCGGCCGGGTGAACACGGGGATCATGACGCTCTCGACCGCGCCGATCGCCTCGGCCGAGCGCATCGCGCTGCCGAGCCCGTTCAAGTGGCCGGTGTCGGTGGCAAACCTCAAGCGCTGCCTCATGCCCGTGTATATCGACCTTGAGGGCACGGATGCGCAGCTCGTGCTCGTCAACCTCCACCTCGAGGCATATGACGACGGCGAGGGCAAGGCCGCGCAGACCGCCGCGCTCACGTCGTTCCTAGAGCAGGAATACGCCAAGGGCAACTACGTCATCGCCGGCGGCGACTTCAACCAGACCTTCCCCGGCGGACTGGACAAGTACCCGATCAAAAACGATGATCTCTGGACGCCCGGCATGCTCGACGACAGCATGCTGCCCGACGGCTGGCACTTCGCGTATGACACGGCCGTGCCGAGCTGCCGCCTCGACAACCAGCCCTACGACGCCGAGAGCGAGGCCACGCAGCACTACGTCATCGACGGCTTTATCCTCTCGCCGAACGTGGAGCTGACGAGCGTGCAGACGCAGGATGACGGCTTCCGCTTCTCCGACCACAACCCCGTGCTGCTGAGCATCCGCCTGAAATAAGCACAATATTGCAAACGCCCGCTTCCAGTCGGAAGCGGGCATTCATTTTATTTATTCTGCGCGTTTTATTCTGCGCCGGTGATGCGCAGCTCACGGCAGGAGCCGGGGCCGAAGCGCGCCTCCATCGCCTGTCGGTAGGCGGGAAAGGCAGTACACGGCATGAGCGCCTGCACGCACCCGGCAAAGCCGCCGCCATGCACGCGCCACGCACCCACCCCGTCGAGCAGCGCCGACGCACAGGCAAGCCCCCGCGCGAGCCGGTCGTCCCCGCCGGGGACCTGGATGTTGCGCAGCAGCTGCTCCGACGAGCGGCCGGAGGCGTTCATGAGGCGCAGATATTCCCCCGCATCCCGGCGCGCAAGCGCATCGCGCATCTGCGGAACACGCGCGTTTTCGGCGAAAAAGTGCGCCGCGCGGTCGTCGGCAATCCCCGGCTGCCGGTGGGCGAAAAAGTCAGCCGGGTCGACTTGTGAGAGCGTCTCGGCGCCGAAGCGCTGCGCAACGCTGTGCATATCGGCCGGGATCGCGGCGTAGGCCGCCGTCAGCCCCGCGTGGCTGCCGCCGGTGTCCGTCAGGCTGAGCGTGAGCCCCATGGCGGCAAACGACGCCGCGACCGGAAGGATCTCCCCGGCGGCAAAATCGAGATACACCGCGCCGCTGCGCGCGCACGCCATCTGATCCATGAGGCCGGAGGGCTTTCCGAAGTGCCGGTTTTCCGCCTGCTGACCGAAGCGGGCGAGCTGCTCCGGCGTGAACGCGCCGCCATTATAGAGCGCGTTGAAGATGCGGCCGACGAGGATCTCGAACGCGGCCGAGGACGACAGCCCGCCGCCTGTACGCAGCGCAGAGGAAGCCCACGCCTCGAAGCCGCCGATCTGCCCGCCGGCTTCCAGAATACTCGCCGCCACGCCGCGCACGAGCGCCCACGGCTTGCCATAGGCGCGCGCATCAACGCTCAGATCGTCAAGCGAGACGGTAAACGGACGGTAGCCCCGCGAGTGGATGCACACGCGGCGGTCACGGCGGCGCGCGGCGCGCGCGCGGATGCCCACATCCACGGACGCCGCCAGCACGCGCCCGAGCTGGTGGTCGGTATGATTCCCGGCCAGCTCCGTGCGGCCGGGGGCAAAAAATCGCTGCATGATCTTCCTCCAAAAAAAGCCGGCAGGCAAGCTGCCCGCCGGCTTCCCAGCTTGTCAACGAACCTCGTAGAGTTTGCGCCCGCAGGCGCAAAGAAAATCCAATCATTTTCTCCGGCGACATGTGCGGCGGAGAAAATACTTCTCGGCCTGCAAACGTGCGCGCCGTTTGCCTTGGGCGGACGGCGCGTGCGCTGCAGTCAGGCCGCAAACCCTTTTGTCAGAAAGTAACACTTTCTGACAGTCTAAAAAGGCCGGCAGGCAAACTGCCCGCCGACCTGACTGTGCAGAAAAACTCAGTGCTTGCGCACGAGCACCCGCTCGATGCCGCGCACGACGCCGGCAGCATCCACGCCGTATTTGGCGAGAAGCTCGGTGTACTTGCCGGTCTCGGTGAACGTGTCGGGAATGCCGACAAACTCCGTCGGCGCAGCCGCGCCGCCCCATGCGAGCGCCTCCGCCACGGCGCTGCCAAGACCACCGTAGATGTTGTGCTCCTCGGCAGTGACGATCGCGCCCGTCTCCTGCGCGCAGCGCAGGATGAGCTCACGGTCGATGGGCTTGATGGAGTACATGTCCACCACGCGCACGGACACACCGCGCTCGGCCATCTGCTCGGCCGCCTCGAGCGCCTTGTGCACAAGGATGCCGCAGGCGATGACGGTCACGTCCGTGCCGTCGCGCACGATCGCGCCCTTGCCGCACTCGAACTTCGTGTTCTCGTCATACAGATCCGGATACACGTCGCGCGACAGGCGCAGGTACATCGGGCCGTAGGTGTCGACGGCGTACTTCGTCGCCCAGCGGGTGCTGGCCGCGTCCGACGGAACGAGCACGGTCATGTTCGGCAGCGAGCGCATAACGGCGATGTCCTCCGTGGCGTGATGCGTCGCGCCGTCGAGTGCGTCGGACATGCCGCAATAGGCACCGCCGAACTTCACGTTCAGGTTGCCGTAGCACACCTGCGCACGCGCCGAGATAAGACCCAGCGTCGTGAGAAAGACCGTAAACGTGTTCACGAACGGGATCTTGCCGGTCGTGGAAAGGCCCGCCGCCGTGGCGACCATATCCGACTCGGCAATGCCCATGTTAAAATGCCGCTCGGGGTGCGCCTTGGCGAAAATGCCGCTCTTGGTAGAGCCGGACAGGTCGGCATCGAGCACGACGATATTCTCATTGGTATCGCCGAGCTCGGCGAGCACAGTGCCGTATACTTCACGAATGGATTTTCCCATCAGACGTTCCCTCCCAGTTCCTGCATTGCCTGCGCGAATTCCGCGTCCGGAATGGCCTTGCCGTGCCAAGCGGCCTTGCCCTCCATAAAGGACACGCCCTTGCCCTTGACCGTGTCGGCCAGGATCACGGTCGGCACGCCCTTGCAGGCGGCGGCAGCGTCGAGCGCGGCATCCAGCGCGGTCAGATCGTGCCCGTCGCAGCGCAGCACGTTCCAGCCGAAGGCGCGCCACTTGCCGGGCAGGTCGCGCAGCGGCATGATCTCATCGGTCGTGCCGTCGAGCTGCACCTTGTTCCAGTCGACGATGGCGGTGAGATTGTCGAGACCGAACTTCACGGCCGAGGCAGCCGCCTCCCAGACGGCGCCCTCATCGAGCTCGCCGTCGCCGAGCACGGCATACACGCGCGCGTCGGACTGATTGAGCTTCAGGCCGAGGGCGATACCCTGCGCCGCGGCGAGGCCGATGCCCAGCGGGCCGGACGGCATATCCACGCCCGGCGTGCGCATGCACGGGTGACCCTGCAGCGGGCTGCCGGTCTGGCGCAGCGTGTTCATGCTCTCGATGGGCAGAAAGCCCTTGCCGATCAGGTTGCGGTAGAGCATGGGCGCAGCGTGCCCCTTGCAGAGCACAAGGCGGTCGCGATTCGGGTCGTCGGGGTGCGCGGCGTCGACATGCATCCGCTGCTGGTACAGCAGCGTGAGAATCTCACAGGCAGACAGGCTGCCGCCCGGGTGGCCGGACTGTGCGCCGTGAATGGCCGTGAGTACGTCGATCCGATACTGACGGCAGAGCTCCTGGAGCTCAGCCGTGCGTTCCGGTGTCAAAGACATGGTAATTGTCCTCCTGTTTTGTGTTACATTATTAAGATACAACGACCGTATTTTGATGTCAACGGCACGAACTGGTTTTTTCGTGCCTTTTGCCTTGTTAATTTAATAATCGTTGCTTTCGTGCGGAACAATGGCTATAATTAAAAAGAATATATTTTGTTGTCTGCATCCCGCAGACCCATTCAGGAGGCGAGGTCAATGGACCCCAACAAGACGCTGAACATGACCATGCTCTGCGATTTTTATGAGCTGACGATGGGAAACGGTTATTTCCAGTGCGGCTATAAGGATCGGATCACCTACTTTGACGTGTTTTTCCGGACGGTGCCGGACAACGGCGGCTTCGCCATTGCGGCCGGTCTGGAGCAGGCGGTGCGGTATATCCAGCAGCTCCATTTTGACGAGGACGACATTGCCTATCTTCGCGGACGCGGCATTTTCAGCGAGGATTTCCTCAGCTATCTGCGAGATTTCCGCTTCACGGGCGATATCTGGGCGGTGCCCGAGGGCACGCCGATCTTCCCGCGCGAGCCGATCATGACCGTCCGCGCACCCGCCATCGAGGCGCAGCTCATCGAGACGTTCACGCTCCTGACCATCAACCACCAGAGCCTGATCGCGACGAAGGCCAACCGCATTGTCCGCGCCGCGCGCGGCCGCACGGTGCTTGAGTTCGGCTCCCGCCGCGCACAGGGCGCGGACGGTGCGATCCTCGGCGCGCGCGCCGCCTACATCGGCGGCTGTGCCGGCACCGCCTGCACGATCTCGGACGAGGTGTACGGCGTGTATGCCGGCGGCACGATGGCACACTCCTGGGTGCAGATGTTCGACTCCGAGCTCGACGCCTTCCGCGCCTACTGCCAGACGTATCCCGACAACGCCACCCTGCTCGTGGACACCTACAACAGCCTGCAGTCCGGCGTGCCGAACGCCATCCGCGCCTTCAATGAGGTGCTCAAGCCGCTGGGCATCACGCGCTGCGGCATCCGCTTCGACTCCGGCGACATCGCCTACCTGACGAAAAAGGCGCGCAAAATGCTCGACGACGCCGGCTGGACCGACTGCAAGATCACCGTGTCCAACGCGCTCGATGAGCGCCTGATCGCGGGGCTGCTGCGGCAGGGCGCGCAGGTCGACAGCTTCGGCGTGGGCGAGCGGCTCATCACCGCGCGCAGCGAGCCGGTGTTCGGCGGCGTGTACAAGCTTGCGGCCGTCGAGGACGAGGACGGCAACATCATCCCGAAGATCAAGATCAGCGAAAACGTCGGCAAGATCACAAACCCGCACTTCAAGAAGGTCTACCGCTTCTACAGCAAGGACACCGGCATGGCCGAGGCGGATTACATCTGCCTGCATGACGAGGACGTGGACGACACGCAGCCGCTCGAGATCTGCGACCCCGACGCGACGTGGAAGAAGAAGGTGCTCACCGACTTCACGGCGCGTGAGCTGCTCGTGCCCGTCTTCCGCGGCGGCGAGCTCGTGTACCAGAAGCCCTCGCTCGATGAGATCCGCACCTACTGCGCCGGGCAGCTTGCGACCCTGTGGCCGGAGGTGCTGCGCTTTGACTACCCGCACAACTACTACGTCGACCTGTCGGATAAGCTGCTGAAGATCAAGCTCGATCTGCTCAACGCCGGCGGAAAGTCGCAGGGCTGAGGCATGGAGGCAGCTTCCCGCCGTCAGGCGATCCTTGACCGGCTGCGCACGGCCGACCGTCCCGTGAGCGCGTCCGCGCTCGCCGCCGGGCTGAACGTCAGCCGCCAGATCATCGTGGGCGACATCGCGCTGCTGCGCGCAGGCGGCGCGGAGATCTCCGCCACGCCGCGCGGCTACGTGCTGCCGCGGGCGACCGACGGCATCACGCGCACCATCGCCTGCCGCCACACGCTTGCACAGACCGGGCAGGAGCTCGACATCCTTGTGGACAACGGCTGCACCGTGCTCGACGTCATCGTTGAGCACCCGGTCTACGGCCAGCTCACCGGTCAGCTCCAGATCAGCAGCCGCTACGATGTGGAGCAGTTTCTCGCGCGCATCCGCGACAGCGACGCCGCACCGCTGAGTATGCTCACCGGCGGACTGCACCTGCACACGCTGTGCTGCCCGAACGAGGATGCCTACACACGCGCCTGCGCCGCGCTCAAGGCCGCCGGGCTGCTGCTGGGCGATTGACAGAAGTTTAATTTAGTTGACAAGTGCATGCGAAGCCTTTATAGTATGCTTTACAGGTGTCAAGACACCTGTAAAGCATACTTATTTTATCTCACATATTTCTAGGAGGGCTTCACTATGCAGCGATTCCGGGACTTTCTGAAGCGAAAGGACATCGAGATCACTCTGCGGCGCTACGGCATCGACGCGCTCGGCGCGATGGCGCAGGGCCTGTTTTGCTCGCTGCTGATCGGCACGATCCTCAACACGCTCGGTCAGCAGTTCCACATCGGTTTTCTCAACGCCATCATCTTCACCCTCGGCAAGGGTGAGGCTGCGGTCGGCTATACGATCGGCGGCTGCGCGTCGCTGATGGTCGGTCCGGCGATGGCGGTCGCCATCGGTCACGCGCTGCACGCGCCGGCGATGGTGCTCTTCTCCCTCGTTCCGGTCGGCTTTGCGACAAACGCCATGGGCGGCGCCGGCGGTCCGCTGGCTGTGCTTGTGACGGCGGTCGTCGCGGCCGAGTTCGGCAAGGCCGTCAGCAAGGAGACAAAGGTGGACATTCTCGTGACCCCCATCGTCACGATCCTCGTCGGCATCGGGCTCGCCATGCTCGTCGCCGCGCCCATCGGCAAGGGCGCAAGCTGGGTCGGCAACATCATCATGTGGGCGACCGAGCAGCAGCCGTTCGTCATGGGCATCGTCGTGTCGGTCATCGTGGGCATCGCGCTCACGCTGCCGATCTCGTCGGCGGCCATCTGCGCGGCGCTCTCGCTCACGGGGCTTGCGGGCGGCGCGGCCGTGGCCGGCTGCTGCGCGAACATGGTGGGCTTTGCCGTGCTGAGCTTCCGCGAAAACGGCTGGGGCGGTCTGGTCAGTCAGGGTCTCGGCACGAGCATGCTGCAGATGGGCAACATTGTCCGCAACCCGAAGATCTGGATTCCCGCCATCGTGACGTCCGCCATCACGGGACCAATCGCAACGTGCATCTTCAAGCTCCAGATGAACGGCGCCGCCGTCAACTCCGGCATGGGCACGTGCGGTCTGTGCGGTCCGATCGGCGTGTGGACCGGCTGGGTCGCTCCGAGTGAGGCTGCCATCGCCAATGGCGCCGTGGCCATTCAGCCCGGCGCGATGGACTGGATCGGTCTGCTGCTGGTGTGCATCGTGCTGCCGGCCGTGATCTGCTGGGCGATCGGCCTGCTGTGCCGCCGCCTCGGCTGGATCCGCGAGGGCGATCTGAAGCTCGACTGAACCTGCATCGTCAAACCGCACAGGAGCGGATCCTGTGCGGTTTTTTCATGTGCCGTGCCGCGATTTGACGGACGGTTCGAAACGCTGTATAATCGGTGCATCCAAGTACCCGGAGGCGAAGCGTATGCCGATCATTGTCGACCGTGAGCAGATCCGCACGGACATCCTCATGGCGTTTGAGCGCTGCATCGAGCGCAAGCCCATGCTGAGCGTGTCCCTGCGCGACATTGCAGCCGAGGCGGGCATGAGCCATGCCAAGCTGCTCAACTATTTTGAAAGCAAAAACGACCTCATCCTCGCCTATGTGCGCTACACGCGCGAATATATGAGTGAAAAGTGCAGCCAGTGGTTCGCCGCGCACGCGCGCGCGGACTATGCCTCCAACCTCGCGTACATGAACGCCTTCATGGACTACGTGGCCAACGCCCCGTCGCACGAGCAGCGCCCGAGCGCCACGACCCAGACCTACGTCCTCGCGCGCTATGACCCGGAGATCGGGCAGCTCGTGCAGGACGAGTTTCGCGCCTGGCGCACACTTATGGAGCAGTGCCTCGTCCGCATCTACGGTCAGGAGGCCGGCATGCACGAGGCCGAGGCGATGATGATCCTCATCGCCGGCACGTTCATCTGCAACTACAACCGTGCGCTCACCGGTGAGATCAACGACAACATCCTCGGCTATCTCGGAAACCTGAGCCGCTCATAACGCAAACAATAAGTCCGCCTGACAAACTGAAGTCCGCCTGACAAGCAGTCAGGCGGACTTTTGCGCTTTCTATGCCGTCACGCGTCCGCGTGCGCGTCGCAGTAATGGTGGTAGATGTTCTCGATATACAGCGCCGCGTCACGGCCGCGCCCTGCAGAGAGCATGGCGATGATACGCAGCTCCTGCTCAATGACCGTCTCCGCGCCCCAGAAGCCGACACACCGCTCCCAGAGGACGCCGCTCACATCCGCGAGGCTGTTCATGAGCAGCGGAAAGATGCGGTTGCCGCTCAGCTCGGCGATGGTCGTGTCGAACCGGCGCATCCACCGCGCATAGACAGCGTTGCCCTCACCCGCATCCACGGCAGCGCGCAGCCCGTCCGTGATGGCGCGCAGCTGCTGCATATCCTCCGGCGTGCCGTGCTCACCGAGCAGGACCATCGCCCCGCCCTCGATCGCGTCGCGCGCCTCAACGAGTGAGCTCTCGATGGCGTGGTCGATTTCGCCGCCGTATTTGGCGAGCGCCATGAGCGTCTCGAAATTGCCGTGGCGGGCATAGTCCTCGATGTAGTTGCCGCGGCGCGCCTCCATGCGCACAAAGCCCATGCGCTCGAGATCCTCGAGCCCGGTGTGCACCATGGAGCGGCTGATGT
>ERZ773146.2969-NODE-2969-length-11061-cov-21.335181_pt1 | contig 11061 bp, 8 predicted proteins | sample MGYA00580847_ERZ773146 | MGnify/ENA primary metagenome ERZ773146 (study PRJEB29015, sample SAMEA2737830) | human gut metagenome | biome: human gut; feature: human-associated habitat; material: faeces | place: China | collected 2012 ...
CGCTCTGACCGATATAGCGCGCGGTCTGCACCATCTGCGCATCCGTCTCCCCCGGTAGGCCGAGGATCTGGTGCACGATGACCTCCAGACCGGCCGCGCGGAGGCGGCGGACCGCATCGTCAAACACCGGCAAATCGTAGCCGCGGCGGATATAGGCCGCGCTCTGCGGATGGATGGTCTGCAGGCCGAGCTCGACCCAGACGGGCTTTTCCGTGTTCAACCGCTGCAGCAGCGCGATCACCGCATCCGGCAGGCAGTCCGGCCGCGTGGCGACCGACAGCGCCGCAACATCCTCCGGCGCAAGCGCCTGTGTGAACAGGCGCTCCATGCGCGCGAGGCTGCCATAAGTGTTCGTGAAGTTCTGAAAATAGGCAATGTATTTGCCGCCGTCGTTTTTACCGGCTACGCGCACCTTGGCCGCCTCGATCTGCTGCGGGATGTCCAGTGCGCGGTCAGCGGCGAAGGCACCGGAACCGTCCCCGGCGCAGAAAATACAGCCGCGCGCACCGATAGTCCCGTCCCGGTTCGGACAGGTAAAGCCGCCGTCGAGCGCGAGCTTATAGACCTTGCAGCCGAAGCGGCGGCGCAGCTCCTCGTTCAAAGTGTGATAATACATAGCAGAAAAAGGCCGGGGATGCCCGGCCTTTGTGTTTATGCCTTCATCTGGCGCTTGCGCGCGAGATTGACCATACCGTCTTGCATGTCGTTGAGATTCATGAGCATCTTGCCGCTGCCGAAAGCCGCGCACGAGAGCGCATCGTCTACGACCGTCGTGCGGATGCCGGTGTCCTTCTCCACGAGCTGGTCAAAGCCGTAGATCAGGCTGCCGCCGCCGGCCATAATGATGCCGTTTTGTGCCAGATCCGCCACGAGCTCCGGCGGCGTGCGCTCGAGTACCATGTGGATGGTCTCAAGAATGTCGCGTGCGGGCTCGGCAATGGCCTCCACGAGCTCGACGGAGCTGATCTTCACGGATTTCGGCAGACCGGTCGTCAGGCAGCGGCCCTTGACCTCCTGAATGCCCACCTCCGCGCGCGGCACGAGGCACGCGATGCCGATCTTGAGCTCCTCAGCCGTGCGCTTGCCGATGAGGATGTTGTGCTTGCGGCGCACATAGCGCACGATCGCCTCGTCAAAGGCGTCGCCGGCGGTCTTGATGGATTCGCTCTCGACCACGCCGCCGAGGGAGACGACCGCGACCTCCGTCGTGCCGCCGCCGATGTCGATGACCAGATGGCCGTCCGGCTTGGAGATGTCCGCCCCTGCACCGGCTGCCGTGGCCACGGCGGACTCCACGAGGTACACCTTGCGCGCGCCGGCCTCGATGACGGCGTCGATGACGTTGCGCTCCTCCACGCCGGTCACACTGCTCGGTACCGTGACGAGCACACGCGGCTTGAAGAGGCTGAACGACGTCACGCGTGAGAGCAGCTCTTTGAGCATGAGCGCCGTCATGTCATAGTCCGAGATGACGCCCGCGCTGATCGGATGGATGGCCACGATGTTCGCCGGGGTGCGGCCGAGCATTTTCTGCGCGTCCTGACCGACCTTGAGCATCCGGCCCGTATACTTGTCGACCGCCACAATGGACGGCTCGCGCAGCATGATGCCCTTGCCACGCACAAACACGCGGATGTTGGTCGTGCCGAGGTCAATGGCAATGTCACGTTCAAAAATCATCATAAAGCAAAACTCCTGTATCATCCGCGCAGCGGATGTTATAGTCAATCGTAGCCGTCTCGCGGCTGTTTTAGTCGGCCGAGCGCGCGACGGTGGCGCAGACGACCTGCTCCGCGCCCGCTTTGCCAAGCACACGCGCACATTCCGAGAGTGTGGAGCCGGTCGTGACGATGTCGTCGATGAGCAGGACGCGCTTTCCCGTCACGTCCGCCCCCTTCTTTATGCGGTAGGCGCCGGTGATGTTCGCGCGGCGCTTGGCCGCGTCGCCGGTGCCGGACTGCGGCTGCGTGTTGCGCTGCTTATAGAGTGTCGGCGTGAGCGGCATGCCGAGTGCCTTTGCCGTCGCTTTCGCCAGCAGGCGCGCCTGATCGTAGCCGCGCTCGCGCAGGCGCTTGCGGCTCAGCGGCACCCAGGTGATGATGTCATACGCACCCGGAAGCTCCGTGCGCACCGTTTCGGCAACGAGCCGGCCATAGACCTTGGCGTACCCGGTTGCGCCGCCGAATTTATAGCGCAGCAGCGATTCACGCACATTGCCCTCGTAATTGAGCGGCGAAACGCACGCCGGGATAAACGGAAAGTGCTGCCGACCGCCGTTTTGCGCAAACGGCAGACCGGTCCTGCAGTGTGCGCAGATACCCTCGCGGCTGGTCTCGAGAAAGTCATGGCAGAACGCGCACCGCGGCGGATAGAGCAGGTCGAGCAGGAACGGGATCACTTTCATGCTTCACCGCACTCCCCGCAGAGCCGGGCGCGCAGGCCGCTGTAGCGCCGGGTCTGTGCCTGATTGTCAATCATATGATAAGCCACACCCTCGTCGCCGACGACGATGAGCAGGGACTTGGCGCGCGTGATGGCCGTATAGAGCACGCTGCGCGTGAGCAACATTGGTCCTGCCCTCCCGATGCAGAGCACGACCGCGCGGTACTCGCTGCCCTGCGATTTGTGCACCGTCATGACCCACGCGTGCTCGAGCTCGTTGAGCATTTCAAAGCCATAGGTCGCCGTCTTTCCGTCATAACAGACCGAGAGCGTCTCCGTCTGCGGGTCGATGGCCGTGATCTGGCCGACGTCGCCGTTATAGACCCCAGTCCCGGCTGTCGTACCGTCCGGGTTTTTGAGCACGATGTCGTAATCATTGCGGATCTGCATCACGCGATCGCCCTCGCGGAAGATGATCTCACCAAAGCGGCGTTCCTTCTTTCCGTCGGCCGGCGGATTGAGCGCCGCCTGCAGGCGCACGTTCAGCGCCGCCATGCCGGTGTCATACTTGCGTGTCGGCGTAAGCACCTGAATGTCCGACGGTGGGATCTTCATATTGTTTGGCAGGCGCGTCTTGCACAGCTCCACGACCGTATCGGCCGCTTTCTGCGGATCCGTGCGCCGGAGGAAGAAAAAGTCCCCGCTGTTTTGCGCAAGGTTCGGGTGCTCGCCGCGGTTGATGGCGTGCGCGTAGGCAACGATGCTGCTCCCGGCGGCCTGGCGAAAGATCTCCGTCAGGCGCACGGTCGGAATGACGCCGCTGCGGATGATATCCGAAAAGACATTGCCCGGGCCGACGGACGGCAGCTGGTCGGCGTCGCCCACAAGGATGAGCCGGCATTCCGGCCGCATGGCGCGCAGCAGCGCGCACATGAGCGAGATGTCCACCATGGAGCACTCGTCGAGGATGACGGCGTCGCACTCGAGCGGGTCGTCCTCGTCGCGCCGGAAGGCGATGTCCTGGTGATCGTCGCTCATGCCGGCCTCGAGCAGGCGGTGGATCGTCTGCGCGCTCCGGCCGGTCAGCTCGCTCATGCGCTTGGCGGCGCGGCCGGTCGGGGCTGCGAGCTGGGTGTCAAGTTTGAGCACGTCAAACAGCGCGAGGATCGCGCGGATGGACGTCGTCTTGCCGGTGCCGGGCCCGCCGGTGATCGCGATGACCTGGTGCTGACAGGCAAGGCGGAGCGTCTCCTTTTGCTGCTCGGCAAACGTCAGACCAAGCTGCGCTTCGATCTGCGCCGCAATTCTTTCCGTATCCGGCATGCGGCGGTATTCATTCTGCGCCATGGCGAGCAGGCGCTCTGCCGTGTAGGCCTCCGCCTCGTGCAGGCGTGCGAGATAGCACCCGTCGCACCCGGCGACGCGCTCGCGCACCAGTTCGCCGCTCTCTACAAGCGTGTCCACGCTCTGGGCGACTAGCTCGTCCGGCACGCCGCTGAGCTGCGACGTTGCCGCCAGCAGGTTGCGGTACGAGATGAAACAGTGGCCGCGAATGGCATTATAAGCAAGTTCATACAGCGTCGCCGCGGCGACACGCTCCGCGCTCTGATCATCAAAGCCGTGGCCGAGTGCCAGCGCGTCCGCCTCCTGAAACGTGGCGCCGATGGCGTCCGAAACGAGTATGTAGGGGTTGTCCTGCACGAGCTGCAGGGCCTCGTCGCCGTAATACTGGTACATCCGCAGAGCGATGACCGGGCGGATGTTCGCCGAGGCCAGAAACTCGATCAGGCGGCGCATACCTGCCTGCCGCCGGAAATTGGCCGACATGGCCTTTGCCTTGGAGAGGCTGATGCCCTTGATGGCCGTGAGCTTTTCCGGCTCGTACTCCAGCACGTTCAGCGTATCACTGCCGAAGCGCGACACGAGCAGCGACGCCGTCGCCGGGCCGATGCCGCGCACGGCGCGCCCGGCGAGGTAGGCATAGATCGCGTCCGCCGTCTCCGGCATGGTGCGCTCGGCAAACTCAGCCTTGAACTGCTGACCGTGCGCCGGGTGCGTCATCCAGTTGCCGGTGACGATCATGGATTCGCCCGGCACGGCATATGGAATGCAGCCGACGACCATCGTCTGGCTGCCGTCGTCCACGTCCAGTTTGAGGACGGTGTAGCCGTTTTCCTCATTCTGATAGATGACCGCAGCGACGGTGCCGCATAATTCTATTGGATTGGTGTTTGCATCCATTGGCAAAACTCCTCCGTTTTGCACAGCTTCAGATCTCCGCACCGACGCGCAAGGCGCTCGGCCAGCGCAGCAGCTTCCTCCGTCAGGCCGCAGTCCACGAGCAGAATGTCCGCCGCGGCCGTGCCGCTGTCGCGCAGCCACAGAGTGCCGCGCAGGAGATTTTCCAACTCCGGCGCATCCCCATGCGCCTGCACGACGAGCGTGATGCGCGTGTCCCTGCCGGAGTGCACCGGCGTGAGCAGCGTGCCGCTGAGCATCCACAGCAGCCAGGCAAAGCCCAGAATCAGCAGGACGCACAAGGTGATCTGAATAACCATGTTCACCGCCCCCTCTCCTTTCAGCCTATGAGAAGAGGGGCTTGGCCGTTAACTTTCGAGTTCTTTTTTCAAAAACTGACCGGTATAGCTCTCGGCGCAGCGCGCGCAGTCCTCCGGTGTGCCGGTAAAGACGATGCTTCCGCCCGCGTCACCGCCCTCCGGGCCGAGGTCGATGATGTGATCGGCCACTTTGATAATGTGCAGGTTATGCTCGATGACCAGCACCGTGTTGCCGGCATCGGTCAGGCGGTCAAGAATATCGATCAGGCGCGCGACGTCCGCCACATGCAGGCCGGTCGTCGGCTCGTCAAGAACGTAGATCGTCCGCCCGGTGCTGCGCTTGGACAGCTCGGTCGCAAGCTTGATGCGCTGCGCCTCGCCGCCAGAGAGCGTCGTGGACGGCTGGCCGAGCCTGACATAGCCGAGACCGACGTCCATGAGCGTCTGCAGCCGGTCGCGGATCTTCGGCTGGTTCTGGAAAAACACAAGCGCTTCCTCAACGGTCATGTCCAGCACTTCGGCAATGTTCTTGCCCTTGTAGTGCACCTCGAGCGTCTCGCGGTTGTAGCGCTTGCCCTTGCAGACCTCACAGGGCACGTAGACATCCGGCAGGAAGTTCATCTCAATCTTCAGCAGGCCGTCGCCGGAGCAGGCCTCGCAGCGGCCGCCGCGGATGTTGAACGAGAAGCGTCCGGCACCGTAGCCGCGCAGCTTTGCGTCCTGCGTGGAGGCAAAGAGCGCGCGGATATCGTCAAACAGGCCGGTATACGTCGCCGGGTTGGAGCGCGGCGTGCGGCCGATGGGGCTCTGGTCGATGTTGATGATCTTGTCCAGATACTCCACGCCGTCGATCCCGTCACATTTCCCGGGACGCACCTTGGCGTGATTGAGTTTGCCGACGAGTGTTTTATACAGCACCTCGTTGACGAGCGAAGATTTTCCGCTGCCGGACACGCCGGTCACGCATGTCATGACCCCCAGCGGGATCTCCACATCCACGTGCTTGAGATTGTGCTCGGCCGCGCCGCGGATCACAAGCGCATGGCCGTTTCCGGTGCGGCGGTGTGCGGGCACAGGAATTTTCTTTTTTCCGGACAGATACTGCCCGGTGATGGAGCGCTCGCAGCGCGCGACCTCCTCCGGTGTGCCGGCGCAGACCACTTCCCCACCGTGCACACCCGCACCGGGGCCGATATCGATGAGATAGTCTGCCGCGCGCATGGTGTCCTCGTCATGCTCGACGACGATGAGCGTGTTGCCGAGGTCTCGCAGCTCACGCAGCGTGGCCAGCAGCTTTTCATTGTCGCGCTGGTGCAAACCGATGGACGGCTCGTCGAGAATATACAGCACACCCATGAGCGACGAGCCGATCTGCGTGGCGAGCCGGATGCGCTGGCTCTCGCCGCCGGACAGCGTGGCCGCCGAGCGCGCGAGCGTCAGGTACTGCAGGCCGACGCTCTGCAGGAAATGCAGCCGTGAGCGCACTTCGCGCAGGATGCTGTCGGCAATTTTGGCGTCTTTCTCGCTCAGCGTGAGCTTGTCCAGAAACGCCAGCTCCTCCGTGATCGGCAGCGCAGTGAATTCCGAGATGTTCAGCCCGCCGACCGTGACGGCCAGCACCTCTGGCCGCAGCCGGGCACCATGGCAGTCCGGGCAGGCGGTCTCCGCCATGCATGACTCGATCGATGTGCGCATGGCCTCGCTTTGCGTCTCCTGATAGCGGCGCTCGAGGTTGCAGACGATGCCCTCAAACGGGCGGCGCAGCACACCGGCGCCGCGGTTCGTATCATAATGCAGCGTGAGCTCCTCGCCGCCAGTGCCGTAGAGCAGGATCTCGCGCACATTCTCCGGCAGGTCGCCGATCGGCGTAGTGAGGTCAAAGTGATATTTTTCCGCCAGCGCCTCGTAGTACATCCGGCTGATGCTCTCGCCCTTGACGCTGTTCCACCCGCTGGCCGTAACACCGCCCTCGATAAGCGACTTCGACGAATCCGGGATGATGAGCGCCGGGTCGATGCGCAGCCGCGTGCCGAGGCCACCGCAGGTCGGGCAGGCACCGTAGGGGCTGTTGAACGAGAACATGCGCGGCGTGAGCTCCTCGATCGAGATACCGCAGTCGTCGCAGGCATAGTTCTGCGAGAAGAGGATCTCACGCTTTTCCTCCGGAATGTCCGCCAGTACAAGGCCGCCGGAGAGCGCGGACGCGATCTCCACAGCGTCCGTCAGGCGGCGGTTCTGATCCGGGCGGATGACGACGCGGTCGACCACAATCTCGATATTGTGCTTGCGGTTTTTGTCGAGCGGGATGACCTCCGTCAGGTCATAGATGCTGCCGTCGACCCGCACACGGACATAGCCGCCGCGGCGGGCATCGTCGAACACCTTCTGATGCTCGCCTTTTCTGGCGCGGACGACCGGCGCTAAAATTTGCACACGCGTCGCCTGCGGCATCGCCGCGATCTGATCAACGATCTGGTCCACCGTCTGGCGGCGGATCTCCTTGCCGCACTTTGGGCAGTGCGGCACGCCGACGCGCGCCCAGAGCAGACGCAGATAGTCGTAGATCTCCGTGACAGTGCCGACGGTCGAACGCGGATTCTTGCTGGTGGTCTTCTGGTCGATGGAAATGGCTGGGCTCATGCCCTCGATGGAATCGACGTCCGGCTTATCCATCTGGCCGAGAAACTGGCGCGCATAGGACGACAGGCTCTCCATATAGCGCCGCTGGCCCTCGGCAAAGATGGTGTCGAACGCAAGGCTCGACTTGCCGGAGCCGGAAAGGCCGGTCATGACGACCAGCGCATCACGCGGAATTTCCACATCAATGTTCTTGAGATTGTTCTCCCGCGCGCCTTTGATAACGATATGATCCCGCATGGGTGCCTCCGTGGTTGCTTAGGATTCTTCGATGGTCAGATCCGCCGTAGTCGCGCGCACGAGCGCGATGAGCGCCTGCGGCGCGGTCTCGACCTGATAGCCGATCTTGCCGGCGCTGACGAGGATGGTCTCCTGCGCGAGCGCCTGCGCGGCAAAGACCGTGCGAAACTGCTTTTTCATGCCGACCGGCGAGCAGCCGCCGCGCACGTAGCCCGTCAGGGGCGTGAGCTCGGAAACATGCAGCATGGCGATGGACTTCTCCCCCACGGCCTTCGCCGCCTTCTTGAGGTCAAGCTCGCACGCGACCGGGATGACGAAGACATACGGCGTCTTGCTCGCGCCGCGGGCGACCAGCGTCTTGAACACCTTCGCCGGGTCCATGCCCGTCATCTGTGCAACGGTCACGCCGTCCACCGCATCGTCGCCGTGCGGATATGTGTGCGGCGTGTAGGGCACCTTCTTCTGGTCGAGCAGGCGCATGACATTCGTTTTTTCGATGGATGATTTCGCCATGAGACATTCCTCCGCTGATAATAACACTTTATTATATCCGATTTCCCGCATGGTTTCAAGGGATTTGACCTGAAAAGCGTTGCGAACCGGCACGGTTATGCTATAATGCTCTCAGAATGAAACCGGAGGGATGACCGATGCCGGACAACACGATCCGCGGCCGCTTTGCGCCCAGCCCGAGCGGGCGGCTGCATTTGGGCAATGTGCTGACGTTTCTGCTGGCATGGCTGGATGTGCGCGCGCGCGGCGGGACGATGGTATTCCGCCTTGAGGATCTCGACCCGGAGCGGAGCTGGGAGCACTACGCAGAGCTCATGGCCGACGACCTGCTCTGGCTCGGGCTTGACTGGGACGAGGGCTGGCGCCCTGGCTCGCAGGACTGCCGTCAGGGCACGCGCACGGAGCACTACACCGCCGCGCTGGATGCTTTGACGGAGCGCGGGATGGTATATGACTGCTACTGCAGCCGCGCCGAGCGGCTGGCCGCCAGCGCGCCGCACCCCGGCGAGCCGCGCGAGGCCGGCTGCCCCTGCCGGACACTAACGGTTCAGGAGGTGCAGGCGCGCCTGCGCATGGGGCGGCATGCGGCAAAAAAGCTGGAAGTGGCCGATACGGACATTTCCTTCGTCGACGGGCACTACGGCCCGCAGAAAACGGAGCTGCGGCGCGGGCGCGATGATTTTCTCATCCGGCGCTCGGACGGCGTGTTCGCCTACCAGCTTGCCGTGAGTGTGGACGATATGGAGATGGGCATCACGCGCGTCGTGCGCGCGCGCGATCTGCTCGACTCCACGCCGCGGCAGATCTGGCTGATCGAAACACTCGGCGGCCGCGCGCCGGAGTACGCACACACGCCGCTGCTCGTCGCGTCGGACGGGCGCAAACTCTCCAAGCGCGAGGGCGACCTGAACATGGAGGCCCTGCGGCAAAAATATACGCCGGAGCAGCTGACCGGCAAGCTCGCAAAGCTCGCCGGACTGCGGCCGACGGACGCGCCGGTGACGGCGGCGGAGCTGGCGGCGGACTTTTCCTGGGACAAGGTGCCACGCGCTGACATTCCGATACCCGAGGATTTTTAACCGAAAACGCACGGTGGGCGCATCCAGACGGATGCGCCCATTTTCCATGCAATTATTTTTTCAGCAGCCGGTCGCGCATGGTGTTGTGCGCAGCAAGCTCTGCCGCATCGTCCAGCGGCTGGAGTTCCAGCTCCGGATAGCGCTGCTGCAGCGCCGTTGTGAGCAGATGATCGCAAAACGCGGGGTTTTTCGGCAGGACCGGGCCGTGGCTGTACGTACCGAACACGTTGTGATAGCGCACGCCCTCAAAGCCGTCCTCCCCGTTGTTGCCGCCACCGACGAGCACCTTGCCGAGCGGCGACACGCCGCTGCCAAGGTAGGTCTTGCCGCTGTGGTTTTCAAAGCCGACGACCGTGCTGCCGCCGGACTTCGGCAGGCACTCGAAAAGGAAGTTGCCGATCATGCGCTCCTTCGAACCAACGGTGTAATAATCGATCGCGCCGATGAAATCGCACTGCTTTCCGTCCCACGTGCGGTAGTAGCTGCCAAGCATCTGGTAGCCACCGCAGATGGTCAGAAACGTCTTGCCGTCAGCGATGGCGGCCTTGATCTCGCCACCCTTTCCGGCTTTCAGGTCGGACAGGAGCACCTCCTGCTCAAAGTCCTGACCGCCGCCGATGAAAAACAGGTCAAACTGTGTGAAATCCGCCTGCTGGCCGACTGTGACCTCCGTCACCTCGGCGTCGATGCCGCGCCACTCCAAACGGCGGCGCATGCAGAGGATATTGCCCCGGTCGCCGTAGAGGTTCAGAAGGTCCGGGTAAAGATGGCAGATTCGCAGGGTCTTTTCGCTCATTCCCAGAACTCCTTTCCGCCGAGCTGCTTTTGCAGCCGGCCGCGCAGGTCCAGCATGGACGTATACGTCGGCATGATGAACACCGGGTATTCCGACGCGCACATGGCGTCGATCAGCGGGTCATAGTCATAAAACACCTGTATTTTTGCCTCATCTACGCCCGCATATTTCAGGCGCAGGCGCAGCTCATCGGTGCGCGTGCCGGACACGAACACCTGCCGCAGGTGCTCGCCCATGGCGGCGAGCCGCTCAAAGTCCGCGTCCCAGATCCACGAGATGTCCGTGCCGTCGGCGTCCCGGTCGTTGAGGCAGACGACAAACGTCGCATCCTCGTTCAGCCCGGCAAGGTAGCGCATGGTCTGGTTGCAGCCGGCAGGGTTTTTCACGAGCATCATGCGCCCGGGCGTGCCGCGCAGGTCGAACTTCTCCATGCGGCCGAAGCCGCAACCGAACGCACCGAGCGCGTGCACGATTGCCTCCGGCGTGAAGCCAAATGCGTACAGCGCCGCCGCCGACCCGACGGCATTGTAAACGTTGTACGCCGCTGGCAGGTTGATGTGCACGGCGTACTCCCGCCCGCCGATGGACATGGTGACGTCGCTCGTGTCCACGCCGAGGTCCTGCACCGCCGTGACGGCGACCTGCGGATCCTCGCGGTGGTAGCCGCACTTCGGGCAGCGGAACGCGCCGAGATGGCCGTATGTGCGGTAGTCATAGACATACTCCGTCTTGCAGTGGATGCAGTGCGGCGCGTCGGAGATCTCCGTCAGGTCGTCACCGCCGAGCGGCACATTCACGCCAAAGCGCACGACCGGGTTCGGCACATGCTCCGGGATGGACGCGATGAGTGAGCAGT
>ERZ773146.2970-NODE-2970-length-11056-cov-13.198073_pt1 | contig 11056 bp, 8 predicted proteins | sample MGYA00580847_ERZ773146 | MGnify/ENA primary metagenome ERZ773146 (study PRJEB29015, sample SAMEA2737830) | human gut metagenome | biome: human gut; feature: human-associated habitat; material: faeces | place: China | collected 2012 ...
CGCTCTGACCGATATAGCGCGCGGTCTGCACCATCTGCGCATCCGTCTCCCCCGGCAGGCCGAGAATCTGGTGGACAATGACCTCCAGACCGGCGGCGCGCAGACGGCGCACTGCATCGTCGAACACCGGCAGGTCGTAGCCGCGGCGGATATAGGCCGCGCTGCGCGGATGGATGGTTTGCAGACCGAGCTCGACCCAGACTGGCTTTTCGGCGTTCAGCCGCCGCAGGAGCGCAACGGTTTCATCCGGCAGACAGTCCGGCCGCGTGGCGACCGAGAGCGCGACCACATCCTCCGGCGCGAGCGCCTGCGTGAACAGCGCCTCCATGTGCGCAAGGCTGCCGTAGGTGTTCGTGAAGTTCTGAAAATAGGCGATGTACTTGCCGCCGCCGTTTTTGGCGCGGACGCGCGCCTTGGCCGCCTCGATCTGCTGCGGAATGTCCAGTGCACGATCGGCGGCAAAGGCGCCGGAACCGTCCCCGGCACAGAAAATGCAGCCGCGCGTATCGATGGCCCCGTCCCGGTTCGGACAGGTAAAGCCGCCGTCGAGCGCAAGCTTATAGACCTTGCAGCCGAAGCGGCGGCGCAGTTCCTCGTTCAAAGTGTGATAATACATAGCAGAAAAAGGCCGGGGATGCCCGACCTTTGTGTTTATGCCTTCATCTGGCGCTTGCGCGCGAGGTTGACCATGCCCTCGGGCATATCGTTGAGGTTCATGAGCATCTTGCCGCTGCCGAACGCCGCGCACGAGAGCGCGTCGTCCACGACGGTCGTGCGGATGCCGGTGTCCTTCTCGACGAGCTGGTCAAAGCCGTAGATCAGGCTGCCGCCGCCGGCCATGACGATGCCGTTTTGCGCGATGTCCGAAACGAGCTCCGGCGGCGTGCGCTCGAGCACCATGTGGATGGTCTCGAGAATGTCGCGCGCGGGCTCGGCGATGGCCTCGACGAGCTCGACCGAGCTGATCTTCACGGACTTCGGCAGGCCGGTCGTCAGGCAGCGGCCCTTGACCTCCTGAATGCCCACCTCGGCGCGCGGGACAAGGCACGCGATGCCGATCTTGAGCTCCTCGGCCGTGCGCTTGCCGATGAGGATGTTGTGCTTGCGGCGCACGTAGCGCACGATCGCCTCGTCAAAGGCATCGCCGGCGGTCTTGATCGACTCGCTCTCGACCACGCCGCCGAGAGACACGACCGCGACCTCCGTCGTGCCGCCGCCAATGTCGATGACCAGATGGCCGTCCGGCTTGGAGAGGTCGGCGCCGGCACCGGCCGCCGTCGCCACGGCGGACTCGACCAGATACACCTTGCGCGCGCCGGCCTCGATGACGGCGTCGATGACGTTGCGCTCCTCCACGCCGGTCACACTGCTCGGTACCGTGACGAGCACACGCGGCTTGAAGAGGCTGAACGACGTCACGCGTGAGAGCAGCTCTTTGAGCATGAGCGCCGTCATGTCATAGTCCGAGATGACGCCCGCGCTGATCGGATGGATGGCCACGATGTTCGCCGGTGTGCGGCCGAGCATCTTCTGCGCGTCCTGACCGACCTTGAGCATGCGGCCGGTGTACTTGTCGACCGCCACGATGGACGGCTCGCGCAGCATGATGCCCTTGCCGCGCACGAACACGCGGATGTTGGTCGTGCCGAGATCGATGGCAATGTCCCGTTCAAAAATCATCATAAAGCAAAACTCCCGTATCATCCGCGCTGCGGATGTTATAGTTGATCGTAGCCGTCTGGCGGCTGTTTTAGTCAGCGGAGCGCGCGACCGTGGCGCAGACCACCTGCTCCGCGCCCGCCTTGCCGAGCACCCGCGCGCACTCTGAAAGCGTCGCGCCGGTCGTGACGATGTCGTCCATGAGCAGGACGCGCTTTCCGGTCACGTCCGCGCCTTTTTTCATGCGATACGCACCGGCGATGTTCGCGCGGCGTTTGGCAGCGTCGCCCGTGCCGGACTGCGGCTGCGTGTTGCGCTGCTTATGCAGCGTCGGCGTGAGCGGAAGGCCGAGCGCCTTCGCCGTCGCTTTCGCCAGCAGACGCGCCTGATCGTACCCGCGCTCGCGCAGTCTCCTGCGGCTCAGCGGCACCCACGTGACGAGGTCGTACTCCCCCGCCAGCTCCGCGCGCACCGTGTTGGCAACGAGGCGGCCGTAGACCTTGGCATACCCGGTCGCGCCGCCGAATTTGTAGCGCAGGAGCGACGCGCGCACATCGCCCTCATAATTGAGCGGCGAGACGCACGCGCGGACAAACGAAAAGCGCTGCCGTCCGCCGTTTTGCGCAAACGGCAGGCCGGTCCTGCAGTGTGCGCAGAGGCCGTCGCCGCTCGTCTCGAGAAAATCATGGCAGAATGCGCACCGCGGCGGATAGAGCAGGTCGAGCAGGAATGTGACCACCTTCATACCGCACCGCACTCCCCGCAGAGCCGGGCGCGCAGACCGCTGTAGCGGCGGGTCTGCGTCTGGTTGTCGATCATGTGATAGGCCGCGCCCTCGTCCCCGACGATGATGAGCAGGGACTTGGCGCGCGTGATGGCCGTGTAGAGTACGCTGCGTGTGAGCAGCATGGGACCGGCCTTGCCGATGCAGAGCACAACCGCGCGGTACTCGCTGCCCTGCGATTTGTGCACCGTCATGACCCATGCGTGCTCGAGCTCGTTGAGCATCTCGAAGCCGTAGGTCGCGGTCTTGCCGTCGTAGCACACTGCGAGCGTCTCCGTCTGCGGGTCGATGGCCGTGATCTGACCGACATCGCCGTTATAGACGCCCGTTCCGGCGGTCGTACCGTCCGGGTTTTTGAGCACGATGTCATAGTCATTACGGATCTGCATGACGCGGTCGCCCTCGCGAAAGACGGTCTCGCCGAAGCGCCGCTCCTTCTTCTCGGGCGACGGCGGGTTGAGCGCCGCCTGCAGACGCACGTTCAGTGCCGCCATGCCGGTTTCATACTTGCGCGTCGGCGTGAGCACCTGAATGTCGGACGGCGGGATCTTCATATTGTTCGGCAGCCGCGTCCGGCACAGCTCGACGACCGTGTCGGCGGCCTTCTGCGCATCCGCGCGCCGGAGGAAGAAGAAGTCTCCGCTGTTTTGTGAAAGCGGCGGGTGCTCGCCGCGGTTGATCGCGTGTGCGTAGGAGACGATGCTGCTGCCGGCGGCCTGACGGAAGATTTCCGTCAGGCGCACGGTCGGCACGACGCCGCTGCGGATGATATCCGAAAAGACGTTGCCCGGTCCGACGGACGGAAGCTGGTCAGCGTCTCCCACGAGGATGAGCCGGCACTCCGGGCGCATGGCGCGCAGCAGCGCGCACATGAGCGAGATATCCACCATGGAGCACTCGTCGAGAATGACGGCGTCGCACTCGAGCGGGTCATCCTCGTCGCGCCGGAAGGTGATGTCCTGATGGTCGTCGCTCATGCCGGCCTCGAGCAGGCGGTGGATCGTCTGCGCGCTCTGCCCGGTCAACTCACTCATGCGCTTGGCGGCGCGCCCGGTCGGGGCGGCGAGCTGCGTGTCGAGCCTGAGCGCGTCAAAGAGCGCGAGGATCGCGCGGATGGACGTCGTCTTGCCGGTGCCGGGCCCGCCGGTGATGGCGATGACCTGGTGCTGACAGGCAAGACGCAGCGTCTCCTTTTGCTGCTCGGCAAACGTCAGACCAAGCTGCGCTTCAATGCGTGCGGCGATCTGCTCCGTGTCCGGCATACGGCGGTACTCCGTCTGTGTCATGGCAAGCAGGCGCTCGGCCGTGTAGGCCTCCGCCTCATGCAGGCGCGCGAGATAGCACCCGTCACACCCGGCGACCCGCTCGCGCACGAGTGCGCCGCTCTGCACGAGCGCATCCATGCTCTGCGCGACCAGCTCGTCCGGCACACCGCTGAGCTGCGACGTAGCTGCGAGCAGATTGCGGTAGGAGATAAAACAGTGCCCGCGCACGGCGTTGTAGGCAAGCTCATACAGTGTCGCCGCAGCGACACGTTCCGCGCTCTGATCGTCAAAGCCGTGACCGAGCGCCAGTGCGTCCGCCTCCTGAAACGAGGCGCCGATGGCATCCGAAACGAGTATGTAGGGGTTGTCCTGCACGAGCTGGAGCGCATCATCCCCGTAATACTGGTACATCCGCAGGGCAATGACCGGGCGGATGTTCGCCGATGCCAGAAACTCGATCAGGCGGCGCATACCGGCCTGACGGCGGAAATTTGCCGACATGGCCTTCGCCTTGGAGAGACTGATGCCCTTGATCGTGCAGAGCTTTTCCGGCTCGTATTCGAGCACGTTGAGCGTGTCCGCACCGAAGCGCGACACCATCAGCGACGCCGTCGCCGGGCCGATGCCGCGCACGGCGCGTCCGGCAAGGTAGGCATAGATCGCGTCCGCCGTCTCCGGCATGGTGCGCTCGGCAAACTCAGCCTTGAACTGCTGACCGTGCGCCGGGTGCGTCATCCAGCTGCCGCTGACGATCATGGACTCTCCCGGCACGGCATACGGAATGCAGCCGACGACCATGGTCTGGCTGCCGTCGTCCACGTCCAGCTTGAGCACGGTGTAGCCATTTTCCTCGTTTTGATAAATGACCGCCGCAACGGTCCCGCATAATTCTATTGGGTTGCTGTTTGCATCCATTGGCAAATTTCCTCTGTATTGCACAGTTTCAGATCTTCGCACCGCCGCGCCGCGCGCTCGCAGAGCGCGGCCGCGTCGTCCGTCAGGCCGCAGTCAATGAGCAGAACATCCGCCACGAGCGTTCCGCCCTCGCGCAGCCAGCGAATGCCGCGCAGAAGTTGTTCGAGCTCCGGTGCGTCCCCGCGTGCCCGTATGACGAGCGTGATCCGTGCGTCCTGGCTCGAGCGCACCGGTGTGAGCAGCGCGCAGCCGAGCATCCGCAGCAGCCACGCAAAGCCCAGAATCAGCAGCGCACACAAAGTGATCTGAATGAACATCTTCACCGCCCCCTCTCCTTTCAGCCTATGAGAAAGGGGCTTGACCGTTAACCTTCGAGTTCTTTTTTCAGGAATTGACCGGTGTAGCTCTCGGCGCAGCGCGCGCAATCTTCCGGCGTGCCGGTAAAGACGATGCTGCCGCCCGCGTCGCCGCCCTCCGGGCCGAGATCGATGATATGATCGGCCACCTTGATGACGTGCAGGTTGTGCTCAATGACGAGCACCGTGTTGCCCGCGTCGGTCAGACGGTTGAGAATGTCAATCAGGCGCGCGACGTCCGCCACGTGCAGACCGGTCGTCGGCTCATCGAGCACGTAGATGGTCCGGCCGGTGCTGCGTTTAGACAGCTCCGTCGCGAGCTTGATGCGCTGCGCCTCGCCGCCGGAGAGCGTTGTGGACGGCTGACCGAGCTTGACATAGCCGAGGCCGACATCCATGAGCGTTTGCAGCCGGTCGCGGATCTTCGGCTGGTTCTGAAAAAATGCGAGCGCCTCTTCGACGGTCATGTCCAGCACCTCGGCAATGTTCTTACCCTTATAGTGCACCTCGAGCGTCTCGCGGTTATAGCGCTTGCCCTTGCAGACCTCGCACGGGACGTAAACATCCGGCAGGAAGTTCATCTCGATCTTCAGCAGGCCGTCGCCGGAGCAGGCCTCGCAGCGGCCGCCGCGAATGTTGAACGAGAAGCGCCCGGCGCTGTAGCCGCGCAGCTTTGCGTCCTGCGTGGAGGCGAAAAGGCTGCGGATATCGTCAAACAGGCCGGTATATGTCGCCGGATTGGAGCGCGGCGTGCGGCCGATGGGACTCTGGTCGATATTGATGATCTTGTCCAGATACTCCACACCGTCAATGCCGTCGCATTTCCCGGGACGGAGCTTCGCATGGTTGAGCCTGCCCGCAAGCGTTTTATACAGCACCTCGTTGACGAGCGAGGACTTGCCGCTGCCGGACACGCCGGTCACGCACGTCATGACACCGAGCGGGATCTGCACATCCACGTGCTTGAGGTTGTGCTCGCTCGCGCCGCGAATCACGAGCGCGTGGCCGTTTCCGGTGCGGCGCTGCGCGGGCACGGGGATCTTCTTTTTGCCGGACAGATACTGCCCGGTGATGGAGCGCTCGCAGCGCGCGACCTCCTCCGGCGTACCGGCACAGACCACTTCCCCGCCGTGCACGCCCGCACCCGGTCCGATATCGATGAGATAGTCCGCCGCGCGCATGGTGTCCTCATCGTGCTCGACGACAATGAGCGTGTTGCCGAGGTCACGCAGCTCGCGCAGCGTGGCCAGCAGCTTTTCGTTATCGCGCTGGTGCAGGCCGATGGACGGCTCGTCGAGAATATACAGCACGCCCATGAGCGACGAGCCGATCTGCGTTGCAAGCCGGATGCGCTGGCTCTCGCCGCCGGAGAGCGTTGCCGCCGAGCGCGCGAGCGTCAGGTACTGCAGACCGACACTCTGCAGAAAATGCAGCCGCGAGCGCACCTCGCGCAGGATGCTGTCGGCGATCTGTGCATCCTTCTCGCTGAGCGTAAGCCGGTCGAGAAACGCCAGCTCCTCCGTGATCGGCAGCGCCGTAAACTCGGAAATATTCAGCCCGCCGACCGTGACGGCCAGCACCTCCGGCCGCAGACGCGCGCCGTGACAGTCCGGGCAGGCCGTCTCCGCCATGCAGTCCTCAAGCGATGCACGCATGGCATCGCTCTGCGTCTCCTGATAGCGGCGCTCAAGGTTGCAGACGATGCCCTCAAACGGGCGGCGCAGCACGCCGGAACCGCGGTTGGTATCATAATGCAGAGTGAGCTCTTCATCCCCCGTGCCGTAGAGCAGGATCTCGCGCACACGCTCCGGCAGGTCACCGATGGGCGTTGCAAGGTCAAAGTGATATTTTTCCGCCAGCGCGTCGTAATACATCCGGCTGACGCTCTCATTCTTGACGCCGTTCCAGCCGCTCGCGGTGATGCCGCCGTCGAGGATGGACTTCGACAGATCCGGAATGATGAGCGCCGGGTCGATGCGCAGCCGCGTGCCGAGGCCGCCGCAGGTCGGGCACGCGCCGTAGGGGCTGTTGAACGAGAACATCCGCGGCGTGAGCTCCTCGATCGAGATGCCGCAGTCATCGCAGGCGTAGTTCTGCGAGAAGAGGATCTCGCGTTTTTCCTCCGGGATATCCGCCAGCACAAGGCCGCCGGAGAGCGCCGACGCGATCTCGACGGCGTCGGTCAGGCGGCGGTTCTGGTCGGGGCGGATGACAACACGGTCGACCACGATCTCAATATTGTGCTTGCGGTTTTTATCGAGCGTGATCGTCTCCGTGAGGTCGTAGATGCTGCCGTCCACGCGCACGCGCACATACCCGCCGCGGCGGGCGTCGTCAAACACCTTCTGGTGCTCGCCCTTGCGCGCGCGGATGACCGGCGCCAAGATCTGCACGCGCGTCGCCTGCGGCAGCGCCGCGATCTGATCGACGATCTGGTCGACCGTCTGGCGGCGGATCTCCTTGCCGCACTTCGGGCAGTGCGGCACGCCGACGCGCGCCCAGAGCAGACGCAGATAGTCGTAGATTTCCGTGACCGTGCCGACGGTCGAACGCGGATTTTTGCTGGTGGTTTTCTGGTCGATGGAGATGGCCGGGCTCATGCCGTCGATGGAGTCGACGTCGGGCTTGTCCATCTGCCCGAGAAACTGCCGCGCATAAGACGACAAGCTCTCCATATAGCGCCGCTGCCCCTCGGCAAAGATGGTGTCGAACGCAAGGCTCGACTTGCCGGAGCCGGACAGGCCGGTCATGACGACCAGTGCATCGCGCGGAATTTCTACATCAATGTTCTTGAGATTGTTCTCCCGCGCGCCTTTGATTACAATATGATCCCGCATGGGTGCCTCCGAAATTGCTTAGGATTCAATAGTCAGTTCCGCCGTGCCCGCACGCACGAGCGCGATGAGCGCCTGCGGCGCGACCTCGACCTGATAGCCGATCTTGCCGGCACTGACAAGGATGGTCTCCTGCGCGAGCGCCTGAGAAGCAAAGACCGTGCGCAGCTGCTTTTTCATGCCGACCGGCGAGCAGCCGCCGCGCACATAGCCCGTGAGCGGCGTGAGCTCGGACACGTGCAACATGGCAATGGACTTCTCCCCCACGGCCTTGGCCGCCTTCTTGAGATCAAGCTCGCACGCGACCGGGATGACGAACACGTACGGCGTCTTGCTCGCGCCGCGGGCGACCAGCGTCTTGAACACCTTCGCAGGGTCCATGCCCGTCATCTGGGCGACGGTCACGCCGTCCACCGCCTCGTCGCCGTGCGGATATGTGTGCGGCGTGTAGGGCACCTTCTTCTGGTCGAGCAGGCGCATGACATTCGTTTTTTCGATGGATGATTTCGCCATGAGACATTCCTCCGCTGATAATAACACTTTATTATATCCGATTTTCCGCATAGTTTCAAGGGATTTGGCGCAAAAGCGTTGCCAACCGGCACGGTTATGCTATAATACGCTCAGAACGAAACCGGAGGGATGACCGATGCCGGATAACACGATCCGCGGCCGCTTTGCACCCAGCCCGAGCGGGCGGCTGCACCTTGGCAATATGCTGACATTTCTGCTTGCATGGCTGGACGTGCGCGCACGCGGCGGGACGATGGTATTCCGCCTTGAGGATCTCGACCCGGAGCGCAGCTGGGAGCACTACGCTGACCTGATGGCCGACGACCTGCTCTGGCTTGGGCTCGACTGGGACGAGGGCTGGCGCCCCGGCTCGCAGGATTGCCGTCAGGGCACGCGCACACAGCGCTACACCGCCGCGCTGGATACACTGACCGAGAGCGGCATGGTGTATGACTGCTATTGCAGCCGTGCCGAACGGCTGGCCGCCAGCGCGCCGCACCCCGGTGAGCCGCGTGAGGCAGGCTGCCCCTGTCGGACACTGTCAGAGCTGGAGGTGCAAAAGCGCCTGCGCATGGGTCGCCGCGCGGCGAAAAAGCTTGCGGTCACGGATGCGGACGTTGCCTTCGTTGACGCGCACTACGGTCTGCAGGCAGCCGAACTGCGGCACGGGCGCGACGATTTTCTCATCCGGCGCTCGGACGGCGTGTTCGCCTACCAGCTCGCCGTGAGCGTGGACGATCTCGACATGGGCATCACGCGCGTCGTGCGCGCGCGCGACCTGCTTGACTCCACGCCGCGGCAGATCTGGCTGATGAAAACGCTCGGCGGCAAGGCCCCGGAATACGCGCACGCGCCGCTGCTCGTCGCGCCGGATGGACGCAAGCTCTCCAAGCGCGAGGGCGACCTGAACATGGAGGCCCTGCGGCAGAAATACACACCCGAACAGTTGACCGGAAAGCTCGCCAAGCTCGCGGGTCTGCGGCAAACGGACGCGCCGGTGACGGCAATCGAGCTGGCAGCGGACTTTTCCTGGGACAAGGTCCCGCGCACGGACATTCCGATCCCGCCGGATTTTTAATATGAGACGAACGATGGGCGCATCCAGACGGATGCGCCCATTTTGCACGCTATTATTTTTCCGTCAGCCGCTGCACCATGGTGTCGTGTGCAGCGCACTCAGCCGCGTCGTCGAGCGGCTGCAGCTCCAGCTCCGGATAGCGGCCATGCAGCGCCGTCGTGAGCAGATGGTCGCAAAATGCCGGATTTTTCGGCAGCACCGGGCCGTGGCTGTACGTGCCGAAGACGTTTTGATAGCGCACGCCCTCAAAGCCGTCCTCCCCGTTGTTGCCGCCGCCGACGAGCATCTTACCGAGCGGCGACACGCCGCTGCCGAGGTAGGTCTTGCCGCTGTGGTTTTCAAAGCCGACGACCGTACTGCCGCCGGACTCCGGCAGGCACTCGAAGAGCGTGTTGCCGATCATGCGCTCCTTCGCTCCGACGGTATAATAGTCGATCGCGCCGATGAAGTCGCACTGCTTGCCGTCCCACGTGCGGTAGTAGCTGCCGAGCATCTGGTAGCCGCCGCAGATGGTCAGAAACGTTTTGCCGTCGGCAATGGCAGCCTTGATCTCGCTGCCCTTTCCGGCTTTCAGGTCGGACAGGAGCACCTCCTGCTCAAAGTCCTGACCGCCGCCGATGAAAAACAGGTCAAACTGTGTGAAATCCGCCTGCTGGCCGACTGTGACCTCCGTCACCTCGGCGTCGATGCCGCGCCACTCCAAACGGCGGCGCATGCAGAGGATATTGCCCCGGTCGCCGTAGAGGTTCAGAAGGTCCGGGTAAAGATGGCAGATTCGCAGGGTCTTTTCGCTCATTCCCAGAACTCCTTTCCGCCGAGCTGCTTTTGCAGCCGGCCGCGCAGGTCCAGCATGGCCGTATAGGTCGGCATGATGAACACCGGGTATTCCGATGCGCACATCGCGTCGATCAACGGGTCATAATCGTAAAACACCTCGATGCGCGCCTCATCCACGCCCGCATATTTCAGGCGCAGGCGCAGCTCATCGGCGCGCGTGCCGGACACGAACACCCGCCGCAGGTGCTCGCCCATGGCGGCGAGCCGCTCAAAATCGGCATCCCAGATCCATGAGATGTCCGTACCGTCGGCGTCGCGGTCGTTGAGGCAGACGACAAACGTCGCATCCTCGTTAAGACCGGCGAGATAGCGCATGGTCTGGTTGCAGCCGGCGGGATTTTTCACAAGCATCATACGGCCGGGTGTGCCGCGCAGGTCAAATTTCTCCATGCGGCCAAAGCCGCAGCCGAACGCACCAAGCGCGTGCACGATTGCCTCCGGTGTGAAGCCGAACGCAGACAGCGCAGCTGCCGAGCCGACGGCGTTATAGATGTTGTACGCCGCCGGAAGGTTGATGTGTACGGCGTACTCCCGACCACCGATGGACATGGTGACATCGCTCGTGTCAACGCCGAGGTTCTGCACCGCCGTGACAGAGACCTGCGGGGCTTCGCGGTGATAGCCGCACTCCGGGCAGCGAAATGCGCCCAGATGCCCATAGGTACGGTAGTCATAGACATACTCGGTCTTGCAGTGGATGCAGTGCGGCGCGTCGGAGATCTCCGTCAGGTCGTCGCCGCCGAGCGGAACGTTCACGCCGAAGCGCACGACCGGGTTCGGCACATGCTCCGGGATGGACGCGATGAGTGAGCAGT
>ERZ773146.2972-NODE-2972-length-11044-cov-10.789699_pt1 | contig 11044 bp, 10 predicted proteins | sample MGYA00580847_ERZ773146 | MGnify/ENA primary metagenome ERZ773146 (study PRJEB29015, sample SAMEA2737830) | human gut metagenome | biome: human gut; feature: human-associated habitat; material: faeces | place: China | collected 2012 ...
TTCGCCGTTCGCGATGAGCAGGCTTCGCCTGTTCCCGCTCTCTTGTGCTCATTATATCACAGGAAATCCCGCCATAAAATGGCAAATACTGCCCGGTTATACATTATCTTTGATAATGCCCTTTAAAATTTCTGCGGATTTTTTCAGCGCCAGGAGCTCGGTTTCGCTCAGCTCGATCGGCACAACCGCTTCAATTCCGTTTGCATCCACCACTGCCGGAATGCTGAGTACCACGTCGTAGAGACCGTATTCCCCGGTCATCAGGCTCGATACCGGCATGATCGACTTCTCATCCCGCACGATCGCCGAGCAGATTCTGACTACCGCCATCGCAATGCCGTAATAGGTTGCATGTTTTTTGGAAATGATTTCATATGCGCTGTTTTTCACATGATCGAAGATCCTCGTCATCGAATCTTCGTGGTTAAAATGTCCGCGCAGCTCACAAAAATCACTGATCTTCAGTCCGCCGACACGGGCATCGCTCCATGCTGCCAGTTCACTGTCCCCGTGCTCGCCGATGATATAGGCATGCACACTTCTGCTGTCCACATCCAGATGCTCCCCAAGCTCATATCGAAATCTTCCGGTATCCAGAACGGTTCCGGAGCCGATGACGCGGTTCGCGGGATAGCCCGATTCCTTCAGCGCAATATAGGTCAGGATGTCCACCGGGTTGGAAACGATCAGTAAAATACCTTCAAAATCCCGCTTTTTGATCTCACCGACAATCGACCGCATGATCTTTGCATTTTTCTGGATCAGATCCAGCCGTGTTTCCTCCGGCTTCTGGTTCGCTCCCGCTGTGATCACAATGATGGCTGCATCCGAAACGTCGTCATAGGTTCCTGCATATATTTTCATCGGGCTTGCAAATGCCATCCCATGACTGATATCCAGAGCCTCTCCCTCTGCCCGGTTCTGATCCGCATCGATCAGCACCATCTCGGAAAACAGCTTGCTCTGCATCAGAGCAAACGCAGAAGAGGAACCTACGAAGCCGCATCCTACCATTGCTACTTTTCTACTATTTATCGCCATTGATATTTCCTCCTATCTTTCCAACTTTTGCTTTCCTTCCGCTATCTTTCAGCGAACGACCTTTTCAAAATCTGACGCCGGGTGTTTGCAGATCGGACATACATAATCCTCCGGCAGCACTTCCCCGACATACTCATATCCACAAATCTTGCAGCGCCACACAGTCTGACCATTCTCAGTCTTTCCGACCGCTTCCGGCTTCGGCTTGATCTCCTTTAGATAATATTCATAGGTTACAGATGGATCCTTGCTCAAAACATCCATATCCGTGATCTCTCCGATGAACATCGTATGGGAGCCGAGGTCTACCATATGATCTACCTTTGCCGAAATATATGCATTTGTGCCCTCTGTCACATAATAAATTCCATTTTCGCTACGCCTGCAGGCTTCGTATCCCTCAAACTTGTCCACATCCCTGCCGGACTGAAAACCGAACCGTTTAAACAGCTCAAAATCTGCTGCCTGGCTGATGACTGAGACTGTGAATTCCCCCGTGTTCACAATCATATCATGGGTCGCATTTGCCTTATTTATACAGATACTCAGCTGATTCGGCACAGATGCCGCCTGAATCGCCGTATTGATGATGCAGCCGTTATCCTTTTTTCCTTCTTTCGCAGTTAAAACAAATAATCCATAGCTTAATTTATACATCGCTTCTTTATTCATTTTGATTCCTCCCGTCTATTTCTTTATTTGTATTATATCTGAATCCTATCCCATCGTCAATATAATAATAGTAATTATTACTATTATTATTTACAGTGTTTCTCCTTCATCTTTTTCAGATACTGCGCCTTCAGCTGATTTTCTTCCTCCAGTCGTCTGATTTCCTCCTGCAGATGCTGCACATATTCCCGGGTCAGCTTCACTCCGCCGCGCACCGCCACATCAGAATGCTGCTCCATTTCATCCAGCCACTGCATCAGCGACTTTTCCCTGATATCATTATAGGTATTGTCCGGTCTCGTAAACATGAATTCCTCCTTAAATCCCTGATGCAGAGCCGGATCCTTTATCCGGCATACGGCACATACTCAAAGCAGTCACTGATGGAAACACCGTTAATTCTTCCTTCCCACTCGTCTTCGGAAGGATGCTCCAGCTCAAACTCGCAAATTCGTCCGTCATCCAGCATTGCTTCCGCATATGCTTCGCCATCTGTTTTCAGAAGGACAAAATGCGTTCCGGCAGGGAGCGTCTCTTTCTGTCCGCTGCCGCGTTTTGTATTCGCCTCCCGCACAGACAGCTCCATATCAATGGACGAGGTCAGCTCCACTTTCCAGTCTGTATAAGTGGAAACAATTGTCCACAACAAATCCTCTGTTTTCGGAATTCCATCTTCCTCTACATGGAATTTCTTGTAAGCCTCATAGGTTCCAAGAATATCAAAGCGTTTGCTCAGCACAAAGCTCTCCGGGTCAAAGGGCTGATTCGGATCAATTCCCAGATAATCTGCTGTTACAAATCTCACATCGTTTTTCATCAGTTCAAAAATCTGCAGATATTTACCGTCACCTTCTCCCATTGTTTCCAGATACAGCCATGTTTTCCCGTTCTGTGTCCGGACCAGATATCCAGAGGCGCTGTAGCCACATCCGCCATAATAATCGGAGTCCATAAACATCGCCGTATCATAGCTGTTGCCGTCGCAATGAATCACGATAGAGTCCGCATAATCATACTCATCCCGGTCTGCAGAATAGGAAATTTCCTCCTCTGCACCGTCTCCATCCAGATCCACCAGGCACATTTCATCTTCTGCGATCGGAATCGCCCATTGATCCGAATGTTTCTGATATTGTTTCCGGATCAGCTCCGGATATTCTATAAAGGACAAGCTTACGGCCTGTTCTCCTGACGCATAGGGTGCCAGCACATACGTATTAAAATAAACGGTAATGCCATCCCCTGACAGTGTCCACAAGGGCTCCCCGTATTCCTCTTTATCGCCATAGAATACATTTTTTACGGTATCCGGATAATCCTCATAGAAGCCGTATTCGTCTTTCCTTTCTTCCAGCTTTGCGCATACCTCTTTATAAAAGGTATCGTAATCGGACACCACATCGGAAAGCTTCAAATCCTTGCCGGTTTTTACGTCATAATTACAGGTCTCCTTGAAGCTGTAGGGATGTGCCCCTCCCAGCCATTCGTTGGTGTCCATATAATAACTCAAAACAAGGGAATCGGCTCTGGTGAAGGTAATATTTCCTTCGATCGAAAGCTCTGTCATTCCCACTCCCTCATCCCAAAGCTCCCTGTTATCCGAAATTACATTTTTGTAGGCCCCCATCTGACTTTTGTAAGTCTTCTGGTTCCATTCCTCCAGGGAAGCGCTAAGCGCATCATGCCCTTCCTCTATAACCAGGATCTTCGGTATTTCAACACTGATGAGGGTTTCATAGCTGTCCTGATCATATTCTGCCTCATAATCATAATCGACAAGCATTGGCAAAGCTGCCGCCGCACCAGTTACCGTGACAGCTTCTTCCTGCCCGGCCTCAGGCGTGTTTCCCTGCACGGATTCCTGCCTGGTTCCCCGTTCTGCCTTGTGTGTCTCTTTTGCTGTCTGCTCTGCAGTTTCCTGTATCTCCGGCTGTTTCTCTGCTGTCTTCTGTCCACAGCCTCCGGCAAAAAATAAGGAAATACACAATAATACAGAAATAAGCCTTCTCTTTTTCATTTTCCCTCCCTTCTGATGCATCCGCACCGTAAGCTTATAAAAGCTTATCCCCAAAATTCGTTTTCACAGTTTCCGGCGTTGCAATACGTTTTTAAGGCAGCCTTTAAGGCTTCATATCTTTGCCTTTTTTCCTCTTTGGCAAAATGTACTTCCCGGAACTGCTCCGGATTCTTTTCATAATCCAAAGCTTCCCCTCCAAACTGCTCGCTGGTCAGATCAAACCGCCAGTCCCCGATTACATTATAACAATGATAATTCCCGCCCGGACGTAAAACTCCGTATACCTTTCCTCCAAAAATATCCTGGGCAAGAAAAGCGGTAATGGAACATTGCCCCAAGGTAGGGTTTTCCCTTGTCCAGTCTTTCCGCATCCGCGGTGCACAGGTATCTGCACACCAGAGCTTTGACAGTGCGTCATACAGCTGTCGCGGGTTATGGATCCCCGGATATTCTTCTGTTATTGCCGGAGCATCTGCATGCTCCCAACCCCAAAATTGATAGCTCATAGCCTTATATCTTCCTTTTATATTGTTCTGTTTTCTGCACGATCCGGCATCCGAGATATCCGCACAGGATTCCCAGAAGCGCTCCACCCAGAATATCCGTTGGATAATGTACATACAAATACATTCTGGAAAATGCAATGAAAGCTGCCAAAACCAGTGCTGTCTTCCACAGGTACTTTTCCCCTGCAAAATAGAGCGCCGATGCAGCGGCAAAGGACACTGCAGTATGTCCCGAAGGAAAGGAATAATCCGACGGATACGGAATCAAAAGCCTGACGGCATCCTTGATATCGCAGGGGCGGATCCTTCTCATCAGATTTTTCAGAAGCAGATTGCAGAGTATCCCGTCCAGAATCAATGCTGCTCCCAGGATCAGACCGGTTTTTCGCGTTTTCGGGATCAGGAGCAAAATAACTGTAAGTACAATCCATATTACACCTCCGTTTCCAAAGCTGGTGATAAACGGCATGAGCACATCCCCTGCCGGGGTTCTGAGGGTTTGAATCCCGTCCAGAATCCAAAATTCAAGATTCATGATCCAAAGTCTCCATTCGTTTTGTAAATTGTTTCCAATGTCTTTGTCTATATCATACCATATCAAATGTCCAATCATCCACCCCTGCAGTTACTTTTGGGTAAAACAATCCCGGCAGCGTCAGGACTGCTGTCTGACCACTGCCGGGATCCCTCTGATATCCTTCTATAAAATTTACCGGAAAATCATCTGTGCGAAGTCTGCAAAGCATGGTCTCCACACATTCCAGTCATGTCCTCCATGATAAATTTTTCTGGTTTCCCGAACACCTTTTGTCTGGATAATTTCATCCTCCTCCAGGAACCTCGGAAGAAACCAGTCCTCATCTCCAATGCAGCGGAAAAACGTATGAAAATAGGTGTTGAAGGCCGCATCATCCATTGCCTTTAAATAAGACTGCCCGCCTGACTTTGGAACAATTCCGTCATGTTCTTCATCTCCTACTATCCTGTCTCTTAAAAAGCCGGAGAAAATACCAACCTCGCTGAACAGCTCCGGGTGTGCACATATTGTACGGGTTGTCTGTACAGAACCCATGGACAGTCCTGCCATACCTCTTTTTTCCTTGCTTCCGCCAAACTGATATTTTTTCTCTATCATCGGAAGGATTTCCTCTACCAGCATCTGCCCATAAAGCGCACGGTTCAGTTTAAGCTCTCCGTCGATTCGCTGCTTTACCATGCCATTTCCCATAACGATCGCAAAGGGCTTGATTTTTCCTGCCGCGATCAGATTATCCATCAAAAAATTCACTTTCCCTGTGGTTGACCAGGAAATCTCGCTCTCTCCAAATCCGTGCTGCAAATACAGAACCGGAAGCCCTGCAGACGGTACACATGGCGGAAGATATACGATCAGCTTTTCCCAGTTATCAGAAATTTTGGATTTATAAAATTCCTGGGTCAGTGTTCCGTGGGGAACATCCCGAAGCTCAAATAATCCGTCTTCATCCGGCAGCTCAATATAGTTATACGGACGACCGTAGCCATGTGCGATGGGAAGCTCCGGGCTAAGAACCTCCTGACCATCTACACAGATCTGCACATAATTCACAGGCGTAGAAAATGGCAGTTCCAAAATCCACTTTTTCCCTGTTTTCGTAAACGGATAAAGCTTTTCTCCCCACTTCATGGAGAGCTCTTTGGCATTTTCGCAGTCCAACTGCAAAAATGTCTTTCCGTCTTTTCTTATGAGTGTGCCATTTTGCCCCAAAGCTTCCAGCTTCCGCTGTAAAATAATTTCTTCCATTTTGTCTCCCTCTTTTTTTGTCCTATCGGTTTTCAAATACCGGTACCTGTTATATCCGTTTTTATTTCGTTTGCAGCCGGGTAAGGATGCTGCTTATATCCATCATCTTTTCGACTGCAGTAAACGCAACGTTCTCTCCATCGTGGATGAGGCTCCAGATTTCTCCGTATGCTCTCTTTTCAAGAAGCTCCGAAACAAGGAAGGTCGAGGTTGCTCTCTTTGTAGCGAAAATAATCCTTCTCACGCCCTGTTTTCTGAGCGCTTCGATGTCTTCCATTTTTCCCGTCAGCATGGCAAAATCGGAATCCGTCGCAATTGCCAGCACGTCTTTCTTCTGCGCGGTAGCAAAAATCATATCTTTTCCGTCCTGACCTACTACCTGATAAAAATGTCCTTGTACGGGAGCCTTGTATCCTGTGCTTTTTCCATTTCCCTGTACCGGCTCTGATGCAGATGTCTGCATTCTGTATTCCACAGGTGCTCCGGTTTCACCGGGAGATGCCGGCTCCGGTATTACCAGTGTTCCGATCGGAAGTTCCATTTCGCTTCCGTCAATCTTGATTATGCAGGTTACCGGATAGCTTCCGGGAGCAACAGGTACAGTTTCGCTGCCATTGTAGAGAACCTTTTCTACGCTGCCCGCACCGGTTGCTTCTGCCTTAAAAATTCCATTTTCCACCCTGATATCCAGCTCCGTCAGGTTTGTCGGATTTCCTTCGCTGTCCAGGTGCATATTGACGTACTTCTTCAGTGCTTCTGTGTCACTGCCGCTCAGGTTGTTGATCGTTACGTCCGGTCCAAGGATATAATGTCCCTTACTGCTATTATGGTTGGAGTCTTGCCCGTCACCAATATAGCCGATACGGTTCGAAAGAACATTTCCTGCATCATCTACCATTCCGGTGTTCACAATGGCGTTGCCGACAATGATAATCTTTCCTGTCATATCCCATTCATCCTCTGAACCGATGGCTGCGCCCTGATTTCCGGCGTAGGCAGTGACCTTTGCATGATCCCGAATGATGATGATGCCGTTCATATTCTCACCATCTGAAGAGCCAATTCCGCAGCCTTCATCTGAGCCTGCAGCAATCACAGCAGCATTTCCGCCTATGGTAACTGTCCCGGTAAAATCCCCATCATCTCCAGTGCCGATACCGGAGCCGTCAGAACCATTGTGATCTCCGCCTGCTTTGGCAGTAACCCTTGCGTTTCCATCCATGGTGATACTGCCTGTGAAATTGCCGTCATCTCCGGTGCCGATGCCCGCGCTGCCTTCAGCACCGGTTGCCGAAACCTGTGCATTCCCGCCAATCATAATGTTACCACTTAGGTTACCATCATCGCCGGAGCCAATGCCCGCACCCCTGTCATTACTGGATACTTCAACCTGCGCATTTCCGTCAATGACAATGTTTCCGGACATTTCCCCATTTTCGCCGGTGCCAATGCCTGCTCCGTCTCCGCCGCAGTCCGGTGCTATATTGTCATCTGTTTTTACGGTTGCATCTCCTGTAATATGGATGCTGCCGGACATGTCCTCCTTCTCATGGCTGCCGATTTTGGCATTATGGTTATAGCCAAAAGGCTCATCCTGAATCTCGGCCTTCAGAGAACCGCTTCCGTTTATGGTAACATTGCCATCCGAAACATGCAGTGCAGAGCCGGTTTCAGAGAAGATCTTGTTGTCTCCCTCCAGTGTAATGTTGGCACTGGAACTTCCCTTCACATCAATCGCATCATTGCTGCTTTTGATATTGATATCCTTAATGGTCACATTTGCAGCTGCATTATCAGACGTGGATATCGCAATTGTGTTTCCTGTCTCTACAGAGCTCTCCCGCTGCGTAATCACAGGAGCCTCATCCGGCACAGCCGATCCGCCGCCCTGCGTTACCGTCTGTCCGGAATTGTCTGCGTTTACCGTAACGCTGCCATCTTCCAGATACCAGTTGGCGGCATAGGTTGTCATGGGCAGGCTTACGCTCATGACCAGGGCGATCATACTTGCTGTCAGCTTTTTTCTCTTCATTGGGTTTCCTCCCTCTTTTCCTTTTTCATTTTTACATTATCCCCTGCAATGAAAATTCATAGTGCATGGCAAGTGCTTTGAACAGCTTCTGCATCACCTGTTCAGAGATCGTGCGGATATCGAGTCCCTCCACGAATCGAATCACCCGCCCGATTTCTTCCTCTGGAACGTTATAGGCCCGAAGGCTCATCGTGAAAAATAAGCGAAGCTTCTTCTCCAATGTCAGCTCTGCATCACACGGATGCGCCATGTAACCTCGCATGATGCCTGCAGATCCGATCTCCAGCTCGTAAAAGTCACGCTCTGTCAGCTCCGGCTGATAGGATCCGAAAATCTGATACAGCTCCTTCGCCGTTTCCTTCTGAATGTATTCGCAGGCTTCCTTTTGCGTATATGCTTCCAGATAGATTTCCCGCAGGTTCTCGTTCAGTTCTGTGAGCGTCATCTGGATCGCGGTTTCCACTGCGTAGACATAAACGGGAGGAAGCTTTACACTTGCTGCACTTCTTGCCATCGAAAACTGATTCTCAAACATGAACTGCACAAGCTCTGTCAGCACGCCGTCCTTTGCACGGAAAATGTTCTGGAAGCTGCTGCTGGACACGCCGGACTTCTCGATGATTTCCGCCATAGTTGTCTTTTTGTACCCCTGCTCCAGGAAGAGTTTTACGCATACCTGCAGGATGCGTTTCTTTGTTGGTTCGCTTAAACTTGTTGCCATTTGCCCCGTCCTCATTCTATGTGACTATCTTGGTTTCTTCATCTGGTCTATATACCAAATGTAGCAGGAAATAGAGGTTCTTGTCAAGGAGTTTCTGGTTCGTGTACCAATGCAGTGTGACAGACCAGAATTTTATGAAATCGATGAAAGAACGTTGCGGTTGTGATTGCCGCCGCCAGTATATCGCTGATCGGCTCAGCCAAAAAGACAGCAAATACTTTGTTCTGGATAAAATGCGGCAGGATAAAGATCAACGGAATCAACAAGATCAGTTTTCTTAAGCAGGCAAGCAATAAGCTGACCTTTGCCTGTCCCAATGCCATGAAGCTCTGCTGACAGGCAACCTGAAAGCCAAGAGAGAATATGCCCGCCATATAAATTCTCAATGCCCATGCAGTATATGTGATCAATTCTGTGTTATTCGAAAAAATACCTGCAAATCCCTTCGGGAACAGAAGCATCATCAACCAGAAACATCCCGTAAAAACGGTGCAAGCTGTAAATTGTGTAAAAAATGCTTTTTTTACCCGATCTCTGTTTCCTGCACCAAAGTTATAACTCATGATCGGCTGTCCGCCCTGACAAATTCCCTGTAACGGTAATGTTGCAAGCTGGCTGACACTTGTAATAATTGTCATCGCTCCTACTGCAAGGTCTCCGCCATATCTTGATAAGCTGGAGGTAAAGCTGATAGACAGAATGCTTTCCGTGGACAACATAACAAAGGTAGAGATACCAAGGGCAAGACATGGTAAGAGGATTTCCTTTTGCAATTTAAAGTTTTCTTTTCTAAGATGCAGGATCGTTTTCTTTCCTGACAGGAAACGAAGGATCCATATTGCCCCTACAGCCTGACTCAAAACAGTTGCAAGCGCAGCACCCTTTACTCCAAGATGAAATCCAAAGATAAAGATCGGATCCAGAATAATATTGATCACAGCACCAATCACAGTTGTCATCATGCTGATCTTCGCAAATCCCTGTGTCGTGATAAAGGGATTCATTCCCATCACGATCAGGACAAAAATACTTCCAAGAATATAAATCCTTGCATAATCCACCCCATAAGGAAGTGTCTGATCACTTGCACCAAACAGCGTCAGCAGCTGTGGTGCAAACGCAAAAAATAGCACAGTCAAAGCAACTGCCATAAGCAGAAGAATCACAAAACAGTTTCCAAGAATCTTTTCCGCTGTCTTATTGTCTTTCTTTCCCATGGAAATTGCAGCGCGCGGAGCACCTCCGGACCCTGCAAGCATGGCACAGGCATTGATCAGCATCAGGATCGGTGTAAACAATCCGACACCCGTTAATGCTGCGGCACCAACGCCCGGAATGTGTCCAATATAAATACGGTCAACAATATTATATAAAAGGTTGATAATCTGTGCCACAACAGCCGGTATGGCCAGCCGTGCCAGAAGACGGGGTATTTTTTCTGTTTCCATAGCTTGTGTGTTTGACTTATCGTTCATATCTATACGTTCCTTTCTGATTTCCATGTTCTAAAAACAGCCATAGCACTGATAAATATCCGGATTATGGCTGTTTTTATACTTTCAATGTCTCACCGTCAATTCAGCGATCTACCACCTGCAGTACACAGGCACAATAACCGGGCTCAGGCTGATAGCAATGGATGATAAGATTCTTGTCTATCTCCGGACTGTAATCATGAAGCGTATGCTTCGTACCGTTCAAAGTGGTTTACCACATGATTCATCAGCTTTTTCGCCAATCTCTGTCTGCGATATGCCTCATATCACAGTAAATACTTCTTCATCGTATTCTCTACATAGCCAATTACATTTTTCCACGCTAGATCTCCTACGTAAAAATTGCTTTTCTGAAACTGCGCCCAAAGCTCTGCCATTTGCAAATCGTCAGATATCAAATGTAATGTAGCTTCAATATTATCCTTGCTAAAAATAGTTTTCCGCTTTTCACAGGTGGCAGAAAATGCATCGTATAAAACATCTTGTCCAACGTAGCTTCCAGCATTACGCGAATGCCCGGGTAATCAAACTCTTCCATAATAGTTCTTGTGCTTTTAATTTGAAATCTAACATTATCTTCCAGCGGGATGTTACAAATTTCTTCAATTATCCTCTGTACATCAGCCTCATTTAATGGTAATGCTTTTACTAATCACACTAACACCTCCACGTACTTCATCACTTCATCTCGAATTTCCATCATATCCGCATATACAATCAGCTGCGATAGCTTTTTGTCCTTCGATGACATATATTCCTTGATAGCCGTTTGAAAT
>ERZ773146.2974-NODE-2974-length-11039-cov-7.351147_pt1 | contig 11039 bp, 9 predicted proteins | sample MGYA00580847_ERZ773146 | MGnify/ENA primary metagenome ERZ773146 (study PRJEB29015, sample SAMEA2737830) | human gut metagenome | biome: human gut; feature: human-associated habitat; material: faeces | place: China | collected 2012 ...
TCGTGGAACGACGCCCCCGCGGGCACCGCGACGACCTTCCACGTAACCCAGACCAGCGCCTCGTCCCAGGCCAAGGCGCGCATGGACGTGTCCACCTATGGGACGGCGGCAGCCAGGAAAGCGTCTGCGATCCGTCGCGCCAGGCATGGGCCAGCTACTACAGCCTTCGGGCCCGCGCTCGCGATCGGGCCCAAAGAATCCACGTGGGACCACAATTCACTTGCATGGAGCTAGCGAAGGTGCCTATCCCAAATCAGAAATGGTAAAACCAGCAGCAGCGCGATGCAGAGGGGCGCGGCCAGCAGAGTGACCACGCCCGAGTTGATGCGCTCGCGAATTTCTTGGGGGCTCAAGAGATGAGCTCGTTCACGCGCTTTTGCACAGACGCATAGAGGCTTCCGAGCTTCTTTGAATAGCCGGCGCGCCCCTGCTATGCGTCATACACGTTGCAATTGCCCCTACCTAGAAAGTGTATGGCACTTCGGTCAATCGCCGTTACGCTTTGGCCTACCTAGAACCGCAATCACGACGTTAACAAACACAAGCGCTGTTCCCAGCAGGAATAGCGCCAGGGAGGCGGCGATCCAGTTGCCGTCGGCGGTCTTGGGGAGCGTGACGGTGGAGACGCCAGCAGTCTTGGCCTTGGATGGCGTGGACGCCATGGTCTTGGTCACGGTCGTTTTGGTTGTCGTGATTGTTTTGGGCGTCGCAGCCGCGGGCTTTAGGACGGGATCCGTCGCGGACCCGGCACCGGGCCGCTCAACGGCAGGACCGGCACCGCCGGCCGGCTCGCCCGCGCCACCGGGCACCTCGCGCCCGTCGGTCTCCCCCGCCGGCGCCGTCGCGCCCTCGGGCTCAATCACCACATGCGGAGCCATGGCCCCGGAGGCATCCACCACGCCGCCGGGGCCAAAGGTCCCGCCAACGGGCGCCACAAATCGCGCAGACACAAGTGATCCGCCCGTGCACGCAACGCCGCCGTCTGCGCCGGTCGCATCAAGCCACGAGGCGTCGACGGAAAGCCGACAGCCGGCCGCGCCAGCGCCAAGGCCCGCGTCCTTCAGATACACGCCGTAGGCGCGCGCGCCCGCTCCGGACCCGGTGCCCGCGGCAACGACGCGCCCGCCGCCGCGCACGGCCATGTCTCCTGCGATCACACCGGCGACCGCCTCGTCAGAAATATCGGCCCCGTCTGCCCGGGCATCGACGGTGCAGCCGTCCACCACAAATGCCTGTGAAACGTGGATCCCGCACTGCGAGCCCGTCGCCGTCAGGGTCCCGGTGCCGCGAAGCGTCAGGTTGCCCCACACCTCCATGCCGCTCAGCGTGATGTCCGCATCGGGCTCATGCGACTCCGTCACGGAGTTTTGCCCGGCAAGCGTCAGCACCAGGTCGCCCTCGGCGCCGATGGCCTCGCCCGCGTAGCCGTTAAGCTCCAGGTGGTCGGCATCGGTCCAGGCCCAGCCGGGGCCCGACACGCCCGGCTCGTAGTACGTCGCGCCCGCGATGATGAGGCTCTCCGCGCCCGCGGCATAAGAAGGCCCGCCCAGCAAAGCGCATAGGCAGGCCATGGCAACAATCGCAATGTAATGACGGCTGGTGTAGGACTTTGCAGCAAACATACCCGCTCCGATCTTCGCAGGAGCCAATAGAATGTGCACCAGAAAATGCCCTGGTAGCAGCAGCTATTAGTTTAGCGAGATCGATGCGGGGGCAAAGAGAAATCGCGTGGGCAGTGTCCACAATTAGGTGTAAATCGTTTTGCCAGTCGGTGAAAGGAGGAATCGGCTTACGAATGCGCTACGAGAAGGAGGGACCCAACACGATGATTGTGACGAGCAGTACGCCGGTTCAGCAGTTCCTTACCACGGAACAGCTTCATGTCGAGGACCCTATGCCCAAAGAGGGACACGAGCCCGTCGGTCAGGATGCATTCGGAGGTCAACATGGCGCAGCCTGCACTGTTGTCGGTACCTGACGGTACCCATGTCGCGCCTTGCGGCGTCCCCGTTGACAGACATCGCAAACATCCAAGGTCGGAAAACGTTCGCAATCGTCTGGATCATACAGAGGCAAGTGTTGAGACTCGCTATCTTTGACGTTCGCTATGATTCCAGCTCCCCCGGCCCAACGTTATCCATTCTAGCCTCCTACAACAATCCACCGCCCTAATTACTAGACCGCCCCTCGTACAGCGCATCGCCGTACTCCCCGAACAATAGGTACGCTTTCTGGATTCTGCGCCTCTGCCTGTCCAGGGCCTCAAGTTCCTTGTTAAGGTCGAAAGCTCCAATATAAGTCTGCATTGTAATGCAATTGTCCACCGAGACCGTTTGCTCAAGCCCGCTCACCAGACTCTGCGACAAGTCATGCATGCTAGAGCCGTGCAACTCCCGGAAATGCGTCGCATCAGCGTCTTTGTAGAGATCGTCGTCAACGACATCGCACACCTTCATCCCAAGCGGAACATCAACACACTTCTTCCGGAATGCGTCATACCAGTCCCGTCTGCGTTCCTGTAGATACGAGTAGTCGCCCTTCGCGACCGTTGAGAGTTTGACACACCCACGGACAAGCCGGTCTTTGAACACGTTGGGTAGATCGCACGCTACCATGAACACCGGATGGACGTAATCCATGACCAATGTGTCCCTTAGAACCTTGTCGTCGACCCCCGCGACAATCTCCCCCCATGCCATCAACGACTTCTCGTAGCGAATCATCAGCCTGACCGAATCGAAGAGTGCATTGTTGTATTGCCGGAAGACCTCGAGGAATGTATCACCGAAGAAACCCCTCTTCACGGCATGGAGCGGAATATGCGAATCCTCCAGCACCATCCGATAGTAGAGCGCAGGGTGTCTCTCCACCAACCCGGCAGTCATTTTGGCAAAACTATCGTCATTCACCTCAGCCACTTCTTTCATCCAACGCCCCAAGCCTTCGCAAGATCCCTGTCGAAGCTCATAGGCTGCTTCTCAAGTTCAAGGACGTCAACCTGCACACGCACCGGGTACGTCGTCGCCGTGCCACTCACTATGCAGCACCCCTGCGGAAGCACGGGAATCATGCTCGCATTTGCGCTGTCGATGAACGAAACAGCTTTGCTAATCGCTCTCAGGTCCTCGTCGTTTACGAGTCTATGGATGAAGTAGTTGTGCATCTGCGAGAGAATCGTAGGCGATATGTCGGCCGGCCGTTGGCTGCACACGGTGAGGTACATGCCAAACTTGCGCCCCTCCTTGACGATTTCCTCGAACGTCTCAAGTCGGTAGTCGCGCCAGTTCTCGCTCTCGCGCTGCGACGAGTACGACAAGACGTTGTGTGCTTCGTCGATGACCAGGTGAGCACTGCTTCCACGCTCGTTTTGCCCGCGCTCCTTCTGGAACTGATAGAGCGTCTTCGCCACGACGAGCGGAACGATCTTCTTCTGCTCAAGGTTAACGTTGAGAAGCGAGATGACGGAGACATCGGATTTGAAACCGCTGATGCAAGGCTCGTAGAGCTTTGAAGCCTCCCTCAGCTCTGCCGAGTAACGCTGTATCAAGGGCGCAATATGCTCACGAGTGATCGTATGAGAGCGAACCGCCTCAATAAACCGATATCGCGCGATGAATTCCAGCAGCGCGGGCCTGTCAGAAGCCAACGATGAGTAGTCCATGCTCTCATAGCATAAATCGGAGAAAACTTCAGGCACATCGGCGGGCGAGTAAAGTAGCTTCCCACTATCGCGTTTGTGGAGCGCATTGTTGTACTTCTGATAAACCTCAATAGAGTCAATCGCCCTTTCCAGGCTGCCTACATCTACGCCGGGGACAAGTGAAAAGAGCCTTACCAAATCCTCGCGCTGCTCATCGAAAGCGGGGCCACAGCCACAATAGTCTTCCAGAAGCTTTCTGACCATGCCGCGCAGGTAGGCACCGGGGTCGCTCATTTCCAAAATCGCCCCGGCTTTGCGAATGCACCTTTTCAAAAACGGCCGTTGCGTCTTCTCGGTCGCCTTGGCCAACATTGCCCACATGTCCACATCAAAGAAGAAGCCAGGTGGAACGGGGATTTTGGCGCCGGCTCCCGTTCTAGTGCTTGGCCCGTAGACTTCCTTGTCATGACACAATACGGCCTTTGCAGTGTACTCGCCATTAAAGTCGATGAAAACGAACTTGCTGCTCCCGCATCCGGCACGCTGCCCGAGACAGTCAGTGAAAAGTCGACACAGCGTGTTCGACTTGCCCGAGCCGGTGTTCCCAAAGATTCCAATGTGGCTCGCGAACAGCGCATTGAACGGCAGTCTCACGTCGACCCCGTCATGCCCGACCAGCTCCCCTACCCTAAAGCCCGCGCCGGTGGCTTCGACGGGCGAATTCACGGCCGCGAGCTGCTTGGGCGAGAGAAGATACGCCTTCGAACGTACCAAGGGCAGCACCTCAATGCCGCGGTTAAATCTCCCAGAGGAGAAACTGCCGAACACCGAAACGTCGACGTAGCGTTCAAGGTACGAGCCCGGCGCCTCGCGCCCATCGGCCCCTTTTGAAGCCACAGCTCTGCTTTCCTGCTGGTAGTCCCCTTCGACTACTCCGATTACATCGTCGTAGCCGCAAGGCAAACGGAGGTACCCGCCAACGGAGACGCCGCGCACGAGCTCGCCATGGTAAAAGACGCTCGCCTCGTTCGCCTGGCTGTACACCTTCACCTTGACCTTGGTGCCGCGAACATCGGTGACCTCCCCGATCAGGAGGAGGTCACCGCTCACCTCGCCACGCATCTCAGCACCTCCGTGAGCTCACCCAATCCGATCTCCTTGTCTTCCCTGGGAACAAGGAGATAGACATTGTCAGCATTGGGGAACAGGGAGCGATACCAGGCGGCGTCGTCTCTAGTGTGGCATGAAATCAGCACTATGAGCTTCGGGTTCGACCGTATGGCCCTCTTTGTGAGCTCAAGGATATGCTCGTCGGCGAACGAAAACCCGAACACCAGAAGCAGCGCGTTGTTGCGGTCAAGTTCGTTGGCGTAGATGCGCAGCAAATCGTAGTAGCTTTGCTCGAGAACGGTCTCCTCAAACTTCCGCTTGGCAGGATTCACGATACAAAGCGTTGAGTCATAGCTCTTCCCGAATGCTTGGAGCAAATCCACATCGTCAACGGAAAGGCCGGAGACAAGTTCCTTGAACAATTGTAACGACGCGGCGTTGCACGGGTCCTTCACCAACGAGGCCAGCTCAGAAACGGCAGGAAGGTCAAGAACGCCATCGTGACCCACGACGCAATCGTCCAAAGTGCTCTCGACGTTTGAGTACACAACCTCTTTGCGATCAGATTCGCCTACCCGTCGCCATGTCAACGACCCGTGCGCCTTCAGCACATTAGCAGTCGTCACCTGCGAGGTGTACTCCATGAAAAGCGATTGCTCGCACATAAGCCGGCTGAATGCAGAGGGGTCGAACCGCGGCTTTCCCCGCCCAACAAAGCCGTCGTTGAAAGGAATGCCGAGACTTTCGAGTGAGAGCTCTATCAACGGGTCGTAGTTTGTCGTGAAGAAGTTCAGGCGTTTCGGGAGGGTTGTCGTACCTCGATTCTCGATGAGCCTACACGCCGAGGCAACAAACGCTTTCTGCGGCTCAGTGGCATGCGCCTCGCGAAGGGGGTGCATAATGGATTTGAAATACTCCGCCCGCAAGAGCGCCCGTGCCGAGAGCCACATTCCCCTCTCGTTTCCCGGACAATCGCGCATGTGTTCGTCAACCGCCTGAAACCAAGATTCCCGTCCTTGTAGGACGGGAACCACACTTCCAGAGAAGCCAGAGCCCAGCAAGACATTAATATGTGCACTAGCAAAGACCTTGCGTAAGAACTTCGCGTTTTCTTCTTCGATGCGCATGTTGTCGTTATCGTCAAGGGGAACGAGTATTTCCCTCATATGACGTTCGCTCTTATGCTCCACGCAAGACCTCCTCGCCAGCTTTTGATTCAATTATATATTGCTCCTAACGCACCATCGCCGCCGCGTCTGAGATGCCGACCGACGGCGTGATTACGAGGAAAGTGAAGCACGTGGCACAGTCCATGGGCATAGGCCGCATGAGCGTTAGCTAGGTGGCAGGATGTGCTCCTCGCCCGACGACGCAGTCGCCGGGCTGCAGGAGTGCGACCTGCCAGGCGCCCGGTTCCCCTACATCTGGCTCGACGCCATCTGCATCAAGAGCAGCGGCGAGGGCCGGGCGAAGTCGACCGCGCCCGGCACGGTCACATAGCCAGTCCAAAGAAACGTCCGCATCTCCATCACGCCCTCCTGTTATTTCGCCTCCAACTCGCAAGGAGCGTACCAGCCTCTTCGGCAGAGACCTCGTCCCCATCATAATCGTCTCTATTCACAAAGCAGAAAGCTGCCGCAACTAGCTGGCAGTCTTCCGGCAAGTCGAAAAAGCTGCCGTCTGCGCGCGCCTCAGCAAGAAGACCGTCGACCTTTGCGAGCTCGACCACCTTTGCGACACCAGCCTTGTCGAATGAGAGGCTCGTTACTTCGCCGCTGTCCAGCGAGGTGTAGCGCCCCGACCCGAACGAGAGAAAGGACGCGCACCTCGTCCCGTCAGCATTGGCAATTCTTTTCGCATAAGCCATGAATTCATTGGGCTTACGCTTCTTGAGCAAGATCAACGCATAACGACACTCATCGTTTAGGAACAGGTTCCTCTCGACGGCGTCCTCGCCCACCTTGGCGCAAACGGCATCGGAAAGCTCGAAAATGTCGCCTTCGGGCAAAAGCGCCTTGCGGCCACCGTCTCCCCTGTCATTCAGGCTGTTCAGCTGCGATATCAAGAAAGGCGCGAGCGGATAGATCGCTCTCCCCTTGCTCTCGTCCACCGACGCTCGCAGAATTTCGCCAGACTTAGCAGGCCCCAACTGTTTGAACAGTAACTCGGTGAGTCTGAGGAGTTCCAGGTCGGCACTCGTCGAGGCAAATGGGGCGTAGCTCTTTTCCTTGCTCAGGCCCAAGGCCAAAAGGCATGCCTTGGCGACGACTTCGGCACGTCCTTCCTCCAAGGTCGATACACGGGCCCTCATAGCCGACACAAAGTCGATCATGCTCCCCGCTTCGGCGTGCCTGTGCAGGTCTTCGAGCAACACTCCGCCGTCGCTCACATTCAGCGCATCCTGAACCTCGTGAACATCGATTCCGTCCGGCATGTTCGAATCGAAGTAAAGATCAAAGGAATCGGCCCGCCAGATAGCGTTCAAGCTCTCCCTCGGGTAAGAGACGCAATGACTCATGCCAGTTTCATTTGCCATCCGCGGGAAAAGCCTGCAGATGGCCTCAACCGCCCACTTGGCCTCAGAGCTCGGGACTATCCCAGAAAACAGCCTCTCCAAATTAGCGAGGTTGTCTTTCTGATCCATGCCATTCATATACAACGACGTTCCGATTGTGCCGCAAAGGAGGTCCTTGTGCACGCGAATCCAATCAACGAGTTGTGGCACCTTGAGCTCCAGCACTGTCAAGGCGACGACGTCTTCGAAGCAGCAGAATCGCGGCAGGATGCTCAACTTCGCCTTTAACGCGTTCGTGAACCGTCGAACCTCCCTTATGGTGAAGAATCGATTGTTCAGAAACGTCAGGCGGACGCCGTTCCACCTCTTGTCATCGAGGTCCTCCCGCCTGTAGGCAAACGCGTTGAAAATCGCGTTGATGTCCTTGAGAAGTATCCGCTCCAAATCGCCCGATGAAATGGACGGCAGGTGCACAGGGACTTGGACCACCTTCTCCAGATATTCGGCGCCATCGCAATTCTGGACTTCACTCAAAGCCCGCGTAACCACCTCCTCATCGAATGAAAGAAGGTAGTTTATCTTCGGAAGCTTCGCCAGGGAGGCGACGAGCTGAAACACCATACGCACCTGATCGTTCGGCAGCCGATCAATGTCGTCGATGATCACTACGACCCGCCCATCGAACTTGAGGAGCTCCTCCTCAAGTCTCTGTTTCTTCGAAGAGACGCTTCCCGCCCTTTCTGCGGATTTCCTCAACCTGCTCGTCAAACGTTTGCCGAAGGCAGGCACAGCAACGCCTGCAAGCGGCGCGCCCGCCAAACTGGCAGCGGCACCGGCGGTAATCAACAAGGCTTCAGAATATGCCGCGAAAGCATTGAGCACCTCGGGGCGCTTACCGCACAGCTTGCCGAATAACTAGCCGAATAGCGTGCGCCGCCCATGTACATCTTTATCAAGCGCACTCCCGACTTCCTTAAGAAACTGAGCGAGCAGCTGCTCGGACGTGAGGTAATTCCAGGGCTCAAAACGGACGACAGAGACGCCCGCCTTGCCGTCATCGTCTTTTCGGGAGAGCGCATTTTCAACGAGGTTTATAACCGAAGTCTTGCCTGATCCCCAAGGCCCATACAAACCAATGACAAGGGACTCGGGACCAGCTGCGGATTTCAGAATATCTGCCAGCCTCTCAGCGAAAGGGGTCCTTCCGATAAGATCTTGCTCCCTTGCCTTGATTGGTGTATCCGTGGCAAGAGATAGGTTGGATTTATCCAAGGCCACTACCTCCTATTACAGTCAGAAATGAGCTATTCGATACCCCCACATTAAATTTGCGTTCGCTAGAATCGGCTCATTTACCCGTAGAGGGGGCTAGCGCCCATGGTCGACCACGCCGATGTAGCCTGCAATCTCCCCAAGCGCGCACATGAGCTCATCGAAGAAGCCGACCACATCGAATTCAGCTGTCATACCAGCCTTATTCGATGGGAACCACGCGCATGGACGCGATGCGGAACAAGCCGTCATCCCAAACCACGTAGTTGCTGTACGTCTTGCTGCCGTAGTATTTGATTCCGTCGATGCCGGCATGGCGGCAGCATTGGGCGACGAAGTTTGGCACGAGGTACTCCGGCGGGATGACCTGGTCGGTGTTGGTGAATGGAAACCGAAGGTACTTCAGGAAGTAGTTGGTCCCGCGGCCCACGCCGGAAAGGTCGATGAGGCGGACGTCGCGCCTGCCCTCTATCTCGGCGACCTGGGCCTCGTCCCCCGAACCGTGCTTCCCAATCTCCTGCATCGCGCCGTGCTCTGTGTCAGAGAAGTAGTAGTAAGCCTTCTGCGGGCCGTTAAACCTTCCCGCTTTCACAAGTAGTCGGGGTGCTTTGGCCATGTCGTCCTTAAGGTACGGGGCCGTCCCCGCGGGCTTTAGCCGAGCATGGTAATAGACCGGCCTGTCGAACGAAATTGCATCCCTCCAGTCACGAACCGTCTCCCAGATAACCCTACCGGCCTTACAATCCATTGCGAAGGCGGGCTCATCCGAGCAGAGCTGCTGAAGCTCCATCATGTCAACCTCTGTCAGCCCCTCAAGGAAGGACAGGGACGAGGTCAGGACGTTGAACGAGCGAACGTTCGCGGATACCTCGCCGGAATCATCGCCGGCCAAATTGCAGGCCCAACTGCAGACCACGAGGTCCGTCACGGGATCCGTCACGGACCTCGTGACGAGCAACCTCTTCCCCCTGATGTCGACCGAGACATCTTCGCTAACGGAGAGCCGCTCGAGCGAGGCCTTGCTGAGTTCTCTCACGAAGGTCTTGGCACCACGCGGTATCGAGCCGCCATAGCCAAAATCCCCGAGGGAATCGACAAGCCCGCCGACATTGCCAAGGAGGGCGATGTCGGGACCCCTGACGGTCAGCCCAGAAAGGCTGTTGGCAAGGCTCTCGTAGACGCCGAAGTAGTCTTTAGACGCAAAGCGGTCCACCATGTCCCGAATGGCGGGCGTCTGGATCGAGACCATACATGCCGCAAGAAGTTCTTGCTGGGCGGAAACAACCTTCTCGACCTCGGAGGCTCGATAGGAAGAGAGCCAGCCGCTGGAGTTGATGGAATCGAGGACCGCACGAATGGAGTCGAGGCGGACGTCCGCCGTAATGGATTTGATGCTGTCGGCAAAAGTTGCGAGGGCCGGCGCCATGCTGGCGCAAACCGCCTCTGACGTCTTATGCATCATGTCGGTATATGCGACGGACTCGCTCAGGGCCTTCGCCATGCTAAGCCGCATCGCCTTCGACTCGCGTAGCGCCTCGGAGAGATCCGTGCGGGCGGATGCGGAATCCCCGTCAGTCCTCGTCTCATCCACCGTAGCAATCGACTCCCCTCACCAAATGGCCCGACCTGTTTTCTATCCGAATCGCCATGGCCGCATCCTGTGTTAGCGGCAACCTGCGACTCGCCTCCCAATCATACCAGCTGCAACCGAGAATATCATTCCTAGACTCCTGAGTTGGGCAACAACGATCACGAAGAAGAGGGCGACTTGGATACCTAGAACGGTCAAGCAGGGAGGCCGAGGCCGATGCACTGGCCTGCCTCGACTTCCTCTACGACCACCACGTGAGGCTGCCCTCGACAGCATCTGCGGGGCTTGCAATTAGCTTGGTGACCGCCGCCGCTCTTGTCGCGGCAGGACTTTACGCTAGGCGCAAGAAAGGCCGCCGTTAGAGAACGGCGGCCTTTACCCTCGCAATATAAATAGCGACTAGAGCGTCTTGAGATACTCCCCCAGCTCTTCCTCCCAGTCGGGCATGTGGAAGCCGGCCGACTCGAGCTTGGACAGGTCGAGCGCGGAGTGGACCGGGCGCGGGGCTACGGGGCCGGCGGCGGTCGCGTAGTAGTCGGCGGTGCTGACCGGCACGACTCTGTCGCCGTTGCCGTTAGCGGCCTCGAAGACTGCGCGGGCGATGTCCGCCCAGGACTTCACGGCGCCGGAGCCGGTGCAGTCGTAGGTGCCGTAGGGTGCATGCGAACCCAGCACGTGGAAGATGGCCGCGGCCATGTCGCGCGTGAAGGTCAGGCGTCCCAGCTGGTCGTCCACGACGGTGACCTGCTCGAGCTTGTCCTCGGGGTCGGCTACGCGGTCGGACAGTCCCCTCATGGTCTTGACGAAGTTGCGGCCCTCGCCGATGACCCAGCTGGAGCGCATGATGTAGTGGCGCGGGCACCCGGCCACGGCGATGTCGCCGGCGGCCTTGGTCTGGCCGTAGACGGACA
>ERZ773146.2989-NODE-2989-length-11016-cov-4.597573_pt1 | contig 11016 bp, 5 predicted proteins | sample MGYA00580847_ERZ773146 | MGnify/ENA primary metagenome ERZ773146 (study PRJEB29015, sample SAMEA2737830) | human gut metagenome | biome: human gut; feature: human-associated habitat; material: faeces | place: China | collected 2012 ...
GGTGGAGATTGTCAAGGATTAAACGGAGCAATGTATGGATTGGTTAAAGGATTAACTGAAACCAATAAGGATAAGGTTGAAATTTATGGGATTTTGGACGGTTACACAGGTCTTATTAATGGTGATTATAAGAAAATGAAGCCGGAAGAGTTTGAGAATATTTTAAATTTGGGAGGCTCCATCCTTGGAAATTCAAGACAACCATTTAAGAAGATTAATGAGCCTGATGAAAAAGGCAGAAACAAAGTAGAGGCAATGATTTCTAATTATAAAAAGATGGAACTTGATTGTCTTGTGGTTTTAGGAGGAAATGGTTCCCACAAAACAGCAAATCTTTTGTCAGAGAAGGGCTTAAACATTGTAACTCTTCCAAAAACTATAGATAATGACATTAACGGAACAGATATGACTTTCGGATTTCAGTCAGCCATTGATATTGCAACAAGAACTCTTGATGAGTTGCATACAACGGCAAAGTCACACGGAAGAATTATGATTGCTGAAATTATGGGAAATAAGGCAGGCTGGCTTACGTTATATTCAGGAATAGCAGGAAAGGCAGATGTAATCTTAATACCCGAAATTCCATATAATATTGAGAAAATTAGCCAATATATAAAAGATAAGCTTAAAAATGGCAGAAAGCATATTATTCTTGCAGTGGCAGAAGGAATTATTTCACAGGAAGAGACAAAGCTTTCAAAGAAAGAACTTAAGCAGAAAAGAGCAAAAGACGGATATATTTCAGCAGGCTACCGTTTGGAGGCTGAACTTAGTGAAAAAATTGACGGCGAAGTTAGAGTTGTTGTACCAGGCCATATTCAAAGAGGTGGTAATCCTTGTGCTTTTGATAGAGTTCTTACTTCAAGAATCGGTGTTAAAGGTGCAGAATTGATCCTTAATAAGCAATATGGAAGAATGGTGGCAGTACAAAGCAACAATATTACAAGTGTGCCATTAAGTACAGCGGTTGAAAAACCAAAACGTGTAGATCCAAATGATGAAATTATAAGACAGGTTAGAATGTTAGGCATATGCTTAGGAGATTAATAAGTAAACTCGGGTGGTTTAAAATGGAAATAAATAAGAAAAACGAAATAGACGTAACTGAAAACAATCCAATCATAGAGAAGAATAAAGTTCCTCAGCCGGAAATGAAAAGTGGGTTACAGGAAAAGAAAAAACTAAAGGCAGAAGGAACAAAAGCTGAAAATGTAAAAGAAGTTGTTAGAGGAAAGCACAAAGTTTTGCCTTGCTATGATAACAGGGAATTGTCATGGCTTAAATTTAATGAAAGAGTTTTAGATGAAGCCAGTGATGAAGATGTTCCGTTGTGTGAAAGATTAACTTTTGTAAGTATTTTTTCAACTAATCTTGACGAATTTTATAGAGTTAGAGTAGGCTCAATTTATGATCAGATGATTATTTCTGACAAAAAAAGAGAAAACAAAACTTATATGACATCAAGCGAGCAGTTAGAACGTATTTTTAAAAGAACGAAGGAATTGTTAAAGAAGAAAGAGCATATATATAATGACTTAATGAAAGAAGTTAAGAATTATGGCGTGCAGATTGTAAATTTTGATAAACTTTCAAAAGAAGAAAAAGATGGAATGGAGAATTATTTTAAGAATAATGTTATGCCGTTATTATCTCCACAGGTAATTGGAAAGAAGCATCCATTTCCATTCCTAAATAATCAGGAAATATATGCTGTTGCACTTCTTGAGTCCAAAAACAATGATAAGATTTGCATTGTTCCTTGCAGAAGTAGTGTTTTTAACAGGCTTGTTCAAATAGTGCCGGGTAGTGGAAGATATATGCTTATTGAAGAACTTATACTTCATTATATGCCTATGATTTTTGAAAACTATACAGTAAAAAGCAAGTCTTTAATAAGAATTACAAGAAACGCAGACATTGATATTGATGAGATTTTTGCAGACGAAGATATTAGCTACAGAGAATCAATGGAAGAAATGATTAGAATGCGTACAAAGCTTTGCCCAATAAGAATGGAATATTCAAGAGTGTTAGATGAAAAGGTTATTAGAAGTCTTTGTAAAGAATTAAATCTTAAAAAAGAGCAGACTTTCCATCAGGAAACACCACTTGATTTTGATTTCGTATTTAAGATTCAGGATATGCTTAGAAACAGAAAAGAATTATTCTTTAAGAGAAGGATTCCACAGGTTTCTGCAGCAATTGACAAAACACAACCTATGATTGATCAGATTGAAAAGAAAGACATTCTGTTAAGTTATCCTTTTGAAAGCATGACAAGTTTTATTAATCTTTTAAAGGAAGCTGCCGCAGATCCAAATGTTGCTTCAATAAAGATGACTCTTTATAGAGTTGCCAAAAACTCACAGGTAGTTGAGGCTTTAATTGACGCGGCCGAAAACGGAAAAGAAGTTGTGGTAATGGTTGAACTTAGAGCAAGATTTGATGAACAGAACAATATTGAGTGGTCGAGGAGAATGGAAGATGCAGGATGCAGAATTATTTACGGAATCGACCATACAAAAGTTCATTCAAAAATTTGTCTTATTTCATATAAGAAAGACAATCAGGTTAAGCATATTACACAGGTTGGAACAGGCAATTATAACGAGAAGACGTCAAAGCTTTACACTGACTTGTCATTGATGACAGCTAACGAAGATATTGCTAAAGAAGTAGCAGAAGTCTTCAACAAAATATGTTTGGAACAGGTAGTTGAAGAAACAGAGCATCTTCTTGTATCACCTAAATGTATGCAGAGCAAAATAGTGGAGCTTATTGACAATGAAATCGAAAAAATAGCAGAAGGTAAGGAAGGATACATAGGATTTAAGTGCAACTCACTTACTGATAAAGTTATAATTAAAAAACTTATTGAAGCTTCTAACAAAGGTGTAAAGGTTGATATGGTTATAAGAGGAATTAGTTGTCTTATAGCCGGCGTTCCGGGATATACCGAAAACATAACAATAAAAAGTATAGTTGGAAGATATCTTGAACATTCAAGAATCTATATTTTCGGTAAGGAGCCTTTGGACAAAATATATATATCTTCAGCAGACTTAATGACAAGAAACACAGTCAGAAGAGTAGAAGTTGCTGCACCAATATACGATGAAGCAATAAAGAAACGTATAAGAGGTATGTTTAACATAATGCTTTCAGATAACGTAAAAGGAAGAAGAATGAAGCCTAATGGAAAATATTGCAAAGACGAAATCACAGGCGAAGCAATAAATTCACAGGAATACTTCTTTGAGGAAGCTTATGGGGAACATAAGGTAGAGAAAACTTCTAAGAATGCTGGAATCGAAGAAGCAAAGGATAACGATGCTTCAAAAGCAAATAAAGAATCACAGAATAATGATGCTTCAAAAGCAAATAAAGAATCAAAGAATAATGAAGTGAAAGAGAATACTAATGAGCAGATTACTGCGCAAGCTAAGGATTTGGCTAAGAGTATTGATGGTAAAGAAAATATGGAATAAAACCAATTACTTAGTAGGAATTTATATGGCTTGATTAGTGAAATAAAAAAGAAAGCTGCCGGGAAATCAAACAACTGTATTGAATGGTTAATTGATTTCCTGACAGCTTTTTCTTTGGAAGTAAGGTGATTCTTTGAAGATTTATCTTCTCATTTTCCGTACAAAGTCGTCCGGGGCGGTGTCCACGCCACGGGGTCCAGTATACTTATGATTGTTGTAGGAATTACGTGTCATATGAAAGAAACATTGTGTTACACGTAATTCAATGAAGAAATCTAGAAAATTCGTCTGCGATTACGTGTCACATGAAGTAAATGCTGTGTCACACGTAATTCAATGAAGAAATCTAGAAAATTCGTCTAAAATTACGTGTCATATGAAAGAAATATTGTGACACACGTAATCAGAAGCAAAAAGCTTGCTATCACGTGAAAAATTACGTGTCAGCAAAAGAAATTATCATATGACAAGTAATTGAAAATACAATTACGGATTGTGAGACAAAATCACCCCTGTCAAACGTAAAATATGTCAATTTTCTTCTCCAATAGCCACCGATTACGGAATCTAGCAACCGAAACACTATATAATCCGTAAATCATAGAAAAAAGCTTGTCTGTTCGTCACCGATTACGGAATCTAGCAACTGAAACGCGCTATATAATCCGTAAATGAAAGAAAAGGTTTTTCCCAATCACTGGTGATACAATACCGATACAATATTCTGACAACAAAAAACACAGGGCTGATTCACAGCCCTGTGCCATTGTCATTATATCTTGTTTTAATAATGGTTTTAATATATCCAAATATCAATATACTAATATATCAATATATCCAAATACCAAATATCAATATATCCAAACCTGAATTATTCAATTATTGTTCCGACTTTTCCACGGATTCCTTCTTTAGCTTTTGAAAGGTTTGTAATTATAGCCTTACGTCCCTTGCCGGCTAATACGAATGAAAGTGAAGCATCAATCTTAGGTAATGATGTTACAGGATCAAAGTGTCCTTCATCGATTAACTTCTTAGCTTCTTCAGCAGTAAGGTTCTTTAATTCTTCCTGTGTGCCGTTGTTGTCGATTGTAAGGTAATCGTTTGATGTAAGAATCATAAGAGCAGAAGCGTCTAACATGTCAGCTAACTTAGCTGCTGTGTAGTCTTTTTCAATAACTGCGCTGGCACCCTTTAAACCTGTACGCTGTTCAAGAACAGGAATTCCACCACCACCTGCTGCAATAACAAGCTGGTGAGCATCAACCAAAGCCTTGATAGCATCAATTTCATAAATATCAATAGGCTTAGGGCTGGCAATTATTCTTCTATAACCATCCTGATCCTCTTCGTATTCAACATAGTTACCTTTCTTCTTTTCGTTTTCAGCTTCTTCCTTAGTCATTAATCTGCCGATAACCTTAGAAGGAGCATTGAAAGCTCTATCGAAAGGATCAACACGAACCTGAGTGATAATAGTACTTACAGGTTTGTAAATTCCTCTGTGAAGTAATTCAGTACGAATAGCATTCTGAAGGTCAAAACCGATATATCCCTGACTCATTGCACCACAAATTGACATAGGAGCAACTGTTCTGTCAGGATCAAGTCTTGAATATTCAGTCATGGCTGTCTGAATCATACCAACCTGTGGTCCATTACTGTGAGTAATAATAACTTCATATTTTTCTTCTACTAAATCAGCAATAGCCTTTGCTGCTGCCTTTACACGTTCCTGCTGCTTAGGAAATGATTCACTGAAAGCATTTCTTCCTAAAGCAACAACTACTTTTTTATTCTCCATAATACTGTCTCCTTAAACGTAAAAACTATAAAATTATTTTAAGATAAATTAGCACAAAATGCAATATTATTAGTCAAGTTGGTCAGATAAAATCTCCCATTGATCCATAAGTTCATCTAATCGTTCACTTATTTCATTCTGTTCTTTACTAATTTCGTTAAGTTTTGCGGAATTAGTGGAAACAGCAGGATCTGCTAATAACTCATCCAGTTCATTTAATCTGTCTTCTTTTTCTTTAATTTCTTTTTCGACTTTTGAAATATCATTTTTCAATTTCCTAGTCCTTGCGGCTTCAGCCTTCCTTTCTAAATAATCCTGCTTGCCGGAAGAAGTAGAAGTAACTTTTTTCTCCTTTTCAATGGCAGGCGCATATGTTTTGGTTAACTCTTCGCATTTTTCTTCGTAATAATCGTAGTTGCCAAGATAGTTAATTATTTTAGTATTTGTAAGTTCAAGAATTCTTGAAGCAGTCTGGTTAATAAAATAACGGTCATGAGATACATAGAAAACAGTTCCGGTATAATTATTAATGGCATTTTCAAGAATTTCTTTAGATGTCATATCCAAATGGTTAGTAGGTTCGTCAAGGATAATAAGATTAGCCTCTGAAAGCATAAGCTTAGCAAGAGAAAGACGACCTTTTTCGCCTCCGCTTAAATCCTTTACAAGTTTGAAAACATCATCTCCGGTAAACATAAAAGCGGCAAGAGTATTTCTAATCTTAGTATTAGTCATATCAGGGTAAGCATCAGCAATTTCCTCGAATAAAGTGTTAGAATCTTCAAGGTTGTGATGTTCCTGATCATAATATCCTATATGAACGTTAGTGCCAAGCTTTACAGTTCCGGCATCAGCACTGATAATATCATTAATAATCTTAAGAATAGTAGTTTTTCCTGTTCCGTTATCGCCAATTAAGGCAACGTGTTCACCATGTTTGATTTCAAAACTAATATCAGAAAAAAGATGAAGATTATCAAATGATTTTGAAAGTCCTTCAACTGTCAAAACATCATTACCGCTTATACAGTCAGGCTCTAATTTAATATTCATGCCATCCTTTAATTCTTCAGGTTTATCAATTCGTTCCATATTAGCCAGAGCCTTTTCACGGCTTTCAGCACGCTTATAGAACTTTTCCTGCTTATAAGAACGAAGCTTTGCAATAACCTCTTCCTGGTGCTTGATTTCACTTTGCTGTTTCAGGTAAAGATTCAGCTGTGCCTGACGTAATTGTTTTTTCTTAACCGAAAAATCAGAGTAGTTGCCATCATAAACGTGGCAGTGTGTATTTTCAATTTCAATTACCTTAGTAACTATTTTGTCGAGAAAATATCTGTCGTGGGCAATTATGAGAACTGCACCATTATAGTTAGATAAATATGTTTCAAGCCACTTGATTGAAGTAAGGTCTAAGTGGTTGGTAGGTTCATCAAGCATAATAATGTCAGGCTTTTCAAGAAGAAGCTTGCAAAGGGCAACTCTTGTTTTCTGACCGCCGGAAAGAGTGCCAACCTCTCTGTTAAAGTCATCCTCAGTAAAACCTAAACCTTTAATAACACCTTCGATTTCACTTTTGTATGAATAACCATTAAGTAATTGAAAGCGATGTTCCAAATTAGTGTAATTTTCCATAAGTTTGTGAAGTTCATCACCTGAAACACCGGACATTGCCTTTTCATATTCAACAAGTTTTTTTTCCATATTTATAATATCAGCCTTAACGGATTTTACTTCATCATAGATTGAATTGTGTGAAGCAAGATCTTGGTACTGAGCAAGATATCCTATAGTCTTGTTTTTACCAAGGGTGATTGTACCGTTATCAGCACTAAGTTCACCCATTATAATTTTCATAATAGTAGATTTGCCTGCTCCGTTATTACCGACAATGGCAGCTTTCTCACCATCGTTTACGAAAAAAGAGCAGTCGTCCAAAATTGTATCTACACCGTAAGATTTAGATATATGATTACATGATAATATCATGATAAATCCTCCTAAAATATTTGTGTTTGCTAACAGTGAACAGTTTACCATAAAAAGACAAAATTTTAAACATATTAGAATGACAAATATTTGACAATCTTTAGGCTAATAACTATAATTGAAACTATATATTGTAGTCTGGGGATAGTGTCGGATTACAAGCACTTAAGCAAGGAGAATAATTAATGAACAAAATATCAAAGGCGGTGGTTACAAGGCTGCCCCGATATTATAGATATTTAGATGAGTTGCGCCAGCAGAATGTGGAGCGTATATCTTCTAAGGAACTGAGTAAACTTATGAATGTAACTGCTTCTCAGATTAGACAGGATTTAAACAATTTTGGTGGTTTCGGGCAGCAGGGATACGGATATAATGTACAGTATCTATATGATGAAATCGGAAAACTTTTAGGACTTGATGTAAAGCACAAGATGATAATAGTTGGAGCGGGAAATCTTGGTCAGGCTATTGCAAACTATGGTAACTTTAGAAACAGAGGATTTGAAATTGCTGCATTGTTTGACAAGAATCCTGACTTAATAGGAAAGAAGACAGCTCACGGTCAGATTTTGGATATTGCAGATATTTATGATTATGTAAAAAAACATAACGTGGAAATTGTTGCATTAACATTGCCAAAGGGACCGGCTAAAAAGATAGCACAAAAGCTTGTAGAGTGTGGAGTAAAGGCTTTTTGGAACTTTGCACATACAGATTTAAGTTTTTCAGACGATATTATAGTAGAAAATGTTCACTTATCAGAAAGTTTAATGAAGCTTACATATAGAATTTCAGAAAAGAACGATTCTAAGGAGTAATATATGAAAAATATTGTTACAGGTACAGATATGAAAAAGGTAGACAGTTATACCATTAATACAATTGGAATACCGTCGTTGGTTTTAATGGAAAGGGCTGCACTGAGTGTGGCAGAGATTGTCTGCAAAAACCAGTTAAAGGATAAGAAAATACTTGTGGTAGCAGGTGTTGGAAACAATGGGGCAGATGGTGTCGCAATCTGTCGAATATTACATTTAAAAGGTTACAACACAGAGTTGTACATTTTAGGTGACATATCAAAAGCCAGTACAGAATTTAAACAGCAGCTTTCCATTGCACATAATATTGGAATTAACATAGTTGGTGATTATAACGATGCAGATGTTATTATTGACAGTATTTTTGGAGTAGGCTTATCCCGTAATGTGGAAGGTGTATATAAAGATGTTATTTCAAAAATCAATAAGGGAAGGAACATTGTATATTCAGTTGATATTCCGTCAGGTGTTAGTGCGGACACAGGTAAAATCTGTGGCGTTGCAGTAAAGGCTAATTGCACTGTAACTTTTGGAAGTTATAAAATTGGTACTGTTTTATATCCTGGAGCAGAATATTGCGGTCAGGTTGTTGTGGCAGATATCGGATTCCCTCAGGAAGCTTATGAACAGATAGAAGAGCAGGTTAAAACTGCAACATTAGAGGATTTTAATTTTATTCCACCAAGACCTAATTATTCTAATAAAGGCACATATGGCAAGATTTTGATTATCGCAGGAAGTAAGGATATTTCCGGTGCGGCGGTTCTTTGTGCTGAAGCGGCATTTAGAGTTGGGGCAGGATTAGTTCGCGTATTTACTGCAGAACAGAACAGACAGATTATTCAAAGATTACTTCCGGAAGCAATGGTGAATACTTATGATGTACATCATTTTAATATGAAATCATTGGAAGCATGCCTTAAGTGGTGTGATGTTGTTGCCATTGGACCGGGAATTGGAACAGGCGTAATTCAAAAGAACATGATTGAAAAAGTTCTTGAATATAATTTGCCAACAGTTATAGATGCAGATGGGATTAACAATATTTCAGAAGACGAAAGATTGAAAAAGAAGTTACACAAGAATGTTGTAATTACACCTCATTTGGGAGAAATGAGCAGATTTTTAAATATTCCGGTTGAGGAGATTGCTTCTAATCTGATTAAATATGGAAGAGAAGTTAATTATAAATATAACATTAACTGTATTTTAAAGGATGCAAGAACAGTTATTACAACGGAACAGGAGACTTTCGTTAATCTGTCAGGTAACAGTGGAATGGCTACAGCAGGTTCAGGCGATGTTTTAACAGGGATAGTTGCGGCGCTTATAGGCATAGGTGTTGAATTTAATAACGCAACTGTTTTGGCACCATACATTCACGGATTGGCGGGGGATAAAGCTATGGAATATGTGTCAAAGACATCAATGATGGCAACAGATATTATTGAAGGAATAAAGATTTTATTTAAAGGAATGAGATAATGAAAGATATAGAAAAATACTTTAGAGTATATGCTGAAGTAAATTTAGATGCAATAATTAAAAACATAGAAATGATGAGAGAAAAAATTAAACCTGAAACAGGAATTGTAGGAGTTATTAAGACAGATGGATATGGTCATGGAGCTGTACCCATTGCAAAAGCACTTGAAAATGAATGCGTTGGTTATGCAGTAGCAACAGCTTGGGAAGGACACAATCTTAGAAGACACGGCATTGATAAGCCGCTGTACATACTGGGAGTTGTTCCTGAAAACTTGTGCGATTTAGTAATTAACGAAGAAATGTTACCACCTATATTTACATATGAGATGGCTAAAGCTTTTTCAAATCACGCAGTTAAGTTAAACAAAACAGTTAAATTTAATATTGCAGTTGACACGGGAATGAGCAGAATCGGTTATATTCCAAGTGAAGAAGCAGTAAATGAGGTCGTAGAAATAAGCAAGCTTCCAAATGTGGAGATTGAATCTGCATTTACTCATTTTGCAAAGGCTGATTATGTCGACAAGTCTTTTGCTGAAAAGCAGTTTAAGGAATATAATGATTTTATTGCCAAGGTAGAAGCAAAAGGTGTTAAAATACCAATTCATCAGTGTGCAAACAGTGCAGCTATGATGGAAATGCCTGAAACTTCCCTTACAATTTCAAGAGCAGGAATCTCAATGTATGGTTTGTATCCATCAGAAGAGATGGATAAGGATAATATGAAATTAATACCTGCAATGTCTATATACAGTCATGTTGTATATGTTAAGAACATTGAAAAAGGCAGAGGCGTAAGCTATGGTCAGACATTTGTGGCAGATAAGCCGATGACAATAGCAACTATTCCTGTTGGATACGGAGACGGATATCCACGAAACTTAAGCAATAAAGGCTATGTTCTAATTAATGGTAAGAAATGCAACATTCTTGGAAGAGTTTGCATGGACCAGTTTATGGTTGATGTAACAGGTATGGACGTTAAGGAAGGGGATAAGGTTACTCTTGCAGGAAAAGATGGTTCAGAGGAAATATTAATTGATGATTTGGCAACGTTAGCCGGAACATTTAATTATGAGTTTGTCTGTGACCTTGGAAAAAGAGTGCCAAGAGTATTTGTTAAAGATGGCAAAATAGTTGGCACAAAGGACTACTTTGAAGATGATTATGAAGTAGAAATATAATTTTTTTATTATATTTTGAATACACATTACAAAAATTGGAATACTTATATATAAATAAACAATTTTTGGAGTGTGAAATGGTTATTAGACGAGGGGATATATATTATGCAGATCTGCGACCTGTTGTAGGCTCTGAGCAGGGAGGAATAAGACCTGTTCTGGTTATTCAAAACGATACGGGAAACAGGCACAGTCCAACAGTAATTGTTGCGGCAATCACATCAAAAATGACTAAGGCT
>ERZ773146.2991-NODE-2991-length-11009-cov-4.686690_pt1 | contig 11009 bp, 10 predicted proteins | sample MGYA00580847_ERZ773146 | MGnify/ENA primary metagenome ERZ773146 (study PRJEB29015, sample SAMEA2737830) | human gut metagenome | biome: human gut; feature: human-associated habitat; material: faeces | place: China | collected 2012 ...
AAAAACAATTGGATTTTGCCGGAGGACAGTTCTATACTAAAAGAAGATGTAAATGTAGGAGGTAATGAAGTATGTCAATTACAGCTGAAACAGCGAAAGCGCATGCAAATGATCCTGCCGTATTATGCTGTAGAGCAGAGGGCGGAATTACAATCGAACCAGCAAACTTAGAGGATCCGGCAATCTTCGATGAATTAGTAGATTCAGGTCTTTTAAATCTTGACGGATGTCTGAAAATCGGACAGGTTCTTGGGGCAAAATTAACAAAAACAAGTGATTCCCTCTGTCCACTGACAGCAGATAACGTAGAAGGATTCAAATCAGATGACGATTTAGCAGCAGAAGAAGCTCCTGCTGAAGAGGAAGCTCCTGCCGAAGCCGCACCTGTTGCAAGTGTTCAGGGTGCTGTTACTACAATTAAACATGGTAAAGTAGTCATCTCTATCAAAGAGGGAAAAGATATTTATCTTGAACTTCCTATCTAATTTGAAGAGAACCTATGAAAGTATACGAATAGCAAAAGGCAGATATCATTATACAGATATCTGCCCTTTTTATTTCCGCTCCCAGACAGGATACTCTCTATTCTTCTCTGTCCGCTGCTTCTTCAACTTCTTCCATCCAGTTCATTCTTCCGTAACGCAATGTCACTGCATAGATCTCTTTCTGTAATTTCACAGATAATTGATTCTTGCGGATTCTCCATTTCCAGTTCGTTCCGACCGTTGACGGTGTATTCATACGGCACTTGTTATCAAGACCCAGGTAATCCTGCATCGGGATCACGCACCATTTTGCGGCACTTCTCATGATCAGGCTGATCAACGGCTTATTCAGTTCTGCTTCCGGTGTGTAAGTATCACAGAGATACTCGCGGGTCAGCTTCTGCTCATCCTTACTGATGCTTCCCCACCAGCCTGCAAGCGTCTCATTGTCATGTGTTCCTGTATAAGCGACACTGTTCACCGGATAGTTGTGTGGCAGATAGTCATTCGCACATCCCGAATCTCTCGAGTCAAATGCAAATTCCAGAACCTTCATACCCGGGAATCCGCTGTCCCTTACCAGCTCACGTACACTGTCCGTAACATATCCAAGATCTTCTGCGATGACCGGTTTTTCACCCAGTGTTTCTCTTACTTTCCAGAACAGATCCATGCCCGGTCCTTTTTCCCAGTGTCCGTCTACCGCCGTCTCTGCTCCGTATGGAATAGAGAAATACTCATCAAATCCACGGAAATGATCGATTCTTACCACATCGTACAGGCGGAACACATATGCCAGACGAGATATCCACCACTGATATCCTGTTTCTTTATGATATCCCCAGCGGTATAGTGGATTTCCCCATAATTGTCCGGTTGCGGAGAATCCGTCCGGCGGACATCCTGCAACAGCAACCGGTACATTTTCCTCATCTAACTGGAACAATTCCGGATGTGCCCAGGTATCTGCGCTGTCCATTGCAACATAAATCGGGATATCACCGATGATCTGAATGCCTTTTTTGTTCGCATAGGTTTTTAACTGCATCCACTGTTCATAGAACTTGAACTGCATATACTGATGGAATTCGATATCAAAATACAGTTCTTCACGGTAATAATCCATCGCAGGCCCCCAGCGCAGCTTGATATCATCTGCCCACAGTTTCCATTCCACACCGTCAAATCTGTCTTTTACCGCCATGAACAATGCATAATCCGACAGCCACCAGCTGTTCTCTTCTACGAATTTCTGATATTCTGCATTCTCGTGCACGTTACTTCTTTCATATGCCTTACGAAGAAGCGGATAACGTCCTTCGTAAATCTTTTTATAATCAATACTCCCTTTTACTTTTCCCCAGTCTACAGCTTCACATTCTGCTTTTGTCAGAACGCCTTCTTCCACCAGTGCCTCCAGACTGATGAAATATGGATTTCCCGCAAATGTTGAAAACGACTGATACGGAGAATCTCCGTAGCTTGTAGGACCAAGCGGCAGAATCTGCCAGTAGCTCTGTCCTGCTTTTTTTAGCCAGTCCACAAATTCATATGCACTCTTTGAAAAACAGCCGATTCCGTATTCCGATGGAAGGCTGCTGATCGGCATGAGTATGCCTGCTGCTCTCTCGCTCATCTTTCTTTCCCTCTTCTTTTCTTATTGTTTTGATTTTCTTTCATTATAAACCGATCTGTTATACCGTTATCATAACTCCGTAATGATCCGATACGACCGGTGCATTCTTTCCGTTACAGATAACGTTCGAAGCGCGGACCTCTTCCTGCGTATTACAGAATATGTAATCCAGCCGCTTTTCATTCTTTGCTGCTTTGCTGCGTCCATCTGCTTCACGCCATCCATCAATCTCTTCTGCTACTGTGATACCGTCATCTTTTTCTTCTGCCAGCAGATAGGTATCTTTCCAGCCGCTCTTAAGAACCAGATCATAACCTTCCCCGCGGACATCATCCTGACTGTTAAAATCTCCCATCAGCCAGATAGTTCCTTCCCGGTATTTTGAATCTTTCACTGTCTCCTGTATACATTTCCACTGATCAACAAATGGTTCTTCCTCATCATTCCACCATCCCATATGAACGGTAAAGAACCAGTCACTGCTTCCTTCCGGCTGTATGCCAAGGATACGTCTCGTCTTCCAGTTCTCGTAATCATCCGTCTTACTGGTCAGAAACTGCTGCACCCGTGCGATTGGTTTCTTACTGAGCAACGCCATTCCTTCATCGTATTTTCCATAGCCGGTCTTGGCGCTGATCCAGGTCCATTCATAATAGATACCGCGTTTCTTAAGTTCTTTCACTACATATCCTGCATGATTATCCTGTCTGACCGGAAGTTCAAATCCGCCACATCTGATATAGCCGTCCAGCATGGCATCCGGAAGTTCTGCTTCATTCTGACTTTGATTCACTTCCTGCAGTGCCACGATATCCGGCTGCTCTTTGCTAAGCATTTCTATAAACTTCTCTGTTTTTTCCACATAGCCCGGTTCCTCCAGGCTATGTGTATTTAATGTTAATAATTTCATTGCACTTACATGCTCCTAAAGAATGTCGTTGATATCTGATTTTAACACATCTGCCTTCGGTCCGTAGACAGCCTGGATTCCACCGTCTTTCTTGATCAGGCCTAATGCCCCTTCTTTCTTCCATTCCGCAATTTCAGCGACTTTATCCAGATCTTTTACCGTAACACGAAGTCTTGTCATACATGCATCGACCAGAACAATATTCTCACGTCCTCCGAGCAGCGTAATGATTCTTTCTGCCTGGCTGTCTTTTCCCGTACCTCCGGAAGTTCCTGATGAAGTACCTTCTGCCTCATCTGCATTGTCATCCATATAGTTGCCAAGTCTTCCAGGTGTTGCGAAATTAAATTTTCCGATCATAAAGTATGCTACAAAGTAGCCGATCACAAAGAATACTATACAGCAAATGACGAAGTTAATGACATCTCCGGCAAGTCCTGCTTTGATACTCATCGGAATTCTTGTTATAAATTCCAGGTTACCAAATGAATGTACTCTTAAATGAATGATTCCGGACATCGCAAATGCACATCCCTGAAGGATTGCATACACGATATACAGCGGAAGCGCACAGAACATGAACATGAATTCCAATGGCTCCGTTACACCTGTCAGGAATACTGCAAGAACTGTAGAGAAGAACATGGATTTGTACTTTTTCTTCTTGTCCGCATCGACTCTTCTGTACATTGCAAGAGCTACACCAAGTAATAATCCGGTTGCCCCGATCATCTGTCCGACTTTGAAACGAGCCGGTGTTACAGTTGTTAACAGATGCTTATATGCACTCATATTTCCTGCATCTTTGTAATTGATCAGGTCTGTTACCCATGCAAGCCACAGCGGATCCTGTCCGAATACCTGTTTTCCTGCATTGATTCCTGTTGCGATCGTATAAGTTCCTCCGAATGAAGTATAGTTCATCGGAATGGTCAGCATATGATGCAGACCGAACGGAAGTAACAGTCGTTCCAGTGTACCATAGATAAATGGTGCCAGAATCGGTGATGTAGATGATGAATTGGCGATCCACACACCAAATGCATTAATTCCGGACTGTACCACCGGCCATACTACGGAAAGTATCAGTGAAATGATCACTGACCAGGCAATACATACCATCGGCACGAAACGTTTTCCGTTAAAGAATGCAAGCGCATCCGGAAGTTTTCTATAGTTATAGTATTTATTGTAAATAATACCACCGGCAAAACCTGATATAATTCCAACGAACACACCCATGTTCAGCGCAGGCACGCCAAGAACAGATGTAAAGTATCCGTTTACCAGAATTTCTTTACCAAATAATGTATGCGTTACTGCCGAAGCATCATTTAGCATCTCGGAAGTCACCCCGAAGATCGAACCGGTAATCTGATTGATCAATATAAATGTAATGACTGCGGCAAATGCTCCACCGGCTCTTTCTTTTGCCCATGATCCACCAATTGCTACTGCAAACAGGATATGCAGGTTATTGATCACTGCCCATCCGATATTCTCCATTGTGCTTCCGATCGTCATGACCAGAGACAGATCTCCACCTGCCATCTGTACCAGTTTTCCAAGGCTGATCATAAGTCCTGCTGCCGGCATAACTGCAATTACCGTCATCAATACTTTTCCAAGCTTCTGCAGAAAATCAAAATTAAAATTGAATTTCTTCTTTTTCTCTTCCGCTTTCACGTTCTTTTCTGCCAGAACCAGCACTTTGGACTCCCCTGCTTTTACATCTCCTTCTGTATACTGAAGTTCTTTTCCCTCTGTATCTGAACAGAGCAGTACCGGTGTGATCGGATTAATCTCTTTTTCTTTCAGATACTCAAGATCCACCTCCGCAACCAGGTCTCCGGCTTTTACTTTATCTCCGGCTTTTCCATAGACTTTAAAGCATTCTCCGTTTAATGACACTGTCTCCAGTCCGACATGAACCAGTACTTCCTGTCCGTCCTCTGATGTAAATCCATATGCATGACTGGTTTCTGCCACTGTTGATATCTCTCCGTCTACCGGGCTTACAATCTTACCATCTGCCGGAATAATTGCGACACCGTCACCTAAGACTTTCTCAGAAAATACCGAATCCGGAACTTCACTCAACGGCACTGCCTTTCCGGTTAACGGCGCAAGAATCACTTGTGGTATATTTTTACTCTTATTCTCGTTCACAACGAAACCTCCTCATGTTTTCTTATTGCATTCATTTATGCAACCGTTTGCGTTAATTATAGTCAGATTTTGCATGATTTTCAATGTATTTTCGTTTATAAAATGTAATTCTACCTTTTTCACAATTTAATCTTTCCTTTTTTGTGCAATTCCTCTATATACCAATGCATACGTTTGCATTACATTTCCGCAATTCAATTGCAATATTGATTTGTTTGCTGTAAAATATAAGAAAAATCCAAAAGCTACGAAAATATAACTCTAACGGAGGTTACTTACATGGCAGTAACAATTAAAGATGTGGCTGCGCTGGCAGGTGTATCCCCTTCCACCGTATCCAGAACCTGCAAAAATAATCCTTCTATCAGTGAAGAGACAAAAGAACGTGTCAGAAAAGCTATGATAGAACTTGGATATGAACCGAATTTTCAAGCAAGCAATCTCGCTTCACAGAATTCACGTACGATCGGCATCATTCTCCCTGCTTCTGCCAAAGAAGTCTACGAGAACTCCTTCTATCTGGAAGCGGTCCAGGGAATCAGCCATTACTGTAACGGCAGGCAGTATATGACGACAATTGTAACCGGCCAGGATGAAGCTGAGATTCTTGACGCTGTCCGGTCTATGTCCCGAAGCGGCAAAGTAGACGGTTTCATCGTACTGTATTCCAAAAAAGAAGACCCTGTTATCGATTACCTCTTTAACGAAGGTCTTTTATATATTCTTATCGGAAAAGCAACACAGTACACCAATCAGACGATCTATATTGACAATGACAATCTGCTTGCCGGCCGTGAAGCAACGGAATACCTGTACCAGCTCGGGCACCGCCGGATCGCCTACCTTGGTTCCGACAGTTCCCTGATGTTCTCTGCCGACCGCAAGGCCGGTTACCAGCTTGCACTCGCAAGCCATCAGCTTCCTGTCCGTCCCGAATATTGTGCTGAAGTAAAGAATGCATCGGAGAATAATGAAGAATCCATACGCAGACTTCTGCTGCAGGAAGACCGCCCGACAGCAATTCTGGTCAGCGACGATATCCTCGCTGTCTCTTTAGAACGAGTCTGCCTGGAAACTCATCTGTCCATCCCGGAAGATCTGTCCATCATATCTTTCAACAACTCGTTGTTTGCAAGACTGACTTCCCCACAATTAACCTCAATTGACATCGGAGCCGGTCAACTTGGAAGTGAAGCTGCCTCCCAGATCATCAACCACATAGAAAATCCAAATCTCCCCGCAACCAAGATCATCGTTCCCCACCATCTGATCGAACGGGACAGTTGTTGCAAAGTATAGTTTGAAATAAAAAAGGAAACATATCATGTGATATCTGTCTTACCGCACAGCGGGAGAAAGCATTTACATGACATATTTCCTTTTTTTCCATTCTGTATTATAAAATCTTTGATAAAAATTCCTGCAACCGCGGATCCTTTGGATGGTCGAAGAATTCATCTGGTTTTGCCTGCTCTTTGATCTGTCCGGAATCTATAAAGATAACCCTGGAACCAACCTCCTTGGCAAATCCCATCTCGTGTGTTACCACAACCATCGTCATACCTTCTCTTGCGAGCTGTTTCATCAACTCCAGAACTTCTCCTACCATCTCCGGGTCAAGAGCCGATGTCGGTTCATCGAACAAGATCACATCCGGATCCATTGCCAGGGAACGCACGATCGCGATTCTCTGCTTCTGACCGCCGGATAACTGGGATGGATAAGAATCCGCCTTCTCGGCAAGTCCTACTCTTTCCAGAAGTTCCATTGCTCTTTTATCTGCTTCTTCCTTGCTCTTTCCAAGAAGCTTGATCGGAGCAAGCGTGATATTTTCCTTGATCGTCTTGTGCGGGAATAAATTAAAATGCTGGAACACCATTCCCATCTTCTGACGGTGCTTGTTGATATCCACATGCTTATCTGTAATATCCACACCTTCAAAATAGATATGACCCTGATCCGGAACCTCAAGAAGATTCAGAGAACGCAGGAACGTTGACTTACCGGAACCGGATGGTCCTACGACAACGACCACTTCTCCCTTGTGAATCTCTTCATTGATTCCATTCAGTGCATGAAAATCTCCGTATATCTTGTGCAGACCTTCTACTTTGATCAGCACATCATCATTCTTAGTGGTCACTGTTTCTCAACCTCCTCTCCAGTAAGCTGACAAGCTTGGTAAAGATCATTACCATTGCCAGATAGATCAGCGCAACGGCGATCAGCGGCATGAATGCATCATATGTACGGCTTCGGATAATGTCCCCGCCCTTCGTCAGATCCTGTAACGCAATATAACCGGATACAGAAGTCTCTTTCAATAAAGAAATGAATTCATTACAAAGTGTCGGAAGTACATTCTTGAATGCCTGCGGCATAATGATGTACATCATTGTCTGAGCATAATTGAATCCCAGACTTCGTCCTGCTTCAAACTGTCCGTTATCGATTGACATGATACCGGAACGGAAAATCTCTGCAACATATGCACCTGAGTTAATACCAAATGCAATGATCGCAACCAGTACCTTACTGATATCCACACTTCCGAATATGATAAAGTAAATGATCATCAGCTGTACAACAACCGGAGTCCCACGGATCACAGTCAGATATACCTTACAGATTGCATTCAATATCTTTAATTTGCCGGTCTTATCATGTGTCGTACGGACAATCGCAATTAAAAATCCCAAAAGGACACCAATCAATACCGCAAATATCGTAACGATCAGCGTAATTTTCAAACCGTCCACAATATATTTCCAACGATTGTCCTCTATAAAATTCAGAATAAATTCTTTTTTTAATTCCTGCATGTTCTCATCCTATTCTTTTCTGATTATTTTTTTACAATAATCATCTGTTTTCCTGTGTAATATGAATCTGAGAAATCTACCTGCTGTTTTCTTTCATCTGTAACTGTCATACCTGCTGCACCAAAATCAGCTTTTCCACTGTCTACTGCTGCGATGATAGAATCAAATTCCATATCATTGATTGTCAGTTCCATGCCAAGCTTGTCAGCAATTGCCTTCGCAAAATCAGCATCAACACCAACGATCTTGTCATTCTCATAATATTCATATGGCTCAAATGCAGCATTTGTTGCCATTACAAGTTTGCCATTGGAACGGTCAGCATCTGCCGGAGACTCATATCCTTTATCTTCTGTTCCATCGATATAATATCCGATGATCTTGTCAAATGTTCCGTCTTCTTTCAGTTCTTTGATCGCTGCGTTGAATTTATCTTCCAGCTCTGTGTTGCCTTTTTTGAAGCACATTGCATAATCTTCTTCTACATAAGGTGTCTCGAGGATCTTCAGTCCGTCATTTGCATCTACAAATGCTTTTGCAGGCTCGTTATCAATAACAACTGCATCAATCTTACCTTTTACAAGTGCCTGAACTGCATCTGCACCTTTATTAAAACGTTCTACATGATCATCACCGAAATCATCAGAGCAGTAGATATCACCTGTTGTACCTGTCTGTACACCGATCTTTGCATCTTTCAGATCATCTGCGCTTTCGATTTTTTTTGCTTCTTCTTTTTTAGAACCACATGCTGCCATAGAGAATACGCATGCACCAACCAGCATTACACTGATAACTTTTTTTAACTTCATAATCTTTTTCCTCCATTCTTTTCAATATGTGTATAAAAATACATATATATTTAATATATTATCATGTTTTAATCAAAAAACAAGTGGATAATTCCACATAATCATGAAACATTCACTTGTTTTCTTATACATTTCTATGCAATTACAGTCTGAACGATCGTCCAGAGAATGATCAGTGCCCCCAATACGATACGGTAATATCCGAACACTTTGAAATCATGCTGCTTGATATACCCCATCAGGAACTTGATCGCAATGACCGACAGACCAAACGATACGATACATCCCAGCATCAAAAGAGCAAACTCCGCACCTGTAAAATGGAAACCAAACTTGATCAGTTTCAGAAGACTGGCACCAAACATTGCGGGAATCGCCAGGAAGAATGTAAATTCTGCTGCCACTTCCCTTGATACACCGATCAGCAGTGCTCCGACAATCGTAGCTCCTGATCTGGATGTTCCCGGGATCAGTGCAAGCATCTGGAAGAATCCAATCCACAGCAGCATCTGGACACTGAGCTGTGAAATCTTTGTAACAGAAGGTTTCTTCCCTGCATTATGCTTCTCAACGATGATGAATAACACACCATAAACGATCAGCATGATCGCTACCGGTAATGGTTTGTAAAAGATCTCATCGAGAATATCGTTAAAAAGTATTCCAACTATTCCTGCAGGTACTGAGCCGATCAGTACTTTGATCCACATCTGCCATGTCAGCATCTTCTGCTTATGGCTTTTTCTCGGTGAAAATGGATTCAATTTGTGGAAGTACAATACTACAACCGCCATGATCGCACCCAGCTGGATCACTACATCGAACATTTCCATAAATGCATCACTCATACTCGGCTTTAATACATTTCCCACCAGAATAAGATGTCCCGTACTGCTGACCGGAAGCCATTCCGTGATTCCCTCCACAATTCCCAAAATAATTACCTTAATAACATCTAACATGTTGCGCTCCTTTCCTTAATCCAGCACATATTTTTCTATAAATTTCGCAACGCCTTCTTCGTCATTGGACAATGTCACATAATCTGCTGCTTCTTTCAGCGATGGAATGGCATTCTCCATTGCCACACCTGTTCCGACTTCTTTTAACATCTTCAGATCATTGTTTCCATCTCCGAATGCCATGATCTCTTCTCTTGGAATGCCAAGAACCTTCCCAAGTTCGATCATTGCCTTCCCTTTATTGACACCTGCAGCATTAATCTCCAGATTCATCGGAAGCGCACCGGTAATCTCGATTCCAGATACCTCTTCAATCTCTTTTCTGGCTGCATCACGGTCTTCTACCGATGTAAATAATGCCTGAATCTTATCTACCGGCTGATTCATCTCTTCAAACTTTGCCCTCACATCATCCACGGGTACACGCGTAGACGTAATATAATCCGCCATCGCCGGTATATTCAGATACTTGTCAATTCTGGTCAGTGCCTCTTTGGATGCATATCCAATGCCATGATAGTAAATCTCTCTGAACGTATCATAACGTTCAAATATAGTCAAAATTACTTCTGCAATATCATACGCAAGAAGTTCTTCCACGATCACCTCGTTCTTCTCCATATCTATGACTCTTGCTCCATTTGCAGTAACTGCATAACGGATTTCCTGCAGTCCGGTCAGCTCTTTCGGAATACCGGAAAAAGGTCTTCCTGTCGCCGGCATGACAATGATTCCCTGTTCTGCCGCTCTTTTCAGTACATCTTTCGTGTATGCAGTCAGTTCTTTATTCGTCTTCAGTAAAGTTCCATCTAAATCCATGCCGATCATTCTGATCTTATTCTTCATATGTAACTAATTCCTTTCTTTCTCTTGAGAACCGGTACAGATTCTTACTGATCTTATTCTCGCCCTGTTCATAAGCCTGTTCCCCGTGATCGATCATCTTCTGAACAGTCTCTTTATTGCCTGCAGGTGCAAAAAGAACCGCATCCTTTCTCGGAATCATAATGATCAGATCATCCTCTAATTTGTCTGCACACACCTGCCAGATATGTTTGAAACATACGGAACTTGCTTCATGATGTCCGTCTGCCACAATTCCAAATCCTCCGTACCAGGTATTCGCAACTACAAATTCTACATCTCTGTTCAGATTTTCACAAGACTTATGATACAATTCTATGATATCACATTCCGGTGGAAGCATATTGTC
>ERZ773146.2996-NODE-2996-length-10987-cov-19.999817_pt1 | contig 10987 bp, 8 predicted proteins | sample MGYA00580847_ERZ773146 | MGnify/ENA primary metagenome ERZ773146 (study PRJEB29015, sample SAMEA2737830) | human gut metagenome | biome: human gut; feature: human-associated habitat; material: faeces | place: China | collected 2012 ...
AGCAGGAACTGTGTACTGGGGTGCATCTGGGCTGTCACTTGTGGTTCAGCGCCGGTGTGCCCAGCCCGGCGCAGGCCCCCACCCCGGAGGCGCGGCAGCTGGCACAGCAGGCCGAATTGCAGGCCGAGCGCAACCGCGCCTACTACGCCAAAAATCAGGAACTGCACCGCAGCGTGGTGCTGCGCCTTACCGAGCAGATCCGCAACTGCATTTTGGTGCATCAGCAGCCCGACCAGCGGGTGGCGCGCAGCGGTGATCTGTGCGCCGGGCGGGTGTGGCGCGCCCCTTACCTGAACGACGACCGGGTGTTTTTGTGCCCGGAGGAGGAAAACTGCCCCGCCTTTACGGTAGATCTGCTGCTGGACGCCTCTGCCTCCCGCCTGCACTGTCAGGAGGTGATCGCGGCGCAGGGTGTCATTCTGGCCGAAAGTTTGGCCAGCTGCGGCATTCCGGTGCGGGTAAGCGCCTTCAGCAGCCTGCGGGGCTACACGGTGCTGCGGGTGTTGAAAGGCTTTGCGGACAAGAACCGGCAGAACATTTTCCGCTATTTTGCCTCGGGCTGGAACCGAGACGGTCTGGCACTGCGGGCAGCAGGTGATTTGATCCGGTATGCCCCCGGCCCCGCCCAGCGCCACCTGATGATCCTGCTGACCGATGCCAGCCCCAACGACAGCCGCCGCATCCCACCCACAGCAGAGAACCCGCTTGGCTGCGCCTACGAGGACGCCGCCGGTGTGGCCGATACCGCTGCGCAGGTGCGTACCTTGCAGCGGCAGGGCGTGCGGGTGTCTGCTGTTTTTATGGGCGAGGACAGCAGTGCCGGTGCCGCCGCGCAGATCTACGGCAAAAATATGGCACGTATCCGCGGCATGGATCAGCTTGCCCGCACGGCCGGACGGCTGATCCAGAACGAGATCCGGGAACTTGGCGATTGAACAAAACGACCCCTGTGGGAACAGTATCGGCCTTAGTCGGCATTTCCCGCAGGGGTCGTTTTTTACAACCGTTTATTTCAAAGCACAACCATACTTTGAACCTTTGTTCGCTCTGCGCCACAAGTTTTTGCAAAAATTTGTCGTTCTGGAAAACTTACAGTTGTTTTTTGCTCAAAAGTATGCTATACTACGTTCAGAGAAGTTTTATGCAGCCTGTCGGCCCGATCACCCGGCTGGTTCTTTTACAACGTTTCGCTGTTTGCTTTCAGGAAGGAGATCAATCATGGATGCTTCCCGTTATTTTGACGCAATGCACAACGCCATGTCCACCCTGCACGCCGGTGCACAGTTGCTGCTCACCGTCCGTTTGCAGGATACCTGCGGCAACGATGCCTATCTTGAAGTAAAACAGCTGCCCGGGGAGCAAAGCGCCCTTGTGTGCTACTCCACCATGGGGCGGCGCTGCCTGAATTTCCAGCTGTTCCGCAAGGGCTGGCAGCTGTGCCACAATGCGGATGGGCAGTTGACCGGGCGTTTTCCGTCCAGTGCCGACAGCCTGCTGAGCCAGACCGACTTCCGCGCCTACTGCCGGGAGGATCGGCTGGATGCCGCCCGCACCCAGCGCCTTATTGAGGAGCTTGGGCAGCGCGCCGGGACCAACTATGTTGGCTCCATCCCGCAGAATGCCCGCACCGGTGCACAGATCACGGTGGAAAGTCATCTTGGCTGCGGTGCACGCTGGAGTTACTGGAATCAGGACGCTTCCCCCTGCCTGCCGCTGGCCGCAATTTTGTACTGGCTGGCTGATTTTCTGGCCGGGAACGAGCGCCGCGCGTTGCAGTCTGACCCGCAGGCCGCTGCACTGGCTGCGCAGTGGCTGGCAAAGGACACTGCTGTGTTCTTCTGCCCCTCCCCTGCCTCGACCGTATCCCCCGCAGCCGGTCATACTGCCCCTGCTGCACGGCGCACCCGCCCCGCCCCGGTGCCTGCCGCACGCAGCAAGAGCTGGCAGAGCGTTCTGGCTGCTATGGCTGCGGTGTAAGCTGGCACCTTTTCAATCTGGTTTACATATAAAAGACGAGTGCTCGGTTTTGCCGATCCCTCGTCTTTTTTTACAAAATAACAGCAAAAAAGCACCCCGCCAACCGTTTCCGGTCAGTGGGGTGCTTAGTGCTTATAGTTTACGGTTCAGCTTACGCTGCACAGCACAGGGAGGAGATCACTCCTCGATGTAGCCGTACTGCAGGTACCAGTAGCCGTAGGGGCTGTGCCAGGTGCCCTTCAGAGAAGCGGTCTGCAGCCAGAACTCGTTGTAGTAAGCAACGGGGATGCAGCCCATATCCTCCATCAGGATGTCCTCAGCCTTATGCAGCTGTGCAAAGTGCTCGGTGACATCAGCAACCTTGGAAGCCTCCATAGCAGCATCGAAGTCAGCGTTGGAGTACTTACCATCGTTGTTGCCGTTGCCGGTGCAGAACAGATCCAGCATGTTGGAGGGATCGTTGTAGTCCATGACCCAGCCGTTACGGGCAACATCGTACTCACCTGCACGACGAGCGGGGGTGAAGGAGGACCACTCCATCTTGTTGATGGTCAGGGTAATGCCCAGATCGCCCCAAGTCTGCTGCAGGTACTCTGCCAGAGGCACATGGTAGCCGGAATCGTTGGTGCTGTACTCGATGGTGGGGTAGCCCTCGCCATTGGGGTAGCCAGCCTCTTCCAGCAGCTTCTTAGCCTCGGCCATATTTGCCTCGTAGTCAGCTGCAATGTAGGGAGAACCGCCGTTTGCGTTGTCGTAGAAGTAGCCCTGCGCGTCCACGATGGCAGGGCCGACAATGTTGGAAGCAGCAGAGTAGGTGCCCTGCATGATGGTGTTGGCAACGTAGTCGCGGTCGATAGCCAGAGCCAGAGCCTTGCGGACCTTGGCATCCTTGAAGGCATCGCGCTGCAGATTCATGCTGACGTAGTAGGTGCCCAGAATGGTGTCAACATAGAAGTCGCCGCCATCCTCTGCCTTGGTCAGGCTGGGGATCTCGTCGGTGGGCACGTCCTTGATCAGGACAGCCTCGCCGCTGTTGTAAGCAGCGAAGGCGGCGGAAGAGTCCTCCAGCAGCAGCAGGGTGATGCTGTCGGAAACGATCTTGGAGCTATCCCAGCCGCCAACGTAGTTGGGGTTCTTAGTCAGAACGATACGCTCGGAGGGAGTCCACTCGGTGATCATGTAGGGGCCGTTGGAGACGAAGGTCTCAGCGGAGGTGCACCATGCATCGCCGTTGGCCTCAACGGTAGCCTGCTGCACAGGGCTCATGGATGCGAAAGCAGCCATCTTGTCGAAGTAGGAGCAGGGGTAGGACAGCACGATGGTCAGGGTCTTGCCGTCGTCGCTTGCCTTGACGTTCAGAGCATCGGTATCACCGGCCTGTGCTGCGTCAAAACCATCGATCATGCCCAGGCAGGTCGCTGCATAGGGAGCAGCGGTAGCAGGATCAGCCATACGCTTAAAGCTGTACTCGAAGTCCTTAGCGGTCAGGTCGGTGCCATCGCTCCACTTCAGACCGTCACGCATGGTGAAGGTCCAGGTCAGGCCGTCCTCGCTTTCTTCCCAGCTCTCAGCCTGGCCGCCAATAACTTCGTTGTTCTCGTTGATGATCAGCAGGGGCTCGAAGATGGTGATGATGGTGTTGGCGCCATCAACAGCACTGTTCAAAGAGGGATCCAGAGTCTCGGGGTTGGGGCCGTACTGGACGGTAAAGCCAGCGGTGTTGACACTGCCGGTAGAAGAGCCAGCAGCGGAAGAAGCAGTGCCGGAGGTTGCGGTAGAACCGGACTTGCTGCCGCCACAGGCTGCCAGACCCAGAGCAGCGGCACCCACGCCTGCAACCTTGAGGAAATTACGACGAGAAATGCGTTTCATAATAATATCCTTCCCTTATATCAAATTTTGAGTGTGCCAGGTTCCCCCAGCCGCCTCTATATTCGATCCGGTGCAAATGTACACCGGAGGAACACGAATGATTATAATGCGTTCTCATGCCGGTTACAAGTCCAAAACTTGGACTGTAACCATTTTGTGACAACATTTCAGTGCTAAGTTGAATTTCTTTCACCTTTCACTGGTATGAAGTGTTCTCACTTCACGCGGTCAAGGTGATGGCATGCTGCCCAGTGGCCGGTGGAGACCTCCTTGAACTCGGGCACCTCGTTGGCGCACTGCTCGTCTGCATAGGGGCAGCGGGTGCGGAAACGGCAACCGGACGGCGGGTTCAGGGGGCTGGGCACATCGCCCTGCAGCACGATACGCTTGGACTGGCGGGCCGTAATGGGGTCTGCCACCGGAATTGCAGAGATCAGGCTGCGGGTGTAGGGGTGGATGCTGTGGGTGATCAGCTCGTAGCTGTCGGCCAGCTCCACCATCTTGCCCAGATACATCACGCCGATGCGGTTGGAGATGTGCTTGACAACGCTCAGGTCATGGGCGATGAACAGGTAGGTCAGACCCATCTCCTGCTGCAGATCCTCGAACATATTGACGACCTGTGCCTGAATGGAAACATCCAGTGCAGAGACAGGCTCGTCACAAACGATGAACTCGGGGTTCACGGCCAGTGCACGGGCAATGCCCACGCGCTGACGCTGACCGCCGGAGAACTCGTGGCAGTAGCGGTTTGCGTGCTCGCTGTTCAGACCAACGCGCTCCAGCAGGGCGATGATCTTATCGTGGCGATCCTTTTCATTCTCGGCCAGATGATGGATATCAATGCCCTCACCCACGATGTCGCCAATGGTCATGCGGGGATCCAGACTTGCGTAGGGATCCTGAAAAACGATCTGCATACGGCGGCGGTAGGGCAGCATATCCACTGCGATCTTGTTGTCCTTATCGAACAGCAGGTTGCCGTCATAGTAGATCTTACCGCCGGTGGGCTCGTACAGGCGCAGCAGGGTACGGCCGGTAGTGGTCTTGCCACAGCCGGACTCGCCTACCAGACCAAGGGTCTCGCCCTTGCGGATGGCAAAGCTTACGTCATCCACAGCCTGAACGTACTTGCGGTTCTTACCCACACCGCCGGCGGGGAAATACTGCTGCAGGTGCTGGACTTCGACCAGCGTCTTGTGTTCACTCATTCTGCCTTTTCCCCTTTCTCAAATGCAGCCTTCTGCTGCAGCCAGCAGTAGGTATAATGGGTATCGCTGAGCTCGGTGCGCGGGGGCATCTTGCTCAGACAAATCTTCATGCAGTTCTTACAGCGGGGCGCAAAGGGGCAGCCAGCCGGCGGATTCAGCAGGTCCACAGGGGTGCCCTCGATGGGCACAAGGCGCTCGTGCTCTGCGGTGTTCAGCTTAGGGATAGAATTGATCAGACCCTTGGTGTACTCGTGACCCGGCTGGTAGAAGATCTCGTCGGTGGTGCCGTACTCCACAATGTGGCCGGCGTACATGACGGCGATCTTCTCGCACATGGAAGCCACAACGCCCAGATCGTGGGTGATCATGATGATGCTCATGCCCAGCTTCTTGCGCAGATCCTGCATCAGCTCAAGGATCTGTGCCTGAATGGTCACGTCCAATGCGGTGGTGGGCTCGTCAGCAATCAGCAGCTTGGGCTCACAGGCCAGTGCAATCGCGATCATCACGCGCTGGCGCATACCGCCGGACAGCTCGTGGGGGTACTGCTTCAGGCGCTTCTCGGGCTCATTGATGCCAACCAGCTCCAGCAGCTCCTTGGCGCGTGCCCATGCATCGGCCTTGTTCTTATCGGTGTGCAGGCGGATGACCTCCACGATCTGGTTGCCGATGGTGTACACCGGGTTCAGGCTGGTCATGGGGTCTTGGAAGATGATGGAGACCTCGTTGCCGCGGATCTTGCGGAAGTCCTTCTCCTTCATGTTCTCGATCTCGTGGCCGTTGAACCAAACCTTGCCGCCCACCAGCTTGCCGGGGTAAGCGGTCAGGCCCATAATGGAGTAGGCGGTGACCGACTTACCGGAGCCGGACTCACCCACAACGCCCAGAACGTCGCCCTGATTCATGGTAAAGGAAACGCCGTTCAGTGCCTTTACTTCGCCCGCAGGGGTGAAGAAAGAAAGGCGTTCATCTTTGATATCAAGAATTTTCTCGCTCATTTCTGTTCACCTCATCAATTCTTCAGCTTCGGGTCAAAGGCATCGCGCAGGCCATCGCCGAACAGGTTGAACACAAGGATCATCACGCTGATCATCAGTGCGGGGGCGATCAGCAGATGGGGGTAGGTGTTCATGCCCTTGACGGCATCGGTAGCCAGAGAACCCAGAGAAGGCAGCGGGGCTGCAACGCCCAGACCGATGAAGCTCAGGTAGCTCTCGGTAAAGATGGAAGCCGGGATCTGCAGGGTGGTGGTAACGATCAGAGTACCGATGCAGTTGGTGAGCAGATGCTTTTTGATGATACGGCCGCTGGATGCGCCCAGTGCGCGGGCAGCGGTAACGTACTCGCTCTCCTTCAGGATCAGGATCTGGCTACGGACGATACGCGCCATGCCGACCCAGTACAGCAGAGCAAAGATGATGAAGATGGAGATCATATTGGGGCCAAGGGTCTGCATCCACTTGAAGCCGGGCTTGGTAGCCAGTGCATCCAGCGGATCTTTCAGAGCCATGCCCAGCAGGATGATCAGCAGAATATCGGGGATGGTGTACAGGATATCTGTAATACGCATCATGATATTGTCCACCCAGCCGCCGGCAAAAGCCGCAACCGCACCGTAGGTAGCGCCGATGATCAGCACCAGCACAGAAGCGATCAGACCGACGGACAGGCTGACACGGGTGCCCATCATGATACGCACAGCGAAGTCACGACCCATACGATCGGTGCCCAGAATGTGCGGGAACACCTTTTCGCCTGCGTCGATACGCGCCTGCTCGGAAGCAGAGTACTCAAAGGGCTTCAGGTTGTTGCTGCCCTTCATCTGCTCGGAATAGCTGTAAGGCCAGACGGCGGGCAGCAGGTAGGCAAAGATGGCAATGGCAATGATGAACACAAAGCTGACCATGGCGATCTTGTTCTTCTTCAGGCGGCGGATACCGTCCTTCCAGAAGTTGACGCTTTCGCGCATGACCACCAGACTCTGCTTTTCCTCATTGCTGGCGGGCAGAAAATCCTCCGCGTTGAGCTGCAGGCTGAGCGGATTCTTTTTAATGTTTTCCATGAAAATCGCTCCTTTCTCTTACTGCAGCTTGATGCGCGGGTCGATGATCTTATAAAGGATATCCACGATCACGTTTGCAATGATGACCATGCTGGACAGCAGGATGGTGGTGCCCATGATCATGGTGTAGTCACGGTTGGTGATCGCAGACACGAAGTCGCGGCCCAGACCGGGCACGGAGAAGATCTTTTCCACCACGAAAGAACCGGTCATCAGGCTGGCCAGCATGGGGCCGACGTAGGTGATGACAGGCAGAATGGCGTTGCGCAGTGCGTGCTTGAACAGGATCATGAACTGGGACACGCCCTTTGCGCGGGCAGTGCGCATATAGTCCTGACCCATAACGTCCAGCAGGCTGGAGCGCATCAGACGGGTAATATAAGCCGAGGGATAGATGGCCAGTGCAGTGACCGGCATGATATAGGCGGCTGCGCTGTTCAGACCAACGGTGGGCAGCACCTTCATTTTCATACCAAACTGGTACAATAGCAGCACGCTGGAAATAAAGCTGGGGATCGCGATGCCACAGGTAGCAAACACGATAATAACGTTATCCAGCCACTTGCCGCGGTTGTAAGCGGAAATGCAGCCCAGCGGGATGCCCACGCACAGAGCCACAACCACTGCAATGCCTGCCAGACGGCAGGACACCGGCAGCTTGCTGGCGATGATCTGGTTCACGGTACGTCCGCGCTGACGCAGGCTCAGACCCAGATCGCCGTGCAGAAGGCTCTCCATGTAGTTGACGTACTGCACACCCAGCGGCTTATCCAGGCCATACTTTTCGGCCAGAGCCTGCTGAGCAGCGGCACTGATGGACTTTTCTGCCACGAACGGGCCACCGGGGACCAGGTTCATGACAAAAAAGGTAACCGTGGCCACAATGAAGATACTGAAGATACCCATTGCGACACGCTTGATGATGTACTTTGCCATCGTTTGATGCCACTCCAATCCTATCAATGAATTACTATTTTTGCTCTCAGGCCGAGCCATACTTTCCCGCAGTCTGCCAGCCTCACACATAGCGGACGTCTGTCCTTGGCACACGGACAGAAAAAGCGAATAATAAAACGATGGCATCTTGCGGTCGCATAAACACCATCGTCCATACCCGAGAAACACTCTATATATTATAAGGATAACCACGGATTTTGTCAATTTACATGAAAAAAATTCACTTCATTTCAGCAAAGCATGAGTGAAATATTATACTTTATACAAATTTTCTGTATATTTGTAGGTAAAAGTGCTACTTCTTCGGCTTTTGGGTTGATTGTTCCGTTGGTGCGTACAATCTGCCCTCCCCTGTCGGTGCAAAAAGCAGTGTCTCTGCCCCGGAACCATCCATCCATACCGTTAGTATTTTTCTCCATATTGCAGCAAAAACGGCAAAAAAAAGATCACCCGCAGCCCCTTCTCCGGCACAGTCGGTGCCCGGGAGATGTGCTGCGGGTGGTCATGGGTCGTTTTGCGGGTCAGGAGTACAGTTTTGCGGTCAGTTGGGAGTACATGGCGCTCTTCTGTGCTTTATAGGAGGCCATCGCCTGATCTGCCAATGCGGTGCTCTGGCCGTTGGCGGTCAGAATGGCGCGCATCTGGCTGACGATGCTCGCCACTTCCTTATCGTAGGATGCCTGCATCGCGTACAGTCTGCCGCTTCTTGCCAGTACGATGGAGACCTTGCGTGCCTGTGTTTGCTGAGACTCCGGCAGCGACTTGAACTCTGCTTTTGCTCCGGCAATGCAGCTGTTCAGTTCTGCCTCGGCACGCGCCTTAACGCTGTACAGCTGTTTCAGTAACACCTTGACCTCGGCCTCGTAGCCGGCCTCCTGTTTGCCAGATGAGGACGCCGGTTTTTCTGTGGCAGCTGCCGTGCCGGAACTGGATGTGCCGGTGGTGTTCTCCTGCTTGCCGGAGGACGCTATACTGCTGCTCTCCGTCCGGGAGGCAGCGCTCCCCGAAGAAGCAGAAGAACCTTCCGGGGCCGAAGCAGCGCCCGCGTCCTCCTGCGGAGCACTGGCTGATGCTTCCTGTTCCCCACTGTTGGACGCAGCGGCTTCGTCGGTCAGTTCTTCCAGCGTGATCTCGCCGCTGAGCAGCTTATCCAGATCATCATCCGTCAAGGTGAGCTGTGTACTGTCTGCCGGAGCATCCGGCAGGGTTTCCGGCAGACCGGCTGCCATACTGTGGAGATAGAACAGCACCCCAAGGACTGCTGCTGCCAGCAAAAGCACCAGCGCACCCAGCACGATCAATACGATTTTCAGGACCTTATTTTTCTTCATACCAAAATCCGCTGCCCGGGCAGAGTGCACCTCCGCCCGGGCAGTTTTCTCCTTGTAATAGGATCAGACCCATCTACCCAAAAACTTTTTGGGCTGATGCAGGGTCACAGCGTCCAGCTCCTGATCGTGGAACAGCTCATCGCCGTTGCGCACGATGCGGGCGGCAGTTTCCTTACCCAGCAGCTTTTCCAGCTGCTGCACGCCCTGTGCCATGTGTGGCGGGCGCTTGTCCGGGGAATGGGTATCGGTGGAGATGACATGAACCAGCCCCCACTGGATGAACTTGCACAGCTTTTTGCAGAGCTTGGGTTCCAGCAGGGCGCCCACGTTGATCTGTGCATAGGCACCGGCGGCTACCCAGTCGTACAATAAGGTAGGATCCTCCAGCACATAGGGATAACGCTCGATATGCGCGATCAACGGCACGATGCCCTGCTGCTGCAAATTGTACAGGGTCTGCCGAATAAAATGCGGCTTGTGGGTGGTGGGAAACTCCAGCAGCAGATAGGCGGTGTCCCCCATGCACAGCGCTCGGGTGTCCAGCTCGCACAGACCGGGAGAGAAGAACACCTCTGCACCCAGCTTGAAGTCGAACTGCATGGGCTGCCCTTCCAGTGCGGCGGTCAGCTGTTCAAAGGCAGTCTGCCGCTTTTCCGTAAAGGCTTCTACCGTGGTGCGTTCGCTGTTGAAGTGGCTGGTGAACGCGATATTGCGCACACCATCCTCATATTCCCTGCGCAGCAGCTCCAGCGAGACTGCCGTATCCTTTGCGCCGTCATCCATGCCGGGCAGAATGTGACAATGCAGATCGGTCATAACAATGCTTCCTTATTATTTACCGGCAGTGGCATCCTGCTTGCCGTAGGCATAGTTGTAGTTGTAAGCATAGCTGTATGCGTAGCTGGAGCCCTTGAGTGCCTTCTTCATGTCGTATCGGGTCAGCACGCTGCCCAGCACCCGGACACCGGCATCCTGCAGCTTTTTCACTGCGCCGCGCACCGCATCGGTGGGGGCGTAGTCGGAGCGCACTACAAAGATGGCACCATCCACATAGCGGCCGATGACGGCTGCATCGGTGACCACCGACACCGGGGGTGCATCAAAGATGACAAAATCGAACTTCTGGCGCAGAGTATCCACCATAGCCTGCATCTGCGGCTGGCTCAGCATCTCGGAGGGGTTCGGCGGCGGGGTGCCTGCGGGCAGGAAGGTCATGTTCATTTCCTTCAGCTCCTGCAAAGCCTCGTCCAGCGTGCACTGGTTGGACAGCACGTTGGAAACGCCCTTTACATTATGACCGGCCTTCAGATAGCGGTGCAGCACCGGCTTGCGCAGGTCGCAATCCACCAGCGCCACCTTTTTGCCGCTTTCGGCCAGCGTCAGCGCCAGATTGATTGCCACATTGCTCTTGGATTCCTCCGGCACGGTACTGGTGATGACCAGCGTGTGCACATCCATGGAGCCTGCCATAAAGTCCAGATTGGTGCGCAGAGACTTGTAAGCCTCCACATAGCCAAAGGGTATCTTTTTATCGGTGATCAGCTGCAGGGTGCGGTGCTCACCTTCTTTTTTCTTTT
>ERZ773146.2998-NODE-2998-length-10986-cov-6.648706_pt1 | contig 10986 bp, 7 predicted proteins | sample MGYA00580847_ERZ773146 | MGnify/ENA primary metagenome ERZ773146 (study PRJEB29015, sample SAMEA2737830) | human gut metagenome | biome: human gut; feature: human-associated habitat; material: faeces | place: China | collected 2012 ...
TGGACGGCTGCGGTCCGCTCCGCACCTTCGTCCAGGTCATGATCCCCAACGCATCCTCCTCGTTTCTGACCGTGTTCCTGTTCTCCGTAGTCTGGTACTGGAATGACTACTATGTCAGCTCCACCTTCTTCACCAAGAACCAGACCATTGCGCTGATGCTGAAAAATCTGAGCACCCTGCTTTCCCAGCAGCTGTTCAACAACGCAGATGTCAGCCCCAGAGAACAGATCGTCTGGATGGAGGCAGGCTGTCTGATCGCAATTCTGCCCATTCTGATTATGTATGTGTTCCTCCAGAAGTATTTCACCGAAGGTATCGAACGCTCCGGTCTGGTTGGTTAACATTTCGAAATAAGATGTACCCGGTCTTTTGCAGACGGGTTCTGAAAGGCGCTTTCCGCTGGGAGAGCGCCTTTTGGTTTTTCTATCTATCCTTATATAGAAAGAGACCAAATGTTCCGCACCCCTTTTCCCGAATCTGCATACGTTAAGGATGTAAGGGCAGCGCTGTGTGCTGTCCGGAAATCTATTTTTCAGGAATGCCTTGCGGCAGTGCTTTCAACAGGTTTTCCACGTAGAAATGAGTGGAAAAGTTGAAAACCTGTTGAAAACATCACTTTTTCACTGTGGAAAACCGCAGAAATGCGGAGCGGAGGGAAAAACTATGACATCCGACAATGTGATTCTTGTGGCAGGCGGAGACCTGCGGCAGCAGTACGCCGCCCGGCGGCTGCGGCAAAAGACCGGGGCAGACGTATGGACGCTGGGACTTCCGGCACAGTCCGGGCTGCACAGTGCGGAAACGCTGGAGGAAGTGCCGGCGTATGACGTTCTGGTGCTGCCTGTTCCGGCGAGTCCGGACGGAACAACTGTCCCGGCACCGTTCGGAAAGGCGGCGCTCCCGCTGGAGACGCTGGCGGCGCACGGCAAGCCCGGGGCGCTGGTGCTGGGCGGAGCGTGCGGCGGCATTCTTCCGTGGCTGGAATCCCGGGGACTGGCGGCGGCGGACTATCTCCGCCGGGAGGAACTCTGCCTGGCGAATGCCGTGCCGTCCGCGGAGGGCGCCATCCAGATCGCCATGGAAGAGACCGCCCGGACGCTGCACGGCACGGCGGCGCTGGTGATCGGCTACGGCAGGATCGGCATGGCGCTTGCGCCACGGCTGCGTGGCCTGGGGATGGATGTGACCGTCTGCGCCAGACGGTGCGAGACCCGGGCGCTGGCAGAGATGCAGGGATTCGCTGCCGTGCCGATGGAACAGCTCCCGGCTGCGGCAAAGGCAGCCCCGGTGATCTTCAACACCGTCCCGGCGCTGGTGCTGGATGAAACTGTGCTGAAAGGGCTGCCGCAGGAAACCTTGGTGATCGACCTGGCGTCCCGTCCCGGCGGCACGGACTTCGAGGCGGCAAAACGCCTGAGAACACGTGTGGTGTGGGCATTGTCCCTTCCGCCGGAAATGCGGCGTTGACACACGCTGGAAAGGGGTTCCAGGCGTCAAAAATGTTGAAAAGTCGGTGGAAAGACTGTTGAATTGAGAATTCCAGGCTGAAAATTGTGAAAAAGCGACAAAAACGGGGATAATATCCAGCAAAGAATCTAAAGAAAATTGAGTCAATGGGCTTGACACGGGCGCAATAATATGTTAAAATACGTATGTAAATTGTTTACGAGGGCTTTTTATAGGTGCTTGTAAGCATGAAGATTGCCGTAGCGTGCGTCTTTCGGGTATGGAAGCGGGATTGCCCGGATGCGAATGCGACTGTTGGGGTTGGGTGAATCACATCCATGCAGACGGCAATGAAACTCAACTAAAAGAGAGGTAAAGAGAAATGAAGAAGACATTCAACAGACTTCTTGCTGCAACTGTCGCAATTCCGGTTGCACTGGGTCAGATTCTTGCAATTTCTGCAAACGCTGCGGAAGCTCCGGCAGCAATGCAGGTCACCGCAGATCAGCTGCTGAAGGTAAACCCGGAGACTGGTTTCCCGACTGACGCTGAGGGCGATACCATTGAATACACAGTAGAGTCCGACTGGAACACTGTACTGGGTAAGAAGGTAGAGTCTGCTGCAAACGGCAAGACCATCACCCTGAATGCTAAGGATCTGGTTGCTGGTTTCAACACCAACAACTACTACGCTGGACTGCTGAAGGACATCGTAAACGCTTCTGAAAATCCGACCGCTACGGTAGAAAACGGCGTTGTAACGATCTCCGGCACTGCTGATCTGGAAAGCTATCTGGCTCCGCAGCTGAAGGACAAGCTGGCTGGCATGAGCGGCTATGAGAACGTAACTCTGGATACTTCCATCCTGAAGGGCGTTGCTTACACCGCAAAGATCACCACTGATCTGGCAAACAGCAAGGAAGTAAAGGCTGACCTGAGCTTCACAGCCGGCGGCAAGACCTACACTGTAGATACTGCTACAGATTACATGAACGCTGTATATGACAGCCTGGAATCCCAGGTTGAGGCTGCTGTTGACCAGAAGGTCAAGGATCTGGCAAAGCAGTACGGCATGACAGAAGATGAAGTTCGTGCAAACGCTGACTTCGACATCGCAGGCGACCTGGCAGCTCTGAAGGCTGAGACCGACAAGCTGGGCAGCAAGATCGACACCGTGAAGAAGAAGTATGACGCTGCAAAGAACCTGTCTACTGCAACTAAGACATACGGCACTGCTGACGAGGCAATCGCAGCTGGTGTTAACTATGCTGTAAAGAAGGGCATCCAGTCCGCAGCAAACCTGCCGACAACCGTTAATGGTCTGGTTGGCAAGTACGGCGCACAGTTCGACAAGGCTGTTTCTTCTGTAAACAGCAGCCTGCAGGATGCCGGCGTAAATGTTGAGATCGCTGTAAAGTCCGGCGATGTTGCTGCTCTGCTGAACGGCGCATCCAATGTAACTGTTGGCGCAGCTGCCGGCACTTACACCGCTACTTTCGAAGTTGCTGATGCTGAATACGATGCAGTTGTTGCATATGTAAAGGCTGAAGTTGCAAAGAGCGACAAGCTGGCAAACAAGGAAGTTGAAAGCGTAGAGACCACCAAGACTGTTACCGTAAAGGGCGCAGCTGCTGGCACTGCATCTTTCAATGTTGAGCGTGACGTTGTTGTTGTTCTGAAGGATAAGGAAACCACAACTTCCACTTCTGAAACAACTGATACTACAGAGACCACTGTAACAACTGCAACTGGCTCTGACACAGATACCAACACGCAGACTACTGTAACAACTGTATCTGGCTCTGAAACAAACACTGAGACGAATACTGAGACCAACACCAATACCAATACAGAAACTAACACTGAGACCAACACAGAAACCAATACTGAGACCAACACAGAAACCAATACTGAGACCAACACAGAAACCAATACCGAAACTGGAACCGGCACTGGCACAGGTACAACTGAGACTCTGCCGACTGGCGTTTCTTCTGTAGAGGTTAAGCTGGTTGACGCTGAGACCGCTGAGGACATCTACCTGTCCAACGAAGAGTCCTTCGACGTTGCTGGTTTGATCGAGTCCGTAACTCTGCACCTGGAAGACGGTACTGACTATCAGGTACAGGATCCGGCAACTGCAATTGACTTTGCAATGACTCCGGCCGAGGCTTATGCAACTGTTGACCAGAAGGCTGGCGCAGGCAAGGTTTACTTCAACGGCGAAGTTGGTCTGAAGTACAAGGGCGAAGAAGATCTGACCATCAGCGAAACCGTTAAGGTTGCTGTAGCTCTGAAGGGCGACACAAACCTGGATGGTAAGGTAACAAGTACTGACCTGTACGACACCATGCTGTACATCGCACTGAAGGGTGCTGGTGAGAAGGAATACTTCGACACCGTAAAGAATGGCACTGCACTGGAGACCAAGCTGGCTTACCTGGCATCTGATATTGATACCGAGTCCAAGGCTGGCGCAAACACAGACGATGCTAAGCTGGATTCCACCGATATGCTGTACACTCAGGTATACCAGGCATACAACGGTGCTGGTGAACACATCGACTGGGCAGAGGCTCTGAAGATCGCTAACGGCGGTAAGTAAGAATCTCTTTTCCCGCAACTCTTATTTAAGCTTGTATATGTTGGTGGTGTGAGGTGCATATCACACCGCTGATATATCACATATAATTTTATTCTTGAAAGGAAATAGAAACAATGAAGACTACATTGAAAAAGACAATGGCAGCTCTTTCTGCTGCTGCTGTTGTAGCTGCATCCGCTGCTGTTATGGCTATTCCGACAAGTGCTGCAGGTATGTCCCTGACTATCGGTAGCGCAACTCTGACCGAGTCTGAACTGAAGGCTGCTGATTACAAGGTAACTCTGCCGATCGGTTCTACCGCTGAATTCAACAGCGTAGGCGTAGGCGTTACTCTGCAGGATGGTCTGTCCTATGTAAAGAAGGGCATGAAGGTTACTGCTGATGGCGCTTCTGGTCTGCCTGTAGAGAGCAACGGCTTCGTATTCATGCCGTTCAGCTATGCAACTGTTCCGCTCGAGGCTCTGCCGGCTGGTCAGTTCGCTCAGATCACTGTACAGGTTCCGTCCACAGCTAAGGCTGGCGACGTATTCAACCTGACCATTGCTGGTAAGGATTCTGACGGTACTGTTATGGATTACAAGAACGGTGTAACCGGTGAAACTGGTGAGGCTGGTTCTGGCGCAGGCACCATCACTATCGTTGCAGATGCAACCGATGCTCCGACTGAAGCACCGACAACTGCTCCGGTAGCAACTGGCACAACTGCTGCTACTACAACCACTAAGAAGGCTGCTGCTAAGTCCACTTCTTCTCCGAAGACTGGCGACGCTCTGCCGGTAGCTGGCGTAGCTGTAGCTGTAGCTGTAATCGGTGGCGTAGCACTGGTAGCTAAGAAGAGAAAGTAAGCTTTCGCTGCGATAGCAGCAAATAGCGCAACTGAATCTTAACGCATTTTATGCGTGAAAAGAGGGCATCTCCTTCGGGAGGTGTCCTCTTTGTTTTTTCCGGCGCATAGAGTATAGCGAGGTGATAGCATCATGATCGCAATTTATGCCCGTCAGTCGGTGGAGCGCCCCGATTCCATTTCTATTGCCATGCAGGTGGAACACTGCCGCCGCATCTGTCCTGCCGAGGCGGAGGTGCGTGTGTTTACTGACCGGGGCTTTACCGGAACCAACACCCACCGCCCGGCGTTCCGGGAAATGCTGGAGGCGGTGGAACAGGGCGAAGTGGAAAGCGTCTATGTGTATAAGCTGGATCGGATTTCCCGTTCCCTCTGCGACTTCGCCGCAATGATGCAGACGTTCCGCCGCCGGAATGTGACGCTCCACTCCGTCCGGGAGAGTTTCGACACACGGACGGAGATCGGTGGAATGCTGCTGAATCTGCTGATGATGTTTGCGGAGCTGGAGCAGAAAACCATCGCCGGTAGAGTCCGGGACAATTACTACGCCAGAGCCGCCCAGCAGCTGGCACTGGGCGGAACGCCGCCGTATGGATACACCGGGAAAAACGTCCGCATCTCGAACCACACCGCCACTATTCTGGAAGTTCAGCCCGACGAGGCGGCGCAGGTGCAGGCGTTTTATACGGGCTACGGCATCGCCGGGCAGAACGTGGAACAGCTGGTGCAGGCGGCAAACCGTTCCGGCAGCCGCACCCGAAACGGGGCGAACTGGTCGAACAGCGCCGTTTTGCGTATCCTGCGCAGCCCGGTGTATGTCCGGGGCGACCTCCGGAGCGCTGTCTTTTTGCAGGAACAGGGCGTGGAACTGACCCATCCGCTGGAACAGTACTGCCAGGGCAACGGCTACCTGGTCTACGGCAGTCCAGCCGCACGCCACGGCGCAAAGCTGACCCGGCTGCAGGGAGAACATATGGCGGCAGGGTTTCACCCCGGCATCGTGGACAGCGACCTGTGGCTGAGCGTCCAGGAACGGCTGGCGGCTCGTGGCGGCTGTACCAACCGTGGCACAGGTCATCGCTCCTGGCTCCAGGGGCTGGCGGTTTGCGGTCTCTGCGGCGCACATTGCTACGCCCGAAACAACGGCAAGGGCGCAGCGTATACCTATTTCGTCTGCCGGGGCAAGCGCCAGGGCATCTGTCCCGGCATCCCCGGTCTGCGCACCCAGTGGGTGGAGGACGCCGTTTCGCCCATTCTGGCACAGCAGGCAGAACAGCTTTTGCCCTATGCGGAGACAACGCCCCGGCTCGACCCGGCGGCGGTGGCGCTGGAGGAACTGGAACAGCGGATGCGCTGCCTGGCGGCGGAATTGTCCCAGCCCACGGCGGCGGCGGATTTTCTCCGGGAAGAACTGAACCGCCTGGCACAGGAGCGCCGGGAACTGGAACAGCAGCTGCGCCGGGAATCGACCGGACGGACGGAGACACCTGCCGGCAGCTGGGCGGCGTGGTGGGAGACTGCCGGGCTGGAACAGCGCAGACAGGCGGCGGCATTGCTGCTCCGGGAGGTGCGGCTCTATCCCGACCACGGCGAGGCGGTTTTGCACTGAAAATGTGCCAACGCCGCACCGCCGCTCCGGGAAAGGTTGCACCCATGACCGCCGGGGAGATCATCGCAGACACCATTTGCAACATTCTCGAAGAGAGGAGACTCGCCCATGAACGACTTGACAGGTGAGCGGATCGGGTTTGTGGTGACCGGTTCGTTCTGTACCTTTTCCGCCGCATTCGCAGAGGCGGCAAAGCTCCGGGCAGCCGGGGCAGAGCTGACGCCGATCTTTTCCGAACACGCCGCCGGGACGGACACCCGTTTCGGAAAGGCGGCAGACCGGGTGGCAGAGCTGGAGGAGATCTGCGGCAGAAAAGCCATCCGCACCATCCCCGACGCCGAACCGCTGGGGCCGAAAAATATGCTGGATCTGCTGGTGGTTGCGCCGTGTACCGCCAACACCGCCGCCAAGCTTGCCTACGGCATCACCGACAATACGGCAACCATGGCGGTGAAATCCATGCTCCGGCGGCAAAAACCGGTGGTTCTCGCCGTGGCAACCAACGATGCCCTGGGCGCATCGGCGAAAAACATCGGGCTGCTGCTGAATACCCGGCACTATTACTTCGTTCCCCTGCGCCAGGATGCGCCCCGGGAAAAGCCCACTTCCCTGGTGGCAGACTTCTCCCGGCTGCCGGAGACGGTGGCGCTGGCACGGGAGGGCAAACAGATTCAGCCCATTTTTGGATGAAAACCGGGTCAGACAGCAGGCTTTTTGCAGAGATCCGGCGCTTTTCCCGAAAATTCCGGCAGTCGCCACACGCAGGACACAAAACAGAAAACTTTATGTGATATACTGATCGGTAGGGTCTGGCTCGTCCGGACTCTGCCGATTTTTGGGATAGAGGTGTTCTGTTTTGGCATGGATCATATTAAAACAGGCGATACTGATGCTGCTGCTGAATGTGGTGGGCATCATCGCCTATCGGACAAAGGTCGTCGATAAAAACGGCGGCAGGCAGTTCTCCAACTTCGTGCTGGAGATCGTGACGCCGGTGCTGGTGGTGAACGCCTATGCCGATGTGGAGTATGAGTCCCGGCTGGTGGTGAATATGCTGTGGACGTTCCTGCTGGCTGCGGCGGCGTATGGGATATTCATTGCGGCGGTGTATCTGCTGATCCGTCCGAAGCCGGGGCGTGAGACGGAGATCGAGCGTTTTTCCGCCATCTACAGCAACTGCGGCTTTATGGGCATTCCGCTCGCCAGCGCCATTCTGGGGAATGAGGGTGTGTTCTATACCACGGCATTCCTGAGCGTGTTCTTCTGCTTTGCCTGGACGCATGGCATCATGCTGCTGACCGGGCAGCACGACCGGAAGGCTCTGCTGAAAAAGCTCTGTTCGCCCACCATGATCGGCATTGTCATCGGACTGCTCCTGTTCTTCTTCCGCATTCCGCTCCCCGATCTGCTGGAAAAGACCTTCGGCTATGTGGCAAGCATGAACACGCCTATGGCGATGGTGGCGTCCGGCATCAGCGTGGCGCAGGCGGACCTGTTCCATGCGCTGAAAAATCCCCGGGTGTACTACGTCAGCGCCGTAAAGCTGCTGATCGTGCCGCTGCTCCTGGGGCTGCTGTTCCTGCCGCTGGGCTTTATTCCCCAGGAGATCCGCCTGGTGGTACTGCTGCTGATGGCTGCGCCCTCTGCGGCAATGTGTACGCTCCAGTGCCAGAAGCACAGCATGAACGACGCCTATGCCTCCCACATTTTCGCCGTCACCACTCTGGTCTCCATGCTGACCATGCCGCTGGTGGTAAAGCTGTTCACCTGGGCGGCAGAAAAGTTTTGAAGAATCGTTTCCCTCTGTGAGGCGAGCAGTTTTCCTTTTTCTGGGCGAAAGAAAAACTTGGCATATGGTCACTCCGACAGGGAAAAATATACGATTTTCAAGAAAAATATACGATTTTCACGAAAACAGATTGACATTTCCATGACAAGTATGGTACAATGAAAGCATATGTAGATGGGTACGGGCACAGGCAAACACTCCGGTGTACCGGAAAGTCGCATAGAATACAACAGATACTATTTTGAAACGCAGGAGGTACTCTATGAAATTTTCTGACGGACTCTGGCTCAACCAGAGAGGCTATGACGTTTCCTATGCTGTTCAGGCGTATGATGTCACAACCACAAAGAACACCATCAAAATTTATGCAACATCCAGTGCGATCTGGAACCGTGCGATGACACTGGGCGGCGTGACCTTTGAGATCACCTATACCGCCGTTGCACCGGACGTGATCCGTGTGCATATCTGCCACCACAAGGGCAGCCTGAAGAACAAGCCCCAGTTTGACCTGAATCTGCCGGAGGGCTATGTGCCGGATGAGATCCACGAGGAAGAGGGCTTTGTTTCCATGACTGCCGGTCATACCACAGTCAAGGTAAAGAAGGGCACAGACGGCTGGGACGTGTCGTTCTCCCGTGACGGAAAGCGGCTCACCGGCGGCGGCTGGCGCTCTACCTCCTATATCCAGGAGAACAAGTTCCACCGTGACGCACGCCTGGCTGTCCAGACCGATGACGATTTCTTCAACTATCCCCAGGACGCACACAACACCTTTATCCGGGAGCAGCTGACCCTGGATGTAGGCGAATGCGTCTATGGTTTCGGCGAAAAGTTCACCACCTTCGTGAAGAACGGTCAGAACGTGGAGAACTGGAACTCTGACGGCGGCACCTGCTCCGAGCAGAGCTATAAGTGCATCCCGTTCTATATCACCTCCAACAAGTACGGCGTGCTGGTCAACACCGCAGACAAGGTCTCCTTTGAAGTGGCATCTGATACCATCAACAAGGTCTCCTTTACCGTACCGGGCGAAGAGCTGGACTACTTCTTCATCGGCGGTGAGAATCTGGAAGAGGTTCTGGTGAACTACACCGATCTGACCGGCAAGCCGGCACTGCCGCCGGCAAAGACTTTCGGTTTGTGGCTGTCCACCTCGTTCACCACCACCTATGATGAAGAGACAGTTACCTCCTTCATCGACGGCATGGCAGAACGGGATATTCCGCTCCAGATGTTCCACTTCGACTGCTTCTGGATGAAGGAATACCAGTGGACTGACTTCGAGTGGGATCTGGATCAGTTCCCGGATCCGCCGGCAATGCTCAAGCGTCTGGCAAGCCGTGGTCTGGGTCTGTGCTGCTGGATCAACCCGTATATCTCCCAGAAGTCCAAGCTGTTCGATATCGGCATGGAAAAGGGCTACTTCATCAAGAACCCGGACGGCAGCGTATTCCAGACCGACCTGTGGCAGCCGGGCATGGCGATCGTAGACTTCACCAATCCGGAGGCTGCAAAGTGGTTTGCTGCCGGCGTGCGCAAGCTGTGTGAGATGGGCGTTACTGCCATCAAGACCGACTTCGGCGAGCGTATCCCCACAAAGGCAGTATACTACAACGGCGCAGATCCGATCCATATGCACAACTACTACACCTATCTGTACAACAAGACAGTATTTGAGGTGCTGGAAGAATACTACGGCAAGGGACAGGCGTGCCTGTTCGCAAGAAGCGCCACTGTCGGCGGTCAGAAGTTCCCGGTACACTGGGGCGGTGACTGCTCCGCAGAGTACACCTCCATGGCAGAGACACTCCGTGGCGGTCTGTCGCTCTGCTCCTCCGGTTTCGGTTTCTTCAGCCACGATATCGGCGGATTCGAGGCAAAGGCATCTCCGGACGTTTACAAGCGCTGGTGTGCATTCGGTCTGATGTCCACCCACAGCCGTCTGCACGGTTCGACTTCTTACCGTGTGCCGTGGAACTTCGACGAGGAGTCCTGCGATGTGCTGCGGTTCTTCACCAAGCTCAAGGGCAAGCTGATGCCGTATCTGTTCGCACAGGCTGTCAAGACCCACACCACCGGTATCCCGATGATGCGTCCGATGGTCATGGACTACACCGACGATATCGCCTGCCGCTATCTGGATCAGCAGTATATGCTGGGTGACAACCTGCTGTGCGCTCCGGTATTCCGTGAGGACGGCGTGGCAAACTTCTACCTGCCGGAGGGCAAGTGGTATGACATCATCACCGGAAAGACCTATGAAGGCGGCAAGTATCATTCTGTAACCTGCACCTTTATGGAAATGCCGGTTCTGGCAAAGCCGAACTCCATCGTGACCTTCGGCGCATTCGAGAACCAGTTCGAATATGATTACCTGGACGGCGCAGACGCTATGATCTGCAGCCTGGAGGACGGCAAGACCGCTGAGGCAGCGATCTATGACACCAAGGCAAACCTGGTGCTGACCCTCAAGGCAAGCCGCAAGGGCAATGTCATCTCCATCGAGAGCAGCAACACAGACAAGACCTTTACCGTTTCTGTGGCTGGCACAGACAAGAAGATCACCATGCAGGGCGGCAAGGGCGAGATCGTACTGTAAAGGCAACACCGCACAAAGCCCGCCCGGCGGCTTTGTACGCAATCTGCTTGCTGATTTTCCGTCATACTGCACAGAAATCCCTTGACATACG
>ERZ773146.3000-NODE-3000-length-10985-cov-10.041537_pt1 | contig 10985 bp, 7 predicted proteins | sample MGYA00580847_ERZ773146 | MGnify/ENA primary metagenome ERZ773146 (study PRJEB29015, sample SAMEA2737830) | human gut metagenome | biome: human gut; feature: human-associated habitat; material: faeces | place: China | collected 2012 ...
GCATCTACGACACCATCGAGGATGCCGAGGGCAAGCCCAAGCGTGTGCTGAACAAACGGGAGACCATGCTGGCGCAGCAGAAACAGCAGGTCATCAAGGATGCTTTCGCCAACTGGGTCTGGCAGGACCCTCAGCGGCGCATCGCGCTGGTGAAGCAGTACAACGAGCTGTTCAACAGCACCAGACCCCGTGAATACGATGGCTCCCACATCAAATTCGTGGGCATGAACCCGGAGATCACCCTCCGGGAACACCAGCGCAACGCCATTGCTCATGTGCTTTATGGCGGTAATACGTTGCTTGCACACGAAGTGGGCGCAGGCAAGACCTACGAAATGGCGGCGTCTGCCATGGAAGCAAAACGGCTGGGGCTGTGCCAGAAATCCCTCTTTGTGGTGCCCAACCATTTGACAGAGCAGTGGGCTTCGGAGTTCCTGAACCTCTACCCCAACGCCAAATTGCTGGTGGCACGGCGCAAGGACTTTGAGACCGCCAACCGCAAAAAATTCTGCGCCCGCATCGCCACCGGCGACTACGATGCGGTCATCATCGGGCATAGTCAGTTTGAGCGCATTCCGCTGTCCTTTGAGCGGCAGGAGCGTATCATTCAGGAGCAAATTTATGAAACGCTTGCCGCCATTAACGAGCTGAAAGTCCACGCAGGCGAGAATTTCTCCATCAAGCAGATGGAAAAGACCCGGAAAACGCTGGAAACCAAGCTGGAAAAACTGCGCTCCGATGAGCGAAAGGATGATGTAGTTACCTTCGAGCAGTTGGGCGTTGACCGCCTGTTTGTGGACGAGTCACATGCGTTCAAAAATTTGTTCCTCACGACAAAAATGCGGAATGTCGCAGGATTATCCACCAGCGAAGCCCAGAAATCCAGCGATATGTTCGGCAAGTGCCGCTATTTGGACGAGATCACCGGAGGCCGGGGCGTGGTGTTCGCCACAGGAACGCCTGTGAGCAATTCCATGACCGAACTGTACACGGTCATGCGGTACTTGCAATACAGTACCCTGCAACAGAAAAAGCTGACCCATTTCGACTGCTGGGCATCCACCTTTGGCGAGACCACCACCGCCATCGAACTTGCCCCAGAGGGCACCGGCTACCGTGCCCGTACCCGGTTTGCCAAGTTTTTCAATCTGCCAGAGCTGATGTCCATGTTCAAGGAGGTTGCGGATATTAAAACATCTGACCAGCTTCATCTGCCTGTGCCGGTCGCAAAGTTTGAAACCGTGGTGGCAAAACCCTCGGAAATCCAAAAGGAAATGGTGCAGGAACTGAGCAAACGTGCTGCAGAAATCCACTCCGGTGCAGTAGATGCCTCCGTGGACAATATGCTCTGTGTCACCAACGACGGCAGAAAGATCGGCTTGGATGTGCGCCTGATGAACCCCATGCTGCCGGACGACCCCAACAGCAAGCTGAACGTATGCGTTCAGAACGTGCTGAAGATCTGGGAGGAAGGCAAAGACCAGAAACTGACCCAACTTTTGTTCTGCGACCTCTCGACACCAAAGAACGATGGCAACTTCAACGTCTACGATGATATTCGCAAAAAGTTGGTTGCCGCTGGTGTGCCGGAAAACGAGATCGAGTTTATCCACAACGCCGATACCGAAGCGAAAAAGGCAGCTTTGTTTTCCAAAGTGCGCTCCGGCGATGTGCGAGTCTTGCTCGGAAGTACGGCAAAAATGGGAGCTGGAACCAACGTCCAATCGCGGCTTGTGGCGGTGCATCACATGGACGTTGGCTGGAAGCCCAGCGACATGACCCAGCGCAACGGTCGCATCATCCGGCAGGGCAACATGAACAAGGAAGTCAAGGTGTTCAATTACGTTACGGAGGGGACGTTTGATTCGTATTTATTCCAGACCCTTGAGAACAAACAACGATTCATTTCGCAAATTATGACTTCCAAATCCCCAGTTCGCTCCTGCGACGATGTGGACGAACAGGCACTTTCTTATGCAGAGATCAAGGCACTGTGTGCCGGAAATCCGCTCATCAAGGAGAAGATGGATTTGGACGTTCAGGTGGCAAAGCTGAAGGTGCTGAAAGCCGACCACCAGAGCCAGAAATTCCGCTTGCAGGACAAGCTGCTGACCAAGTTCCCGGCAGACATTCAGGAAATGAATGCCCATATTGCCGGGCTGAAAGCAGATGCACAGCTTGCCGCCGCCCATCCGCAGGGCAAGGAGGAGTTTTGCGGCATGGTCATCAAGGGCGTTGCCTACGACGAGAAAAAGACCGCCGGTGAGCGGCTGGTGCTTGCCTGTTCCGAGCTGCCCAACGCCGAGGAAAAAGTCATCGGCAGTTACCGGGGCTTTGAACTGTCCCTGCGGTTTGACGCTTTCCGCACGGAGTATCAGGCACTTTTGAAGGGACGGCGGAAGTACACGGTGCCCTTGGGCAACGACCCGCTGGGCAATATCATTCGTCTGGATAATTCCCTGAACAACTTCCCGGAGCGCATCACCGCAGCCGAGAACGAGCTGACCACCCTGCATCAGCAGCAGGCGGCGGCGCGGATCGAGGTGGAAAAGCCCTTCCCACAGGAGGAAGAACTGGCAGAAAAATCCGCTCGCCTTGCAGAGCTGAACGCCCAGTTGGACGTGGACGAGAAAAACCACGAGCCGGAACAGGATGAGGAAGAACAGGAGGATGTCCCTCGCCGCCCTTCGGTGCTGGCGGCTCTGGATGAGAAAAAAGATGAAGCTGAACCTGTCCGTCCGTTCAAAAGCTATCTGGACAAGGACGGTGATGCCCGGTGAGGGAAAAGCGGGACGAGATCATCATTCTGAGAACCACAAAAGCCGAGAAGAACCGCATCTATGAGAAAATGCTGGGCATGGGCATCCGCAGTCTGAGTGCCTATATCCGCAAGATGGCACTGGATGGTTACTGCTTGCATCTGGACTTGAAAGAACTGCGCCGCATGGCGTATCTGCTTCAAATGTGCAGCAACAACCTGAACCAGTACGCCAAAGCCGCCAATGAAAACGGTCGGGTCTACGCCGCCGACATGGAGGACCTGCGGCAGCGGCTGGATGAGCTGATCGAGATTGGTCGGCAGATTCTTTCCCGGCTGGCTGACCTTTGAAAAAATTTCCGCAGTGGGAGGGCTGCGGAGTACATAGTCCTTAGCATCCTTGACGACGACCGATACCTTATATATACTGAGCGCAGAAAGGTGGTGCGTCCGAATGAAATTCATAGTAAAAGTGCTTCTGCTCCCTCTGGTGCTGGTGAGTGCATTTCTGGCTTTGATGCTACGGTGGACGCTGAATCTGTCCGCTTTCATCCTTGCGCTGCCGATGCTATATATTTTCGGCTGTGGGCTTTATACGCTGTACTGCCGGGAGTGGACGCAGTTCTTGATCCTGCTGGTGACTGAGTTCGGATGCTTCCTGCTTATTACAGCCGGGACGGTCATTGTGGAAGCCGTGGAATGGTTCAGCGGATGGATTGCTGAGTTATAAAATCTTTGTGCCGCCGCAGGGCGGCATTTTATTTTTGTTGGGAGGTGGCAGAACTGGCAGCAACTCGATTGATCGCACTGCACAAAAACAAAGGAAAGTCCGTTGCGGCCTGCCTGAAAAGCCGCACGGATTACGTCCAGAACCCAGACAAGACACAGCAGGGCGAACTGGTCAGCAGTTATGAATGCAGCCCCTTGACAGTCGATGAAGAATTTATGCTCTCCAAACGCCAGTATGAATTGATGACCGGGCGCAGGCAAAAAAATGATGTGATTGCCTATCAGATTCGGCAGTCGTTCAAACCCGGAGAGATCACCGCTGAAGAAGCCAACAAGGTCGGTTATGAACTTGCCATGCGGTTTACAAAAGGCAAGTATGCTTTTATCGTTGCGACCCATACCGACCGGGAACACATTCACAACCACATCATCTACAACTCCACCGCATTGGACAGTACCCGAAAATTCCGGGATTTTTTGTTATCCGGGCTTGCGGTGCAGCGGCTGAGCGACCTGATTTGTCTGGAACATCAGCTTTCTGTCATTGAAATCAAGCCGTACCGGGAGCGGCAGAAGCGCACCCTTTATCCACCCAGAGAAGGTAATCGGGATAAGCTGTGTGCCGTAATCGATGGCATACTGCTGAACGAGAAGCCTGCAAATTTTGAAGCCTTTCTTCAAAAGCTGGAACAGCAGGGCTATGAAATCAAACGAGGAAAGCACACTTCGGTCAAAGGTGCACGGCAGAAACGCTTTATCCGTTTTCGCACATTGGGCGCAGGGTACAGCGAAGATGAAATCAAGGCAGTCATCGCCGGAGAAGCAGAACACCGCCCACATCAGAAGCAGCCGCCAAAAGAACAGCCGTTCCACCTGTTAGTGGACATTCAGGCAAAACTCTCCGAGGGCAAAGGCGAAGGCTACGCACGGTGGGCAAAACGCTATAATCTAAAAGAAATGTCCAAGACCCTGATTTTCTTACAGGAAAATAAAATCGGCAGCATCGAAGAAATGCAGGAGCGAGTAAATGCAGCAACTGCACAGTATCACGAATTGGGCGATTCCATCAAGGCCGCAGAGCAACGTATGGCAGAGATTGCTGTTCTGCGGGCGCACATCGTCAACTACGCTAGGACACGACCTGTATATGATGCCTACCGTAAGGCTGGGTACAGCAAGAAGTTTTTGGAAGAACACCGGGAGCAAATCACGCTGCACCGGGCAGCAAAAAACGCTTTTGACGAAGCGAATTTGAAAAAGTTGCCAAAGGTAAAAGAACTGGATACCGAATACTCCGCACTGCTTTCGCAGAAGAAAGCAGCATATCCAGCCTACCGTAAGGCACGGGATGAAATGCAGGAATTGAAAAAAGCACAGAAAAATGTGGAGCTGTTCTTCGCTGAGGAAAAAGACCCCAAGGAAAAATCGCAGACCCGCTAAACAGAAAACGCCGAGGATTCTTCCCATTTGGGGGAGAGTCCTCGGTGTTCTTTTTCGTTAAAGAAGCATTTGGCACAAATGCGCAGCCTGCATCCGGCGGATGCAGTACACAAAGGGTTTGGGACTATCCCAACAAGCATTTTGCAACGCAAAAATGGCGTTTGTATATACGGACGCCCTGCTTGCACCAGCTATACGTCCTTTCAGGGCATAAACACCAAAGCCACCGGCTGAGCCGGTGGCTTTGGTGTTTATTCTATATTGGTGCGTCCAACTGCTTTTGTATCTTCTTCGCTTCCACCAAACATTCGCGCACATCCTTGTCTTGAACTCCAGATAGCTTGAGGATATTCCCAATAGTTTCCGTTCCGCTTAAATCCTTGAACAGAGACGTTGCTGATGCCGCTGCCACTTTCAATAACACAGGATTCTCTGTCAACGCACCAGCTGCAATCAGTCCCGTTTTTGCTGCAAACTTTCCAGCTGCACGAGTCATCGCCTGAGTATCACCATTGGGAATATAGCTGAGCAACTCCCGATCCAGTCGTCTTGCCATGCCCCTATCAATAGAGGGGAGCGTTGTCATTAGGTTATAGTAGAATCCCTCCAGTGCCTGTGCGTTTCGATTGTACTCCGGAATGTTAGCATCGCCAATTTTCTCGAATTTGTCAAACAGTGCGGCATAATCTCCTGCATATCCAAGGATTGACCAGCAGTATAATAGTTGCTGTAAATCTTCTGCCCGCTCATTCTCATATGCAGGCGAACCGTGTTTTGCAGCATATAGGAGATACAATGTAAAGGCGATATTCTCTTGAATACGCTCATCTTTCGGAAACAACAGGACGCTGTTAAAATCCGACAAAGACGTAGGACACTTTTCCGGCCTCGCAGACAATTTGTTGTAATACTGCTTCATAGTATCCCGGCTAATTGAGTTTATCAGCATTCCAACAGGACGGTATCCTCCAATATTTCCATGCGTGATTCCATGGGCATAAATATGACACAAAAACCAAATGTTCTCGTAAACTTTACGTTTCTCAAGTGCCATCAGCCCCTTCTTAGCACCCCATTCAATTCCGTGAACGAGCACTTGTACTCCATTGTTGATTAGACTGCGCTGAAAGTCCTGAGTTGCTCCATACTTACCCATTTTGATAGGGTTGTTCCGGACGATTTTTTCAAACAGCGTGCTGCTTTCTTCATATTTTTGCGCCAATCTCGCATCGTTGCACTGCGCGAGATAGCGTGCCGCCATCTCAGCGGCCTCCGAAAAATCCCCGGCATGGCCCTCAATCAGCGCCGCAATATCCCCATAGACTGTGATGTTCTGCTTCTTTGCTTGGGTAAAGTAATTGTTGTTTGACAACTCAATATGCTGCTGCGCCACAACAGCCAGTTCTTGTCCCGTACTCATACGTCTCCTCCATTCTGAACTTCCGCCTGAAGTCGGTTTATCCTGTTTTGCAGGTCAAAAGCAGCCCACCGCATCCTATCTTCGGATGAGTTTTGGCCTAATCTGCTATGCAGATTATTCCTTGCCTCCTGGCAGACAGAATCCACGCTCTCCTGAAGATCCTCCATGATTGCAAGGACAGCTCGGTGAATATTTTCATCAAAAGCTTGTATAATTTTTCCAATCGCCGTCTGCCGTTTCCTTTCTTTGCCCTCACCATATATTTCCTGAATCAAATCAATTGCAACACCAGCCGCAGCAAATGAACCCTGAATCATGCCTTGATGCTTTTCCAAAAACACCGCACACTTGCCAATCTGCGGGGCAACTTTCCGACCAATTCCCGTCCCGGCAAGCCGCTGATAGAGAACGGTTCCCTTGCCGCCAATGTCAGGCGCTTTTTTCCAGAACTGCCACCAACTTCTTTTCGTGGCTTCTTCCTTCGCAATTCCCGCTACGGCCCCCATACCTTTTTCTGCTACGCCGCCAAGTTTCGTCATGTTGTCAGCGTATTTCCCTGGCGTATTTTTCGCTGTACCCTTTGTCATGCCGGAACCGTCAATCTTTAATTCCATGATTTTCGGGTCATCAATGTGAACAGCAATTTCCAGTTCTGCTAAGGTTGAATGTATCTTTTTCTGCACTTCGTTTACCGCATCTTCGAGTTTATCTTTGGCGGATTGCTCCAACTGCAGGAGCAACTCTGCGGAACCGTTCTCATGTAGCGCCGTACGGACTTCCTGAGTGATTTCCATTTCGCACCTGCCCAGATGCTTGATCTCCGCAAAAGCCCGCCGCCTTACATCTTCAATGCGGTTCAATTCTGCTTTTTCCTCTTTCGATAGTTCTCCCTCCTCCTGGGACGGGCAGGGTATGGATTTCAGTATGTCATCCAAGCAGCTCTGCATCTGCCGGATCCGCAAGATACACCGGGCAGAATAGGTCTCGGTCTCCGAAAATCTGTTGATACACATGAGAAAGGGTTCAAAATTGCTGGTAAGTATTAAACCCTTGTCATCGGTTTTCCGCCCCTCTATGTAGTCCTTGGCATCGAAAAAAAAGACCGCCAGTTCATTCCTACCCTCATCTCCAGAATAAGCAGCGTCACCAATAGCGGTGATGACATCATCTTCAATATTGAAGTATAATTTTGGCGAGGTGTTGGGACATTTGGTAATGCAGAGAATCAACTTATCCCGGTAGTCTCTGAGCAACTGCTTGAAATAGCCGGTTTCATCCATTGTATGATCAAACAGGTTCGATGAAACGCAGTAGGCAATCATGTCTGCCTCGTCCATAGCCCGCTTTGCTTCCCGAGCGTTTTCTGCGGTATCCGTAAATATACCAGGAGTATCTACCAGTAAGAGGCCATCCCCCCACAGAAATTCCTGATTTCGGCTTGTAGTTTCTCCAACTCCAACAGCAATGCTGTCATCTCCGGTCAATGCCCTCATGATTGTAGATTTTCCTGTTGAGTATTTCCCGCAGAAAACCAGCGTCGTCCGCTCTCTTAGCCTTGTTCGCTGGTACATTTCATCAAAACGGCGAAATCTTTCCAGAGCAGAACCATCGGTTGCGAGTTTTTTGATCCCGTTGTAAATCGCTTCAATCTCTTTCTCCACCGTTGCGATTTCGTTGCCTGCCATGGCTATTGCTCCTCCTTGATTTCTATCGTCAACCCTGGATAGTTCAGCCGGGTACTTGCTGTGTCTTTCGCGCATATCGTCATCGTGTTGCTGTTCGCATCATACTTATGCCCAATATACTGAGCCTTTGGATAAGCTGCCCGGAGATAGCAACTGGCCCGGAGACGCTCTGCCGCATCCTGCATTTCTTGAAGTCTGCGGATCGCATCGGATACCGTTTCCATGTGCAGGGCCGCATCTGCGGCTTGTTCTCGGAAGGACTTGACACACCCATCGCGGCAGCCTGCAAAGGATGCCCCAATCACTTCGGTATAGCCGGATTCCACCATCTCAAAACTACGCTCCACCGTCCGACGCAGCTTGTCCAGAATTTCTCCTCGCTTACTTTCCTGAATGCCGGCGATGGTAATGCCTTTGGACAGTTGCTCTCCGACCAGATTTCCGGCCAATGCACCACCTGCCAAAACTACTGCGGGTACAGCGATTGGCAACGAAATTGTACCAAGTACTGTTGCACCGATTGTGGCAGCTATGCTGATAGCTGTTCCCCCTATCTTCTTGGTGTACTGTCCTACATATCCAGCCCATTCTCCGTCATCCATAGTTCCATCCGCATAGGCAGGCCTTTCGCCGTTGGCTTTCAGCGGACGGTCACCTGTCAGGGAAGCAATTCGCTTTCCCGACTCCGCAATACACTTTCTATAAAGGGAATCTGCGTGATTGCGAATTTCCTCACATATGGTTTCGGCTTCGGCCACAAAATTCTTTCGTTTGATTTTTTGGGTGGAGATGCGTTTCTCCAATGCGGCATCTCCATAATCTGATGAATGAAGTGCCAACAGTTCTCCTCGAAACTGCTCCACGCATAAGGACTTCTCTCTGTCCAGTATGGTCAGAGCTTCATCTCTCCGCATGGTAATCTCGGACATTCGCACAGAAAGCATTTCGCGATTTTCTGCCAACAGCTTCGATATGACAGATATGCTCCCGAAAATCTCGGTAAAATATCTGTTGGCACAGGCAAAGCGAAAATACTCCCGGACAAATTTTTCCAATTCCAGCGCAAACTCCGGGAACCCGGAGCCGCTCTCAACTCTGCTTCGCTCTTTCTGCGTTAAGAGAACGTCTTTGCTTCCTTCCACACAGCCAATATGCCCGGACATCATCTCCCGGCTATAAGAGACAATGCAGCTCCTACCGAACAGAGACTTATACGAACCCCGTAGGGCAAAATAACGCTCCAATGTGCGGAAGTTTTCATCGTATGTTTCAGCCTGTCTCCATGCGTTCGGGTTTTGGATAGATGCTGTCAGCACACGTTTCGATTTGTTTAGAAACCGCTTTACATTTTGAACATAGAAGACAGGCTTTCCGGTTTTTTCGCACTCCAGATAGAAGTCTTCCATCCCTGCTTCCTGCGTATCCCCTGGGATAACCGCGAGTAAGAAGTCCGCAGTATGTAGTGCTTCCTCTGTGACCGCCTCATCGTTGCGGCCACCTGCATATATTGCTCCAAGCCCCGGCGTGTCGATAAGCCGTATTCCGTGCCAATGTCCTACACGGACAAGTTTTGTTGTTCCTTGCTTTCCCTCACCTATGAGACGATCGAACTTTGACTCCATCAGTGCATTGAACAACGTGGACTTTCCTGCCTTTGTCTTCCCAACCATAGCGACTGTGATTTCATCAGAATGCTCCCGAATCGCCTTTATTCTGTCGGACAAATTTCTAATTTCCTCTAATACTGCGTCCTTACAGTTCAATCCAGAATTAGTGATTCCATTGGTGTATCCATCCAGCAGTGCCAGAAGGCTGCTGCTCTGATCGCTGGGCGCGATTTCAACACGATACTCCTCTATACATTTCTCCAATGAACAGGTTTCCGTAACCTGCGAATGCAGGAGACCATAAATAACTTTCTTGATGTGCCGAAGGAATGTTTCGTGACGTACCTTTCGGCGGAATCTGTCCAAATACTTAGTGGCCTTTCTTTCGTACTCCTGACGAGCCATGCCGGTTGTTTGCAGGATGATTTTCTCTTCTGCTTCATCAAGCGCGCCATCCAGACAGGCCAGCTTGATAATATCCCGTTTATAAAAATATCGAACAAGGAACGATTCCTGGGAAAATCTGGTGTGAATATCTTCACAGCATTGGTCCAATTGCCGCATCATATCCCAAATAAAATCCATACTGAAATTGTAACGTCTTGACAGTCGTTCCATAAAATTCAACTGCTCTTCGTGAACGCAGTCGTTTGCGATAAGCAGGAGACCAAGACTAATGCAAAAGCCTTCGTTCCGTAGTCTCATAATAATTCCTCATCCGTAAATGGTACAGGCAGTTGCTTTATCTTGCAGCCAACCTTTTTGTGCTCAAGTGCAAAAACCATATCTGGAGTGCGTTCAAAGAAATCTATGTCACGTTTCCAGCTTGTCCCACACTTGCAATGGAACAGCCCAATGAACTGCTGCTTCATCTTGCGCCCGCAGTTCGGGCAGATACGCTTGCTTGCGCCCATATCACTGGAGCTTGGCAAGGATTTCTTCAGCCGTCATACCACTGGCAAGCAACTTCTTCAGCACATCTTCTGCTTCGCCTTTCTTTGCTTCTTCTGCTGCCTTTGCCTCGGCGGCAGCTTTTTTATTTTCGGCTTTGGTCAGTTCCTTGGTGGCGGTTTTTAATTCTGCTTTCTTGACTTTCAGCTGCGTTTTCAGATCATCGAGATTTGCAATCAGCGTAGCAACCTCAGATTCAATTTTTTCCTTTTCAGCGGTTTTTTCTGCAACGACGGCTGCATAATCAACGCTGGCCTTTACAATACGGACCTTATTCTTGCTTCCTTTGGGTCTTGCCATAATAATACCCTCCCATACAGTGAAATAATTTGATACTTATAAGTATATTTCCAAATAGTCAGAATTGCAATAGGTAACCTGAGCCGTTTTCAACT
>ERZ773146.3017-NODE-3017-length-10960-cov-4.056580_pt1 | contig 10960 bp, 8 predicted proteins | sample MGYA00580847_ERZ773146 | MGnify/ENA primary metagenome ERZ773146 (study PRJEB29015, sample SAMEA2737830) | human gut metagenome | biome: human gut; feature: human-associated habitat; material: faeces | place: China | collected 2012 ...
AATGTGAACGATTCGTTTCGCAAAGAGCCGGATGCGGGAAAGCCGCACGTCCGGAGTTCTGTGAGGGGTGTACGACCGTAAGGGGTGCACCTACTCGACCTATGAATCCATCAGAGGAATGAATATTAGAAAACCGGAACGAATATGCGGGGAGGCCGTATGTTCGTTCCGGTTTTTATGTTACAGAAAATTACTGTGTTATGCCAACGGCAGAGAAATCTGAAAAGTAGAACCACCGCCCGGGGTATCCAGTACAGAGATTGTTCCTTTATGAAGTGAAATGATCTCATACGCAATACACAGTCCCAGACCAAAATGCTGCCTGTTATTTCTGGCAGAATCTGCCCGGTAAAAACGCCGGAAAACAGAAGTCTTGGCAGAATCCGGAATACCGGATCCGTTGTCTTTGACGCGGATAAGAAAGTGCGTTTTGGTCTGTGAAAGGGAAAGAATAATTTTCCCGTTTTCGGGGACATAACTGATGGCATTGTCAAGAAGGATTCCAAGCACCTGACTGATCCTTTCCGGGTCACAGGGACAGGAAGGGATTTCCTCTTCCGGAAGTTCAATGAAAAATTTCATATGGTGGTCCTGCATCAGGGGTTCATACTTTTCGTAGGTATCCAGAAGTAAAGTATCCAGTTCACAGGAAACCGGATGCATTTTCCAGGAATGGTTATCTGCATTTGACAGAGAGAGCATATCATTTATCAGGAGGGACATTCGTGTCCCTTCTTTTTCTATGACTGAAAGAAAATGTCCCTGCTCTTTCGGATCTGCCTTTTTCATGGCAGAGATTCCGGACAGGATTACTGCCAGAGGGGAGCGAAGCTCATGGGAGGCAGCAGCGATAAATTCGGTCTGTTCCTGCCTGCTTTTTTCCAGGGGAGTGATCATTCTTCCGGTAAAGAACCAGGAACAGATACTCAGAGCCAGAATTGCCAGAAAAGCTGCGCCGGAGAATGCAAGTCTCTGTAACAGAATCTTGTGTTTTACAGAATCCAGGGAATACAGGATGATCATACTGACGGTTCCGTGGCTCTTGGGGATCAGAGCAGTGGAAACATAGAAATCTTTCATCTGAAAAAAGATCCGTTTTGTCAGTTTACTGACCGCACCGGGATTGGAAAGATCAAGTGCATAGGAATCAGCAGAGATTTCTTCTGCCTTCCGGAAAATCGTTTCATCCAGAGAATCCGTCTGTAGTTTTTTCAGATAAAGAGAATTTCCGTTGTCTCTGATATCCATGGAAATATCATAATTTTTTTCTGCCTGCAAAATCCAGTCACTGCTGATGATACTCTGCGTTTCCAGATGAGAGATACAGGAGATGGCGTTGTTCTGAAAGGTATTCCACGCATTCTGGCGTGTGCTGTTTTCTGCGATGAAATTACAGGCAGTTGTCATAATAAAAATGACGATGCCGATGATCAGAGCAGAGAAAAAAGTCATTTGAATATGAAGTCTGCGAAACATGAAATATTTACTCCTTTATGAGATTGTATGGTAATTGTATCATGAAAACCTGTAAATAATCTCTAAAAAAATTCCTGTAACCGAGTATAGAGACAATTTAGAGAAAACTCATGTATAATGAAAGATCAGGAGGATGAAAACAGATGAAAATTTTACTGATAGAGGATGACAGGGAACTGGCAGAGAGCATGAAATTTCAGCTCGAAAAAGAAGGCTATGAGACAGATATCTGCGATGACGGAGAAGAAGGGCTTTATTATATGAAAGAACGAAGCCATGATCTGGTGATTCTGGACCGGATGCTCCCGTCCATGAATGGCATCACTGTTTTGCAGGAAGCCAGAAAGAATCATGTTTCCACACCGGTGATCATGCTGACTGCACTGGGAGAATTACAGGATAAACTGACCGGACTGAAAGGCGGCGCAGATGACTATATGGTGAAGCCGTTTGCCTTTGAAGAACTTCTGGCAAGAATACAGTGCATGGTTCGAAGACCCGGAAGATGGGAGAACACGGCAGTATTATCGCTCGGAGATCTTATTTTTGATCCCGAAAGCGGCAGACTGGAAGGAAACGGAAAGGAATGTACCCTTTCCAAACGGGAAGGAGCACTTCTGGAGCTGATGCTTCGAAACGCCGGTCAGACACTTCCGAGAGAGGTGATCCTCAACCGTGTCTGGGGAGCAGACAGCGAGGTGGAGGATGGAAATCTGGATAATTATATTCATTTTCTGAGGCGAAGATTAAAAAGTGTCAGAAGTACACTGAACCTGAAAACCGTCCGGGGAATTGGATATCGGCTGGAAAATTAGAGAAAGTTTAGAGATTTGCCTGTTACAATCCATTTATCCTGAGAGGGACAGAAAGAAAATAAAAACATGGAGGTATATCCTGATATGAGAAAAATAAAAAGATGGAAACAGGGAATCGCCGTTGCCGGAGTGATCGCACTTACCGGCAGCCTGTTTGCCGGATGTGGCGGTGTAGATGGAAAAAATTCCGGAAGCAAAGGAAAAACAGGAAGCAGCAATCAGGCAGGAAATGCAGATACAGCAGATCTTGTGAATGTAAATACTGACAATTCAGATGGTAAAAAAACAAAAGATGAGAGCACAAAAGCAATGGGACGTTTTCTGGAAAATGATCTTACAGTACCTGAAAATAGCCAGCTTCTGAGAGATGTCAAAGTACTCGACTCAGGTGTATTGCGCATGGTTTATCACAGTACAGCAGATAACTGTTATTATGCAGCAGATTCTGCAGATAATGGAGAAACCTGGACGAATGGAAAAAGTCTGGAAGAACTGTTGGGGCTTAAGGAGAACCTGGGAGAATATATCAGCGTTGTCTCTGCAGCAGCGGATGGAAGTATATTTGTCGGGGCAGATCTGTCTCCTGACAGGGACAATGAAAATGCACAGACAACAGCCGACAGTGGGGAAGAGGATTCTGCGTATGACAACCTGAAAATGGAATTTTTCTATCTTTCCCCTGATGGAAATGTACAGAAAGTTGATACCGGAGATACGATTCAGTCTTCCTATACATTTCAGGCATGTTTCACAGAGAATGGGACAGTTCTTATCGTAGATCCCGGCAATGGCGTAGCAGAGATCAATCCTTCAGATGGAAGTCTGGTGAGAAGATATGAGGAAGGAATCCGTGTTGATTTTATCGGAACAGCAGGAAAAATGTTGTTTACCATTCAGGATCAGACTCTTCACGGATATGATCTGGATACTGGAAAACCACTGGACAATATCAGCACGCTTACAGAGCAGATCCAGTCTGATGAGCAGGATGTCAACTGGACAACAACCAGCAGTTTTCCGCTTATGTTCTTAAAGGGAGATGAGGATAACAGCCTTTTTTATATTGATCATACCGGTGTTTACAGATATGTTCTGGGAGGCAGCACAGTGGAACAGATAATCGATGGTTCCTTGACTTCGCTCAGTTCACCGGATACAGGAACTGTAGCATGGGGACAGGACAGCGATGGAAATTTCTATGTGGGCTGTAATGCAGGCGAGGATATCAGAATTTATTCCTATGTATATTCCAAAGATACCCCAACGACACCGGATACAGAGCTGACAGTTTATTCCCTGAAAGACAGTAACTTCATAAAACAGGCAGCAGTGCTTTTCCAGAAAAAATATCCGGATATTTATGTGAATATTGAGGCGGGAATGTCAGGAGATGATTCCGTCACAGATACGGATGCGCTGAAAGTGCTCAATACAGAGATCATGGCCGGAACAGGACCGGATGTTCTGCTGCTGGATGGAATTTCAGAGGATACCTATATAGAGAGAGGAATGTTGGAGAATTTAAGCGGGGTATTAAAAGACGAAGATATCCTGCCAAATATCAAAGATGCATATACAAAAGAGGATGGAAGCATTTATACCATGCCTGTCAAGTTCGGCATTCCGATGATAGAGGGAAATAAGGATATCATCGCCGGAATTACGGATCTGACAACAGAGGCTGATGCAGCGGAAAGCCAGAAAGACAGCTATGGAAAACTGAAATTTTTCAGCTCTTTTTCCATATCACCGTCCGGGCTGATACAGGGAACCATAGACAATAGTACATCGGCATGGATGAACGAGGACGGAACCCTCAAAGAAGATGCACTGAAAGAATATCTGGAGCAGGTAAACAGGATCTGGCAGACTCAGAAGGATGCGATAGAAGAGACAAAGAAAGCTTACCAGATGGGTGATGACTGGGCGAATTCAGATCGTTCCGGATATACAAATATTGTAGGATCGATAACGGATCTGCTTGTAAAAGTCAATACAGTGGCGGCAGGCGGTCTGCTTTCACCGGAGGGTCTGGTGTATCTGGATTCTGCAAAAAAAATAGATCCGGATCTGGATTACAGACTTCTGAACGGACAAAGCGAGAATTGTTTCTATCCAAGGAGCATTGTGGGAATCAGTGCAAAGGCATCTGAAAAAGAAGCGGCAGAGAAGTTCGTAAAGTTCCTGTTTGAAGAGGAATCCCAGAGAGCAAGCAATGATGAAGGACTGGCTGTAAACAGCAAGGTTTATGAAGATATGGCTTACTGGAAAATGGGAAAATCCAGTGGAGATACCATTGGCTCGATCGGAACCTCTTATGATACGGGAGATGGTAATATCAAACAGTTTGTGATGGACGAGATCATTCCGGAAGATGAAGCAATACAGAACATCATGGATCTGGGAAAAACACTTACTGTACCTGCAAAGAGTAATCAGATCATCCGAAATGCAGTAACGGAATCCGGTGAGAAATACCTCAATGGAGAAACGGGGCTGGATGATGCTGTGAAAGAGATCATGCAGGAAGTAAATCTGTATTTATCTGAATAAGCGGCTGTCTGCTGCTGATTACTCAATACTGCAAGGTAAGGGAGTTTAAGAGAATGAAGATTAATTTAAAAGAACACTTATCTTTAACAGAGAAACGGAACGCAAAATCAGATTTGCTGTTTAGTCGGAAACGAAATCGCAGAAGATGTGCAGCTTTCAGAAATACACAAAAAGGTCTGGCTTTTATTCTTCCGAGTTTTGCAGGTGTCTGCATTTTCTGGCTGATCCCGTATGTGGATGTGATCCGCAGATCTTTTTGCGGGGCAGTGAATGGAGAATTTGTGGGGATAGAGAACTACAGGACGATATTTGCAAACAAAGCGTTTCGTCTGGCAGCAGGCAACACACTTCGGTTCTTCGGAGTGTGTGTGCCGCTGCTGGTGGTATTGTCTCTGATCATAGCAGTCCTGCTTGCAGGGCAGAAAAGATTTACGCAGATTCTGAAAAGTTTCTTTCTTCTGCCAATGGCAATCCCTGTAGCATCAGTGGTACTTCTGTGGAGACTGCTTTTTGACGATCAGGGCTTATTGAATCACCTGCTTCATATGTTATCTGTTCAGACGACTGACTGGATGAATACAGGTGCTTCTTTTTATGTACTGGTGATCAGTTATATATGGAGAAATCTTGGATATGATGTAGTGCTCTGGATGGCAGGATTGTCTGCCATTCCGGCGGCACTTTACGAGGCAGCAAAAGTGGACGGGGCAGGGGAGTGGAAATGTTTTACGAAGATCACACTCCCGAATCTGCTCCCGTCCCTTTTTACGATCGTGGTACTTTCTGTACTCAATGCATTTAAGGTTTTCCGTGAGGCATATCTGGTGGCCGGTGATTATCCGCAGGAAAAAATGTATCTGCTTCAGCATCTGTTTAACAACTGGTACAGGGACCTGTCGCTGGATAAGATGTCGGCTGCGGCAGTGGTGACCGGACTGGTGATTTTTCTGCTGATCCTGGGATTGTGGAAAGCCTGGGGGAAAGGCGGGGCAGAATGAGAAAAGTTATGCAGATATTCCGTATCAGGAAGATAGGAAGCCTGCTCCTTGTACTCCTTGCACTGGTGGCAGTATTTCCGGTATTTTTTTCAGTTACAGGATCACTGATGGGGCAGAAGGAATTAAATGATCTTCTGGGGGCGGTACTGACAGCAGACAGTGGATCTGCTTCCGGTCAGGCAGTCAGTTATGTATTCTGGAGAGTACTTCCACTTTATCCGACGCTGAGATCCTATGTGAAAGTCCTGCTGGATTCTCCGGAGTTTTTTGTGATGTTCTGGAATTCCGTAAAGATTACTGTCGGAGTTCTGGCAGGGCAGATCCTGGTGGGAGTACCGGCAGCGTGGGGATTTGCCAGATATCGTTTTCCGGGAAAAAATCTGCTGTTTATGATCTATGTGGCATTGATGATGATGCCCTTTCAGGTAATGATGCTCAGTAATTATCTGGTTCTGGATCAGATGAAACTTCTGGATCATCTGTGGGGGATTATTCTTCCGGCGGCCTTTTCCACGTTTCCGGTTTTTATCATGTATCGTTTCTTTGAGAGTATTCCGGAGGCACTGATGGAATCTGCGCGGCTGGACGGGGCGGGTGAGCTGCTTATTTTTATCAGAATCGGAATCCCTCTGGGTTCTGCGGGTATCATTTCGGCACTGGTTCTGGGATTTCTGGAATACTGGAATCTGATCGAACAGCCAATGGCATTTCTGAAGACCAAAAGTCTGTGGCCGCTGTCTCTGTACCTTCCACAGATCGATATCTCCCAGACAGGAAAGGCATTTGCGGTATCTGTTCTGGTTCTGATCCCGGCAGTGATCGTTTTTCTGGCAGGGCAGGATTATCTGGAACAAGGGATCATATCCACGGCAATCAAGGAATAGAGCGACAGAAACGAGAGGATTTATCTATGAAGAAAATAAAACTGATAAAAATTCTGGCAGGATTTTTTGCCCTGATGCTTTTATTTACTTTTCTGTCCAGGGCGGCAGATTCGGTGAATGTAGCACAGGTAGAGACAAAAACAGCTCAGAATCAGGTGATCACGCATGAGGTGACCGGCACAGGTAAAGTGATGGGAACCAGAGAACGGGCAGTTTTTACCCAGGAGGGACAGAAGGTGGAGCAGGTTTATGTGCAGGAAGGACAGAATGTGAAAAAAGGGGATGCGCTGCTGAAGTTTTCTGTAAAATATCTAAAAAAAACCATAAAGGAAAAACAGGATGCCATAGATGTTCTGCAGGGGAAGATCAATGATCTGATCAGTGCAGAGTCTGTGAATCAGCAGAAGAGAAATAATGAGTTTTCAGATGCACAGGAAAATTATAACAGTGCGGTTTCCAGCGGAAATTACAGTGTGCAGGCGGCACAGAATGAGGCAGCCATAGCCAGACAGAAGCTTCAGGATTATTACGCACAGCGGGATGCGGCTCAGAATGACGTACAGGATAAGATACCGGATGAGGAGAAGTTCAGTGATTCCAGCGAGTTTGATGATCCGGGAAATACAGACGATTTCGGGAATACAGATGATCCGGAGAACTCCGATGATTCTGGAAATACGGATCGCACAGATGGCGAAGGGAATAAAAATACATCAGGAAACGGCGACAATTCGAATGCGCAGGACAATTCTCAGGAGCAGGCATTGATTGATGATATCCGGGCGAAAGAGGAGGCGGTCAATGAAGCCATGCTCAGCCGCAGAAAAGAACTTCAGTCAGCAGAGCAGGCAATCCGGGATACGCAGATCGGTGATGCTTCGGATTCCACGCTGGAGAATACGCAGGCGGAACTTGAGACTGCGCAGAAAGATCTGGAAACGTTGCAGAAAGTGCTGGCACGAAAGGGAAAAGTGAAAGCACCCTGTGATGGTGTGATAAAGAGTCTGAGTGCAGTGACAGGAAGCCAGACAGGAGCGGAAGCTGCGGTTGTCCTTTATGAATCCAAAGGAACCTTTCGGTTTCAGGCAGAGGTCAGCAAAGATGATCTGAAATACATAAAGAGTGGCGGAGAGGTAATTTTAAAAGGTGCGGATGAAAAAGAGATTACAGGAGCGAAAGTGGAGTCTGTGAAAGAGGACAGCAGTAATGAAAATCAGTACATTCTTTCTGTACAGGTACCGGAGGGAACTCTTTCCATAGGAGATACTGCGGAATTTACAATTTCTCAGGATGCAGGTCCTTTTAATGTCTGTGTTCCGCTGAGCGCATTGTATGAGGAAAATGGCAGATACTATGTTTATGTGACAGATACACAGAACACCGTCCTGGGTGAGGTACTGGTAGCGCGAAAAACGTATGTGAATGTGAAAGATAAAAATTCTTCCACTGCTGCGCTGGAGAACGGGGATTTATCAAGTGACCAGAAAATCGTGACTTCCAGTGACAGAGAGATCAGCAGCGGCAGCCGGATCAGGCTGCTGGAGGAATGAGTGTCAGAAGTCAGAGCGCCTTTTTAAGGAAAGCCGGTACTCTGACTGTGTGGCTGATTATTTTCTGTATTTATTTTCTGGGAGTCTATAATTATGTGCAGATCAGAAATGATACAGCAGTATCGGTGTTTCTGTCCGCAGCTTATCCTGACAGGAAAGGAGCAGAAAATATCCTGAAGCAGGAAAGAAAAAGTGAGAAGCCTTATGATGTATGTTTTTATGCAGATGCAGGGTTGAGGGAGATTTCTGCGAAAGAAGGAAACCGGCAGGCACAGGCGATGACTGTGTATCTTAAGGGAAATCCCGCAGGGTATGACTGGCAGGCAGCAGCTCTGACAGAAGGTGCTTCGGATGGTTGCGTGATTGATGGTACAACTGCCTGGGAGCTCTTTGGCAATAAGGTTCCGGGTGGTCAGATTCTGTTTCAGGGACGTACTTATACTGTCAGGAAAGTTGCGGACTGGGGGCAGAAAATTCTGGTTTTCGGGGCGGCTTCTGCGGATGATACCGAGACGGAACTTTTTTATAATCGTTTGTTTATCAGAAGGAGAAATGGAGAAACCGAAGAAAGTACAGTGAACGGATTTCTGATGAAATACGGACTTCAGGGAACAGTGGTATCCTCGGCTTTACCGAAAAATGCAGGACTGGCGGCATTACTGCTGCTTCCGGCGGTTCTTTCTGGCAGTCTGTGGACGGAAATAAGCAGAGAAAAAAAGAACTATACAGTGAAAGATGCAGAGTACTGGTTCTGCAACCTGCTGTACAGTGTAATGGCAGGGACGGTGGTCTGGCTTCTTTTTACACATCTGACCTGGCCGGAGGGATGGATTCCGTCAAGGTGGTCTGACTTTGGGTTCTGGAAAGAAAAGGTGGATCAGGCTGTGGCAGAATTTAAGCTGTATCTGATGCTTCCGAAGACGGTATCCCAGACGGAAGGTATGATTCTTGGCGGGAAAACGGTTTGTGCAGGAGGGGGTTCCTGTTTTCTGTATTTGTTGTGGAAAGTATATGAAAAGGGATATGACAGAATCTCTGACATAGGAAGGCGAGGGAAGGAGTTTCCAGTGGAGCAGAATTAAATCCGTGAAAATGTCAAAAAAAGAACTTAAACCTGAATTATTCACGGAACAGTATCTGAACTGATAACTGTACCATGAATCTAAAAATTGATCCATGCAGCTATAACATCACTCAATTAACCTGTCAAAAGGGTATAAAATCCCTCTGGCAATGTTCGGTTTTTTGTGGTAGGAATCATACCGTATTATTATGAGCATGGCGTTTTCTTGGAAGACCATGATGGGGTAAGAATGAAATATCGTATTCAGAAGCTGATTTATCGAGATCAGGTACAGAGTGGAGTGATCAAAAGAATCTATAATCTGCTGATCACACAGCCAAAAGTTCACCGAGAGGCATATGAACTAAATAAACAACCTGTGCGGTGGATCAACTTCAAAAATGGATATTATGATCCGGTTACGGGTGAAATGCTGGAACACAATCCGGATTATCTGACAATCAATCAGATTCCATTTCCCTATTATCCAGAGGATTGTGAGCAGGTGTTACAAGGTGGAGAAAATATCAAAAAGTATCTTGCATCGTCTCTTCCTAACAAAGAAGAACAGCAGACATTCTGGGAGTATTTTGGATACTGCATGACACAGGATACGCAGTTTCAGAAATTCCTTACACTGAAAGGAAATGGTGGAACTGGAAAGTCTGTGGCAGTATCACTGATTCAGTATGTAGTTGGAATCACCAATATGTCCAGTATTTCTTTACAGGATTTAAATAAACGATTCTATGCGACTGGAATGTATGGAAAGCTGTTAAATGCCTGTGCGGATATTCCCTGCAAAGCAATGGAGAACACAGATGTATTAAAGAAAGCAGTCGGTGAGGACACACTGATTTATGAGAAAAAAGGACAGGATGCAATTCATTTCCACTCTTATGCGAAGCTGCTTTTTTCTACCAATGAAATGCCGCAGAATCTTGAGGATAAGTCAGATGCTTTTTACCGTAGACTACTGATTCTTGATATGAACCGGGTAGTAAAAAGTGGTGAAAAAGATCTGCACTTAAAGGAAAAGGTACAGGCAGAATCCGATTATGCAATTCATATGGCGATGATTGCATTGAAAAATCTGTACGAACAGGGAAAGTTCACGGAGAGCGAACACAGCAAAGAATGTGTAAGAGAAGTGCAACGGACGTCAGATAGTATCTGCGCTTTTATTGATGAGTCATTGGTGCGTGCCAAAGGAAAACGTCTGAAACGAAGTGAAGTGTTCCATATGTATGAGGAATACTGCAAAGAGAATGGCAGACAGGGGCATGGTAAGTCCAACTTTTTCAGGAATATGACGGATAAAGGTTTCCTTCTGAAGCAGTACAATGGTGAGTTCTATTATCAGGATATTGCAGTTAAGGAAGAAGATTTTTGTCCTGTAGATCCAGAAGAAAGAATACCTTTTGAAGAGACAGATATAGATTATAAACAGTTACAATTAAATATGAATCAGGGAATTAAGGGCATTTAGGGCAAAATAAGCAAAAAGAAATGTTACCGGAGCAGGAGAAATAACAAAGATAGCTGCCAGAGTACATAAAATTTTGCTTTTTTTACACTGACTGTCCTTTTTATGTATCAACATTTTAGCTGATACAAATAT
>ERZ773146.3025-NODE-3025-length-10945-cov-6.394307_pt1 | contig 10945 bp, 9 predicted proteins | sample MGYA00580847_ERZ773146 | MGnify/ENA primary metagenome ERZ773146 (study PRJEB29015, sample SAMEA2737830) | human gut metagenome | biome: human gut; feature: human-associated habitat; material: faeces | place: China | collected 2012 ...
TCATCTTATACGTCTTAGACATCTGTATCCAAACAATATCTTCTCCTAAAAATTTCTCATCTTTAAATTCCGGAAATGGATATTCTTTCAAGCAATGAGTATACCAAACTTCAGCCATATCTCCACCGATTTTCCTATTAATTCTACACTCAACATATGACTCCTTCATTCCGTCTTCTGGTACTCCCGATGTGCTTAAATACCCCCCTCTTGACTTTCCCCTCAGGAAACTAAACCCACAAATGTCATCTTCATTTTTATATTTTTCATATATTCGCTGAATTGTTAAAATTGCATCATCTGTTAGTGTATCATCACTATCAACAATAAACACCAATTTAGTTTTAACATATTGGCATCCATAATTAAGAGCCGTGTGCTTACCCCCATTATTTTTTTTATAATACCTAATGGGAAAATCTGCTTTCTTCTGTATTGTCTCAATATACTCGTCTGTATTGTCATTGCTTCCATCGTCAACAACAATCCACTCAAAATCTTTATCTTTCTGATTACATAAAGACTTGTACAGTTTGTGCAGAAGCTTCTCTCTATTATAAGTAGGTGTTAGAATTGTAATATCACTCATTTGCGTCCTCGCTTTTTTAGTTAAATCTACTATTTGAACTTACTTATTACTCTTTTAATTATCTTATAGGCATATGCTTTAGGTCTATTAAATTTAAAATCAATAAACCATGATAATTCAGTATCTTTCCAATAATCCTTCTCTTTCACAAACATATGTTGTGTCGTTTCCCAATAACTTAATTTTATCGGTGTTGTTTCTAAGAATGTTCTTATTTCTTTTATTTTTTTAGTATCATATCTAAACCCAAATTTATTAGGATCTCCATGTGCCGACAAAATATTCATCATTGTTCTATAGCATTTTTCACATTTGCAGCAATTCATTCCCTCCTGTTTATTCCAGCAAACCTGTAATTCGAAATACTTGTTTGTTTTAGAAGAATAATCTACTATCTTTTTAACCTTCTCATTTCTATCCAAATCCACATCAGCTGATATAAATTTACAACCACAATAATTAATTGCATTAATTATTTCTTCATTATTGGCATCAAATGCGCTATCTAGTGATGAATGCGAAGATCCTATATAATGGCAATTGATATTTTTCGAATAAATCACTGGGGCTATAACAGCAGTCATCACAACTATATGTGCAACGCTTGCCCAATATCCCCACCACAGTTCCCTTTCAATAAACTTTTTGAATTTCTCGTCAAAGGAATACTCTTTAAACAATTCTCTACAATTAGATTCAACAAAACAATAGTCTACTCCTGGAATATTATTTTTAACTTTGTTAAAATACTCCTCTAATCTGCTGTGTGCTTTTTGATTTGAAAGTGCTATGTCTCCACCAACTATATTTATCAATAACGGTTTTAGATTAATTGTTTCAACCAATGCACTTGTAGCATCAACTCCACCTGTAAAGAACACCGATGTTTTGTTTGTTCCAACACTGTTCTTTTTATTTTCAATAACTCTATCTGAAATCACTTTCAATTTCAGATTTCCTTGTGGATACATCTTGTTAAAAACCAATCCTAGTTCTTGTGTTGATTTCAAATAGTCAGCATCCACTTCATCAACTTTAATAGGAATTTGATACAACATTGCAATTCCCATCATCGTCCCAATAAACGGAATCGACAATATAGATTTTGGAATTCCTTCCAATTTTGTTTCTTTTTGTGGTCTCACAAATAAAGTTCCTTGATTATGTTCATCAATATATTCCATATTAATATGTTTTCTTAATTCTTCTGGAATATCGAACTTATATGTGATAGTATTTTTTTCCAAAATTATATTTTTTAAAGCAATAACTTTCATATGTATTTATTTCTTCCTCCCTATGTTCGCTTAATAGCACCTATTCTCCCATCTGTTTTGCAATATCTGCATCAACTATTTCTTCACCGCTCTTATCTTTAAGCTGTTCTCTTGAAGCGTCGCTTAATCCGTCATTAATTGTTGCGCACATATCACAAGTACTGCATTTATCTAATTCTTCTTTAGTTACTTTGCCATCTCTGTAGTCACGTACAATTTTATTCTCATACATGCTATATGGATGTTTACTAAACAAAGCCTTAAACTTATGTTTAAGTACCCAGAACCCAGGTTTCCAAATATACTTATGCATTGCAGGAGAAACTGAACCTATCATCCAACAATCTCTGTCACAGCAGCGAACCTTTGCTCTAACCTGCTCTGCTTCAGGGCTATTCCATAATTCATCCCAGCTCTGGTTGTTTAAGTTACCCATTACTTCTTTATCTTTTGTTCCGTTACATGGCATTACATCTCCGTATGGATCAATAAAGAATGTATCAAAACTCATATCACAAGGGAGTAATCTCTTCTGTCCGTAAATATAATTAATAAGTCCGTGATTGAAATAAGCTCTCATCCATTTCTTAGGACTCTTTGATCTAAGTAATTCGTTAATTAAATCTTCGAAATTCTTTGCTACCATTGGACGGTCTTTGATTATATTCTTTGCTTCTACAAAATAGAAACTGTTATGTAATGAAGCAGTTGCAAATTCCATACCCATTTCATTAGAAATCTTATAAAGTGGTACTAAGTCAGGTGCATTCTTGTCCTGAACTGTCATTCCGAAACCAACATCTTTCATTCCCATTTCACGTAATTTCTTAAGTGTTGTATAGCCTTTGTTATATCCGTCATCTAATCCACGGATTTCATTGTTTGTCTGTTCAAGACCTTCAATTGAAATACGGATTCCAATATTAGGAAATTCCTTACACAAGTCAACGATTCTATCCGTGAAGAATCCATTAGTTGAAATAACGATTCTATCACTCTTCTTATATAATTCTCTAACAATGTCCTTTAAATCTGTACGTATAAAAGGTTCTCCACCTGTTATATTTGTAAAGTACATCTTAGGTAACTTCTTAATTGTTTCAATTGAAATTTCTTCTTCAGGTTTTGATGGTGCTTTATATCTGTTACACATTGAACAACGTGCGTTACATCTATATGTTACGATAACTGTACCATTTAATTTTTTCTCTGCCATTATGTTCTCTCCCTTTTCCCTTTTATTCGTATATCTTAATCAATTTATTACAATATTCTTCAATCGTATCAAAGTTAATATCTTTACAGTTTTCACTGTATTTATCTAACTTTTCTTTGTGATTCCACAATTCTTCGATTTTATTCTTTAAATCTTCGCCATTGCCACTTTCAAACAATTCTCCAGTCTTTCCAACTAATATCAGTTCAGGAATTCCTCCAATATTAGCACCTAACACTGGTGTTCCATACATCTGGCTTTCCATTACTGAAAACGGGCAATTCTCATACCATTCTGATGGATATATAGAAAATCTTGCTTCTCTTATAAGTTTTTCAAGAGCTTCTCCCTTTTGAAAACCTACATTTTTTATATTGCTAATTCCATTGATTTCTTCTTCTAAAGGACCTGTTCCCGCAAATATAAACTGAACATCTGGAAGTTTCTTACACACTTCTATAAGTGTTCCTATTCCTTTTTCTTCTGAAAATCTTCCGAAGTAAAGAACATAGTCTTTCTTCTCTACTTCTTTCCATTCAACTTTATCTATAAAATTGTGAAGTGCAATAGTCTTTCTTGCGAACAAATGATTTGAATCCATTTTTGTCTTCATAAATTCACTACAGCATATCATAGAATCAATATACTTGTATGTTCCCTTTATTTTCCAAAACATAGCTTCCATTGTTCCAACTGCTGATTTAGCTGTGCTTCCATGAATACATTTTCCTTTAAAGCAATTCATAAAATGTCCACCTAAACACTTTTCACAGTTTTCGTGTGTATTAGGATTGTTACACATATGATTTGGGCAAACCAGATTATAATCGTGTGCTGTAAATACAATCTTGCATTTATGTCCTGTTTGTTTTGACCATTTCTTTATTTCTAATATAACACTTGGAGTTATCTGATATGTAAAATTGTTTAAATGAACCACATCAGGCTGAAAGTCTTCAAGAACAAGTCTGATTTTCTTTCTTGCCTCACTTGAATATATTGTTTTAATTGGATAAGTCAGTTTAGAAAGTTTTGAACCTCCATGAAAGTCCATATCAGATGTATAGGCTTCTGCATGATTTCCAACACATCTTCCTTCATGTTCCATTCCGAAATACTGAACTTCGTGTCCATGACTTTCTAAGTATTCACCTAACTTAAATATGTATGTTTCACTTCCTCCATTTGGATATAGAAACTTATTAACCATTAAAATCTTCATATTCTAACCTCTATACAACTCCACTGTTTTCTCAACCACATCATCCCAATTGTATTTCTCACAAATGAAATCTGCAGCTTCTTCTTTATACTTCTTAACCATCTTAGGCTTATCACAAGCCTGCTGTAGTTTTTCTCTTAAGTCATCTACATCTGATTTTTTGAATACCAGTGCCTTGTCTTCTACAACTGACTCGCATTCATCTATATCTGACACAAGACAGCAGTTACCATAGCTCATTGCTTCAAGCAGGCTCAGTGGCATTCCCTCCAGGTCGCTTGGAAGTGTGTATACATACGCATTGCTATATAACTCATCCAATTCTTCTCCCTGAACAAATCCTGTAAAGATTATTCTGTCGTCATCTTTTGCCATCTGTCTTAGTTCGTTAGCGAACTCATCTGTATCTGAACTTCCACCGGCTATTACCAATTTCTTATCTGTTTTTACTTTTTTAAAAGCTTCTACCAGATACTTAAGCCCTTTTTCAGGAACTAGTCGTCCCAGGAATAGGATGTAATCATCTTTTTCCAATCCGAATTTTGCTTTGATAATCTGTGGCTCTCTTACTATAGGTCTGTTTACTCCGTTAGGAATAAACTTAGTCTCTCTTCCATATGTATCTCTGAAATAATCCTGTACACCTTTACTTAGTACTATTATCTCATCTGCGTGCTTTACTGCACACTTTTCACCCATCATTATATATGTACTTGCAAGCTTGCCCCACTTAGCTCTCTGATGGTCCAGGCCGTGAATTGTTGCTATGCATCTCTTGCCGAATAACTTAGGAAGCCATAACATTGCACAAGGTCCTTCTGCGTGAAAATGAACAATATCGTATCTTCCCATAGACGCTTTTATGCCTGCAAAAACTGAGGCTGACATTGCTGCCAACCCTTTGCAGTTTATTGTAGGCACTGTTTTCAGGTTTATTCCTTTGTAGTTTTTAATCTTCGCACTGTCAAATTCCTTACCGCTAACATGATGTCCGCCACGGTTGTAGCATGTTACTTTGTGACCTTTGTTAACCATTCTTGTACAAAGTTCTTCCACCACAATTTCCACGCCACCTTCTCTTGAAGGTATTCTCTTATGACCTAACATTGCGATTCTTAATTTATCTTTATTCTTCTTATGCACTTTTTATCCCCTTGCATATTTTGCCAAATATTACACCGATCCCTTCTGTCCCAGCACTACCAGCACTGTTTTCAGAATTATTTTTATATCAAGTCCTATATTCCAGTTCTTAATATAATCGCTGTCCATTTTTACTATTTCTTCGAAATCAGTAAAATCACTTCTGCCGCTTACCTGCCACATTCCTGTAAGTCCCGGTTTTGCTGCCAGACGACTCTTGTGATGCAATTCGTACTGATTGTATTCATCCATTGTTGGTGGTCTTGTTCCCACAAGACTCATATCGCCTTTTAAGATGCTCCAGAAGTTAGGGAATTCATCTATAGACAGATGTCTAAGATAATATCCAAGTCCCTTTCTTGTTCCGTCCGGACCGCTTCCTATAATTCTAGGATCAGCGTCCATCTTAAACATTAGACCGTCCATCTTGTTCTTCGCCATAAGTTCCTTCTTACGTTCTTCCGCATCTACATACATAGAACGGAACTTATATATTGTAAAAGTTCTTCCGTTACGACCAACTCTCTTCTGTCCGAAGAATACAGGTCCCTTAGGATCTGCTATCTTAATTGCAGGTGCCACAAATATAAAAAGTATACCTGTAACTATACATCCAACAATGCCTGCACAGATATCCATGGCTCTCTTTAATGCCATCTCTGTTATTGTTACAGTATTGGCACTTGTTCTTATAATCTTAGTATCGTTAATGTGTCCGAACTCCTGAGTTCCACCATTAAACTTAATATTTAATTTAATATCTACGGTAATTCCTATATTAACTAAAGTTTCCACTATCTGATCAAACTTATCTGATGGATAGTTTAAATTAAGTAAAACTTCATCTACAACATTTTTGCAAACATAGTCATACATATCTGTTACTTCTGAAACTACCGGTATTCCCTGGCACTCTTTAATTCCTTCCTCATTTGTGTTTAATGCTATTCCTACTATTTCAAAACTCTTGTCCGGTCCATCGTTTACTTCACTAATTACTTTCTCCATATTTTCCGGTGTAGTAATTATCAAAAGTTTAGTTTGCTTCTTCTCTCGGTAATCTCTTTTTCCTAAAAATGTTTTTAAGCAAATATGTACAAAATACATTGCAAAAATGTCCATTACCCAGAATGCAAAAATCATTAATCTTGAATATATTGCTCCTGTATGAGTAAAGAACATAAATACCATTACACATAGCATTAATCCTGTATTATGAACAAGTACTCTTTTAAATTCCTGAAAATATCCTCTTCTTAGGATGTCTGAATATGTATTCGAGAAAAAACTTATGCAGAAATGCAGTGCCATTATTGCAAAAAGAAGTGTTCTGTACTCCTTTAGCGCATATACATTACGTACTCCATTACGTAGAAAATATGCAATCAATAACGTTAAATTAATGCACAACAAATCAGCCAGTATAAAGTCTAAATGCTTAACCCAGCTGTTCTTCTTCACGTACATGCAGTGAATCTCCCCTCCTATTTTTTACATAGCGTCTTTTGTATACTATTGTCTTCCCTTTGTTGTCTATTTATAAGCTTTACATATTTATAAAGAACCTGATGTATATTCTTGTATTTATTATCTTTATCATATGCTTTGTGCATATTTATACATCTTCTATAAAAATCACTTATACCCTCATATAGCTTATAGCTAACATTGCTTAGCTCTTTTTCCTTTCCATAATACTCTATTTTTCGACTTATTTCAATGCGCGATATTGTCATTTTAGTAATAATTCGGTATTTTTAGTCAGTTTGTTTTCTTTTTTCAATGAAAACGTTTTTATGCTTATCATTTTTTACATATTTGTAAACTTTTATGACTTAAATGTAAATTCAAACCCTTTGCCATTGCTTTTATCGGGCATTGGACTTACACTCTTAATATCGACTACAATATTTCAGATGATTGGTCTTCAGTATCAAGATGACTGTTTTTTATATTGAATGATTGATCTACAATATTCAAGATGATTGGTGAGGTGACATGTTTATGAATTGGAGAGATAGATTTTCAAAATTTATGTATGGAAGATATGGTGTAGATCAGTTTTCTAAGTTTTTGCTTGGGCTTACAATTGCGTTGTGTATTATTTCGCTTTTTGTTCCAAGAAGACTTGGTTCCATTTTTAGTACTTTGATTTTGCTTCTTATTTTTTATACTTATTTTAGAATGTTTTCACGTAACATTTATAAGCGTGCTGCTGAAAACGAGAAGTATATGCGTATTCTCGGTAGCTGGCGCAACAAGGTTGCCAATGAGAAGAACCTTGCCGGTCAGCGCAAGTATTATCATTTCTACAAGTGTCCGGGATGTGGCCAGAGGATTCGTATTCCTAAAGGACACGGTAAGATTCAGATTCGTTGCCCTAAGTGCAACGCCACTTTTATAAGAAGAAGTTAGTTTTTTATGTTTGGATATGTTGTTATTAATAAACAGGAATTAAAATTTAAGGAGTTTGATGTTTACAAGAGTTTTTATTGTGGTTTGTGTTATTCTTTAAGGTCCCGCTATGGTTTTGTCGGGCAGTTTACACTTTCTTATGATATGACTTTTCTTGTAATGCTTCTTACTTCTTTGTACGAACCGAAGGTTGCTCATTCTGAGCACAAATGTATTCGTCATCCCCTTAAGGCACAGCCTATGTCTTCCAGTATTTACTCAGATTACGTGGCTGATATGAATATTTTATTATCTTATTATAAGGCTATGGACGACTGGAATGATGACCGCAGTGTTTTGAAGTTTGCTTTTGCCAAGCTTTTGAATACTAAGCACCCTGACGATTCTTTTGATTACGCCGCAAAGGCAGATTCTATTTCGTCTCTTCTCACCGAATTATGTACCCGCGAAAAAGAGAATGAGACGAACATTGACGTTATGGCAGGGCTTTTCGGTCGCATTATGTCTGTCCTTTTTGTTCCAAAAGACGACCAGTGGGCTGCTTCTCTTAGCCGCATTGGTTTTTTCCTTGGCAAATTTATTTATATTCTTGATGCCTATGATGATTTGGAGGAGGATATTAAGAAGAATCATTACAATCCTTTCAAATCTATTTGCAATGAACAGGGGTTTGATGATAGAATAAAGGGCATGCTACAGATGATGATGGCTGAATGCTCTAAGGAGTTCGAGTATCTTCCTATTTTGGAGAATGCTGAGGTTCTTAGAAATATCCTTTACGCCGGGGTTTGGACGGTCTACTATAAGAATCTGAAGGAACGACGTGGAGAAGATGTAGCATCAGACAATATAATAAAAGAGAATGACTAAGGTTAATGCGTAAGCTATTAGGTTTACATAACTTTAGTTTTTTAGGAGTTTGATATGAGTGATCCGTATAAGATTCTTGGCATTTCAAGAGATGCCACAGATGATGAAGTTAAACAGGCATATAGAAAATTAAGTCGTAAGTATCATCCCGATGCTAATATTAACAATCCTAATAAGGATAAGGCGGAGGAGATGTTTAAGTTAGTTGGTCAGGCTTACAATCAGATTATGGATGAGCGTAAGAATGGCTATTCAGGTGGCTATGGTGGTTCTTATGGTGGCTACGGTTCCGGCAGTTATGGCTACGGTGGCTATGGTAATGGTGGTTCTGCCTATGGTGGTTCAGGTAACGGCAACTACGGTGGTGGTTATTCCGGCAACCCTTTTGAAGATTTCTTTGGTGGTTTTAATGGACAACAGGGACAGTCCAGCCAGTATTACGGTCAGGATGCTTCCTATTACACTGCTGCTTCTAACTACATCAACAATAGGCGTTTTCAGGAAGCTTTAAATGTCCTGAGCAATATTCAGGACCGTACCGCTCAGTGGTATTTCTTAAGTTCTTTGGCAAACAACGGTCTAGGTAACAATGTTATGGCTCTTGATTTTGCGAAAACTGCTCTTGAAATGGAGCCTAACAATCAGACATACCAGCGACTTGTCCAGACACTTGAAAGTGGTGGTCAATGGTACAACACCCGCCAGTATTCATATGGTGGCGATTCCGGTGCAATGTGTTGCGCTGATCCTTGCACAACATTATGTTTGCTTAACATGTGCTGTTGCTAGAAATTAAAATTGAATTGTATATGATTTACCAAGGGAAAGTGATGCATCACTTTCCCTTGGTTTTGTTTTTGGAGTTCTGTCGTGGGACATATTTCCTTTCACATACATTTTTGTCGTTGGGGACGTTTTGAGAAGCTTCTTATGTGATGTTTTCCCACATAGTACTTATCTCCACCATATCCTCCCTCTCTCACAAATAGCCGCCCGGCGTATCTGTCTTATTCTTGTATATTACCTGTCTCGTAATACTTTGGTGCAAAAACTATATGATATTCCTATTACAGACTATTCTATTATGTTGTATTTCTTCATTAGCTCATTCTGATATTCCTTGTCTTCCGACATCTTCTCCAATTCATCATACTTCTTCTGTGAGAGCAAAACTTTAATTAACTTATTAATATTATCTGTTGCCTGCTGCACTCCCTGCTTCATTCCCTGTTCTATGCCCTGTTCTATGCCTTCTGCTCTACCATTCTTATACTGTTGATTTAATTCCATCTGATATGACATATACTCACGCCTCCATTGGTCATTTCCTCTGGCCTCAAATACCTTCTTCTGCATGTCCCTTGCAAGCTTACTTTCCGGTTCCCTGCCATCGAAATAGTCTAATAACAACTGTAGTTCCCTGCCTATGCCATCTCTATTACCCTTGGTGTTCAAAAAAATCTTATGGGTTCCATCATTCAACCTTATGTTAGCATCATCAACACATATATTCTCAAACTCATACACACTTCTGTTCTTCTTAAAGAAATCAAAAGTACAAATAAAGATAACATAACTTACTCCTAGTATATCATATGTATCCCCTTTTTCAATTATATTAAGGTCTATCACATCCTGATAATAGCGTGATCTCTTAGGTAGTTCCGCATAACTTGTAGTCTGCATTTCCAGGTTGAAAACAGTGTTCTTGTCATCTTCCACATAAATGTCCAGTCTTACTCCCTTCGCTCCCGGTGCCACCTGAATGGTTTCCTCATAATCCAGATATTTGATATCCCGGATTTTAATGTTTAGTATCTGCTCCAATGTTGCCTTGCATATTTCCTTGTCCGACATTACCTTGGCAAACATGAATGAATCCGTAATCTCCAACTGATCGTATCTTTTCATTTACATCTTATCCTCCCTCGTATTTATTTATATAAATATGGTAATGGATAAGCGTGCAGAAGTCAACACTTTATTTATGTTTTATGCATACTGTTTATGTGATGTTCTGTGTTTTTTTGTGGTGCATTCACATTTACAAGCCCTTTGATGTAAGCTCCGGTTTTTTGTTTTTTCTTCGAAAACCCCTTCAATTGTTACTTTGTTTGTTGCCTTGTATGTATTTCATATAGAATTCTTATTGATAAGTCTTATCATTTGCTATTCTATTAATTCATTGTTAAATCAAAAATCTTAAGAATATT
>ERZ773146.3028-NODE-3028-length-10943-cov-11.648788_pt1 | contig 10943 bp, 8 predicted proteins | sample MGYA00580847_ERZ773146 | MGnify/ENA primary metagenome ERZ773146 (study PRJEB29015, sample SAMEA2737830) | human gut metagenome | biome: human gut; feature: human-associated habitat; material: faeces | place: China | collected 2012 ...
TCTGCTGTGCCAGGATCAGAAGCCCGGCACCCGGGTCACTCTGCGCCACCTCGGCAGCAGCGCTCACCTCACCGTGGGCTTCCGCGGCCGCCGCGACCTCATCGTCGGCCGATAAGCTTTTCCCTCTCTCCTCTTCGTTTTCCATAGATACTTTTCCCTCAGACGCAAAAGACCCCCGCTGCAAACACAGCGGGGGTCTTACTGTTTTATCAAATGGTCCCGTCCGAGCCGTTCTCGCTCTGCTCCGATGCATAAAGCACCATCAGGTGGTTTGCGGATGCTTCGAGCTGGCTCTTGGCCTGACGGAGGTTTGCTTCTTCCGTCTCGTTCATCTTTTCGGGCTTATCCTTCCGCAGGCAGCGGCGGAGGTTGGCCACATCGGCTTTGATGCGGTTCTTCTCTTCCTTATCCAGCTCCTTCTTGCACTTAGAGAGGGCCTCGTCCACCTTATAAGCCAGCACCTCGGCCTGATTGTGGAGGTCAAGCCGCTCTTTGCGGCGGCTGTCCTCGGCCTCGTAGGCGGCCGCGTCGGCCATGGCGCGCTGGATCTCATTCTCCGAGAGGTTCGTGCTGCCGGTGATGGTGATGTTCTGCTCCCGGCCGGTGCCGAGGTCTTTGGCCGAGACTTTCACGACGCCGTTGACGTCAATATCAAAGGTGACTTCGATTTGGGGCTTGGACGAGAAGCTGGCCCGGATGCCGTTCAGCTTGAACTTGCCGAGGCTCTTATTGTCGCGGGCGAAATGCCGCTCACCCTGCAGGACGTTGATCTCCACACTGGTCTGCATGGGGCGGGCCGTGGTGAATATCTGGCTCTTGCGGGTGGGTATCATGCTGTTGCGGGTGATGAGGGGGGTCGCCACGCCGCCCAGTGTCTCGATCGAGAGGGTCAGCGGGGTAACGTCCATCAGCACAAGGCCCTGCGCCGCTGCACCAGAAGCGCCAGCCAGCTTGCCGCCGCCCTGTAACAGACCGCCCTGCACAGCAGCACCCATCGCCACGCATTCGTCGGGGTTGAGGCTGTGGCTCGGTTCACAGCCCAGCAGTTCCTTCACCTGACGCTCGACGGCAGGCATCCGGGTGCTGCCGCCGACGAGAAGGACTTTGCCCAGCTGCGAAGCCGAGATGCCGGCATCCCGCAGCGCATTCTGCACCGGGGCCACCGTCCGTGCCAGCAGGTCGCCGGTCATCATCTCGAACTGGGGGCGGGAGATGGTCAGATCAAGGTGGTGGGGGCCGTCCTTGCCCACAGCGATGAAGGGCAGATTGAGCTGGGCCGAGAGGGCGCTGGACAGCTCTTTCTTGGCCTTTTCGGCCTCTTCTTTCAGGCGTCCCATGGCGGCGGGGTCGCGGGAGAGGTCGATGCGGTCCGATTTCTTGAACTCTGCCACGGCGTATTCCACGATGCGCTGGTCGAAGTCGTCGCCGCCGAGGCGGGTATCGCCGCCGGTGGCCAGCACCGTAAAGGTGCCGTCTTCGATCTCGATGATGGAGACGTCGAAGGTGCCGCCGCCGAGGTCGTAGACCAGGATCTTCTGGGGCGCTTCGTTGTCAAGGCCGTAGGCCACAGCGGCGGCGGTAGGCTCATTGATGATGCGCAGGACGTTCAGGCCTGCGATGCGGCCCGCATCCTGGGTGGCCTTGCGCTGGCTGTCGTCAAAGTAAGCGGGGACGGTGATGACGGCCTCCGTCACCGGCTCACCCAAGTAGCTCTCGGCGTCGCGGCGTATCTTGGTCAGTATCATGGCGCTGATCTCCTGCGGAGTCAGGTCTTTGCCGTCGATGTGGACGCGGTAGTCGCTGCCCATATGCCGCTTGATGCTGGACACCGTCCGGCCGGAGTTGGTGGCAAGCTGGCGCTTTGCCGCGCCGCCCACCAGACGCTCGCCGTCTTTGGTGAACGCCACCACGCTGGGGGTGGTGCGCTCTCCCTCTGCGTTGGTGATGACGACGGGCTTGCCGCCCTCCACCACTGCCACGCAGCTGTTCGTGGTGCCAAGGTCAATACCGATCACTTTGCTCATTCTGGTCGTCCTCTCTGTTTTTGCGACGCGCATATTTTTCCTTCAATATCATATCGGTTCCGTATGACGATTTCTTAGAGCATTTGTAAAGATTTTGTGTTTCCGCTCATTCTCTCTCGAGCAGCTGGCGGATGACGGCCTCCGTCTCGTCCAGCCAGCTCTGGGCTGTCTCGTCGCCCTCTTTTTTGCGGACGAGGAAGCCCTGCTTCGCCTCAGCCAGCTGAGCCAGCGCCTTTTTGCGGGAGATATACTGGGTCTCATACTGGGCCACCCGCAGGCAGACCTGCGGCATATAGGCGATGTCGGGGGTGGAGGCGCAGAGCTTCTGGGCCTTGCGGTAGGCCCGCAGAGCCGCACCGGCCCCTTTTCCCTGCACCATGGCATCGTCGCCCAGCGCCACCCATGCGGCCACATCGCCGGCGTCGGCAGCTTTTTTCCAGAACTTGCGGGCCTGTGCAGGGCTCTTGCGGCAGCCCCGGCCCTCGTAGAGCATCTCGCCCATCATGGCAAGGCCCTCGGCGCAGCCCTCTTCGGCAGAGAGCTGATAATAATGCATCGCGTCGTCCCAGCGTTCCTCGGCCATGGCACGGTTGCCGGCCCGCAGCTCCGCTTCGCCCGGCTCATCGGTGTCGTGGCTGGCGTGGAGCAGACCGTTCAAAAGCGAGCAGTCCAGCGTGGCAGAGTTGGTCCACGGGTCGATGACCACGCCGTCGATGCTGTCCGAGTCCAGCGCCATCTGCATGGCGGAAGCCAGAAGCCGTTCCGCCATGGGGCGGCTGGCTGTGCCTTTATCGGCCTCCGCCATCTTCACTGAGGTGAACACCGGCAGGTAACACCGGCCCTTCTGGGTACGCAGGGTCCATGGCTGCAGGTCTTTCGCTTTCTCCGCCGGGACAGGATGCTCCGCCCACGGGGCGGCCCCGTCCGGCTGGTCGGACGCAGCTTCCAGCGGCACCAGAACCCTGGTGTCCAGTTCGAGGGCATAGTTGATGGCGTTCATCAGTGCCCAGAAGCTCTCCTCGTTCTGGCCCTTATAGAGCGCTGCCACAGCCCGCTCTATCGCCGGACAGCCCGTACCCAGCGGCCCGTATTCCGGCAGCTTTTTGCGGTCTGCCGCGCCCACCGGGCGCAGCCGCAGCCGTGCCGCACCATCTTTTGCCATTGCATCCACCATTCTTTCCGTTGAGATTCCTTTCCAGTATAGCAGGATTTTCCGGTTTTCTCAATCTCCGGAGCCGAAATCTGCATCCAGAGCCGGTTTTCTTTGGCAAAAAACATAGCATTCCTGTTGGGAGTGCGTTATAATAAGGAGCGTCTCGACTAAATGTATGAAAGAAAGGGAGTATCGAGCCTTGAACAAAATGCTTCGCTATCTCAGCGACTACAAGCGCGAGAGCGTGCTTGCACCGCTTTTCAAGATGCTGGAAGCTACGTTTGACCTGTTCGTGCCGCTTGTGATGGCCGACATCGTCAACGTGGGTATCGCGGCCCACGATTTCCACTACATCCTCGTGCGATGCGGCATCCTGCTGCTTCTGGCCATCGTCGGCCTCACGTGCAGCCTGACGGCCCAATACTTCTCGGCCAAAGCCGCCGTGGGTTATTCCACCGGCCTGCGTCATGCGCTGTTTGAGCACATCCAGACGCTGAGCTTTTCCGAGATGGACACCATGGGCACCAGCACCCTCATCACCCGGATGACCAGCGACGTCAATCAGGTGCAGAGCGGATTGAACCTCTTCCTCCGTCTGTTCCTGCGCAGCCCCTTCGTGGTGATTGGCGCCATGATCATGGCCTTTACGGTCAACTTCCGCGCCGCCCTCATCTTCGTGGTGGCTATCCCGCTGCTGAGCGTCGTGGTCTTCGGCGTCATGGTCATCACCCGTCCGCTTTATAAGTCGGTGCAGACCTGCCTCGACCGGGTTCTGGGCCTCACCCGCGAAAACCTGACCGGCGTGCGCGTCGTCCGCGCCTTCGACAAGGAAAAGAGCGAGGTGGACCGCTTCGAGGACGCCAATGAGCTGCTGACCCAAATGCAGCTCCACGTGGGCCACATCTCCGCCCTGATGAACCCGCTGACCTACGTTATCATCAACCTTGCCATCGTGGCGCTGCTGTATGTAGGCAGCATCGAGATAAGCATCGGCGGCATGGCCTCCGGCGACGTCATCGCGCTGGTCAACTATATGAACCAGATCCTGGTCGAACTGGTCAAGTTGGCCAACCTCATCGTTCAGGTGAGCAAGGCTCTGGCCTGTGCAGGCCGTGTGCAGGCGGTTCTGGACACCAAGCCCGGCATGGAGTTCCCGGCTGAGCTCACCGGCAATGTTCCGGCGGAAAAGGCCGGCGACGCCGTCCGTTTCGACCATGTGAGCCTGACCTATAAGGGCGCAGGCGCACCCAGCCTCTCTGACATCAATTTCACCGCCAAGCGCGGCCAGACCATCGGCGTCATCGGCGGCACCGGCAGCGGCAAATCCAGCCTCATCAGCCTCATCCCCCGCTTCTACGACGCCACTGATGGCAGTGTGGAGATCATGGGCCGTCCTATCCGGCAGTACCCCCGCGCCGACCTGCGCGGCAAGGTGGCTGTGGTCATGCAGAAGGCCCAGCTCTTCGGCGGCACCATCCGCTCCAACCTGCTCTGGGGCAGCCAGAATGCCTCCGACGCCGACCTCTGGGCTGCACTGGAAACGGCACAGGCTGCGGAGTTTGTGAAAGCCAAGCCCCTCGGCCTCGACGAGCCGGTGGAGCAGGGCGGACGCAACCTCTCCGGCGGTCAGAAACAGCGTCTGACCATCGCCCGCGCCCTCGTAGGCAAGCCGGACATCCTCATCCTCGACGACAGCGCCAGCGCACTGGACTACGCCACCGACGCAGCCCTGCGCAAGGCTCTGGCCGCTCTGCCGGGCGATCTGACCGTCTTCATCGTCAGCCAGCGTGCCGCCAGCCTGCAGCACGCCGACCAGATCATCGTGCTGGACGATGGCCGCATGGTGGGCCTCGGCCGTCACGCCGAGCTGCTGGAAAGCTGCCCGGTCTACAAGGAAATTTACGAGAGCCAGTTCAAGAAAGGGGATGCGCAGAAATGAGTGCAAAAGCAAAAAGCAAGCTGACCCCTGAACAGCAGAAGGCCACCATGACCCGGGTGCTGCAGAAAATCAAGCCCTATGGCTTCTTCGTGGTGTGCAGCCTCATCGTGGCCGCTGTGAGCGTGGCGGCCCAGCTGTATATCCCCATCCTCTGCGGCAGTGCCATCGACATGATGCTGGGCAAAGGTGCCGTGGACTTCGCAGGCGTGCTGCGCATCATCTACGAGATCATCGTGGTGGCTGTTGTCGCCGCCTTTGCGCAGTGGCTGCTGAGCGTCTGCAACAACCGCATCACCTTCGCAGTCAGCCGTGACCTGCGCAACGCCGCCATGCGGAAGATCCAGACCCTTCCCCTCTCTTACCTCGACAGCCATCCTTCCGGCGACATCGTGAGCCGGATGGTGGCCGATGTGGATACCTTCGCGGACGGCCTGCTGATGGGCTTCACCCAGCTGTTCTCGGGTGTGCTGACCATCCTCGGCACCCTGCTCTTCATGTTGCAGCAGAATGTCCCCATCACGCTGGTGGTGGTCTGCATCACCCCGCTGAGCCTTGTGGTGGCCAGCTTTCTCGCAAAGCGCAGCTACAAGTATTTCCAGAGCCAGAGCACCGTGCGCGGCGAGCAGACTGCCCTTGTCAACGAGATGATAGAGGGTCAGAAGGTCGTGCAGGCCTTCGGCCACGAGGCCCAGAGCCTCGAGGCTTTTGACGAGGTGAATGGCCGACTGCAGAACGTGAGCCTGAAGGCCATCTTCTTCTCCAGCATGACCAACCCCGCCACCCGCTTCGTCAACAACATCGTCTATGCAGGCGTCGGCCTCGTGGGCGCGATCTATGCCGTAGCCGGAGGCATCACCATCGGCCAGCTGAGCATCTTCCTGAACTACGCCAACCAGTACACCAAGCCCTTCAACGAAATTTCCGGCGTCGTGACCGAGCTGCAGAATGCTCTGGCCTGCGCAGCCCGCGTGTTCGAGCTGCTGGACGCTGAAGACCAGACCCCCGAAGCGGAGAACGCCGCAAAGCTCGTGCCGGACGGCCACGTCCAGATCGAGGACGTCTCTTTCCGCTATCTGCCTGACCGCCCGCTCATCGAGGGCCTGTCTCTGGACGTCAAGCCCGGCCAGCGCATCGCCATCGTCGGACCCACCGGCTGCGGCAAGACCACCCTCATCAACCTGCTCATGCGGTTCTATGATGTCAACGGCGGCTCCATCAAAGTCTCCGGCACCGACATCCGGGACGTGACCCGCGCCTCGCTGCGCGGCAGCTACGGCATGGTGTTACAAGATACCTGGCTCCGAGCCGGCACCGTGCGGGAGAACATCGCCTACGGCAAGCCGGACGCCCCCCTCGACGAGGTGGTGGCTGCGGCCAAGGCAGCCCACGCCGACAGCTTCATCCGCCGCCTGCCCGAGGGCTACGACACCGTCATCGCCGAGGACGGCGGCAACATCAGCCAGGGCCAGAAGCAGCTGCTCTGCATCGCCCGCGTGATGCTCTGTCTGCCCCCGATGCTGATTCTGGACGAGGCCACCTCCTCCATCGACACCCGCACCGAGGTGCGTATCCAGGCAGCCTTTGCCCGGATGATGCAGGGCCGCACCAGCTTCATCGTGGCACACCGCCTTTCCACCATCCGGGAGGCCGACGTCATCCTCGTGATGAAGGACGGCCACATCGTGGAGCAGGGCGACCACGATACCCTGATGGCGCAGGGCGGCTTCTACGCCAAGCTCTACAACAGCCAATTCGAGGGTGTGGAGACTTAACGCTTCAACTTATAGCAATTCAACTTTTTAATGCAGCAGCGGTGGATTGCATATCGCAAAGATGCCGTTTGAATGCTGCACTAATTTCTTGACTTGCGATAAAATTTGCGATAAACGATTTTTGGAAGGAATATAATCATGTCGAAAGATGAATATTTGATCACAGATCCACCCCTTAAAGCGCTGACTGTTTTTGCGATGCCGATGATCCTTGGCAGCTTTTTTCAACAAGTATACAATATGGCCGATTCCATAATAGTTGGTCAATTTGTTGGCTCCTCGGCACTTGCGGCTGTTGGTGCTTGTGCTGCACTGACCAATGTTTTTATTTGTGTGGCGCTTGGTGCTGGTGTGGGCGCAGGTGTGCTTGTAAGCCGCTATTTTGGTGCAAAAAATTATGGTAAAATGAAAACCATTGTGTCAACGTCCCTGATCAGCTTTTTGATCTTAAGCGTTGTCCTTGGTGTCTTTGGCTTTTGCTTTTCCCATTTCATGATGAGCGGATTACAGACCCCTGCCGATATATTGGAAGAAGCAGTATTGTATCTGCGTGTCTACTTTGTGGGTTTCCCGTTTCTATTCATGTACAACATTCTTTCCACCATGTTCACTTCCATCGGTGAATCCAAAATTCCGTTGGGACTGCTGATATTCTCATCTATCCTGAATATTTTTATGGATCTCTGGATGGTGGCTGGTCTTGGTCTGGGGGTGTTTGGTGCAGCCCTTGCGACCTTGATCGCACAAGGAATTTCTGCCGTGTTTTCGTTTTTGATCTTTCTGTCTCGGATGCGGCAATACAAGAGCTCCTTTAGCAGGTTCGACCGGCAGGAGCTGTATTCCATGCTTCGCATTGCGGTACCATCGGTTTTGCAGCAGTCCACAGTGTCTATCGGTATGATGATCGTGCAGGCAGTGGTAAATCCCTTCGGCACACAGGCACTTGCCGGGTATGCGGCAACGATGCGGGTAGAAAATGTTTTTTCGCTGATCTTCGTATCCATCGGCAATGCAGTTTCGCCGTTTGTATCCCAGAATCTTGGCGCAAAGAAAATTGAGCGTATCAAAAAAGGTTATCATGCTGCACTGGTGTTGGATCTATGCTTTGCAGTTCTTGCTTTCGTGGTCATTGAAACACTGCACACACAGATTTCCTCGTTGTTCTTGGGAAAAGACGGAACCGCGTTGGCCTATCAGGTGTCCGGTGATTATATGAGATGGCTTGGTTACTTTTTCATCTTCATGGGCATCAAGATGGCAACGGATGGCGTTCTTCGCGGACTTGGAATCATGCGGCCGTTTCTTATTGCAAATATGGTAAACCTTGCAATCCGCTTGTCTGTTGCTTTGATTTGTGCACCGCGTTTTGGCATTGCTTTTGTTTGGCTTGCAGTCCCGGCAGGTTGGCTTGCAAACTTCCTTATTTCCTATGCGGCGCTCAGAAGATCGTGGCCAGAGGATAAAGCAGCGGTATCTCAATGATTTCATGCAGTGGAGAGGTGCTTTGTTCTGACGGGTTTCACTTACAGAGAATGTGACGCGAAAAAAATTCGCCGGTGTTCCGTGTGATGATAAAAATAGACCCCGGCAGGAGATTGCCGTCGTAAAAAAAGAGATTGCCTTAAGTGCAGCCTACACGCCAGACATGGCTTCGCGCAGCTTGCCGGAGCAGCCGGTGTCGTTTCTCCCCTGTTTTGCAGGAAATCACCTCTCTGCTTCGTAGTATCCCAAGGAAGCTGTGTGCAGGGCAAAAAAAGTCGTTTTCTGTTCACGGCTCTGTCATACAATGTGGATATACTACGGATAGACGGCCCGCGCTTTGGGAAAGGGCGCAGGCAGAAGGGATGGAATACGCACGATGAACGTTTGGCTGCGTCAGCTTGGAACGCTGGGATTCTGGGAAGCATTACTGGACAGTTTTGGCAACCTTGGCCCCATTGCCCCCATCGTGCTGGCCATGGTGGAGTCTTTTTTCCCGCCGCTGCCGCTGATCGCCATTGTGGCGCTGAATGTGGCGGCCCACGGCGGCCTGCTGGGCTTTCTGTACAGCTGGGCCGGTGTGGCACTGGGCGGCTGCAGCATGTTCCTGCTCTGGCGGCGGGTAGTCAAGCGCTTCTTCTGGAAGTTCGCCTCCCGCTCGCCCAAACTGGAAAAAGCTCAGCAGTGGGTGAACCGCTTTGACACCTCGTCGCTGTTCATGCTCACGCTTCTGCCCTTCACACCAAGCTCCTTTATGCATCTGGCCTTTGGCATCTCGGACTTTGACGAAAAGCGCTATCTCATTACCATGCTGCTGGGCAAAGGCGTGATGATTGCCATGATGGCAGTGTTTGGGCAGTCGCTGGTCAGTTCCATGAAGAACCCGTTGTATCTGGTGCTGGCCGTTCTGCTGTGGGGCGGGATGTACTGGGTGAGCAAAAGATTCTGCCGGAAGCATCATCTGGAATAACACGATACTGTTCGGGACAGCGGAAGCACCTGCGGGTGTGCCGCTGTCTCTTTTTTTGCAGAAAAAAGCTATGGCGGGCAGTCCGCAGACTGCCCGCCATGGCATAGATTACATGATTTTTATTTTGCTTCCGGTTCCTGTACAAGGGGTTCGGACGGCGGTGGGGTGAGGTTGGAATGCGCCACCACAAAGGCCGCAGCCTTTGCCCGGGCAAGGCGCTGGCGCACCTTGCGGATGTCGTTGGCGGGGAAGGTGCGCTCTCCGTCCAGCTTTTCGTTCCAGTGCGCAAGAGCAGCGTTCACCTCGGCTTCGGTGGGCTGTAAGCCCTCCCGCTCAGCCACCAGCAAAAGCCCCAGCCAGCTGCGCAGCTTGCGCTCTGCCTGCTGGTGCAGCCACTGCCGGAACTGTTCTACCGTCTGCCCGCGCACGGCTAAGAACTGGTCAAAGTTGATACCGTTTGCCTGCAAGCTCAGATTGAACTGCCGCTGCTCGGCAAAGTAGTTGCCCGCTTCCAGCCGTTTTGGCACCGAGCCGGTCACCTCATCGCCCAGCTGCCAGACCAGCTCCTTTTCAGCCCGGTCTCTGGCCTGTGCGCAGCGCTTTGCGTAGAGCTCCCGGGTCACCCGGTCGCGCAGCGCGGCCTTGCCTGCGGCATCGGCGGCGCGCTCTTCATCGCCATAATTGCGGTTGATCTCCAGTTCAATGGTCAACCGGCGCAGCGGGTGGGGCTCGATGGCTTGCACAAAGCCGGTGTCCCGTCCCAGCTCCAGCGGCGGCAGGGCGTAGAACTGTGCCCCCGCCCGGAAGCCCTCGGCCTTATTGACCGCCAGCAGCTCGAAATCCGGGTCGGTCACCGGTACCAGCTGCTGCTCCTGCACCAGCTGCCGGTAAAGGGGGTCAAAGCCTTCCAGAATGGTGCGGTTCACCGCCGCCGTCAGCAGTTCTTCCTCGTCCTGCGGAGCATCCGGGGCGGCCTGCTCCTTTGCCAGCGCAGCGGCCAGCTCCTCCGCGCTTGCCGTGAATACCAACCGGCAGTCCCCCGGCTCTGCCATGCCGAAATGTTCCAGTTTCATGCGGTGTCCCTCCTTCTCAGCGGTTCATGATGCCGACCATCAGTACCAGCAGCACCACGCCGATACCGGCGTATAGCAGCTCGGCACCCAGTACGGACTTGTCGCCCTCCACGAACATCTTTTCCGGGGCATCGGGGTCGTAGTACAGGGTGACCACACTGCCCTCGGCAAAGGGCTTGCCCTTGGCGGGCTTGGGGTACTGCAGCCGGTGGCTGCCGCCTGCGGTGGTAAACTCCAGCACATAGGCTGCGCCGTCCCGGCTCTGCACCGTACCGCTTATCGTTGCCTGCACACAGACGCCTTTGGTGCGCAGCAGCTGCCGCGCCCGCACGCTGCGCAGCGCCATGTAAAACATGATCAGCGCGCCCACCAGAAAAATCATCACATTCAGCATCGTTTTCCCTCGTTTTTCCGTAATCGCCGGGCAGTGCCCGGACGTATAGACAGTACCGCATAATTCTAAGTGCCGATACGGCGCGCGAGGTGCGGCAGATGCTAAGCCAAAAGCGCAGATAATACTTTGTGTATTATCG
>ERZ773146.3029-NODE-3029-length-10943-cov-4.560342_pt1 | contig 10943 bp, 9 predicted proteins | sample MGYA00580847_ERZ773146 | MGnify/ENA primary metagenome ERZ773146 (study PRJEB29015, sample SAMEA2737830) | human gut metagenome | biome: human gut; feature: human-associated habitat; material: faeces | place: China | collected 2012 ...
TTATCACTATAAAGGACAGAGAAATTTTCTTCGTTGATCAGGGGGAATATTTTTTCAGCAAACGGTTTTGCCCAGGATTTTTCTATTAACCAATTGTTAGTTGCTTATTTTTCTTCTTTTTTTATCCGTTTTTTCGCACGGTGGGCGTCGCGTTTCTGCCGGATTTCATCGGCTTCTTCTGATGTTATGTTGGTAAGCATCTTGATCACATAGTATATATTATCTTCTGTTCGCCGGATTCCGATTTTCCCTGACACATAGCCGTGTTCCTGGCAAAGAGACACACTATAATATACCTTGGAATTATTCATAAACCATCGGATCTTCCGCTTGGCAGGATTATGGCACAAAGGACACCTTGTACTGGTTACTTCTCTGTCCTTCATGGCTTTTTCCCGGGAGTAAAATTCCCTTGACACATATTTATCATAGGTTGGATAGGACACATATATCTCTTCACGCCGGCTTTTAGGATTCTGATATACATCCAGAGAAGAATTGGGAAAATATATTCATCTTCTATTTTTTGCAAAATACATGCAGTATAATACGCATTTCCCAGTGCCCGATGGAACTCCATTTTCTTTTCTACGCCCATTTTATCTGCTGCAAATTCCAGAGCTCTTCGTTCGCCGTTTTCCTCATAGCGGATGGCAAATAATATTCTTCGCCACACCATTCTATAAATTCTGTCACTGCTTGAGGAAAAACAGTTCCATTCTGCAGATCCTTGTAATTCATATGAATCACTTCATGGATACTGTCATGAATCCAGTTGTACACCTGTGTCTTGATCAGACGCTGAAAGCTATCCACAATTTCTTTCTTTTCATTCAGTTTCACTGCGCCGATTTTTATGATTTCGAAAGGCAGACGGCTGTTGAACCAGCTTTTACCGTATTAATTCCTGCGGAATCTGGTCATAATCATACATTACTTCTGAATGATTATCCCGAATGAGCTGTTTGTCTGTTATTTCACCGGTGGCTCTGTCGATCACATTCCGGTAAATTTGTGAAATTCTGAAAAATTTCTCTTTTTCTTTATGGAAATGGTGGTTCTCTTCAATAATTTCATAATAGTGAGGAAATTCCCTCTCGCTTCTCAGCTCTCCGCATAATTTCCCGTTTTCACACCATAACAGAAGCTGTACATTCTGATCTGTATTATTTTTGAACCTGTAGTCTATATAATTATAGCTGACAGATGTCCCGGAACTGAATGGAACACGCTTACCATGATCCGGTGCAAGCGCATCTGAATGGCTGTGAAATTCTGTTACGGTAAGAGGGCTGTGAAGCACAAGAAGATGAATGGTATTTCCAAGATTGCAAAGTCCGCCTCCAAGCCCGGGCATAAGCTTATCTCCTATAATAATACGACCATCCCGGTAACCCTTCCTCTTTGATATTTTCCCTACAGTCCTCCAGAACGAAAAAGTCTCTCCAGGATGAATGATCATCCCATTTATCCTGGAGGATGCAAGGCGAATGTTTCTTGCCTTGTTTTTCTGAAGCACGGGATCTATTCCTTTTCCTTTTTTTATGAGGCCGGAGTTGTAGCTGAACACCAGATTTGGCAGCTTCTCTTTTTGTTTTACAGTACTAAATTTCTCTTTGCCTGCAAAATCCTGTATATGTCTTTTACATACCTCTTTTGACTTTGAAATTTCATACGTAAGCGGACAGATCTCACAAAAAAGCTTTTTTTCTTTCTTTTTCTTCATATTTTTGGCCGTTCCTTCTGTATAAATATCACCAATTCTCCTGTAACAGCTTTTATCACGTTTCCAGCATTCCAGGATTGCATATTCAACGTATCTCCGTTTTCCGATCCACTTTTCATCATCCTGCCTGATAAACCTGACAAGAATACTGGCAAGACCACTTCTGTTTGCTCCCAGAATATCTGTAAATACCTGATCCCCTATAACCACTGCCTCTTCTTTTTTTATATTCAGCATCTCCACTGCTTTTAGATAATTTTGAGGATTTGGTTTATCCGCATCGCAGATGTAAGGTGTATCTATATTTTTAATAAATCGTTCCACTCTTCCTCTGTCATTATTTGACAACAGCAATGTTTTCAGACCAAGTCTCTGAATTTTACGAAACAGGTCATCAATTTCCGGTGTGGAATCGTCACCATGGTGTACCAATGTATTGTCTATGTCAAAAATAATTCCCCGAAAACCTTTCTGATATAGCTTTTGGTAGTCAATCATAAATACACTTTCGGCATATTCATATGGATAATATTTTTTTATCATGTTATCTTCTCACTTTTTATGTACTGACAAACTTTATTGATCTGTTCTCCGAAATTACCGTCAAACTTGTTTTCAAAAAAAGCACTGCCTATTGTAAATGCCCACGGGGCTGCTTTCCTGATCTCATTCAGTCTCTGATAACCATTGATGCTTCCTGCTATGCAGACCGGCGCATCCACAGCTCTTACAAACTCTTCATTCAGCCTGGCTGCATCTCCTGTATATCTGTATCCCAGAAGATCAATTCCATAGACACCTTTCGCAAGATATTCTCTGGCCTGAAGGATCATCTCTTCGCAGGTTCCCTCCAGAACGGATGGGCGATCATGGATTTCTCCTACAAATGGCATATATTTGATTCCATTTTCCCTGCAAAATTCATTCACAGCATCTGAATAAACAGTCCCCATCAAAAAATCACAGCCACATTCTGCTGCCATTTTTGCACCTGACATACACTCTGCCTGTGTATATGCAACCACTTCCAGAACTGTTTTTTTGTCACAGCTTTTCATATATGCATAAAGGTCTTTCATCTGGGAAAGGGGGAGCGGCTCTTCCTTAAATCCCCAGTATTCTGCATCAAAATCCTTATATGCATCAAAAATCTCATATGCGTTTTGAACAGTCTGATCCTCATGGGTAAGCATCACGATCAATGACGGGGTATGATACCTGTTTGTTAAATTTTTCTCCTTTTCCATACTGAACTCCTTCGTAACCTTTTAACTCTGGTAGCATATATTATACCTTACATTTATTTTTCACACAAGAAAAGCCTGTCGGCAAATAGCCGACAGGCAATAATGAATGGCAAAAGACCTTTCGACACTCATATCATAGTATTGCATGTGCAAATGAACAATTCCAGAGAAGGTACTCGAACATGGCCGGTACTTAGCGACCGTATTTTGGTCGGTTATGTACCGCTGCCAATGTGAGGTAGCGAGAGCGTGCCTTCAGGGAATTTGTTCATTTGCACATTCTAAAACCTCCGCCACAACTTTTAATTCGCCGCATCAAACCAGTAATCTACCACTCCATTTCGGAAGCTTACCATGGATCCGTCATCCCAGTTCCAATAAGTAAATCTATAAGAACTGCTGCTGGTGCTGCTTGGAGCACCCCATGTATAGCGTACCTGCTTCTGTGTCATGCCTTCCGTAACTCTGTTGCTGTACCACACTTCATCATTGTAATCGCAACTATCTTTTCCAATCTTCTTTCCTTTATAATACAGAGCAAGTTTTATTTTCTCTCCATATTCTGCCGGCTTAATATTAAATTTGTTGGTACTGCTGCCACTAACATTCCGGCTATCATAAATCCAATCCATTGTTTTTTCATAACCCTTCTTCTCCTTATCAAATATTTTCACCGGTTTTTCTTCTGTTTTCTGCTAAATTTAAGTTTATCAGACAATCCCTGTCTTGTAAAGTTACAGCATCACACCGCTTCTATCTGTTATAGCATCACACCTGCCTGCTTCCTGTCTCATAATTATCAATCAGTAGCATATTCAGTTTTTTCCACCTCTGCAGCTCCGTTTTGGTAAAGAGCAGATGCTTCCGCAGTTCTTCATTCAATTCCTGTTTTTCCAGTGCCACCAGACATTTGAATGCACATGGCATCAGATCTGCACTGGAGATACCGCAAAGCAGCCCATCGGTATGTGTTCGAAACTCCAGCGGATTGAAAATATAAAGCAGATCTTCTTCCAGCGGATTGTACTGATTGACAAAGGAAAATCGGATCAGCATATCACTGTACAAAACGCTTCCATTATAATAACTCTCACTGCTTCTTCCATTCCCGGATACGGAACAGATAGAAAGCGTCGCACGGTAACTGCCATTCTCTTCTTTTTCGTGGATATTGATTACACCATCTTTCATACGGTTATAGCGGCCGTCATAAAAATAAAAATATAACATCTTTGCCTGGAAAAACGGACTTTTCCGGGCTGCGTATGCAGAAGAGTGATCTGCTTCTTCCTGCAGCCGTCCTATGTCTGTCAGCTGCGGGACAGACACCTGCAAAACCTGACTGATTTCGTATAAAGTTTCAATATCCATTGAGATATCACCATTTTCGTATTTGCAGATCGTGGCACGGCTTTTATGGATTGCATCTGCCAGCTGCTGCAGTGTCAGATTTGCTGCTTTTCGGTATTTTCGGATCATTTTTCCGACGTGTGTATTTATGCTGCTCATTTCCTTTTCCTTTCATTGCCTGATTTTTTAAAAAAGACCCCCGATATGCTTATGGAATTTTATCCGATTTCGGTTTCTGTATCTGTACCATTGTTTCGTAAAAATATATATTTCGGATCTGTTTTATCCGCTTCTTCCTATTATATCTGTTTTTACTTCAAATTGTAATATGTAAAGAAACTTTTTCTTTAAAAATTTCTTTATAAGAAATTCTGTGTGTTTGATTTTACCGACATATTTTCTTAAAATAATACAGAAAAATCTGACACAAACATCCTGCTGATTACAGAAGTGTGCGGAAAAATATGTCATGTGCTGCAAGTTTCACGTGCGTTCGGCTTGAATGTAAAGCGGACATTCACAATCCGCTTAGTGCTCTGCACACTTGAAGCGGGGGAATGCTTCTCTGCGTTCAAACAAAAAAAGTAAAATGAGGTAAAGAATGAAATGAAAGAAAAAAAGAGTAACTTCAGTGGTTCGATCGGATTCGTCCTCGCCGCTGCCGGCAGTGCTGTCGGTGTGGGGAATATCTGGCGTTTTCCCTATCTATGTGCAAAGGATGGCGGCGGTCTGTTTCTGATCGTTTATCTTGCACTGGTGCTGTCTTTTGGATTTGTATTGCTGACCACTGACATCGCCATCGGCCGCCACACAAAACAAAATGCATTGAAAGCCTTCGGAACTTTGAATTCAAAATGGAAATTTCTCGGATACCTGACTTTTCTGGTTCCGGCATTGATCATGACTTACTATTCGGTTATCGGCGGATGGATTACAAAATATTTCTGCACGTATCTTGTCTCAGATGGTTCGATACTGTCACAAGACAGTTATTTTACATCCTTTATCACTTCCAAGGTTTCGCCGATCGTATTCATGCTGCTGTTTCTGGCTTTAACTGCCTGGGTTGTATACCGTGGTGTAGAAAAGGGAATCGAAAAATTTTCACGTTTCATTATGCCTGGACTGATCCTGCTGATCCTTGGCATTGCAATTTTTTCTCTGACGCTTTCGTATACCGATGCAAATGGAACGGTTCGCACCGGACTGCAGGGACTTAAAGTTTATTTATATCCGGATTTCAGTTCGCTGACCGTGAAACGTTTTCTTGGTGTGCTTCTTGATGCAATGAGCCAGTTATTTTTCTCCCTGAGTGTTTCGATGGGAATCATGGTTACTTATGGCTCCTATGTGAAAGATGATGTCGATCTGAATAAATCAATCAATCAGATTGAAATCTTTGATACCGGCGTGGCATTTCTTGCAGGAATGATGATCATACCGGCTGTGTTTGTATTTCTTGGAACAGACGGAATGGCTTCAGGCCCGAGCCTGATCTTTATTTCGCTGCCAAAAGTATTCGCATCCATGGGTGCGATCGGCAGAATCATTGCCATTGCCTTCTTCCTGATGATGGGCTTTGCTGCCCTGACTTCCTGTGTATCGGTTATGGAAACTCTGGTCGCAAATTGCATGGAAATTTTCCATAAGTCACGCCAGAAAATGTGTGCTGTCATCGGAATTTATTCTCTTGTTACCGCAGTGCTGATCTGCCTCGGCTACAATATACTTTATTTTGAAGTAAAACTTCCAAACGGAACCGTCGCACAGCTTCTGGATATCATGGATTACATAAGCAACAGCTTCCTGATGCCGTTCATCTCACTGCTGACCAGTATTCTGATCGGCTGGGTTGTAGGGCCTAAGCTGATCATTGATGAAGTAGAACGAAATGGCGAACATTTCAAACGTGCAAAATTGTATTGTTTTATGATCCGCTATGCTGTACCGGTTGTGATGCTGATCCTGTTTCTTGTTTCAACCGGCATCGTATAAGATTCAAGAATGCTTCGGATAATTTATTTCAGATGCAGAATATCCCACAGAAAAATCTGTGGGATATTTCGTATTTATATAGGAATGATGAAAAGAGATTTGTATTATTTTTTGATGGTTACTTTTTTTGCAGTACTCCATGCAGTACAGATCTGTTTGCCATTAGAGTCTTTACTGAAAGCCCTTACTCTTACATAATAGGTTTTTCCTTTTTTCAGTCTTTTGATTGTTATGCTGTTCTTTTTGATTTTTACATTTTTCGCACTCTTCATGGATTTTTTCAGGGAATACTGCACCTGATATCCTTCTGCACCAGCTACTTTTTTAACGGTAACGATTGCTTTTCCGGCTTTTTTACTCTTTACAGATTTCACAGCTGCTTTCTTTGCTGCCATTTTTGCTGCCTGAAGATCTTTCTTTGCTGCTTCTACTTCTGCTTTTGCTTTTGCAATCTCTGCATCTTTTGCTGCATTCTGTTTCTGCAGTTCTTCCAGATTTTTCTTTGCTTCTTCAAGATCCTTCTTTGCCTGATCCAGATTTTCTTTTAAAGTACGTTCTGTTGTGATCTCTGATTTATTTACTGTCTGATAATTTGTCAGATCACCGCAAAGTGCCGTGTAAGATCTTGTTGTTGTGCCGTAAATTCTTGCCATATCTCTTGACTGCATAATGACTTTCAGGTTGTTGATCGCACTCTTCTGCACATCACCAAGGCAAATATTGTTGTTTTCTTTGTAAGTACCTTTATAAACAATGGTTTTTCCATCTTCGCTTACAGATGCCACATCTGTCGTAACCGGTGTTTTATAGTTTCCTGTTCCAGCCCAGACATTTGCCTGATACTCTCTGTAAATTTCCTGTCCGTTTACCAGAATCTTTCCATCCTCACCTACACTTGCTGTGTAGTCATCTCCCAGTTTTGCTTCCGCTGTCTGTGTTCCATCCGCTGAAACTTCAAAATCGCCCCATGCTGCTGATTTATAACTGAACATATACATCAGTTCATCTTTCAAACCAATCTGTCCGTTTGCTTCAAAGATCGGTTTTACATCTTCCGCACCTGTGATAATTTCGTTTGCTTTGGATGCTCCGCCCGGCATGATCAGGTCATTTCCTGCATGCATGGATGTGGACGGGTGAGATACACCGCCGTTCCAGTCGGTCATGATCAGACCTTCAAATCCCCATTCACCGCGTGCAATATTGGTATTCATATCATAAGAGTCTGCCGCTGGAACGCCATTGATCTGGTTGTAGGATGTCATGATGGACATTGGTTTAGATTCTTTTACTGCAATTTCAAAACCTTTCAGGTAGATTTCTCTCAGTGCTCTTTCGCTTACAATGGAATCCGTTCCGGAACGGTCTGTTTCCTGATTATTTGCTGAGAAATGTTTCAGGCATGCCCCTACACCCGGCTCTTCCTGCACACCAAGTGTGATTGCAGATGCCATCGTACCGGAAATGACCGGATCTTCTGAGAAATACTCAAAGTTACGTCCGCAAAGAGGATCTCTGTGGATATTCAGGGATGGTCCAAGAAGAATTGTAATATTCATCTCTTCCAGTTCTTTTCCAAATGCTTCACCAATACGTTTCAGCAGATCCGTATCCCAGCTCTGTGCCAGAACAAAATCTACCGGCCATGCGGTACAGTACTGATAGTAAGTTGCTGTTTCTCCTGTTTCTACATTTTTTGCCTCGTATTTCTGTTTTACACGGATACCACCAGGGCCATCTGCTAAAACGATACTCGGAATACCATACTGATCATAAGTCAGCGTTTCTCCTGCTGCTCCCGGTACGGTTGCTGAGTTGGAGCCAACGATCGGAGTATTTTCATTTGCTACTCCCCAGCCGCTTCCACAGTTCAGCTTTGCCAGTTCTTCCAGACTCATCTGTGCCACAAATTCGCCCATGGTTACTTTGTTATCCACAACATCTTTTAAAGTAGCACCTTTTTTGTCTGTAACAACTTCTACTTTTTCGTAATCCTGAACTGCCTTATAGTCTGGATCTGTTGTGTAAGTAGTAACTTTTTCATCTTTATATTCAGAAACATTATTTTCTGTTTTTACTTTGGATGCATCCAGTGTAAATACCGGGGCTTCTGCCATTTCCTGCTGCTCTGTCGCATAAGTATATGGTGTTTTTCCTGCCTTGCTCCACTCGGTCAGATTTTCGCTTTCCGGAACTTCCATCTGATTGGACAGAACTTCTGTCACTGCACTCTGATTCAGTTTGATCGCTGCCGCTACTTTTGTATTTCTGGAAGAATCACCAACACGCACATAGTAGGTTCCCGGGTCAAGTATGTAAGATGCCTTTTCTTCACTATAATAAGCCATCTCATCGGTATCATAAGTCAGTGTCAGTACCTGACTTTCACCCGGTGCCAGTTCATCGGTCTTTCCATAGGCAGCCAGCTGCTGATATTCTTTTTCTGCATCTTTTGAGTCTGGTGCGGAGAAATAAACCTGTACTACTTCTTTTCCACTGTAAGTTTTTCCGGTGTTTGTAACTTCTGCTTTTACCGTCACCTTATCTTCATTTACCGATACATTCTTTACATTGATATCAAAATTTGTATAGGAAAGGCCATAACCAAATTCATATGCCGGCTTGATGCCAAACGTATCAAAATAGCGGTATCCTACATAAATTCCTTCCTTGTACCATTCCTTCATACTATCACCGTCTGCTTTTGCGAACGTGGCAGATGCAGGATAGTCTGAATAATTTTCTGCCCAGGTATCTGTCAGTTTTCCGGAAGGTGTGACAGCTCCGGTTACTACATCAAGCAGTGCATTTCCGCCTTCCTGACCGCCCTGTCCCATCAGAAGCAGAGAATCCAGACCTTCTGTTTCCTCGAAGAATTTCGTATCAATGACACCGCCTACATTCAGTACAACAATGGTATTTTCAAAAGCAGAGGCTACCTTTTTCAGATTTTCTTTTTCTACATCGCTTAACTCATAGTCACCTAATTCATATTCTACTTCATTTACCGTAACCTTTTTGGTCATTCCACGGTCGGCACCTTCACCGGCATTTCTTGAGATCACATAAACAGCAGTCTTCGTATCTTTTGCAGAGGCTGCCAGTTCTTCATCTGTGAAGGTAAGTTCCGGATAAGCAAAGGTTGCCATCGGATTGCTTGCTGCTTTTGCATTTTCTATATCGTATCCTTCTGCATATTTTTCAAGAATACTTGCCGTCGTGATATCGTAACCTGCTTTTTTGAAAGAATTATAAATGTTAATATTATATCTCTCACTCTGGTTTACATTCACATCACCGCCACCGGAAAGTCCTCCGTTAAACGGATCACCGGAACCGGTACCACCTCGGACAGTACGTACAGCTCCGCCTCCGAACAATGCCAGCTTCTTTGTCTTGATCGGAAGAGAATTATTCTTGTTTTCCAGAAGAACCATTCCCTGTGCAGCTGCTTCTCTTGCCAGTGCTGCATTTGCCTTTTCTCTTGCTGTCACTTCATTGGAAGTAGTTGCTGCAAAAGATACCGGGCATGCTGCTGCCGCCATACTGACAGCAACAGCGGCACTCAAAATACTTCTTGTTGCTTTTTTCATGTTTTGTTTTTCCTCCTTTTTCTGGAAACACCTTATTTATCCGGTGCTTTGTTTGTGCCCTCAGTATAGGAAAAACACTATGTTTTTTAAAGAAGCAGTTTTTGATTTTACGTTTCATTTTTTGATATCAACTCTTTATACTGCGATGGAGTAATGCCTTCATAGCGTTTAAAGGCTCTTGTAAACGCCTGTGCATCGGTATAACCTACGTCAAGTGCTATATTTTTGATGCGTACATCATTTTTTAACATTTCCTTTGCATGTTCCAGTCTTACTTTATGAATGTACTCCAGTACGCCATAATCACGGAAGTTTTTAAAGCTGCGGCTTACGTGTGGTACACTGATGCCAAATTCCTGTGCCAGACTGGTCACGTTCATATTGCAGTCCTGATAATGCCCCTGAATATATTCCTGCATTTCTTCCATCCACTCCGGTTCTCGTTCTGCAGATTTATTCTGTCTGTACTGAATGATCGCCTCAAAAATTGCCCTGCTTTCTGACAGCAGCTCATGGATCGACTGGATACGAAACAGACGCTCTTCATAATTCAGTGACTGATAATAAGCTTTGTCTTCTTCATTTGCACTGATATCAAGTGTCGTGATCAGGGTTCCGATCAGACCATACATGCGATAGCGATTAATCCTCAGCTCTTTCTGATTTCTGGAAAATGCACTCTGGTAAATCTGGTTAAGCTCCCGGTATGCTCCTTCAAAATCTTCACTCTCCAGGCAATTCAGAAGTCTTCTGCTGCCTGTCATGTAAACCGAGGAATGACTGTCTTCATCCGCATCCATCATCTCACCATATACATAGACTCCGGCAGGTGCACTCGTACTCCAGAACTCCAGATACTGCATACTCTCTTCCAGAAGATGATACGCTTCTTTCATCTTTTTATAGTCACTCTGACATTCTCCGATCATGATACAGGCAGAAATATGAAACGTCCGGCTGTAAAACTGTTCTACCGTCTTTATCCGGGCAGATTTCTTTTTCATGGAGCCGCTTAATGCTTCAAATTCTTCA
>ERZ773146.3040-NODE-3040-length-10912-cov-6.136502_pt1 | contig 10912 bp, 9 predicted proteins | sample MGYA00580847_ERZ773146 | MGnify/ENA primary metagenome ERZ773146 (study PRJEB29015, sample SAMEA2737830) | human gut metagenome | biome: human gut; feature: human-associated habitat; material: faeces | place: China | collected 2012 ...
AAATGATTTTGAAGTATTAATCCAAGCTTTTTACTTTTTTCTGATTTTTCATAGAAAAAGCTTTGGGCACCTTTTACATTTGGGTTTGTAAAGCTGTTTTGATGAATGCTTATCATAATGCTATTACTGTTTATTTGATATGTATTATTTATTATGCTACATCTTTTGTTTAAATCTCCAACCTTGGAAAACTTTCCTCCCTCATTTAGAATCTCATCTTTATTTCTTGTCATTACCACATCAAATCCGTTATCTTCCAAAACTTCCTTAAGGCATTTAGAAATGGCAAGGTTTACGTCTTTTTCCTTTGTGCCATTAACGCCTACTTTTCCCGGATCATCTCCCCCATGTCCCGGATCAATTACAACAACTTTGCCATTTTTAGTTTTAACATTTTTATTTTCTTTTTCCATTTCAACTGTAGCTACCTTATCCATGTTGCAGGCTATTATTGTCATTGACACGAGAAGAACCACGGACATTACCATATTGATTTTTATTTTATTTTTAAGCATAAACATTCCAATTTTTTTTCTACAATATATGAATTTCTAAGCATAAAAAGAACGCAGAACTATTTAAACTTCCATCTAAATTATTCTGCGTTTCTAATATGATTTTTATTGTCTTATGATTTAATTTAAAATCTTATTTTAATTCTGTAAAGGCATTTGCAAGTTCTGCAAACTCTTCCAAAGTCAATGCCTCACCTCTTATAGTTTCCGGTTTTCCTATTTTTTCTATGGCCTTAACTATCTGTTCCTTAGAAAAACTAAGCTCCGGTGAATTTTTCAATCCGTTAACTAATGTTTTTCTTCTCTGATTAAAAGAAGCTCTTATGATTTTAAACATTAATTTTTCATCTGCCACATTAACTGTAGGTTCTTTATGTCTTGTTAGCTTTATTACCGCTGAATCAACATTTGGTCTTGGCATAAAACATGTTGCTGACACATTAAGAATAACCTTTGCAGTGGCATAGTACTGAACTGCCAATGACAATGCCCCATAATCCTTTGAACCCGGTCCTGTCTGCATTCTGTCCGCCACTTCTTTTTGAACCATTATTGTAATGCTGTCAATTGGCACACCACTCTCAAACAATCCCATAATAATAGGTGTTGTTATGTAATATGGCAAATTGGCAACAACCTTAATTGGTTTACCATTATTCTTTTCCTCTGCTAAAGATTTTATGTCAACCTTTAGCACGTCCTGATTTATAACTTCCACATTATCATATTCTGACAATGTATCTTCCAAAATAGGAATTAACATCTTATCAATTTCCACAGCCACAACCTGTCTTGCAGCTTCACAAAGATACTGTGTCATCGTTCCTATTCCCGGACCGATTTCCAAAACGAAATCATCTTTTGTTATTTCAGCTCCTCTGATAATACTTTCCAATACATTTGAGTCAATTAAAAAGTTCTGTCCGAATTTCTTTTGGAAAGCAAAGCTATATTTATTTATTATTTCCTTTGTTGCACTTGGTGTTCCAAGATATGCCATTAATCAAACCTCTTTCTGCCTATTCCATAAAGGTCTTTTGCATTATTTGAAGTAATATCAATAACTTCTGCAGGGCTAATGTTCTTAATCTCTGCTATTTTATTTACAACATAAGGCAGATTAAAGGAATCATTTCTCTTTCCTCTGTTTGGTTCCGGTGTTAAATAAGGACAGTCTGTTTCTATTACCATTCTATCCATTGGCATATATTCTACAACTTCCCTTAATTTCTTAGAATTTTTAAATGTTACTACACCACCGATTCCTAGGTAAAATCCCATATCAAGGAATTTTTCTGCCATTTCCTTTGTGTAAGAAAAACAATGAATTACTCCACCGATTTCATCAGCCTTGTTAGCCTTCATAACTTCATATGTGTCATTTGCCGCATCACGGCTGTGAATAATGATCGGTAATTCAGCCTCTCTTGCAATATCCATTTGCTTTTCAAACCATTCTATCTGCTGCTCTTTATTATCATTCCAATGATAATCCAAGCCTATTTCGCCTACTGCAACGATTTTAGGCTTGTAAATGCTTTTCTTAAGCCACTGATAATCTTCTTCCGTAAGTTCTGAAACTTCATCCGGATGAACGCCTAATGCTCCATAAACATATGGAAAACGTCTCACAAGACCTATTGTGCTTTTACATGATGACATACTTGCGCCTACGTTTACGATATATTCTACACCTCTGTTTTGCATTCTCTCTAATAACTTTTCTCTGTCATCATCGAATGCTTCATCGTCATAATGTGCATGTGTATCAAAAATCATATTTCCTCCGATTTAGCAGATTTCGCTTCCACTAACAATATCTTTATCAACTGTTACAACTGAAAGGTTTCCTTCGTCATCTCCTGCTGCCAAAATCATTCCCTGTGATTCCACTCCGCAAAGCTTGCATGGTTTTAAGTTAGTAATAACGGCAACTTTCTTTCCTACCATTTCTTCAGGTTTATAGTATTTTGCAATACCTGAAACAATCTGTCTTGTTTCTGCTCCAATTTTAATCTGTGAAACTAAAAGCTTCTTAGCCTTTGGAACAGGTTCACACTTAATTACTTCACCTACCTGAATCTGAACCTTATCAAAATCATCTATTGTAATTTCAGGTTTCTTTTCAACTTCAGGATATTTTTCCTCTGCTGTTTCAGCCTTCTGAGCTGCCTTAATTTCTTCTACCTTTTCCATAACATCCTTAATATCCATTCTTGCAAATAAGATTTCCGGTTTTTCTGTTACTTTGTTGTCTGATGGGTATTTGCCAAATTCTGTCATGTCTTCAAAAGCTCTTGGCTGTGCATTAATCTGAGCCAGAATCTTCTTTGATGTTTCAGGCATAAATGGCTCTAATAGGCTTGCGCCAATTGTAATACCTTCAATTAAGTTATAAAGTACTGTGGCAAGTCTGTCCTGCTTATCTTCTTCCTTAGCAAGTGCCCAAGGCATTGTTTCATCAATGTACTTATTACATCTCTTAAATAATGTGAAGATTTCTGTAATTGCATCTGCAACTCTTAACTTATCCATCTTTTCAGCTGCCTTAACAGGTGTATCCAAAATAACCTTCTTAAAGTCATCGTCAACTTCTTCGTCAACTCCCTTGTTGCTTACAACTCCGTCAAAATACTTATTTGACATTGAAATTGTTCTGTTAACAAGATTTCCTAATGTATTAGCAAGGTCTGAGTTCATTCTCTCAACCATTAATTCCCAAGTAATAGTTCCATCGTTTTCAAATGGCATTTCATGAAGCACGAAATATCTTACGGCATCAACACCAAAAAGATTTGCCAAGTCATCCGCGTAAATAACGTTACCCTTTGACTTGCTCATTTTTCCGTCACCCTGTAATAACCAAGGATGTCCGAAAATCTGCTTTGGAAGTGGAACATCTAAAGCCATAAGCATAATTGGCCAATAAATAGTATGGAATCTTAAAATATCCTTTCCAATAAGGTGAAGGTCGGCCGGCCAATACTTATCATATAAAGGATCATTGTTTCCATCAACATCATATCCCAAACCTGTAATGTAGTTGGATAATGCATCAATCCATACATAAACAACGTGCTTTGGATCAAAGTCTACAGGAATTCCCCATTTAAATGATGTTCTTGATACACATAAATCCTGTAATCCCGGAAGAAGGAAGTTATTCATCATTTCATTCTTTCTTGATTCAGGCTGAATAAATTCAGGATGTGTGTTAATATGTTCAATTAATCTGTCTGCGTATTTGCTCATTCTAAAGAAATATGCTTCTTCCTTTGCAGGTGTTACTTCTCTGCCACAGTCAGGACACTTTCCATCTACTAACTGTGATTCTGTAAAGAAAGATTCACAAGGTGTACAGTACATTCCTTCATAATGTCCCTTATAAATATCTCCCTGATCATATAGTTTCTTAAAAATCTTCTGAACCTGTTTTTCATGGTCTGGATCAGTTGTTCTAATGAATTTATCATATGATGTATTCATTAAATCCCAGATTTCCTTAATAACACCGGAAACATTATCTACAAATTCCTTTGGTGTAATTCCTGCTTCCGCAGCCTTTAATTCTATTTTCTGACCGTGTTCGTCAGTTCCTGTCTGGAATCTTACATCATATCCCTGCTGTCTTTTAAATCTTACAATACTGTCAGCCAAAATTGCTTCATAAGTATTACCAATATGAGGCTTTCCTGATGTGTAAGCAATGGCTGTTGTTAAATAATACGTTTTACTCATTTTCCTGCCAATTTCCTTTCCAAAATAAGAATTTCAAATACAATAAACGCCCTCATCATAAAGACGAGAGCGTAAACTTCGTGGTACCACTTTACTTTATCGGAATAGTATTCTTAATAATTACAAAACACATTCCAACCTTATTTACACTATAACGGGTGTTCCCGTCACCGGCTTATGTAGCACTCACCGATGCCATTCGGGGGCCATCTTCACCTTACTCTTCACTGCCTGTTCTCACCATTTCAGACTCTCTGTATGCTATCTTTAAGGATACTCTTCCCTTCACTATGTTTACCATCTGCTAACAATTCTATTATTTAATGGCAAATTTGTCAATTTTAATTTTAATTACATAGCTTATCTGTTAACAATATATATCAATATTATAGGACTTTAATTTTGACATTATGGTGCCTTCTACACTTTCTTCCATAATTAATCCGGTAAACTCGTCTATGCCGGCATATTTGTAATTGCCATCCTTAGAAAGTTTCTCTCTTTCCATAAGCATATAACACTCATTACTTACTTCCATTACAGACTTCTTTGTTAATGCATCTTCCGTATCATATGTATAGACTCTGTTTCTGTTGACATCTATTCCAACCACTCCCATAAATGCCTTATCAAACTGATAGTTAGAGATATTTCTGTTAGTTATTGTTCCAACGAAACCATCTCTGCCCCTGTTTAATTTTCCACCAAGGAAAATAAGTTTAGTCTTGGTATCCTTCTCATAAAGCATTATAAGTATGGCATCAATCATATTTGTAACAACTGTAACCGGTCTGTCTGCCTCAACTATAAGTTTTACCAGTTCAATATTTATGGTTGAAATATCAAGAAAAATAACATCGCCGTCCTGAATTATTTCATAGGCCCTTTTTGCTATTACACGCTTCTCTTCTACGTTCTTACCTATTCTCTGTGAAACATATCTGTCATGACTGTTTGTCCTGACTCTTACTGCCCCACCATAAGTCTTCTTTAACATTCCGTCTTTTTCTAAATGAGCTAAGTCTTTTCTAATACTATCCTCTGTTACTCCAAATTTTTTACTTAAATTTTTTACTCTTACTGAACCTTCTCTGTTTACTATTTCAACAATTGTATTTTGTCGTTCTCTTGCAAGCATAACTTCCCCCTTCTTCGTACATTAATCTATACTTTATATTTTTAATATTTTCAGGGGTTTGTCAAGCTTTACATTTGTTATTTTTGTCAAGGGTTACATAACTTTTTGTATAAAACTACTTATTTTTCGAAAAAAATAGAAAGGAAAAGAGCAATTACACCAAAGATTTCTCCCAGTTATAATTGCTCTCCATTAACAAACCAAAAATATGCATTTATTTATTGATTTATGACTATCCTAAAATTTCTAAAACTTCTTCCTCTGTTACACATGCCATAACTTTATCAGCTAATGCCTTACATTCATCCATTGTGCAATCGGAAATAGTCTTTCTTGTCTTTAATACACTTGTAGCACTTACACTAAATTCATCTAAACCAAATGCTAAAAGAAGTGGGATAAGTTTTGAATCTGCTGCTGCTTCTCCACACATACCTACCATAATTCCCTCTTTCTTACCACATTCGATAATACGCTTAATTGCTCTAAGTACTGCCGGATTATATGTTGAATAAAGATATGCAACCTTTGCATTTCCTCTATCTACTGCCATTGTGTATCCTGTAAGATCGTTTGTACCGATACTAAAGAAAGCTGCTTCTTTTGCAAGAGCATCTGCCATCATGCAGGCTGCAGGTGTTTCCATCATTACACCAACTTCAATGTTCTTATTGTAAGCTACGCCTTCCTTATCTAATTCAGCCATAATGTCTTTAATCATAGCCTTAACCTGTCTTAATTCATCAACACCTGTTACAAGTGGAACCATAATCTTAATCTTTCCAAATGCACTGGCTCTAAGTAAAGCTTTTAACTGAATATCATAAATATCTTTTCTCTGTAAGCAATAACGAATAGCTCTAAAACCAAGGAATGGGTTGTCTTCATGTTCCAATCCAAGATATGGAACATCCTTGTCACCACCGATATCAAGTGTTCTTATGATAACCGGTTTCCCTTTCATCTTTTCTGCTACTTCCTTATATGCTTCAAACTGTTCTTCTTCTGTAGGCATAGAATCTCTATCCATAAATAAAAATTCTGTTCTGAAAAGTCCAATACCTTCGCCATCACATTCAACAGCCTTGTTAGCATCTGCAGGTTTTCCAATATTACATACTAATTCAACTTTTACGCCATCCTTAGTCTGTGAAGGCTTGCCTGCATATTCTTTTAACAATGCCTTTTCATTCTGATAATCGCTGTACATCTTTTTGAACTTTTCAACTGTTTCATCATCAGGATTTAAAATAGCTTCTCCACTTGTTCCGTCAAGAACTACCTTATCTCCATTCTTAGCAATACTGCAAATATTTTCAATACTTAATACTGCAGGTACTTCCATTGCTCTTGCAAGAATAGCTGAATGAGATGTTCTTCCACCTACTTCCGTAAGAATACCTTCGATGTTCTCCGGATTAATTCCTGCTGTCATAGAAGGTGTTAAATCTCTTGCTACGATAACTGTTCCTGCGGGTACCTGTGAAATATCAACGTCTTCTATTCCCAATAAAATCTTAAGCATTCTTGTCTTAATATCTCTAAAGTCTGTTGCTCTCTGCTGAAGTAATTCATCAGGAATCTGTGAAAACATTTCTGCTGTCTGTTCTAATACCTGCTCTACAGCCATTTCTGCTGTAATCTTTTCACTAATAATCAAAGCTGAAATCTGTTCTTCAATCATTGGATCCTGAAGCATCTGGATATGACCTCTTAAAATATCAGCATCCTTCTTTCCTACAGTAATATCCATTTTTTCAGCCATAACATTTGTATCTGCCACAAACTTTTCAATGGCATTCTGTAATCTTTCAATTTCAGCTCCGGTTTCTTCAACTCTCTTAGTTTCAATATTAATTTCATGTTCTTCAATTAAAACTACTGTTCCGATACCAATTCCTTCAGATCCTGCTATACCCTTGTACATATCTCTTACCTCTTATAAATTATTCACCAAAGTTCTGGCTTGCAAGTTCTTCAACCTTAGCCATTGCTGCTTCTTCATCTTCTCCGTCACATTCAAATGTAATTTCTGCACCTGTCTTAATACAAGCTGAAATAATGTTGATAAGACTCTTAGCGTTGATTCTCTTATCGCCGAATACGATTGTTACGTCACATACGAATTTTCCCATTTCCTTTGCTACAACACCTGCCGGTCTCATGTGTAATCCTTCTGAATTTTCGATTGTTAAAGTCTTTGATAACATTTTTTAATCCTCCTAAATAATAAAATTTTTAATATTTTCTATAATGCTTCAAGCAGTGAAACTATTTCTTCAGGTTTCTTAGCCTCAACAAGTTTCTCACGAAAGTCATCATAAATAACTTTTCTAAACAGTGATGCCAAAATCTCCAAATGTCTGTTTCCTGCTGCAGGTGATGGAACGCCAATCATAAATATAATGCTGACTTCTTCCCTTCCATCCCAAACAATTGGTTTCTTAAGATGTGCAAAAGCCAAGGTTTCGTACTTTACGCCTTCTGACTTTGCATGAGGTGTTGCAACTGAAAATCCTACTGCTGTTCCTGACACTTTTTCTCTCTGTAGCACATCTGCCACATACATTTCCTTATCAATCAGTCTGTCATTCTGTTCCATGACATCTGCCATCTTTCTAATAACTTCTTCTGCACTGTCTGCCTCTAAATCAAACATAACAAAATCGTTATCAATAAGTTTTTCAGTCAAAACCGTACCTCCTTTTCTTAAATTACCACTTTCCTGTGTTTTCATTCTATATTGTTATAAATTTTTTTTCAATTTCTCCAAAAAAAGAAAATTGCACTAAACTTAGTGCAATTTCCATCAAGCCTTTTAATTATAAAGGTTGTATCGTTTTTATATTTTTACTCCCAAGACAATTCTTCCTTTAGAATTTTCTCCATTTCTCTAGTATCCGATGATTTTCTTATTCTAGCAATGTTATCACCAGATCCCAAAAGTCTTGCAAAATCATGGAAGAATGCCTTAGTGCTTTCAATATTGTCGAAATTAATTGCCAATATAAATATTGTATCAACCATCTTTCCCCCCCAATTAATAGGATGTGCCAGTCGTACAACAAATACCTTAGGCTTTATAACATTATCAGGAGTTCCGTGTGGTATTGCCACGCCGTTACCTATTGCTGTAGGTTCAATCTTCTCTCTTTTCATTACGTCATCAAAGAAATCTTTGTTAACATAACCTCCGTTGTAAAGCCTTTTGCATGCTTCCTTTAAGATTTTTTCTTTATCTAATTTTTCATTAACAAAGAGAATATTGTCAATATCTATTAACGAATAAAATCCCTGTTTCTGAAGCTCCGGATGTGAAATTATTTCAAAGCACTTACTCTTTATGTTTTTCTCATCCTCTGCACTTATAATCGGTGATATATGAACCACCTTGTCTTCATATTCAAAAGAAGAAATCGTAGATAAAACTATGTCACAATCATACTGGTCAATAGTGTCCATTAACTCTGATGACAAAATCGCCACAATCTTTATTTCTTCTATTCTGCTTTCAATCTTTCTGGCAACAATTGTTGATGCAGCAATTCCGCTTGTTCCAAGAATAACAGCCCTGATTGTTTTTACATTTCTGTGAAGTGCCCCACCTACAAACAATGCAAGAAACGATATTTCATGATCTGTTGGTATTGCTCCACAATATTTTTCATAAAACCTTGTTAACGTAAAACATGTTGCAAATATTCCTGAATACATCTCTCTTATGTCGCCAAGGAATGGGTTTGTTGCCTCAATTCCGTACCTAGTTCTTATAAGTGATGACGGAACAAAATTCTCCATACTTATTTTTAACAATTCATTAGATGTCAGATCAATATTTAAAATCTCTGACAGATACTCAAGCATTTCACCTGATATTTTTTTAGCTTTTTCTTCTTTGTCACTGCTTATGGCCTTGTACAAATCAGTATTGCTCTGAACTGACGCTGACGCCAGAAGAATCTCTATATACTGCTTCTCATATTCGTTAAGTTTACACTTGCTTAAACTGCTAAACTTCTCAACAACCTTGTCCACAATGTCAGAATATTTAATGTTCTCATCTTCCGGAATTATGTCTTCCGTAATAACATTTCCCATTCTTACCCTGAATAACTGTATGCAAAGATAGTCAGCCAACATTTTAAATGAATAATCCGTATACGCAATTCCATAGGTTTCTTCAATATAATGAATTACCTCAACAGATTTTTCAAAATTGTCCTGACCGAAATTATTAATCCAAAGTTCCTGGTCTTCCACGCTTATTCTGTTATCAGACGCTTCCCGTATAACTTTATTTCCAATACTGTACTTGCAATAACTCTTCATTGCACGCCTGATTGAAAATTCATCACCGGTAATAAACACGCCGTGACCTGCAACTCTGTTAATTCGAATATTGTACTTACTGAATTCCTTAAAAATAGAATTAATATCGTCACTAATAACTTTCTTACTTACATTTAATTCTTCTGAAAAAAGTGACAATGTGTAAGTATCCCAACCACTTAAGAGAATGTACATAATATAGCTCATTCTCTGCTCTTTAGACATAACAATCTTCTTCTCTCTCTTTAAGTCGGCTACCTGCTTAATCTGCTGGTCAGTAAAATCAGCTACAAAACCAATTCCCGGCTTTCTCTTCAAAATCATACTATGTTCATTACAAAAATCTGATACTTCCTTAATATACGTTTTTACACTTCGCTCAGAAACACCAAGATATATTGCAAGAGTTTTTGATGTTATTGGTATTCGATTATTCTCTATTAACTTGTCTACAATCTGAAGTCCTCTTTCTGATAACATCCGGCGTACCTCTCTATCTTTTTAAGCAAAAGATACCATCACTGACATATTTCCCTCTAATGTACATTCTTCCATAAGTGATGGGATAATAAAATGATCTCCCTTGCTTATTTCTCTTCCATTAACTTTTCCTTTACCTTCAATAACACTTACATTCATAAAGTTCTTGTCCATTTTAAATGTGTACTTTCCGTCTACATCCCATTTCTCCAGTGTATAATATGGACATTTAACTAAACGTGTACTTGTCATTCCGTCAAAGTTTTTAACTACTCTTTCCTGTTTAAAATCTTCATGAGGAGCTACTATACAATCAATACTCTGTTGAACATGAAGCTCTCTTGGCTTGCCATTCTGAAGTCTGTCATAATCGTAAACTCTGTATGTTACATCACTACTCTGCTGTGTTTCAATTAAAAGTGTTCCACCTTTAATTGCGTGAAGACATCCCGGATTAATCTGGAAAAAGTCACCTTTCTTAATTGGAACTTCTCTGATTAATTCATTCCATCTTGCATTATGAATCATATCTGCCAATTCTTCTTTATCCTTAGCATTATGACCAATAACAATAGTAGCATTCTCTTTACAGTCAAGAATGTACCAGCACTCTGTCTTTCCAAGAGCACCGTTTTCATGTTCTGCTGCATATTCATTGTTTGGTGCATTTTCAATGGGTTTCCTGGACCAAAGACGGCGTAGTTAGTTCCCA
>ERZ773146.3042-NODE-3042-length-10908-cov-45.574864_pt1 | contig 10908 bp, 8 predicted proteins | sample MGYA00580847_ERZ773146 | MGnify/ENA primary metagenome ERZ773146 (study PRJEB29015, sample SAMEA2737830) | human gut metagenome | biome: human gut; feature: human-associated habitat; material: faeces | place: China | collected 2012 ...
CAGCTGCCGTGCCTCGCTCGCCGTATCGGCACTTAGAATTGTGCGGTATTGCCCTATTTCTGCTTTGCACAAAGTACGACAAAATGCCGTAAAATATAAGTATATCGTACAAGCGCAGGTTCGTCAATGGGGACACAAAAAAGCGACCAGCCATAAAGCTGATCGTATTCCCTTTACTGTGCAGGCTTTTCCAAAATCAGGATATTTTCCCGCAACTGATATTTATGGGAGGTGGAATTTTTCATTTGCCATAAAACAACCTCGGCATTGACATAGCCAAGGCGTTCACCGACGATGCGCAATAATTCGGCTGTTTGGATATGCACCATTTTAAATGCGTGAGAATCACTTACCAGCAGGGAAATTTTCCCGCCGGGACGCAGAACACGATAGCATTCGCGCAGCGTGGCGGCCATGCCGCCGAAGTATTCCCAAATCAGCTTTGTGTATAGCTTCTCAAAGCCGCTGGTTGCGCCGTCGCTTTTTAGGCGGGCATCAATCAAATCAGTGATTTGTCGGATTTCAGCAATGTCCTCAACCAATGCCCGCTCGTGATCCTCCTTGTAGATGTTGGTGGTAGAGCCGCGAATCATACGTTTTTTGATTGTGCGGAAGGAGGCAAGGTCAGTAGCATAGCCTTGGAAAATCAGTTCCAGCTTAGAGTGTTTTGTGTATTCGTGATCGCCGGGATAGGGCGGCGAAGTAATCATAAGGGATATGCTGTTTTCTGCGACATAATCGGTCAGAGAGCGGCTGTCGCCCAACAATGTCGTAGCAAGTGTTCGACGCTGCACGTCCGTCACGCTACGCAGATCGGTAAGCATCATATTTACCTTGTCGCGGAAAGCTTGTAGTACATCGGCATCTTCCTTCGGCTTGCCGATGCCGAACCCTGGACCATACTTTACGTTAGATACGGGGACAAGAATAGACGAAATAGCGAACAAAAATAAGTCCCGCTCGGCACCTTCGGTCTGCGCCTCTACGGCGGCTTTCAACAGCTTGATTTTTACCAGTGGTTTGTCAGAAATATAGCGGCAATCCAGTGCTGCTGGGCGGTCAGTATTGGCAAGGGCGGCCAGGTGATCCCTGTCGTCCCAGTCAATACCAGCTGCCGCAGCGAGATAAGTGGCAATGATATGCTGCTTTGCTGCTTCGATGGCGTCACAATTAACATTCCAGTTCAGCTTTTGCTGTGCGGCGAAAACCATAAAGTTATTAGCATCGATACCATAGGACGGAATGCCTTTCAGTTTACAGACAAGCTGCGTTGTGCCGGAACCGTTGAATGGATCAAGCACAATGTTTCCGTCTCCAGCACGAATCCCTTCCCGCTGTAGCATATATTCCGGGAAGACTGGCGTATAACCCAGTACGAAATTGTACCAGTCATGAAACGGGTAGCCGTTTGCCATGCAGGAACGCCCCTCAAACGTGCCGATCAGAGGCTCTGCCGGATACGCTTGAAGAAGGTGCTCGCATACTTTACAGCTGCTTCTTGTTGGGGGATGGTAACTGAATGCCATCAAATACTACCTCACATTTTTACTTTTTCTGCCATGCGGCCAGCGGTGAATCAAGGCGGACACGGACAATCTCTATGATATTGAACATGGCGGCGTCTTTATTCCTTTTGGCGTCGTACAGCGGATTATGATCCAATACAGCCAGTAGCATACCGGTAGGTTCCATTTTAGCAGCGATAGGACGTACAACCAGGTTGAAATCATTGCGCTTATATTTCGTGATAAACGTTTGATACTGACCGTACAGTTGGACAAGATTGATGTCGTCAGAAGTGCTGATCGCTTTGGCCTCCACAGGGTACACATAGATGTTGCGGGAAGTCTCCGCGACATAGTAGCCGTCGATTTCGTTGGGCTGCCATTTCATGGGAGACTGCACGCGCTGGACAGTCTGTCCGAGTATCTGCGAAAGAATATCACAGTAGTCAATGACACTGAACAGCGATGCCTCGTCGTTGGAAATAAATTTCTGAACAAGGAGGGGAACCTTGTTCACTATCGTGACTTCACGGTCAGGTATTCCCCATTCCAGCCAATCCTGAATGGGAATGGTCTGGCCGTTGGCATCAAATCCGCGGTAAACAAATGTACCGCAATAATTATCACCGCTCTGTCCACCCGGGACGGGACCTGTTTTTTTGCGCAAATCGTAGCCGTATTGGATTACGTGCGAAGGTAGGCGCTGTGCAATGGTGTTTCTCTTCCGCGTCAGGTCAAGCACAAAATTTGACCACGAAGTGGGCGTAGCGCCGCCGGTGGCACGAATCCCCTCACCGACTTCCCGCAAGGTGAAATCAATATCTTCCCCAATATGCTGCGTGCCACAATTGGTTTTCATGTCAAACAGATATGCGAGAACAGCGTGCTTATTGTAGGTTTTGTTTGCCATAGTGAGCCTCCCGGTGGCCGGGCATACAATAGTATGCCATATTTGTTACTTATAGTCAACTTCTTTTTCGAAGTCGAAAAAGTCCCTCATGGAAATATCCAAGGCAATTGCAACTTTTTCCAGGCTTAGCAGTGTAGCGTTGCGCTTTCCGGTTTCGATACCTGCCAGGTATGTCCGATCAATACCAGCCTTTAGGGCAAGTTTCTCTTGGGAAAGGCCGCGCTGCTTGCGCAGTGCGCGAATCCGATTTCCAACCTGTTCTGTAATCATAACGACATCCTCCGTTGCATTTCAGCATACCGGATTGTAGCCTATGATTCAACGGACTATAAGTAACAAACTTCATGGAGAAAACAAATTTTGACAAAGATTATTTTATCAACTGCGGCACTGTGTAACGTATCAGCTCATAGGAGAAGGCTACATTAAAAGAATCCGCGGCGGTACGACTTAGAGGGGGGACGGGGGCACAGCACGCCCGGCCCTGCGGCAGTCGTTCAGCTCCCGGGTCGATGACGAGCATCGACCCCTACATGCAGAAGCGGATGCTTGCATCCGCGGAAACAAAAGAAAAGCCCCTTGCCGAACGTATCGGCAAGGGGCTTTCTCTGGTGCGCGGTACAGGACTCGAACCTGTGACCTCCTGCACGTCAAGCAGATGCTCTACCAGCTGAGCTAACCGCGCATATACGTCGCTGCGTTTCAGCGACGTATGTTATTATAGCATACTGCTTTGCGGAATGCAAGCCCTTTTTGCAAAAAAATCAGTCCAGAATCCGCCCATCGGTGGAAATCGTTACGACCTGCCACGGAATGAACTTGCCGGACGTCTGCAAGGCGCGCTTGGCGGCATTTTCCAGCCCGCCGCAGCAAGGCACCTCCATGCGCACAACGGTGACCTCTTGAATGTCGTTGCTGCGGATGATGGCGGTCAGCTTCTCACTGTAATCGACGTCGTCCAGCTTGGGGCAGCCCACCAGCGTGATGTGCCCGCGGATGAACCGCTCGTGGAACGCGGCGTAGGCGTAGGCCGTGCAGTCGGCAGCGATCAGCAGCCGCGCACCGTCAAAGTAGGGTGCGTTCACAGGCACCAGCTTGATCTGCACGGGCCACTGGCGCAGCTGGCTGGGGGCCGTCGTCGGGGCGCTCTCCCCTGCCTCGGCGGGGTGCAGGGCCTTGGCCATGCTGCCCGGGCAGACGTGCATCGCTTTGGGCGCACTGCCGGGGCAGCCGGACGTGTGGGCGGTCTTGTGCTGCCTGGCGGCCTGCACGGCAGCCTCGTTGTAGGGCGCGGCCTCGCGCTGCTCAAACGTGATGGCCCCCGTGGGGCAGTGCGGCAGGCAGTCGCCCATGCCGTCGCAGTAGTCGTCGCGCATCAGCGTGGCCTTGCCGCCGATCATGGCGATCGCGCCCTCGTGGCAGGCGGCGGCGCAGGCCCCGCAGCCGTTGCATTTCTCCTGGTCGATGTGAATGATTTGTCGTTTCATGGTCAGCCTCCTTGACTTTGTGCTGTCATTTTACTACAATGGCAGCAAGAGTTCTGTTGTAGCAACAACATGTGAGGTGCATAATTATGGAATTGCCGGATGTACCACTGTTCCGCGGACTGACCGCCGACGAGGCCGAGGCAGCCGTAACCGCGCTGCGGATGCGCCGCAGGGCATTTGCCAAGGGGGAGATCCTGCTGGAGGCCGGGCAGAGAGCCCCGGCGCTGGGCGTGGTGCTGACCGGGCGGGTGCACATGGAGCACCTGGACGTCTGGGGCAGCAAGACGCTGCTGGGCCAGGCCGGGCCGGGTGACCTGTTTGCCGAGACCTACGCCTGTCTGCCGGACGAGCCGCTGCGGGTCAGCGTTGTGGCCGCAGAAAACGGCGAGGCACTGTTTTTGGAGACCGGGCAGCTTTTGCAGTGCGGCTGCGAGCCGTGGCGCTGGAAGCTGACGCAAAATCTTTTGCGCATTGCAGCGCGTAAAAATCTGGGGCTGGCGCAGCGCAGCCTGTACACCGCCCCCAAGACGATCCGCGGGCGGATCACGGCGTACTTTTCGATGCTGGCGCGGCAAAACGGCAGCCTGCGGTTTACGCTCCCCTTTGACCGCCAGCAGCTGGCCGACCACCTTGGTGTGGACCGCAGCGCCTTGAGCAATGCGCTGAGCCAGATGCAGAAGGATGGACTGCTGGTGATCGATAAGCGGGAGGTAGAGCTGAAACAGGTGGAGGAGATGTGAGGGAAGCCGTCAGCGGCCCCGACCACTGACTGATGAGGGGCAACCTTGCGGAGATTGCCTGTAAACGGGTTATTCCCGTGAACTTACCCCTCATCCGGCCCTGCGGGGCCACCTTCCCCCAAGGGGGAAGGCTTGAAGCCTGTATAAAAAGGCCGCTGACAATTATGCCAGCGGCCTTTTTTATAAATTTATCGTACCACCGTCTCCACCTGCGGTGCGCCGCCTGCCAGCTGTTCCGCGGTGACAGGCTGTACCTCGCCGGGCTGGTCCAGCTTCTCGCGGGCCACGGCCAGCATCAGTTTGATGCGGTTTTCCTGGTTGACGCGGGTCGCGCTGGGGTCGTAGTCCACGGGGGTGATGTTCGCGTCCGGGTGCAGGGCGCGGATCTTATTGATCATGCCCTTGCCTACAATGTGGTTCGGCAGACAGCCGAACGGCTGGGCGCAGACAATGTTGCCGTAGCCGCCCTCGACCAGCTCGATCATCTCGGCGGTCAGCAGCCAGCCCTCGCCCATCTTGGCACCCAGAGAGATGATGCCCTCAGGCTTTTTCATCAGCTCGCGGAACGAGCCGGGCGCGTAGAAGCCGTACTTGCGCATGGCGTCATAGCTGGCGCAGCCGATGGCGTCCAGCCAGCTCAAGAACGCGTCCGCGCCGCCCGCCACCAGCTTGTTGCCGCCGTACAGGTCGATGTCCAGCTTGTAGTTGGCCACGCAGTACTCCACAAAGCCCATCAGGCCGGGCAGGTTGACCTCGCAGTCCTGGCTTTCCAGAAATTTTTCCAGATCATTGTTGCCCAGCGGCGAGTATTTGACATAAATCTCGCCGACGACGCCGACCTTGACCTTCGGCACGCGGGTGATGGGAATGGTCGCGTAGTCCGCGGCAATGTCGTAGAACCGGCGCTTCATGTCATGGGCGGAGTAGTTCTTGTCGTCGCGGATCCAGCCCTGTATCGTAGAGATCCACTTCTCGGTCATGGCGTCGGCGTCGCCCCTGTGGTTCTCGTAGGCGTGGGTCTGGCTGCGCAGGGCGACCAGCATATCACCGTAAAAGATCGATGCAATGACCTTGCGCAGCAGCGGCACGGTCAGCGGCAGACCGCTGCCCTTTTCCAGACCGGAGAAGTTCAGCGATGCTACGGGAATATTGCCGTAGCCCGCCTTGACGAGTGCCTTGCGCAGCAGCTTGATGTAGTTGGACGCACGGCAGCCGCCGCCGGTCTGGGTGATGAGCAGCGCAGTGTGGTCCAAATCGTATTTGCCGCTGTTCAGCGCGTCGAGAAACTGCCCGATGACGAGCAGCGCCGGGTAGCAGGTGTCGTTGTGGACGTATTTCAGGCCCAGCTGCGCGACCTCGCTGCCGCAGTTGCCGAGCACCTCGGTCTGGTAGCCCTCGCTGGCCAGTGCCGCCTGCATGAGCCGAAACTGAGTCACGGCCATGTTCGGAATGAGAATTTTATGGGTCTTTACCATGTCCTTGGTAAAGTTGGGGGTCATGTATTCCATGGAATTGCCTCTTACTTTTTGTCCTCTTTGCGTTCTTCCAGCGCCGCAAACAAACTGCGCAGTCTTATGTTCACCGCGCCCAGATTTGTGATCTCGTCGATCTTCAGCTGGGTGTACAGCTTGCTGCCCGCCTGCAGAATCTCGCGGGTCTCGTCGGTGGTGACGGCGTCCAGGCCGCAGCCGAAGGAGACGAGCTGCACAAGGTCCATATCGGGGTTCTCGGTGCAGTATTTCGCGGCGGCGTACAGGCGGCTGTGGTAAGTCCACTGGTTCAGGACGGAGGTCTGGAACTTCTGCTCGTGCCAGCTGACGGAGTCCTCGCTGATGACGGCAGCGCCCTGCCGGATGATGAGCTGGTCAATACCGTGGTTGACCTCAGGGTCAACGTGGTAGGGGCGGCCCGCCAGCACAATGATGCGGCGGCCTTCCCTGCGGGCCTGCGCAATGATCTCGGTGCCCTTGTCGCGCAGCTGCTGCATGTGGTGGGCGTACTCGTCGTAGGCCGCATCAATGGCTTCGTGCACGGCCTTCCGGTCCAGCCCCGGGAAATAATGGTCCAGCGTCTGCTGGAATTTCTTGTAGAAATCCTTGCGGCGCTCGAGATTGAAGTAATCGTAGATGAACTTCGTCGCCTTCAGCTCGGGGCAGTTGCCCTCGAGCACCTCGGGATAGTAGGCCACGACGGGGCAGTTATAATGGTTGTCGCCCAGGTGCTCGTCCAAGTTGTAGCTCATGCAGGGGTAGAAAATCGCGTCCACGCCCTGCTCACACAGCCAGTGAATGTGGCCGTGGCTCAGCTTGGCCGGGAAGCAGGCCGTGTCGCTGGGGATCGTCGCCTGACCGCTCTGGTACAGCTTGCGGTTGGAGAAGGGGCTGACGACGACCTCAAAGCCGAGGCGGCTGAACAGCGTGTGCCAGAACGGCAAAAGCTCGTACATATTCAGGCAGAGCGGGATGCCGATCTTGCCGCGGCTGTTCGCAGGGGCTGCTGCCTTGCGGTAGCCGTCCAGCAGCTTGAGCTTGTAGGCGTAGAGGTCCAGGTCCTCGTTGTTGGCCTTGCCGGTCACGGGCTTGTCGCACCGGTTGCCGGAGATAAAGCGCTTGCCATCGGCAAAAACGTTGACGGTCAGCTGGCAGTGGTTGCCGCACCCCTGACACTGCACGGTGTTGACCTTCTGGCTGAAATGCTCCAGCTCCAGCTGGGTCAGCACGGTGCTGCGGGCGTGCGCGCCTGCCTTGGCCTTGCCGTACAGGGCCGCGCCGTAAGCGCCCATCAGGCCCGCAATGTCGGGACGGATGACGTTGACGCCCATCTCCTTCTCAAAGGCGCGGAGCACAGCCTCATTGTAGAAGGTGCCGCCCTGTACCACGATGTTGCGGCCCAGCTCCTCGGGGCTGGACGCGCGGATGACCTTGTACAGCGCGTTCTTGACGACGGAGATGGACAGACCGGCGCTGATATTTTCAATCGAGGCACCGTCCTTCTGCGCCTGCTTGACAGACGAATTCATGAACACGGTGCAGCGGCTGCCAAGGTCAACGGGCTTGTCGGCAAACAGGCCCAGCGCGGCAAATTCCTTGACGTCGTAGCCCAGCGCCTGGGCGAACGTCTGCAAAAAGCTGCCGCAGCCGGAGGAGCAGGCTTCGTTCAGGAAGATGTTGCTGATCGCACCGTCCTCAATTTTGAAGCACTTCATGTCCTGACCGCCGATGTCGATGATGAAATCCACGTCGGGCAAAAAGTGCTTGGCGGCGGTAAAGTGCGCGACAGTCTCGACAAGACCGCGGTCACAGTGGAACGCATTTTTGACGAGCTCCTCGCCGTAGCCGGTGGTGGTCACGCTGGCGATCTGCAGGCCCGGGTGATCCCTGTAGAGACCGAGCAGCGTATCCCTGACGAGCGGGATCGGGTTGCCGAGGTTCGGACGGTAGCGCTCGAACAGAATGTTCGCGTCGTTGTCGATGACGACGAGCTTGATGGTGGTGGAGCCGGAGTCGATGCCGATATGTACCGGCCCGCAGTCTGCGCCAAAGGGCAGGCAGGGCACGGTGGCCTTTAAGTGGCGGGCGTGGAAGTCCTCGTACTCCTGTTTGTTTGCGAACAGCGGCGGCAGGCTGACGTAGGTCGCTGTGGCGCTGTATTCGTCGAGACGCTTGGCAACCTCGCGCAGGTCGGATTCCTCGTCGGCATAGAACGCCGCGCCCATCGCGACGAAGAGCAGGCTGTTCTCCGGCAGGGTGCCGGTGACACCCAGAGTCTTATCAAAGCTCCGACGCAGCGTCCCGGAGAAGGTCAGCGGGCCGCCGAGATACAGGATGTTGCCCTTGATGGGGCGGCCCTGTGCCAGACCTGCAATGGTCTGGTTGACAACGGCCTGATAGATCGACGCCGCGATGTCGCCCGCCTGTGCGCCCTGGTTGATGAGGGGCTGGATGTCGCTTTTGGCAAAAACGCCGCAGCGGCTGGCGATGGTGTAGGTGCGGGTCGCGGCCTGCGCGGCCTTGTCCATCTCGTCGGCGCCCATCTTCAGCAGGGTCGCCATCTGGTCAATGAACGCGCCCGTGCCGCCGGCGCAGCTGCCGTTCATGCGGACCTCGGTGCCGTTTGTCAGGAAAAGGATTTTGGCGTCCTCGCCGCCCAGCTCGATAATGCAGTCGGTGCCGGGGGCCAGCCGGTTGGCGGCTACACGGGTGGCAAAGACCTCCTGCACGAAGGGGACCTTGCAGCTGTCGGCCAGGCCCATACCGGCGGAGCCGGAGATGGCTAAGTAGGCGCGGCCATCGGGCAGATATTCGGCGGCAACCTTCTCAAGCAGCGCCCTGCCCTTCTCTAAAATATGGCTGAAATGGCGCTCGTAGGTCGAATAGACGATCTGCCCGGCGTCGTTCAGCACAACACATTTAATGGTGGTGGAACCAATGTCCAGACCAACTCTCATAGGATTTTGCCTCCTGCGGATGGAGTGAAATTGCGGGATATGTGCGCCGGGTCTGCCCCGCGGCGATACAATATCAGATTATATTATACAGGGTTCTGCACGATTCGGCAAGAGTACGGTGCAGGAAAACACGTTGTCAAATGCAGAAATCTGTCCTAAAAAAACACCGAAGCGGTGCAGGAAAGTCCTGCACCGCTTCGGCATCAAAAGAAAAGAGGAGTATGGATGAAAAACTTGGGGTTCTGTTCTCAGGCCCGGGTCCCTGCTCCCTTCCTGAGAACACTTATAGTATACCCGCCATTTGTGTTAAAGTCGTGAAGGAAAATTCAACAAATTAAGAAGGGTTTGTGAACAAACCAAGCCTTTTCCCCCAGGGGGAGCCGCTCTAAACAAAAACCACCCGGCGCAAAACCGAGTGGCTATGTAAAAACTTATTGCTCCTCCTGGCCCAATTTGTCGATCTGATCCTGCAAAAGCTGGGAGATCGGGCGGCGGGTGTTGCGCAGACGGTGGACCGGGGCGGCAGGGGCCGTGTGGTGCACGGGCTGTGCCTTGGCCTTGACGCGCAGACGCTCGGCGGGCTTTTCGGGAGACGGGGCGGCAGGCTTGGCAGCGGGGCGCGGCGGCACCGGGGCGGGAATATCCGTTTCCGGTGTGCCCTGCGCAAAGCTGCGCATATCGGTGCCCAGATCCTTCAGCTCGGCCTCGGTCTGGTCAAGCGCCTGATAGATGGCCTGCGTCAGGCCGTCTAAATCCAGCGTGGCGGCGCTCAGGCGCTCGTCCACGCGGGCCAGACGCTCCCGCACCAGCATGACGCCCGACGCAATGCTGCGGGCATTCTCTGCCATGCGGTTCTTCTGGGTCTCGGCCTGCTGCTTGAGCTCCCGCTCTGCGCTCTCGGCGTACAGGCGGGCATCGGCCAGGATCTTGCCGGCCTCGAGCTTGGCCTCCCGCACCAGATCGGATGTGGGGGCAGCCGGGGCGGCGGCAGTGTTCAGCGCGCGCGCGGCGGTCAGCTGCTTTTGCAGCTCGTCCACCTGCTGCTGCAGATCGTGGCATTTCAGCTGCCAGATGTTGGCGTTTTTCTGGGATTCCCGCTGGGTGGACTGGAAGGAGGCCGTCTTTTTCTTGATGGTCTCCAGCTGCTCGTCCGCCTCGCGGCGCTTGGCCTCGGCCGTGTCTGCACGCTGGGTCGCGGCAGCCAGCTCGGCCTTCAGGGCCTCCATGCGGCTGTCGGCGGTGCCTCGCTCGCTGCGCAGCTCGTCCAGCTTGGACTGCAGCTGCTGCAGCTGGCGGTTGTACTCCAGCTCGTGCTGCTGGGCCTCGTTGGCCAGTGCGTTCATGTAAGCCAGCACGTCATTTTTATCAAAGCCGAACAAGCTGGAACGAAAACCCTGTTCCTGAATGTTCATCGGTTCAGACGGCATGGCTTTTTACATCCTCTCGCAAAAAAATCATTAAGAACGCTTGTTCAGGATGCTGAGCAGGTCGTCAAAGTAATCGCCGTCATCCTCTTCCTCGGCAGGGGCTGCGGGCTGTGCGGCCACAGGCGTGTCCATGCCGGTGCTGAAGGATTGGGTGAAGATCGGGTTGGGCATGACGGGGTTGACCTGCGGCTGGACAGGCTGCACGGGCTGGACCGGAGCAGCGGCAGGCTGTGCGGCGGGCTGGGTAGCGGCCTGTGCGGCACGCTTGGCGTCAACATGGGCCTGAATGGGCTCGTCGACCTCGGGCGTGCTCTCGAAGCCTGTGGCAACGACGGTAATGCTCATCTCGTCGCTCAGGCGCTCGTCGAACGCAGTACCCCAGATGATGTTGG
>ERZ773146.3048-NODE-3048-length-10899-cov-4.700941_pt1 | contig 10899 bp, 10 predicted proteins | sample MGYA00580847_ERZ773146 | MGnify/ENA primary metagenome ERZ773146 (study PRJEB29015, sample SAMEA2737830) | human gut metagenome | biome: human gut; feature: human-associated habitat; material: faeces | place: China | collected 2012 ...
GGTTGCATCCTCTGCAGAACCATTTACCGCTGCTTTTTCGGCTTTGTTTTCAGCCCGCTTTGGTTCCAGGGTCTTCATTGTCGGGAACAATAACACATCCCTGATTGCCTGGCTGTTGGTAAGCAGCATTACCAGACGGTCGATGCCGTAGCCGATACCGCCTGTCGGAGGCATACCAATGCTCAGAGCATTCAGGAAGTCCTCGTCGGTATGGTTTGCTTCCTCATCGCCGGCTTCAAATGCAGCATCCTGTGCAGCGAAGCGTTCTCTCTGGTCAATCGGATCGTTCAGCTCGGAATAAGCATTACACATTTCCCATGTATTGATAAATAATTCGAAACGCTCTACCTTGTTCGGGTCATCCGGTCTCTTCTTGGTAAGCGGAGAAATTGCAAGTGGATGGTCGGTAACGAAGGTCGGCTGGATCAGATTTTCCTCACAGTATTCTTCGAAGAACAGGTTCACGATATCGCCCTTGGTATGACGGTCTTCGAATTCAACGTTGTGTTCCCTGGCAATTGCCTTGGCCTCTTCATCGGTTGCTACCGCATCAAAGTCAACCCCTGCATATTTCTTAATGCAGTCAGTCATGGTAATCCGTTCAAACGGCTTGCCAAAATCCAGTTCAATGCCGTTATATACAAATCTGGTTGTACCAAGCACTGCTTCTGCCAGATAACGGAACATGGACTCGGTCAGCTCCATCATTCCTTCGTAATCGGTATAAGCCTGATATAACTCCATTAAGGTAAATTCCGGATTGTGTCTGGTATCTACACCCTCATTACGGAATACTCGTCCGATTTCATATACTCTTTCAAGACCACCAACGATCAGTCTCTTCAGATATAATTCCAAAGAGATACGAAGCTTCACATCTTCATCCAGTGCGTTATAATGGGTTTCAAAAGGTCTTGCGGCTGCTCCGCCGGCATTGGATACCAGCATAGGGGTTTCAACTTCCATGAAGTCTCTGCCATCTAAGAACTTGCGGATTTCCTTAATAATCCGGGAACGCTTAATGAATACCTCTTTGCTGTCGGCATTCATGATTAAATCGACATATCTCTGACGATAACGGGTATCGGTATCGGTCAGTCCATGGAACTTCTCCGGCAGAATCTGTAAGCTTTTCGTCAGCATGGTCATTTCCACTGCATGAATGGAAATTTCACCGGTCTTTGTGCGGAATACATATCCCTTAATACCATAAATATCGCCAATATCGGATTTCTTGAAGTCCGCATAGGCCTCTTCGCCGATGGCGTCCTTCGCTACATAGACCTGGATGGTTCCCTTCAAATCCTGGATATTACAGAAGGAAGCCTTGCCCATCACACGCTTGAACATCATACGTCCTGCGATAGATACCATAATCGGGTCTGCATCCATGATGGCTCTTCTCTCATTGTAATCAGCATTCAGCACTTCCCTTGCTTCTGCTTCCTCCATGCCCTCTACATTGGGAGCTGCATGTCCTGCAAGAAGCTTTTCCTCATGTGCAATATATAATTCCTTCGCTTCATCGGTATGATGAGTCTGATCATACCTGGTAATCTGAAAGGGATCCTTGCCTGCTTCCTGTAAAGCTGCAAGCTTTTCTCTACGAACCTTCAGAAGCTGATTCACATCCTGCTCCGGCTTCTGATTATTTTGTGGTTGCTTATTCTGTTCTGCCACGATAACACTCCTTATCTGTTACTTAATTGGAACGCTGGATTTCCAATACTTCGTACTTTAAAACACCTGCCTGGGTCTCTACTTCAACAATGTCCCTTACTTTATGTCCAATCAGGGCCTTGCCTACAGGGGATTCATTGGAAATCTTTCCCTTAAGGCTGTTTGCTTCGGTAGAACCAACGATCTTGTAATCCAGATCTTCGTTAAACTCAAGGTCACGGATCTTCACACGGCATCCGATACTGATCTTGTCAAGATCAACTTCATCTTCATCAACAACTTCTGCATTCTTAAGGATCTTCTCTAATTCCTCAATTCTTGCTTCGATATCCCTCTGCTCGTCCTTCGCTGCATCGTACTCTGCATTTTCGGACAAGTCTCCCTGCTCTCTTGCTTCCTTAATCTTCTGTGCGATCTCACGTCTTTTGACTACCTTGAGATCGTGAAGCTCTTCCTCGTATTTACGAAGACCTTCGTAAGTAAGTATGTTTTTCTTTTCTTCCATCACAATCGCCCTTTCATTCTATCTTTCTATTGTAACTACCCAAAATACAGTCCTGAATAGTTATATACGTCTTATATTTCCATAGTGAACTAATGTATTATACCCATTTTTCACTGTAGCGTCAAGGAATTTCCACGCCTGCGCCCTGCGGATTACCACCGCACCGTCCGGAATTCTCCGGTCAAAAAGCAGTATCATCCCATATTCTTCATACAGATAATTCTGAAGACTCTCTGAAACCGTTCCTTCCTCTCCCGTCCAGACAACCTGCTTAAGTCTTGGCAGATAAGGAATCAGCAGCTCCATCAACTGCTCTGCATCCTGCATTCCCTGATTCCATTCCTCCGGAAGATAAAGGGTGTCAAACGGACGCTGCGCATAGAGCCACGCCTGCAATATACAGAAGGGCAGGTCCTGCGCTGCCATCGGCCACGCTTTTTCCTGAAACTGCCTGCTATAAAGCATTTCCCAACAATCGTAATCACATTCCGCTCTTCCCTTAAGCTTTTCCAGTTCCTTTTGCAGCTCCAAAACCTTCCATTCCTTTGGCTTCTTCCGTAACAGGCTCTTTCTCCGGTACTCCGGCCAAAGCGCATAATAAAGAGAAACACTGCCGGAAGGAATCGGAAGATGCCTTTTCACTTCATGAATTTCTACGGACTTTTCATAAATTCCATCTGCCTGCATCATCAGGTAAAAGATATGATATTGTCTTTTCGACATTTACAGCTCCTGTTCACCGGGCGGGGATCAGGCCTATCCGCTCCGGCTGTTACCATGAAACCGGAAACAATTCCCCTCACTTATGAATAAGAGTATGCCAGTTATTCTTAAATTAGAAGTCCATTCTGCCGGATTGACATATTACCTCCAGAGTCACTGACACATTTACCAGCCCACCCGGATCGAATTACTCTGTAAATATCTGCTGCACCGTCTCCTTTAAGGCCTCAAAATCTTCGATTTCATTCACCTTTCTGCGCAGTGCTGCCGAACGGGGATAGCCTGCCGTGTACCAGGCAATATGCTTACGCATTTCACGCACTGCCGTATATTCTCCCTTTAATTCAAGCTCCATCTGTGCATGACGCAGAATTGTATTACATACCTCATCCGCAGTGGGACGTTCCGGAAGTTCACCGGTATCCAGATAATGATTGATCTCCCGGAAAATCCATGGATTTCCACGGACGGCACGCCCGATCATCACCCCATCGCAGCCGGTCTGCTGCAAAAGAGCTGCCGCAGATTTTCCATCCGTCACATCGCCGTTTCCAAATACCGGAATGGACACGGCCGCCTTCACCTGCGCAATGATATCCCAGTCCGCTTTGCCGGCATAATACTGTTCCCTGGTTCTTCCATGAACCGCTACGGCTGCGGCGCCGCTCTGTTCTGCAATCCTCGCAATCTCCACAGCATTTATATGCTCCTCATCAAAGCCTTTACGGAATTTCACGGTGACGGGCTTGTGAATCGCCTTTACGGTACGGCTGATAATCTCTTCGACAAGCTTCGGATTCTTCATCAGTGCCGAACCCTCACCATTATTTACCACCTTTGGAACCGGACAGCCCATGTTGATATCCAGAATATCAAATGGCTTTTCCTCAATCCGCTTTGCCATCTCACTGATAATTACAGGATCCGAGCCAAACAGCTGCAGGGATACCGGATGCTCCCCCGGATCAGTCTCCATGAGTTCTTCGGTATTCCGGTTCTTATAATAAATCGCCTTGGCACTCACCATTTCCATGCAGACAAGGCCGGCACCCTGTTCTGCACATAACACACGAAATGGCAGGTCGGTTACTCCTGCCATTGGTGCCAGTATCGTATTATTTTGAAGAGTTACCTCTCCGATCTGTATTTTTCTCATAAATAATTCGAAGTCCTTCCAATGTAAGATCCCTGTCATAAATCTGGATCTCGTCCGTTTCGTCCGCGATAATTCTTCCAAGTCCGCCGGTTGCTACCACCTTCATGTTGTCATAGCCGCTTTCCTTACGCACCTGACGGATGATGTATTCGGTCTGCCCGATCTGTCCGTATACAAGTCCTGCCTGCATACTGCTGATGGTTTCCTGTGCCAGAATGGACTTCGGCTTCTTAATCTCGATTTCCGGAAGCTTCGCCGTATCCTCCCAGAGAGCCTTCGCAGAAATCCGGATTCCGGGAGCTGTAATCCCTACGGAAAAAGAACCATCCCCGGTGACAAGGTCATAGGTCGTTGCTGTTCCGAAATCAATAACAAGGGCCGGCCCGCCATATTTTTCATAGGCTGCCACCACATCCACAATACGGTCTGCGCCGATTTCGCGCGGATTCTCGGAGGTTACACGGATACCGGTCTTTACCCCGGGGCCGACAATCATCGGAGATCTTCCAATATATTTCGTAATGCCGTTAACCAGGGAATGCATCACATTCGGTACAACGCTTGCCATGATGACTCCCTCGATTTCTTCCTTTTCCACCTCATTCGTACGAAGCAGCTCGCGCAGCGTAATTCCATACTCATCGGAGGTTCTGGGATGTTTACTCATCATCCGGAAGGTGGTCTTTAAATTCTTTCCGTCATAAACGCCCATTGTAATATTTGTATTGCCAACATCAATGACCAGCAGCATATTCTTTCCTTTCCTATTTACACATTTCGTAACTGTTCAGCACTTTCACAGTTACGATGCAAAATCCATTCCAAATCGGCTTCGCCGATGGGATTTTGCATTACTGAATCATTTTCTTACGGTCTCAGCAGTAAATGCTTCGACCTGTACTGAATAGTTACCCCATTTCTATATATTCCAGTTTTTGGGAGAATAAGGATCTGAATCATTACCATGACTTCAAACAGCAGATCCGCCTACAAGCCCTCTTCATCCAGCAGTTCGCTCATATCCTCATGCAGCACAACCGCCTTGTAATATAAGCTTAAGGACTCAAACAGCTCCTGCCGTTTCCTTCTTACTTCACTGATTAACAGTCCGCTTCCGATATCGTCATAGAGATAATCCTCCGGCGCATATTCCGTCCGCAGCTCTACATTGCCATTTTCATCGAATTCAATCGTGAAGATGCCGCCGATCTCTTCGGTAAAAAGCACACAGATAATATGGAGCTCTTCCTGTATTGAAGCGGGAATTCCCTTGAACAGTTCATTAAAATAATATTTCTTATCATACGCGTTGGCTCCGCAGAGCACAACACGTTCTTCCTCCGGAACATCCTGTCCCGGCTTGTTTGCTTCAGACATACTCATACAATCCTCTCACCGATACCTCTCCTGCATAAACAGGTACGACACCGTTCTCCTTTGTTTTTACCAGAAGCTGTCCATGATTGTCAATCCCCAATGCGATGCCCCCGAACTCTCCCTTCGGATCAAGAACCCGTACCGGCTGATCCAGATTGATCAGATGGGAAATATAATCCTCCTTCATAAGTGACAGATCTGCGGTCTGTAAAAACTGCTCATACCGGACGGCAAATGCTCTCAGAATATCATCCCGTACCGCATCACGTACATCCTCCGGACGTTCCTCCGTATGCTTTTCCTCATCCCGTTTCCAGTGTCTGCCGCTTTCGATGAAAAGGGAGGTTGCCTTGTCCGCAATCTCTTCCGGAAATTCCTTCTGGTTTACATTGATCCCGACTCCGCAGGCCAGTGCATAAGGATGCTCCTTCTGTGTCTCTCCCTCCTGAAAAGCCTCATCCTGCTCTAACATCGCTGCCTCGGTCAGAATGCCGACCACCTTTTTCTTATGAAGCACGAGGTCATTGGGCCATTTAATCTGACAGTCAAGTCCTGTTGCCTCTTTAATTCCTTCCTGACAGGCAAGTGCCATAATCAGTGTCAGCACCGAAGCCTGCTCCATCGTCACATCCGGGCGAAGCAGAAGCGTCATGTATAAATTAGAACCGGCAGGAGATTCCCAGGCTCTTCCCCTTCTTCCCCTGCCGCTTATCTGACGTTCTGCCTGAACCAGTGTCCCTTCCGGTGCACCGGTCTTTGCCCGACGGATAACTTCAAGATTGGTAGAATCAATCTCTTCGCGTTTATCAATCGTAAATTTCATATCTGCTCCCTGTTATAACGTAGCTGCCATAATCGCCTTGATGGTATGCATACGGTTTTCTGCCTCATCAAAAACTACCGACTGAGCCGATTCAAACACTTCGTCCGTAACTTCCATTTCCGTTAAGCCAAACTTCTCGCCGACTTCCTTGCCGGTTGTAGTTTTCAAATCATGGAACGCAGGCAGGCAGTGCATAAAGATTGCCTGGGATCCGGCATTTTCCATTACGGCACGGTTGACCTGATAAGGACTTAAGGAACGGATCCGCTCATCCCATACGGTATAAGGCTCACCCATGGATACCCACACATCCGTATAGATGACATCGGCGCCCTTTGTTCCCTCGGTAACATCCTCGGTAAGGGTGATCGTTCCGCCGCTCTTTGCCGCAATTTCCCTGCACTGTGCCACCAGTGCCTCATCCGGGAAGTAGCTCTTCGTGGTGCATGCCGTAAAATGTATGCCAAGCTTTGCACAGACTACCATCAGCGAATTTCCCATATTATAACGGGCATCACCCATATAAGTAAGCTTTACACCTTTGATTCTTCCAAGCTTTTCTTTAATTGTTAAAACATCTGCCAGCATCTGCGTCGGATGGAATTCATTGGTTAATCCATTCCATACCGGAACTCCCGCATACTTCGCCAGATCTTCAACGATCGTCTGCTCATAACCACGATACTCGATTCCGTCAAACATTCTGCCTAACACACGCGCAGTATCGGCAATGCTTTCCTTCTTGCCGATCTGGGAACCCGAAGGATCCAGATAGGTCACCTCCATACCAAGATCGTGTGCTGCTACCTCAAAGGAGCATCTGGTACGTGTACTGGTCTTTTCAAAAATCAGTACGATATTCTTGCCCTGATGCATCTCCTTGGTAAGGATTCCCTTTTTCTTCTTATCCTTCAGCTCTGCTGCCAGATCCACCAGATACAGAATTTCTTCCGGTGTATAATCCAATAGCTTTAAAAAGCTTCTGCCTTTTAAGTCCATCTGCCTTCTCTCTCCATCTCTTCTTTTGTTTTAGTTTTCAATTATCCGTAACTGTTCCACATCATGCAGATTCCGGCCATATAGACGTTATCTGTTTTCCTTCATAAGAGCATCTGTCACGATTAACAGATAAAAGTTTAATCGTTCTTAATAATTTCCTTTAAAGAAGCTGCAAGTCCTGCCACTCCCTGAATTTCAGAAGGGATAATGATCTTGGTTGCCTTACCGTCTGCCGCCTTTTCGAAGGCTTCCAGACTCTTAATGCGAAGGACTGCCTCATCTGCTCCTGCTTCACGCAGCATACGGATACCGTCTGCGGTTGCCTGCTGTACCTTTAAGATGGCTTCTGCTTCACCTTCTGCTTCACGGATCATCTTTTCCTTTTCAGCTTCTGCGCGGAGAATGGCAGACTGCTTATCTGCTTCCGCTTCCAGAATGGCTGCTTCACGCTTACCTTCTGCAATCGTAATGCTTGCTTTCTTCTCACCCTCTGCTCTGGTAACGGCTTCACGACGTTCACGTTCTGCCTTCATCTGACGCTCCATGGCGTTCTGGATTTCTGCAGGGGGAATAATATTCTTAAGCTCAACACGGTTTACCTTGATACCCCAGGGATCCGTTGCCTCATCCAGGGAAGCTCTCATCTTGGTATTAATGGTCTCTCTGGAAGTCAGTGTCTGATCCAGCTCCAGTTCACCAATGATGTTTCGAAGTGTTGTTGCAGTCAGGTTCTCGATCGCCATAATCGGATTTTCCACACCGTATGCATAAAGCTTCGGATCGGTGATCTGGAAAAACACAACGGTATCAATCCGCATGGTTACATTATCCTTCGTGATTACCGGCTGCGGTGCGAAATCCACTACCTGCTCCTTTAAATTGATCTTGCGGGCCACCTTATCAAATACAGGAATCTTGATATGAAAGCCAACAGACCAGGTGGACTGATAAGCTCCCAGACGCTCCACAACATAGGCATAAGCCTGCGGCACAATCTTAATGCTGGATGCTAAAATCACCAGAACAAAGATGAAAACCAATAAAACCAATACTGCTAATACTCCCATTTCTTTCTCCTCTCCATTAAAAAGCTGCTGCTTTTACTGCTTTGGTGTAACGATCAGCTTCACTCCGCTGACACGCTCTATAATAACAACGCATCCTACCGGAATGGCTGCTTCTTCATCGGTACTGCGGGCACTCCATTCCTGACCGTTCACGGTCACCTGCCCGATTCCCTGAAGATTATTAATTTCACTGATTACAATGGCCTGCTGTCCGATCAGACTCTCCACATTTGTCCTCACACGGTCCTTATTAAAATATTTTACAGCTACCGGACGGGTAAAGAACAGTAACAGGGCTGATACGGCAAGGAACAGCACAATCTGAACCCATAACGGTGCATGAACTGCTGCTGCCAGCGTTGCCACAAGGGCACCTCCTGCAAACCAGATTGTGGTAAGTCCCATCGTGATAATCTCGATAATGACCAGTACGACAAACACGATCAGCCAGATCGTAATCATTGAACTCATACTTACTCCCTCTCCCTGTACTCCCAGGGTCTTGTGTTTACCAGAAGACGTGATCTCCAATAATGTAGCCGTCATGGCGTCCGGCTCTTCTAAAGTAGGTTGCTCCCCCTACCGAAGTTTCGCCATTGATCGCAGCCTGTGCTGCCTGGATGCAGGCATCCGGAATGTTTCCTTCGTAAACCCTTGCCACCTTTCCTGACATGGCAGGTGTAAACTGCCCGGAGGAATAAATGACTCCGTAAATGCTTCCCGGATAGGCCGGACTCTTCACACGGTTCATGACAACCGCTCCGACACCAAGCATTCCCTCATAGGGCTGATTGCCGGCTTCACAGTAGATCAATGCTGCCAGAAGTCTTGTTTCATCAGCATCTGCTGAAACAGCGCCACGATTCGCAATTCTCTTCCTCTCTGCCGCCTCCCGCTCTCTGGCACGGACCACTTCAATCGTCTCTCCTTCATCAATATGAAAATTAATCTGAATGTATTCCGTTCTGACATATCCGATTGCACCTTCATAGTCGATGCTGACCCACTCATCGTTTACAATTTCGATAAAGTCTACCGCATCATCCTTTGCAAGGTAGCAGATCGTTTCTGCTTCTTCGTTCGGTTCCATCCTAACACGTACTGCTTCTGAATTGAGCTTCACAATCCAGTTCCCGACATCCTCTGCCATCTTCTCGGCATCTTCTCCAAAAACGAGATATTCGTCCTTGGCCCAGCCGATCACATTGCCGGATTTGATCTTCGTCCAGCCGTTCTCCTGCTCTAAGATTGTGCCTCCACAGTCCTTATACAGGAATCCGACCTTCTCTGATTTTTCATTCGCCTGTGCACGGACATTCAGCGCATTCTGGACATTCGCCATGGCAAGCTCAGTTTCCATACGTGCCTGCTCGGCTTCAAACTTCTGATAGATATTAAGCTCTTCCTGCTGCTTCTCCGGTTCGTCCACGGTGAAATCATTGGGATCTAACACAGTACCCACGCCGGAGCACATAAAGTCATGTCCTTCCTTTTCTCCGGCCTGAACGGTTATTTCCTCTGTCAGTAAGAATCCCATGCAGATACTTAATCCTGCAAGGCATACTAACAGCCTCTTTCTCCGATCCATGATGTTTCCTCCACTATACATGAACAAGATGTTACAAACTTGTTACGTAATATGTGGATAATATTAACAAATGGTCTAATTCTTGTCAAGTTTGCGGGATTACCCATTCACTAAATTCGATCTTCGCTCCGCTCGCTCTCATTAAGTGTTCGGGTAGCGTTCGCACTAAGCTCAAACTTCGACTACGTCTCGTCTTTGCTAAGTGCTCTACATCTTTCCACGCAGGCAGATACCGCATGCATCACGCTGCTGCGGAATCCGCGGTCCTCCAGAACCTGTACGGCTTCGATAGTTGTTCCACCCGGAGAACATACCATATCCTTCAGCTCTCCCGGATGCTTCCCGGTTTCAAGTGCCAGGGCTGCGCTTCCCATAATGGACTGTGCAGCGAACCGGTAGGCCTGTGCTCTCGGCATTCCTGCCTGTACTGCTCCATCTGCGAGTGCCTCCAGAAACAGGAACACATACGCCGGTGAGCTTCCGCTCACCCCGACCACGGCATCCATCAGCTTCTCGGGTACTTCCTCTGCCAGTCCGAAGCTCTGTAACAGAGAAAGACTCTGCTGCATCTCATCCCTCGTTACCAGCTCATTACAACACACCCCGGTGCATCCCATTCCGACAAGTGCCGGAGTATTCGGCATACAGCGGACAAATTTTAAGTTTCTGCCAAACATCCTGCCAAGGCTGTCCATCGATACACCGGCAGCAATGCTGACAATCACTGTATCCTCTGAAACCGCATCCTTAATCTGCTCAACCACCCGGGGCAGAACCTGCGGCTTTACGGCAAGTACAAGAATCTCCGCAAAGTGTGCCACCTGAATATTATCCTCACCTATCAGAATACCCCAGTTCCCGGAGGCATATTCTTTGGAAGCCTCACTTTTTGCACATCCCATAATGTCCGTGGCAGACACTACTTCTTTTTTGAGAATGCCGCCAATCATTGCCTTTGCCATATTGCCAAGTCCGATAAAT
>ERZ773146.3061-NODE-3061-length-10873-cov-4.673230_pt1 | contig 10873 bp, 12 predicted proteins | sample MGYA00580847_ERZ773146 | MGnify/ENA primary metagenome ERZ773146 (study PRJEB29015, sample SAMEA2737830) | human gut metagenome | biome: human gut; feature: human-associated habitat; material: faeces | place: China | collected 2012 ...
GATTTGTTTTATCTGATAAAGAAAAAGAATTGAACCTTGCAAAAAACATGGAAATAATTGTGAATCCGTTTCAGATAGAAATAAATGGACGGAAGATATTAAATAAGTTGTATGCAGAATTGGATCAGTTGTCAAAATCGGAGTTGATGTATATAAAAACACTTGAATTAACAGGAAAAATACAGGAATATTTGTTGGAGTTAGAACAACATACAGAATATGTTTTGGAATTTGATATGGAATTGGATATGCCTGCATTGTTCAAATCCGTAGGTATTCAGTATGAAGTACAGGAAACTGATTTTTTTGAACAAATAATACGTTATATAAAGATAGCGGTAAATGTTTTGGCGACAAAAGTATTTGTTTTTATTAATATCCGAAGCTATTTAACAGATTTGCAAATGCAAGAATTGATTAAAGAGATTTCTTATCAGGATGTAAAGGGATTATTTATTGAAAATCATGATAGAAGTTGCATGGAAGGAGGAATGCGTTATATTATAGATAGAGACGGATGTGAAATTTATTGAATATTTAAGCTTGAGTACCTTGTTTTTATGCCGATGATAGCATTTCATTTTTGAATTTGAGGTTTGAGAATGATGTAAAAATGTATGGTACTCAAGCAATCTTGTAAGGCAATTCGCTGAACCATGTGTTTGAGAATGATGTAAAAATGTATGGTACTCAAGCAATCCAGATATTGTGAAGCATGAGAGAGCCAGTTTGAGAATGATGTAAAAATGTATGGTACTCAAGCCAGCTTCACATCCGCGTTCGTGTCCGACTTGTTTGAGAATGATGTAAAAATGTATGGTACTCAAGCTTCATCCAACCCTGTTAAAACATACTTTGAGTTTGAGAATGATGTAAAAATGTATGGTACTCAAGCTGTGCCTTGTTACAATAGTGTTGATGAATAGTTTGAGAATGATGTAAAAATGTATGGTACTCAAGCACCATCTACCTAGGAACGCCGCCAGGCCCCGTTTGAGAATGATGTAAAAATGTATGGTACTCAAGCAGATGGGTGATGTTGAGTTTGTAATCGCAAAGTTTGAGAATGATGTAAAAATGTATGGTACTCAAGCTATACTGCCCGTATCCATTCTGGTCGATGGGTTTGAGAATGATGTAAAAATGTATGGTACTCAAGCGACTTCTCATTCCCTTGGTATAATGAGACAGTTTGAGAATGATGTAAAAATGTATGGTACTCAAGCTAGAAGATCGGCAAAACACAGAACAACAGGGTTTGAGAATGATGTAAAAATGTATGGTACTCAAGCTTTAACAACTCCTTTCCTGCTGCACTCTCTGTTTGAGAATGATGTAAAAATGTATGGTACTCAAGCATTGTACGGTCAGGGTTCCCTGCGCTCATTGTTTGAGAATGATGTAAAAATGTATGGTACTCAAGCAGAAAAAACTGGCAAGATGGCCAAAAGAGAGTTTGAGAATGATGTAAAAATGTATGGTACTCAAGCAAATAGTTGGTGCGCTGATTAATCTTGCAGTTTGAGAATGATGTAAAAATGTATGGTACTCAAGCAAACATAACAGAACCGACATCCACATCACCGTTTGAGAATGATGTAAAAATGTATGGTACTCAAGCGAGCGTTGCAGCGCGAAATCATTCAGACATGTTTGAGAATGATGTAAAAATATATGGTACTCAAGCAGCAATCGTTATCACAATCATCATTGTAGCGTTTGAGAATGATGTAAAAATGTATGATATTCGATGCTCTTACAATCGTTTGAAATTATGCGTGTCATTAGTAAAGAGATAGCAAGTGAATTTCTGGAATTTGTATTTGAAAATAATGATAATAAGAACAATTTTGAAAATAAAAGATTAGATTGAAGGAAGGTGATTGAATGGTTAGTAAAGCGTTTTTTGGTGAAACCAAGAATGTAGAATTCAAGAGAGAAATTCCAAGTAAACATGAAAAATTTCTGAAAGATGTTATAGCATTTTCTAATAGTACAGGAGGTCAGGTTATTATTGGGATTGAGGATGAAACTTGTATTGTATATGGAATTGGTGAACAAAGTCCATTTAAGTTATCAGATTCAATATCTAATATGATTTCTGATGCTTGTACACCTCAAATAGAACCCGATATTTCAATACAGACAATAGAAGATAAAACAGTGCTTGTAATAGATGTTGCACCCGGAAAATTCAGACCATATTATTTAGCAAATAAAAATAAGGAGATCACTTCTTATATCAGAATAAATGGAACAAGCAGACCAGCGGACGCAAGAAAATTGCAGGAGTTAGAGTTGGAGGGGCAACATATATCATATGACTCACTTCAGAGTATTGGTCAGGAATATAATATAAATAAGGCTTTGGAATTATGTAAAACCATGAAAAAAATTGCGGTAGATGCATGTGAGACAGAAGAAGAAAAACTTGCTGTAAAAGATATGACAATCGAAAAATTACACGATTTTGGATTGCTTTGTATGGTTGGCAGAAATCCATATCCTACGCATGCATTTGATTTGATGACAGACAATACAAATAAGGCGGCAAAAATACAATGTGCATTATTTAAAGGGGAAACAAGGGATATATTTATCGATAGAAAAGAATTTTCTGGACCAATATATGAACAAGTGGATGATGCTTATAATTTTGTTTTAAGACATATTGACATGGGAGCACAGATTGATGGGGAATATAGAAAAGATATGTATGAACTTCCTATATCTGCTGTTAGAGAGACAATAGCAAATGCTGTTTTACACAGAAGTTATTTAGATAGATCTTGTGTGCAAGTATGTATTTATGATGATAGAATGGAAGTTTCCTCACCGGGAATGCTATATGGAGGACTTGATATAGAGACCGCGAAAAAAGGAAAGTCAACATGTAGAAATGAAGTGATTGCTGAGGCTTTTCATTATATGCGCATTGTAGAAGCTTGGGGAACAGGAATTCCAAGAATTATTAACAGATGTAATGAATATGGTCTTCCGACCCCAATATTTGAAGAATTTGGAGATGGTTTTAAGGTAACTATTTTTAGAAAAGTAAGCAATGGCCAAGAAAAAGTAAGCAATGGTCAAGAAAAAGTAAGCAATGGCCAAGAAAAAGTAAGCAATGGCCAAGAAAAAGTAAGCAATACATTTGATGCACTTATACCGTTACTAAAATCTGTAGGTGCAACAGAGATATTTATAAATAATATAAGAATGGTTTATGAACAGTGTGATGCAGATACACCATTTGGTCAGGCAAATGTGATGGAATGGCTTAAATGTTCTAAATCTAAGGCAACTAATATAATGAGCGTACTCAAGAAGGCAAATGTGATAGAAAAAGTTAGAGGGCTCGGTGCTGGAAAGTATAGATTTATTGACATATCTTTGCAGAATTAAAGAAAAGCATGATATATGTATTGAGGATGTCGTTCAATCATAATTTTTTAAATGGTGATTAAAGTATTTTTGATTGGCTGACATCCTTCTCATGTTAGGGCTTTTTATGATTAACGATATAAATACCGGCGCATACCAAAACTAATGCAACCAGGCTGCCAACATTAAATGCCTGTTTTACCTCTCCGAGTATCAGTGCCGATAAGATTACGCTGCAAAGTGGATTTACGAATCCGAAAATCGCAACTTTGGAAACATCATTCCATGCAAGCAGTATAGACCAGAGTGTATATGCCACTGCTGAAACCAGTGCAAGGTAAAATATAATTGACAGACCTCCGGTAGTTATATTTCCCAGGCGTCCGCCCATTCCAATTCCAATTAAAGTCAGAACAATTCCGCCCATCGTGAACTGGGTTCCGCTTAACACTACTGGTGATACTTTTTTGGAAAAAAGATTGATCAACACAGTAGACATTCCATAAGATAATTGTGCAATCAGAATAAATCCTTCTCCGATCAGTTTAAATCCCATATCCAGGGAATTTCCCATCAGATTGATTACTACAACTCCTGCAAATCCCAATACACATCCTGCGATTTTTTGGCTCGTCATCCGTTCATTTCGAAATACCAAACAAGACAACAAAATTGCAATAAAATTTCCAAGCCCGGTGATGATTCCACCTTTTACTCCGGAAGTGTGTGCAACTCCTATGTAAAAAAAGAAGTATTGCCCCACTGTCTGGGCAAGACACACAGGAATGGCATATTTGAGGAGTGTCCTATCAGGAAGCATCACTTTCTTTTCCCTGATTGATGCAAAAATTAATACCAGAATCCCAGCTAAAGTAAAGCGGATTCCGGCAAATACAATCTGGCTTGCAGTGTCTGAAGAATCTACCTGCAGAAGGTGATACCCTGTTTTAATTACCGGGATTGCACTTCCCCACAGGATACAGCATACACAAGCAAGAAGTGCTACAATACCGGTTTGAGTCAATTTGTTTTGTTTTTGTGACATTTTCTTGTTTCTCTTTTCGTATAAATTTCGTTATTTCGATTTTTTCAGGTTTTATTTTTCAATATCTGATATTTATTCGTTGCATAACGTTCATCAATAACATTATCATAAGACGGATACAATGCCAAGCTGAATTGATAAAGCGTCTTGACATCAATATTATTTTAAGTATATGATGAAAAATATCTTGTTGCATAAAAGTATAGTTGGCTGATTTTAAGAAATTAGGAGAACGATAATGGATTTGAGTAAGTTATCTATGAAGAAAATTCGAGAACTGATTATTTTTACAGTGCTGCTTGTAGTTGCATTGTGGAAATTTGAAGTAGTGATCGATGTACTGAAAACAATATGGGGAATTCTGTTTCCATTTGTACTTGGTGGCGCAATTGCTTTTGTAATCAATGTGCCAATGAGCTTTTTAGAAAAGAAAATTTTCGGTAAGACAAAAGATGAAAATAAGGTGGGAAAAAAGTTAGCAAGACCGATCAGTCTTCTTCTCACAATTATATTGGCGGTTGGTGTGATCGCACTAGTAATGTTTGGTGTGATTCCACAGCTTACTCGGACAATGGGAAGTTTGATGATAAGTATTGCGAATTTTGTTCCACAGATGCAAAACTGGATTCGAGATTTTTCACACAATAATCAAGAAATTATGAAGCTTGTAAATCAGGTTCAGTTTAATCAAGATCAGGCCATTAAATGGGGAATCAGTATTCTTGGCAGCGGAGCAGGAAATATGATGAATACGACAATGTCGGCAGTGGGCTCTATCGTCAGTGGATTTGCTACATTTTTCATTGCATTTTCTTTTGCATGCTACATTCTTTTTCAGAAAGAAAAATTGCATGTACAGATAAGAAAAGTATTTTTCGCATTTATTCCGAAACAAAAAGCAGAGGCATTCCTGAAAATTTGTTCTCTGACCTATCAGACATTTGCAAATTTTCTTACGGGGCAGTGTGTAGAAGCTGTGATTCTCGGAAGTATGTTTGTCGTTACACTCAGTATTTTAAAAATGCCATATGCACTTTTGATCGGAACTTTAATTGCATTTACTGCATTGATTCCGATCTTTGGAGCTTTTATCGGATGTGCAGTGGGTTGCTTTTTGATTTTTATGATAAGTCCTAAGCAAGCAATTTTATTTATTATTGTATTTTTGATTCTTCAGCAGATTGAAGGCAATCTGATTTATCCGCATGTGGTTGGTGGATCAGTTGGACTTCCATCAATCTGGGTGCTTGCTGCTGTTACGATCGGTGGCAATCTTATGGGAATCGTAGGAATGCTTATTTTCATTCCATTAGTTTCGGTTCTGTACACTATTTTCAGGGAATTTGTATATCTTCGTCTGAAGGAAAAAAATATAAAACAAGTGACAAAGACAGTAGTGGAAGAATATACAGCAGAGGAAATTGCTGCTATGGGAAAAAATATAAAAAAGAATAGAGAATAAGAGAAAAACAAAAAGCGGAAAATCTCATTAGATTCAGAGGTTTTCCGCTTTTGAGTGCTTTGCTTTACGAGAGAAACGAAGGAGAGACGCTATTTGAAGTTTTCTTCATAATCGTTTTCTTTTGCTTTTTTCTGTTTTTTGAGTGTTATTTTTTTGATGCTTTTCTTAACTATAACTACGATAACAGCTATAACTGCTGCACATACAATAAGGATCGGTAATGCACCAAGAATTCCAATGATGAGATTCCTGAAACCGTGACCTACTTTATACAGGTTGTCTCCGAATCGTTCTTTGATTTCTTCAAAGAAGCCTTTCTCACCCGCGTCTGTCATACGTTCGACTTCAAATATCTCCACATGCACTGTGCTATAATCAATCTGATTGTCCAGAAGTCTAAGTTGACTTTCGTAGCTTTCTATTTCATATCGGATATCGGATAATTTACTTTCAATGGCTAAGAGGTCTTCCATATTTTCTGCTGTAGAAAGCAGCTCCATCAAACGTGCCTGTTCCGTTTCTAAAGCTTTTTTATGACTTTCGACATCTACATACTGAAGTGTCACATCTTCCACGGATTCATTTTCCTGTGTTACATTTCCAAGTTCACCAACGATATCCACAAACTCATTTAACTTGTCTGCCGGAATTCGTATGGTGTAGCTTGCATATCGGGTTGTTGTATAAGAATAACTATTGCCGCTGATAGAAGAATTCTCGACATAGCCACCTAGTTCAGTAGTTTTTGTTTTCAGGCTATTGAGTACAGAATCAAATTCTTTTGTCTGCAAAGAAAGAGAAACCGTTCGGATCAGTTTTCGTCCGTTTTCTACCTGAGCTTCCAGTCCATTTCCGGAAGTGACTCCTGCATCGGCTGTTTCTGCAGGTTCTTCGCAGTATTCGTTTTCTGAATAATCTGTACCGTAGACTGATTCCATGGTTGCACTGTCCTCGGATGCTGACATTGATTTGCTGCCACATCCGACAGTCAATAGTGCCATCATAATTGCTGTGAAAAATGCGATTCTTTTCTTAAATTTCATACAAACACCTCCATTCTATCAGTAGGTCTTGAGTGAAGGTTAAAAGGGGAGTAGATTTACTTTACATCGGACAGCTTCTTCTTTCACCCTTGTCCATGTCTCCACGTAAATAGTGTCCATTAAATTCCATATTAATGTCACGGATCTCTTTTTTACCTTTAATATACTCATCGTACATTTCTGAAAGTCTTGCCATGCAACCGTCGCAGCTTGCAGAAATGTTGCCTAAAGATTCTTTTACAATCTGTTTTCTTTCTTCCACAGTTGTGTCTTTTATTAAAATGCTTTTGAATTCCATGATAGTTACCTCTGTTTTTCGTTTAGATTTAATAGCTATTTCTATTAAAAGTATAACATAAAATATGATTAACTGCATAGTTTCTGGAGAATATAAAATGCCTGGGAAAAAGCTCTTTAAAAATGGGTTTAATTATAAGCTATAATGAGGTACAATAGAGAGAGTTATCATATCAGATTTGAGATTGTTTTCTGTCATCATAAGAGGTAAACAACAAATTGGTATTACTGGAGAGGCGTAGGTATGGCGAAAGTACATGGGGAATCGAAGCTGACTTTTTTAGAGTCGACGAGTATTATCATAGGACACGGTGTGGGATCAGGAATTCTTTCGGTCCCATTCCTTGCATCCAGGAATAACTGGCATGATATCATCTGGATTGCGGCAGTGGCATATTGTATGAATCTGCTATTGCATTTTATGATTGCGGAACTGTCTTTGAATAACAATGGCGCGCAGTTTATCAAATGCTTTGAAAATGAGCTGTTTGTGGGAAAGCTGAAGATGGCATGTACATGGCTGGCGTTTGGGCTGCTTGGCTTTTCAGTTGTAGTGAATGTGAGCGGATTTATTACCGGTGCGGCAGCAGTATTTTCAGCATGGTTTCATCTTCCATCAGTGGTCGGAATGCTGCTCTTTTATGTATTGGCAGCAAGTGTGGTCTATATCGGAATGAAACTGGTTGGAATTTGTGAGAAAATTGCAGTGATTTCTATGTTTGGAGTCATAGGGATCCTTTTTGTAGCAACGATGCTTTCAGAGACAACAGAGCTTTCGACAAAGTTCTATTCAAATAACAATATGCTGGCACTTTATAGCATGATTGCATTTTCATTATCTGCTGTTATGTCTGTGCCACAGGTTGTGAAAGGTTTAGAAGGAGACGAAAAAGGTATTCGTAAAGCGATTGCAGCCGGCACGGGCTTGAATATGGGACTGATTCTTTTGATCACATTTATGACGCTTCTGGGATGTTCTAATGTGACAGAGAATGGAGCACTGGTGGATCTTTCCGGCCATCTTGGCGGATGGGTCAGCATTATCGGATATGTATTTTCCTTGCTGGCTCTTGCAACATCTTTCTGGGCGAATACACTGAATCTTCGCGATATTGTGAATGAACAGACGAAATGGGGCGAAAAGATCAGCTGGCTTGCAGCTACAGTACCTTGTCTTGTGATCGCACTTGTGGGTGTGCAGAGCTTTGTTGGTTTCACAAGAATGGCAAGTGTGGTTCAGGTTCTGACCGGAGTAGGAGTGATTGTTGCATACAATCGTTCCAGAAGACGTGCGGGAACTAGCCTGATTTGCGGAAGACTTGGTAGTTTGCCGTTCCAGATATTAGCAGTAGCAGCTTCGTTGGTAGCATCTGTAGGAGCAGTGCTTACGGTGACAGTGTGAAATTACAAATATGTTATTACAAAAGTTGATGAAGAAGGAGATAAGAAAATGCAAGGACAGATTGAAGTAAACAGTAGTATTTTAGAAAGATTTGAATTCAGGGATATTAGACAGGAAGAGGCAGATCAGGCAGTCTTGATTGAGAAAATTTGTTTCCCGCCAAATGAAGCATGTTCTGAGAAACACATGAAGGAGCGAATCGGTGTGACTCCAGAATTGTTTTTAGTTGCGGTAGATAAAACAACTGGAAAGTTAGCAGGATTTTTGAATGGAATTGCAACGGACGAGGAAAAATTCCGAGATGAATTTTTTACAGATGCATCTTTGAATAATCCAAAAGGAAAGAAAGTTATGATCCTTGGCTTAGATGTATTACCGGAGTATCGAGGACAAGGTCTGGCACGAGAGATTGTAAGATGTTATCTGCAAAGAGAAGAAGAAAAGGGAAGAAAAGAAATTGTTCTTACCTGCCTGGATGAAAAAGTAGAGATGTATAAAAGATTTGGGTTTGTAGATCTGGGAATGTCAGATTCTGTCTGGGGTGGAGAAGAATGGCATGAAATGACATATTATCTGAGATAGAAGTAAATAACGAATGATAGTGAAAGCTGTAAAGTCTAATGGAAAATATTTGCCAAAGACTTTACAGCTTTTTTCTAAAAATGTATGATAAGAAAGAAAAATGAAAAATGTGAGATAGATAAGACGAGGAGAAAATATCATGGAATATTGGGATATTTATGATGCAGAGAAACGGCCGACCGGAAGAACAATGAAGCGAAATGACTGGTGCTTAAAGGATGGAGAATACCATCTGACAGTGCTTGGAGTTGTGGCAAGACCGGATGGAACATATCTGATCACGAAACGTGTAATGACAAAAGCGTGGGCACCGGGTTGGTGGGAAGTATCCGGCGGTGCAGCGCAGGCAGGAGAGTCTTCTGAGGAAGCGGTATGCCGTGAAGTGAGAGAAGAGACAGGATTAGATATTTCTAATGCAGAAGGCGGATATGTATTTACTTATAAACGAGAAAATCCGGGCGAGGGTGATAATTATTTTGTTGATGTATATCGCTTTGTGCTTGATATTGATGAGAATGATCTGAAACTTCAGACAGAAGAAACAGATGGATATATGTTCGCAACTAAGGAGGAGATTGAAAACTTTGCCAAGGAGGGAATCTTCCTTCATTATGACAGCATTAAGAGAGTGTTTGAACAGTTACAATAATTTATAGAATGAGGAAAAGTTATGCATTCAGAAAAGAAAAAAAACAGATTTGAAATTGATATGTGCAATGGCTCGATCATGAATAAGCTGATTTCTTTTTCAATTCCGCTGATGATATCTGGAATTCTGCAGCTTGCATTTAACGCAGTGGATATTGTTGTGGTAGGAAGATTCAGTGGAAGTGAGTCACTGGCAGCAGTCGGATCAACCACAGCACTGATCAATGTATTTACAAACTTATTTATAGGAATATCTCTTGGAGCAAATGTGCTTGCAGCCAGGTTCTATGCGGCAGGGCGCGAGAAAGAGATGTCGGAGACGGTGCACACAGCGATTACATTTGCGATTATAAGCGGAGTTGTGATGGCATTAGTTGGATTGTTCTTTTCCAGAGGAGCACTTGAGTTGATGGGAACACCGGATAATGTGATCAATCTTTCGACACTATATATGAAGATCTATTTCCTGGGAATGCCGTTTTTTATGTTATATAATTACGGAGCGGCAATCTTAAGAGCGGTTGGAGATACGAAACGACCACTTTTGTTTTTGATCGTAGCAGGTGTGATTAACGCATGTTTAAATCTTTTACTTGTAATTGCTTTTCATTTAGGAGTAGCGGGCGTTGCAATTGCAACGGTAACAGCACAGTTTGTATCGTGTGTATTGGTATTGCGTTGCCTGTATAAATCAGACAGCAGTTATCAGCTTCGCTTCTCGAAGCTAATGATAAAAAAAGTATATTTAGGACAGATCTTTCAGGTTGGAATTCCGGCAGGAATTCAGAGTACTGTGATCAATTTTTCAAATGTACTTCTGCAGTCATCGGTCAATTCTTTCGGATCCGTGGCGATGGCAGGATATACGGCAGCGAATAACATTTTTGGATTTTTATATGCATCGATCAATGCAGTGACACAGGCATGTATGAGTTTTACAAGCCAGAATTACGGAGTCGGAAAATGGAAACGAATGGACAGAGTCTTAGTTGACTGCCTGATTCTTTCCACAA
>ERZ773146.3063-NODE-3063-length-10871-cov-4.869822_pt1 | contig 10871 bp, 9 predicted proteins | sample MGYA00580847_ERZ773146 | MGnify/ENA primary metagenome ERZ773146 (study PRJEB29015, sample SAMEA2737830) | human gut metagenome | biome: human gut; feature: human-associated habitat; material: faeces | place: China | collected 2012 ...
AAAGAAATCTTCCGTCAGGCCGCTGCCATGGGACACCCGGAATATCTCCCGGAAAACATGACAGTCAACTCCGTCACAACTGCAGAGTATGGCGCTTCCAAAGCAGCCAGACCGTTTAACAGCCGCCTGGATAAAAGCAAACTGACAGCCAATGGTTTCACACCACTCCCCACCTGGCAGGATGCACTTGGACGGTATCTGAAAGAACTGGATTTCTAAATAAAAAAATCCGGCAAAACACTCAAAAGTCTGGTGTTTTGCCGGATTTTCTATTCTTCTCTATGCAGTTTTCTTCTTCTGCGCGGTCTGCCATACGCAGCATCCCACGATCAGAAGTATTCCCACAACATCAGTCATCAGTGACGGATCGATCAGCATCAGTCCGCCTGCTGCCATTAAGACACGAACCGGTACAGACATTTTCACTGACAGGAAGCCTTCCAGTGAGGAGGACAATCCAAACACACCAATCAGTGAGGTGATAAAGATCTGAACAACCTTAAGCGGTGTGGTATCGATCAGCAGCATTGCCGGATTAAAGCAGAATACATAAGGTACGATAAATACTGCGATAGCCAGCTTGGAGGCTGTAAATGCAGTCTTCATCGGATTGGCCTTCGCTATGGCTGAACCTGCGTAGGCAGCCAGCGCTACCGGCGGTGTGATATCTGCAACAATACCAAAGTAAAATACAAAGAAATGAGCTGCCAGTGTAGGTACTCCCATACGTACCAGGATCGGAGCACAGGTTGCTGCCATGATACAGTAATTGGCAGTGGTAGGTACACCCATACCAAGTACGATACAGCACAGCATAGTCAAAAGCAGTGCAATGATCAGTTTTCCGTTTGCAACACTGATGATTCCGTTGATCAGGTCATTGGCAAGTCCTGTCATGGTGATGGAACCGGAAATGATTCCTGCAACACCGCAGGCTACTGCTACGGAGATAACACCTCTTCCTCCTGCTTCCAGCGCATCAATACATTTGGTAACACTGATTCTGTTTTCTTTGTCAAAAAGACTTACGATAACAGAAAGAACGATTGCATAGCTGGCAGCCTTCTGCATGGTCATATAGTTTCCGGACACCCAGATTACCAGCATGACCAGAGGTAATAACAGATAGATTTTACGGATCAGAAGCTTAAATACCGGAAGTTTTTCCTTCGGAATTCCGGAAAGTCCTAATTTCTTTGCTTCCAGATGTACAGAAATAAAGATTCCTGTAAAGTACAACAATGCCGGCAGAATCGCCCTGACAATAATGTTGGAGTACGGTACACCCACAAAATCTGCCATAAGGAATGCGGCAGCTCCCATGATCGGAGGCATGATCTGTCCACCTGTGGAAGAAGCAGCTTCTACTGCTCCGGCAAATTCCGGTTTGTAGCCTGTGTCCTTCATCATCGGGATTGTAACAGAACCGGTTGTTACTGTGTTACCTACAGAGGAACCGGATACCATTCCACAGAGTGCAGAACTGATAACCGCTACCTTTGCCGGTCCACCTGCATATTTTCCTGCAATGCAGTTAGCCAGCTGAATAAAGAAGTTGGAGATTCCTGTTCTCTCCAGAAACGCACCGAAAATAATAAATACCACAATATATTTAGAGCATACATTTACAGGTGTGTAGAAAAGGTTACGCACCAGGAATTTCACTCTTCCCAAAAATGCCGGATTGGTAAGCCCTACAGCCAGTGCATAGATCAGGAAAAAACCTGCCACAAACAGGATTGGCAGGCCCACGCATCGTCTGGTAAGCTCGATCAGTGCAGCAATACCGATAATACCGATCACAATCTGATAAGGGGCAAATCTGGTACCCTGATTGATGATCTGATTTGCAGAAAAAGTAAAATACAGAAAAGCACCTGTGCCTGCGATCATAAAAATAATATCGCCAATCGGCATGTAGTTTTCTCTGATATCTCCTTTTTTCGCCGGATAGGTAAGAAATCCGATAAGAATGATCAGCCCCAGAAAAGAAGTCAGTCGGATTTCCTCCAGGAAGGTTGCAAATAAGGTAACATAGATACACCACAGAGAAAAGGCAACCAGCAGGCCGCGTACAGCCAGCTTATATTTGCCGGTCCACACACGAATATTTGATTCGCGGTCGTATTTCTTCATTACTGCATCTACATCTGCTGTGCTCATGTTCTCAGAACCAGCCTGCCCTTCCGGGGATGTGTTTGCTATTTTTATCTTATTTTCTTTCATCCTGACTATTCCCCTTTCGTATCCACTGTAATTCCATGCTCTGCATAATAACGCGCCGCACCCTTATGGAAAGGAATGGTCATACCGGAAGTAGCGTTTTCCAGAGAAAGCTCCGCTCCTTTTGCATTCTCAGCAGAAATCTCGTCTGCATGGTCAAAAATTGCCGCAGTCATATCATAAACTGTATCCTCATCCAGAGATTCGGACACTACGATCGTCGCCTTGACTGTGATGGTTTCTACAGGCTCATCCTGTCCCGGATAGGTTCCTGCCGGAATCTGGTAGGATGTATAATATGGACAGTCACTCAGGATCGAATCCCTGATCGCGCCATCAATATTGATCATATAGACACCATTGGTAGTTGCAAGCTCTGTGATAGCTGTTGTAGGTGCACCTGCAACAATAAACGCAGCATCAATTTTCCCATCCTTCAAAGATTCCTTGCTGTCCTCAAAAGACAGATACTGGGGATGGATATCATCCAGGGTAATGCCGCCTGCATTTAAAACATCCAGAGCATTGAAATATACACCGGAGTTTGCCGCACCGATAGATACGCTCTTGCCCTTCAGATCTTCCACTGTCTTAATGTCAGGGTCCATGGTAAACAGCTGGACAGTCTCTGCATACAGGCCGCCCAGAGTCCTGAAATCATGGGTTGCACCGTCCTGTTCAAATGCTCTTACGCCCTCCCATGCATAGGCCATTACATCTGACTGGACAAATCCAAGCTGGAAATCTCCGTCCTGTACTGACTGCAGGTTCGCTTTGGAACCACCTGTAGAAACTGCTGTAACCTTTACATTTGTATTATTGGTAATATACTGGGCCAGTACACCACCGTAGGAATAATACGTTCCCGCCGTACCGCCGGTACCGAACGTCAGACGTTCTTTACTTTGTCCGCAGCCGCTCAGAAGGCTGACTGCAAGTGCAAGAGTCAAAACAAGGCCAACAATCCTGCCAGCTTTTCTCCTGCCTCTGAAAAGCTCTTTGTTTCTCATAAATCCATCTCCTTCAGGTACATAATATTTTGAATTATAACATATTTTTTCAAAAAATGATAATCTTTATTGAATAATCTTACAAAAAACGTTACAATAAAGGAAAAACATGGATAACAAAATAAATAACAACCCAATGGAGGTATCTATTATGTCCGAAAGAAAATACCCTGTCATCACAATCAGCCGGGAGTTTGGTGCCGGGGGACACAGTATTGCAAGAGTAGTTTCAGAAAGGCTTGGTATCCCATATTACGATCGGGATTTTGCAAAACAGGCCGCTGCCAGAAGCGGATATTCCCAGGAGGATATTGATCGTGAGGGTGAAAATCTGAGCCGCAGCGCCAGACTTCTGGACAACATTCTGAATAACTCTGCAGGTTATTTCAGTTCCCATGATGCTATTTACCAGGCTCAGAAAGAGCTGATCCTTCAGTTCGCAGCAGAACAGGACTGTATTATTATCGGCCGCTGTTCCAATCTTATCCTGCGAAATGCCGGTATTCCCAGTCTGGATATTTTCCTTCATGCAGATGTGAATCTCCGCACAGAACATATTCAGAAATTAGGCTTAAACGGAAAGGAAGATCCCAGGAAATATCTCACCAAAATGGACAACCTGCGTGAAACCTATTTCAAAACCTATACAAAACATGAGCTTGGCACTTATCACGATTATGACCTGTGTCTGGATACCGGAACCCTTGGATACGATAACTGTATTGAGATTATCACTTCACTTGCAAAACAGCAGGGGTTGAATCTGAAGCATCAGTAGAAGGACCGCTGCCAGCTGTAAAACAGCAACAAGGCTGTGGCAATCAGAAAATCTGTGCCACAGCCTCTTTACTTCAGTCCTTTTAATAGTTGTTTCTAAATTTCTTTTATTTTACAAACTCATCCAGAGAACGGATCTGGATTCCTTCTTTTGCAAAAGCCTCTCTGATTTTTTCCACAAACGCCAGAGCCTTGGCTCCGTCTCCATGAACGCAGACAGAATCTGCCTGAATATCAATATCTTTTCCTGTAATTGCAGTAATCTTTTTCTCTTTGACCATACGGATCACCCTGACAATAGCCTCATTTTCATCAGTGATCACAGCACCTTCCTTACGTCTGTTTACCAGAGTACCATCTTCTTCATAGGCGCGGTCTGCAAAAACCTCCATAGCTGTACGCAGGCCCATATCCTGAGCAGCCTTTGCCAGCTGTCCGCCGGAAAGAGCAAGTACGATCAGACTGCTGTCAAATTCTTTGATTGCCTCACAGATCGCAGTAGAAAGGGCATAGTCCTCTGCAGCCATATTATATAAGGCTCCATGAGGCTTTACATGCTGCATTTTTACACCGGTTACTCTGCAGAATGCATCCAGTGCACCCAGCTGATAAAGCACATATGCTTTTGCCTCTGCAGGGGAAACACTCAGATTTCTTCTTCCGAAGCCCATCAGATCAGGAAAACCCGGATGTGCTCCTATACGAATTCCCGCTTCCTTTGCCATTGCCAGCGTATTTCCCATAACTACCGGATCTGAAGCATGATAACCGCAGGCTACATTTGCAGAGGAGATCAGCGGAATGACCTTATCATCATTACCGATTTTATAGTTTCCAAAGCTCTCTCCCAGGTCACTGTTTAAATCTACTGTATACATTCATCTTACCTCTTTTTTATTTATCATCCTTTGATTTTCAGCACATTTTCTATAAATCCCGTATCTGCCTTTCCGTCGCAGAATACCTGATTCTTCATAATCTGATACTGGAAATCAAGGTTTGTCTCCACACCCATGACCACCATCTCATCCAGCGCAGAGCGCATTTTCTGCAGGGCAGCCTCTCTGTCAGGTGCATGAACAATTACCTTCGCAATCATGGAATCATACTCTGACGGAATCTTATAGCCTGTATAAAGGGCAGTATCCACCCGGACTCCGTTGCCTGCCGGAAGATGCATATGCTGTACTACTCCGGGACTTGGCATGAAATTTTTCTCAGGAATCTCTGCGTTGATACGGCATTCAATAGCATGTCCTTTAATTCGGATATCTTCCTGTTTAAAGCTTAACTCCTCTCCCATAGCCACACGAATCTGCTCAATGATCAGATCTGTGCCTGTAACCATCTCTGTTACTCCATGCTCCACCTGGATTCTGGTATTCATTTCCATGAAATAGAAGTTGCCTTTGGGGTCTACGATAAATTCAATAGTTCCTGCATTGGTATAACCTACTGTTTTCGCAGCAAGAACTGCATATTCGTTCATTTTCCTGCGGGTTTTTTCATCAATGGCAGGGGACGGGGATTCCTCGATCAGCTTCTGATGATTTCTCTGTACCGAACAGTCACGTTCTCCCAGTGCCACCACGTTTCCATGACTGTCTGCCATGATCTGAATCTCCACATGGCGGGGATTTTCTACAAAACGTTCAATGTACATAGTATCATCCCCAAAAGCATTGGCTGATTCTCTCTGTGCCATATTAAACTGAAATTCAAATTCATCCTCATTGGCAGCCACACGCATTCCCTTGCCACCACCGCCTGAGGAAGCCTTGATCATAACCGGATATCCAATCTCTTCAGCCAGTTTTTTACCTGTTTCTGCATCGTATACAGGTTCCTTTGTTCCCGGTACAACCGGTACCCCGGCATCCATCATGGTTTTACGGGCATGGGATTTATTTCCCATCTTATCGATCACATCCGCATCCGGTCCGATAAAGGTAATTCCGTTTTCTTTGCATTTGCGGACAAACTCACTGTTTTCTGAAAGAAAGCCAAAACCGGGATGGATAGCATCTGCTCCCATATTTTCTGCTGCAGCAATGATCCGGTCCATGTTCAGGTAGCTGTTTCTGGCAGGACCTTCTCCGATACAGATACGCTGGTCTGCCAGCTGTACATGAAGGCTCTTAGCATCTTCTTTTGAATAAACAGCTACACTTCGGATCCCCAGATTCCTGCAGGCACGTATGATCCGAACTGCAATCTCCCCACGGTTGGCGATCAAAATTTTATTAAACAATATGAAAGCCTCCTTATCCTACAGTCTCTTAACACGGAACAGAGGCTGTCCATATTCTACTTTCTGTTCATTACTTACCAGAACTGCTTCAATCTCACAGTCATAGTCACTCTGGATCTCATTCATAAGCTTCATAGCTTCCAGAATACACACTGTCTGTCCTGCTTTTACCTGATCTCCCACCTTTACAAAAGCAGGTACATCCGGAGCAGCTGCAGAATAGAAGGTTCCTACGATAGGAGAAGTGATAAACAGACTTTCCTCCTCTTCTTCCTCTGCTTTTTCCACAATTGTATTCACAGGTGCAGATGCAGCCACAGGAACTCCCGTTGCAACTACAGGAGGATGATCCAGCTTGCTCATTGTAATCTTTACATCCTTGTCCTTATATGTGAATTCATTAAGGGATGAATCCTCAATAATCTTTACCAGTCCTTCAATCTTCTCTAAATCCATCGAACATTATCCTTTCTGTCTATTTTATATTATTTTTTACGGTTATTCTTCAAACAGCTTGCGCAGTCTCTTTGCCACCAGACGGCAATCCAGAACCTCTTTACATGGCTGATGAATGATCTTTCTCAGTCCGTCAAGTTCTTTCATTTCCTCAACATAAAGAGCCTGAGCCTCCTGTACGGTAATTGCCTTGAAATGTATCTTATCATCTGTTTTTCTCTGTACCAGCTTGGGAATATCCACAGATGCCACTGTGGCAATTTTCCCATAACCGCCCGTTGTCTGACGGTCCGCCAGCAAAATGATAGGTTTACCATGGGAAGGTACCTGTATAGCCCCAAATGCGATTCCGTCGGAAATAATATCCGAAGTCTCCTTAGGAGCAATAAACGGTCCCTCCAGCCTGCAGCCCATACGGTCAAATTCATTTGTCACTGTATACTCACTGCCCAGGAAAGTCTTGATGCCCTGTTTGCTGAACATACCATCCTGCGGTCCCATTACTACCCGCAGTGTTGCTTCTGTCTGATCAAACTCATCCATATCAAGCTTTCGGGAAAGGAAAAACGGCAGATAACGTCTCTTAATACGAAATCCGATATAATCGTCCGCTTCCAGTTTTCTTCCCTTAAATCCGCCCAGACCACTCTTTAAATTGGTGCATCGGCTTCCCATCACTACCGGAATATCCAGATAACTGGAAAAAGCAATATAACCTCTGCTTCCCGTTCTGGCGCTTCCAAATTTCAGTACATCTCCCTTATTCATATACAGGGCTGTATACATGGGAGCCGGCTCTCCATTAATGGTTGGCTGGAAATCTCCGCCTGTGATTGCAATGATAGTAGCTGATGTAAATTCAAGGGTTGGGCCTATCAGCGTTATCTCCAATACTGCCTCATTCTCCGGATTATCCAGAAGAAGATTGGCTATTTTGAATGAACGGACATCCATGACTCCTGCCACACTGAATCCCTGACTCTGATATCCATAACGCCCCAGATCCTGAACCGTTGTCATCATTCCGCCTTTTAATATACGAATTCCCATTTTATGCCTCCTCATGAACGGTGCACTGGTATTCGCCACGTTCTACTAATTCTCTGATCCGTTTGTACTCATCTTCATCGATCGGTACAAAACGGATATAATCTCCTGCCTCTACCAGAATCGGGATTTCACGGTCCGGATCATAGGTTTTTACAGGTGTCATTCCCATCAGCTGCCATCCTCCCGGAGAATCCAGAGGATAAATCCCTGTCTGGGAACCACCGATTCCCACACTTCCTGCATTGATCTTGATTCTGGGATTTGCAAGACGGGGTGTATGGATCCTTTCATCCAGCCCGCCCAGATAACAAAAGCCCGGAAGAAAACCAAGCATATAGATCAGGTAATCTCTGGAAGAATGAATCTTTATTACTTCCTCTACGGAAAGTCCGGCATGTTCTGCAATATTCTCAATATCCGGGCCATATTCTCCTCCATAGCATACAGGGATCTCATAAACTTTTCTGCATCCTTCACCTGCTGTAACTTCCATCTTTAACAGAATTTCCAGTCTTTTTTTCAGGTCATCGTAGGAAATCACACGCGGGTCATAATTAACCAGCAAAGAACAGAACGCAGGGATCATATCTACAACTCCCTCTATATGCTGTTCTTTCATAAGCTGTACAGTGGCAGTGATCTTCCGGTTGATCTCCGGACTGATCTCTTTGCCAAATTCAACCAGAACAGAAGAATCACCTTCTGTTAAAATTCTAATGTCCGGCATAATCTGCTCCTCTTTTCTTAATCTTTTCGCCATGTCTTTTTATCTGCTTCTTTCTGCATCACATGGCTGTTAATGAACCAAAAAGGTGTAACCTGGACGATCACACCTTTTTGACATACTCTCCAGTCTGAAAACCGGATACATTTTCCTCAATTATAACAATGTACCGATCTTAGATACAAATGTAGTCACACCGAGGTATGCTGTAAGAATTACCACGATCACTCCAAGAATGGTAAGTACTACCGGATGATGATAATTCTCTCCCATAATAGATTTCTTATGTGCAGCGATCAGACAGATTGCCAGGGTGATCGGAAGGATCAGACCATTCACAGCACCTGCAAGTACAAGAAGTACTGCCGGATTTCCAAGGATAAACATAATAGCTGTAGAAATAATGATAAATCCGATGATCACTTTATTTTCATTTTCCTCGATAGACTTGCTGAAAGTCTTCAGGAAGGAAACTGAAGTATAAGCTGCACCGATAATGGATGTGATTGCTGCGCACAGAAGAACCAGACCTGCAAAACGGTATCCGATTTCACCAGCCCCCTGCTTGAAGGCGTCTGCTGCAGGATTTGCAGCATCCAGTGTTACGCCCTTGACAACAACGCCCAGAACAGCCAGAAACAGGAAAATACGAACAATCGTAGCAATGATCATACCCATAACAGAACTCTTGTTGATCTCTTTCAGGTTCTTCTCGCCTGTAATTCCTGCATCAATCAGACGATGTGCGCCGGAGAAAGTGATATATCCTCCAACAGTACCTCCCAAAAGTGTAAGGATTGCAGGAATCAGATTTGTGGCACCGGCTTCCGGTACAAATGTATTCTTCAATGCACTTCCTACCGGTGGTTTTACCACAATGATCACAACAAAGATTACGATAATCATAATGGCACCCAGTACCTTAGTAATAGTATCCATGGCACTTTTGGCATTTTTCAGCACAAATACCAGGATTGCCAAAAGACCTGCCAGTATGTAACCAACTTTGGTAGGTATTCCAAGCAATGTGTTAAAACCAAGTGCTCCGCCACCTACGTTTCCGATATTAAATACCAGACCACCGAATACGATCAGTATCGATACCAGATATCCCAGTCCCGGAAGTACCTTATTGGAAACATCCTGACCACGAAGTCCGGTCACACAAAGCACACGCCAGATATTCAGCTGTGCAATGGCTGCAAGGATTACGGAAACCAGGATAACAAATCCAAAACTTTCCTGATACTGTCCGGTAAAGGTTGCTGTCTGTGTCAGGAATCCTGGTCCGATTGCAGATGTGGCCATCAGAAACGCTGCGCCAAGTAAGGCTCCGCCACTCTTTTTCTTTTCGCTCATTTTTATTGCCTCCTTTTCATGTTATTATCGCACATTATACTAAAAAATGAATATTTACACAAGCAAAAGTTGTTTTGACAACTTTTGATATCGAATTTTTATAATCTGTATTTTGTAATAAAAAACAGCAAAGGAGTACCCGGATTCCCATCCGATACAGCTCCTTTGCTGTTTTTTCAGTTAAAATGTAAATTTATCCGCAAAATATGCATCCAGTTCATCAATCTTCACACGAACCTGCTCCATAGTATCACGGTCGCGGATTGTAACTGCTCCGTCGTTTTCGGACTCAAAGTCATAAGTTACACAGAACGGAGTACCGATCTCATCCTGTCTTCTGTAACGTTTACCAATGTTTCCACGATCATCATATTCACAGTTATATTTCTTGCTTAACTGCTGATAGATCTTCTCTGCACCCTCATTAAGCTTCTTGGAAAGAGGAAGCACACCGATCTTAACAGGTGCAAGTGCCGGATGGAAATGAAGGACAGTACGAACGTCATTCTTCTCTGCATCCAGAACTTCCTCATCATATGCGCTGCACAGGAATGCAAGTACCACACGGTCAGCACCCAGTGACGGCTCGATTACATATGGGATATATTTCTGCTTCTTCTCATCATCAAAATATGTCAGATCCTGTCCGGATACATTCTGATGCTGAGTCAGGTCATAATCTGTTCTGTCAGCGATTCCCCACAGCTCGCCCCATCCAAACGGGAACAGGAACTCTACGTCTGTGGTAGCCTTGCTATAGAAGCTTAATTCTTCTGCGTCATGATCACGGTAACGAACTTCTTCATCTTTTAATCCAAGAGAATATAACCAGTTCAGGCAGAAATTCTTCCAGTATGCAAACCACTCAAGGTCTGTATCCGGCTCACAGAAGAATTCAAGCTCCATCTGCTCGAACTCACGTGTACGGAATGTGAAGTTACCCGGTGTGATCTCGTTACGGAAAGATTTACCGATCTGGCCGATACCAAACGGAATCTTCTTACGGGATGTTCTCTGTACG
>ERZ773146.3065-NODE-3065-length-10867-cov-3.591195_pt1 | contig 10867 bp, 10 predicted proteins | sample MGYA00580847_ERZ773146 | MGnify/ENA primary metagenome ERZ773146 (study PRJEB29015, sample SAMEA2737830) | human gut metagenome | biome: human gut; feature: human-associated habitat; material: faeces | place: China | collected 2012 ...
CTATTCCGTTGAAAGATACACCTTCTGATTCAGCATTTTTAACAGCTTATACAACGGCTTTCCAAGCATCAGCATCAGTACAAAATTCCCGATACAATGCACCACATCCCAGGGCAGTCCGCTAATCCAGTAGGCAAGCGCATACTTCGGATCCACAAACAGATAAACCAATGCAAACAGTGATCCAAAGATCAGTCCAAAGCTTCCGGACACAATTGCCCAGATCAGAAATTCTTCGTTGATCAGCTTTTTCAGCAGCATCGTAATCACACATAACAGCGGCCAGACATAAAGATAAGAAAACCACCAGGTACCAAAGCCCCACTGGATCAGCTCAAACAGATTAAAAACTGTCACAATCAGCATCGCTTCCCAGCCGAATACCAACGAATACAGGATAACCAGTAAGGATACCAGCTCAATGTTCGGCAGGAACTCCAAGACCACCTTAGACACATAAAGGATAGCACTTAAAAGTGCTATCCTTGTCATTCTCTGTATGCTCATCCTACCATCCCTGCTTTAAGGTAAAGTTGTAAGTATCACCATCCTGAAGAGGAATTTCATCCGCACCGGTCACAGCTGCTTCCCCATTCACGGAAATACACCACCAGTACTGGTTATCGGGATCTTCCTTCATACCATCAAAACCCGTAACATAAATGCCATAATCTGACTCCTGATATTCACAGCCTTCAAAGGTTCTTAAGAATTCTCCAAGAAATTCCGCATCTGACTTACAATCCGCAGTCTGATCATAGCCATCTCTCTCTGATACAATCTGTACCTTGAAATTCTTCACTCCGGCTGTGGTACTTTTCTGATTCAGTACAACGGCAACAATCGCAGCCACTGCCACTACCGCTACAAATACTGAGATCAGAGTAATCTTTTTCTTCTTACTCATTTTCGTTCTCTCCTTTGATCGATTCATTCGTCTACCGGGTTTTCATTTTATCAGTATCGCAAAAGACTATCAAGCATTTTCCAATGATCAGCCGAATATTTACAGCATCTCCGTAAGCTTCTCTTTACCGACATATCCAACAGATGTTCCGGATACCTGTCCATTCTTAAATACCAGTACGGTAGGCACACTCATCACGCGGTACTGCTGTGCAAGTCCCATTTCATCATCCACATTCACTTTGCAGATTTTCGCCTTTCCCTCATATTCCTTCGCAATCTCATCAATTACAGGTGAAAGCATCTTGCATGGTCCGCACCATTCTGCATAAAAATCTACTAAAACAGGAATCTCGGACTGCAATACTTCCTGTTCAAAATTAGCTGATGTTAAATTGATCTCTGTCATGATTCTGACTCCTTTCCTCTTAGGTTCAGTTTTTCCGTTACATCATTATTTATGCACATTTTTCCTGTATTGTCCATAAGGAAAATGAGTACCACTACAAGAACTATCCCATAGTGATACTCATCTGTACCTGACCTGTTTATTAACTTAAAAGTTAAATATTCAGCAGCTCACTGTAAACCTTCAGTGCTCCGTCGGTATCATGTGCAAGCACTCTCTTGGCAAGCACCTTACCGAGCTGTACACCTTCCTGATCGAAGCTGTTGATGTTCCATACAAAGCCCTGGAACATTACCTTGTTCTCGAAGTGTGCAAGCAGTGCACCTAAAGCAGCCGGTGTTAATTCATCACCGATGATAATGCTGGACGGACGGCCGCCTTCGAAATTCTTGTTGCGATTCTCATCTTCCTTGCCACATGCAAATGCAACGATCTGGGCTGCTACGTTTGCACAAAGCTTCTGCTGGCTGGTGCTGTCCTGAATAACAACATCCGTGCCAATCTGGCTGTTCTTAAATCCGATGAACTGTAACGGTACAATATCGGTTCCCTGATGTAATAACTGATAGAAGGAATGCTGTCCGTTGGTTCCCGGTTCACCAAAGATGATCGGTCCTGTTACATAGTTGATCGGCTCGCCGAAACGGTTTACGGACTTGCCGTTGGATTCCATATCAAGCTGCTGTAAATGAGCAGGGAAACGGCTGAGTGCCTGGGAATAAGGAAGAACTGCGGTTGCAGGATATCCCAGTACATTACGTTCATAAACACCGATTAATGCATCAAGCATTTCCGGATTCTTCATAAGCTCCCTGTTTGCAGAAAGCTGATCTACTTCTGCTGCACCATCCAAGAACTGTGCAAATACTTCCGGTCCAAATGCCAGAGACAGAACTGCGCCGCCTACTGCAGAGGAAGAGGAATAACGGCCTCCGATGTAATCATCCATGTAGAAGGCTGCCAGATAATCTGCGCTCTTTGCAAGAGGGGAGGTTTCACTTGTAACTGCAATCATATGTCTGGAAGCATCTAATCCAGCCTTTGCAAGAGCATCCTTAACGAAGGATTCGTTTGTTAAGGTCTCTAAGGTTGTACCGGACTTGGAAACCAGTACGAACAGGGAATGTGCAACATCGATGGAATTTAATACGGCTGCCGCATCATCCGGATCCACATTACTGATGAACTTTGCTTCCATCTTGAAGGTATTGTTCTTCTTAGCCCAGTTCTCCAATGCAAGATACATCGCACGGGGACCTAAGTCGCTACCGCCGATACCGATCTGTACAACTGTGGTGAACTTCTCGCCTGCTGCGTTGGTGATCTCTCCGGCATGTACCTTATTTGCAAACTCTGCGATTCTCTTCTGCTGTGTCACATAGAATTCACGCTTATCCACACCATCAGCCTCTACCTTATTTCCCAGCTGTCCACGGGTAAGCTGATGCAGAACCAGACGCTTCTCGCCCGTGTTAATTACCGCACCATTGTAAAGGGATTCAAATTTCTCTACAAGCTGTGCTTCTTCCGCAAGCTTTGCAAGTACTTCAAGTACCTGATTGTCCACTGCCTTTGCAGCGTAATTATAAGTAAGACCTTCTACCATCGGGATGCTGTAATTCTTTACACGGTCTGCACCGTTTTCACCAGACATCACTTCTACCAGATTGACACGATCTGTCTTCTCAAGTTCCTGATAAGAAGCAAGGGTGTCCAGATTTTTCCAGTTAAGCATAACTGATTCCTCCTTGTGTGCTTTTTATAGTTATGTTCTTATAAATCCGCATAAATTATACTATCATCTGACCGGAATTTCAATAAAGTTCTCAATTTGAATGCTATTACGGCTAAAAACATACGATTCAATGATTCATTATGGGTCAGTATATGATCCGGTCACGTCCCTTTTCTTTTCCGATGTACAGACGCTCATCTGCTATATTAATATTTTCATCCAGTCTAAGCTTCGTATTATATTCAACAAGTCCGAACGTCATTGTCACTTTAAGCTGCAGACCTTCGTAATTGATTACAGTATCACGGACAACACGTTGTAAATGATCCAATAACACCATTGCTTCATCTCCGTTCACACCCTCAAACACAAAGATGAATTCCTCTCCGCCCCATCTTGCCACTACACCGTGGCCTTCCATTTCCTTTTTAAAGACAGCTGCCAATGTCCTTAATACCTCATCACCACACTCATGTCCATAGGTGTCATTGACCTTCTTAAAGAAATCGATGTCGCCAATCGCAATTGACATAAAAATATCCGGCGATGCAACCTTTTTCTCCATATACTGCATCAGAAAAAGCCTGTTCCATAGCTTTGTTAACATGTCCGTGTTAGCAGCCATCTGAAGCTCTTTATTATACTTCATCAGCTTTCTTTCAATTATCTGCGAATCCCTGGCAAGCATCATTCCATTTAAATAGAGCATGAAAAATACAGCAACCGTTGTAAATACCTGTAAAAAAATATCATAAAAAATCTGCAGCTGTATGGTCGTAGCATACATCCGGCAATAAAAATACAAAGCAAGCCTTATCACACACAAAAACAGCACTACTGCACATTGATTCCATCTATTCCTACACGTAAAAATCAGATCCATCAAAACAAGTACAAACAGAAAATGCTGTATGCCGATGTTCCAGCCGATCAGACCTACATTAAAACAAACAGCCGCAACTGTAACCACATTGTACCATATAAGTGCTATTCTTGTATGATTGCGATAGGTCATTCCTATCAGATATCCATATATTAACACAAATAACAGATTCCCGACCATCCATAAGACACGATGCCCCATAACCAGCAGAACGGATATCACTGCCAGATATATCATCATAACAATGGCACTGATGCGCAAAGCAATAGGACCATCTGCTTTTTCATTTGGATTATCCACGTCCATGAACAATATATTTTTCAGCTTACCCATTTTATAACTCCCTTATCCCCATACTTCTTACGCTTCCATCAGATAGGAAAAGATAAGAAATGCCGTCTTTAATGCATTGTGTCTGATCTTCTCATCTTCAATGCAGAAAATATCATCCTCTATAATCTGAACCCCCATCTTTTCCAATGTAATATGATCCACCTGGACGATTCGCTTATTCTCTGCACTTAAATACCGTTCCCGCACATTCTCATCCACTGTTCCGTTATTTGCAACCACCAGATCGATCTTACGGGAACCCAGATACTCATTCAATATCTCCACATGCCGGCTGACTGTCTGGATATCCGTCTCACCGGGCTGTGTTACCAGATTGGATATGTATAAAAGCGGAGCCTTCGTTTCCTCCAGAGCGCTCCTCACTTCAGGAGCAAGCAGATGCGGAACAATACTGGTATACAAGCTTCCCGCACTAAAAATAATCAGATCTGCCTCTTCGATCTTCTCCCGGATTTCCTGTTCAATTTTAATATCATGATCATAACTCAGACGGCTGATGTTCCTTATATTCCTACTGACAGCCTCTTCTCCAAAATATTCTCTCTCCGTGCTTTCACCAACCAGATCGATCTTTTCACCCGTCAGCGGAAGCACTGTCCCTTTAATATCCAGAAGCTTGCACATATATTTGGTTGCTTCCGTCAGATTTCCCTTCAGATCAATCAGGGCTGCAAGCACGATGTTTCTCACAGGATGATTATTCAGGGAGCCCTTTTCAAAGCGGTAGCTTAAAAGATCAATAAAATCTTCATCCACGTTAGCCATGGAAAGCAATACCTTTCCGACATCCCCTACTGCCGGTATATTCAGCTCTTCCTTCAGCTTCCCCGTGCTGCTTCCATTATCACTGACAGCAATTACCGTTGTCACATCGATCGGAAAAAGCTTTAGTCCGGACAAAATACAGGATAACCCTGTACCTCCTCCGAAAATAACAACTTTATTTCCCCTTTCCGGTTATTTTTGTATATTAATATCATAGCAAATTTTTCTTTAATTTTCAATTATACTGCACTCAATCCATACAATCTCATACAATCCGACAGCTTATGAACAGGCACGTCTGAACTATTCCCAATGATAATGCTGAACTGCCACGGCAATAAGTAGCTGTTTGGTACTTATGTACTACAGTTTGGGCTTTTTTAATGAATTAATTGTCTATTCCACCATCTATTATTTTTTCCCGGACAACGATATACTATGGGTGTCAGAAGAAGCGGTAAGTTACAGGATCCGCCTGCAGCTTTAATCCGTTTTATGGAAAATAAAATTAAAGAAGGTGACAAAAAGGAGACATTTTACAATGAAAAAGCAGAAAACAGACAAAGGCTTCAGCTTAATCGAACTCATCATTGTTATTGCAATCATGGCCGTACTGGTTGTCGTATGTGCCCCCATGTATATCAAATATATCCACAAGGCAGGCGTTGCCAGAGACTGGGCCAATCTGAAGCTATATTATGATGAAATCCAGGCCGATTATGTATCTACCGGAGAATATAATCCTGAAGTAAAGGTCCTGAAACATGACGGGTCAGATAGTTCTATCTGGAATCAAAGAGAAATTTCTTCTTTGGATGGAAACAAAATAAAAATGAAGGCCGGTTATTTTGTAGTGACAAAGTCCCCTTCAAATAACGGTTATCATCTGGCCTATTATTGTGATAAATGTGCTACTGATTATGAGCATCACAAGGATACCTGTATACTGGTCTTAGGAACCTAATCCAGACATCATTTCACTTGAAACTGATCTTACTGCAAATTGTCCATCCCCTGTCTCTTCATCCGGACATAGGATGGACTAATTTTTTCCACAAATTATTTTCTCAAATATTCACCAAATCTTAACAGAAATTTTAAATCGTTGATTGTATAATACAACTATAGCTGTTGATTCAGAACGTCATGATCACATGACTCTGAATAATTACCAGATAACAGACAAAGGAGTAACCAATATCTTGAAACCGATCAGAATAACCCAATTTGTTTTTCTCCTTACCGGCATCCTGATGATCGTCTACGGCGCATTCCGTGGCGAAGCTGCCGTTGTTCTCGGTAAGGCAATAAAATTATGTCTGGAGTGTGTGGGAATTGGATAAGAAAACAAACATGATATCAAAAAAAATAGAACAACTGAGAGGATGGATACAGGCTGCTGCCACGCTGCTTACCAACATCCATCTTCCCAATTTTTTCAAAGGAAAAATCTACCAGGGCAATGCGAAAACCGTATGTGTTCCTGGACTGAACTGCTACTCCTGTCCTGCTGCCACAGGTGCCTGCCCCATCGGCGCGTTTCAGGCGGTAGTCGGATCGTCCCGGTTTAAATTTTCCTACTATATAACCGGATTTTTTATATTATTCGGGGTAATCCTCGGACGATTCATATGTGGCTTTCTGTGCCCGTTCGGATGGTTTCAGGATCTGCTCCATAAGATTCCCTGCAAAAAATTTTCTACCGGAAAGCTTAAGCCGTTGAGATATCTGAAATATATCATCCTTCTCGTCTTCGTTATTCTGCTTCCCATGCTTGTAACGAATTCAGTTGGAATGGGCGATCCGTTTTTCTGCAAATATCTATGTCCGCAGGGAGTTTTGGAGGGCGCCATCCCCCTTTCCCTGAGCAATGCTTCAATCCGCATGGCATTGGGGAAGCTGTTTACCTACAAAAGCCTTATTCTGATTGCTGTTGTGATTTTAAGCATCCTGTTTTACAGACCCTTTTGCAAGTGGATCTGTCCGCTTGGAGCCATCTATTCCTTATTTAATAAAGTATCCTTCCTCCGCATTAAGGTGGAGAACGATCGTTGTGTCGGATGTATGCAGTGCACGAAGGCATGCAAAATGGATGTTAACGTCCTCGAAACGCCTGACCACCCGGAATGCATACGATGTGGCGCCTGCATGAAAGCATGTCCGCACAATGCCATCCACTATCAGTTCATGGGAAAGGATCACACGGCCAGATAACAGGTCTGAACATGGACTGGTCATCAATAGAATAATCAGTCTGCATAGCTGCAATATGATATTAAACAAACTGCTCAATAAACTCGGTTTTACTGCATGGCTTTCCAAAAAAATAACCCTGCAGATAATCAGCCTTCATCCTCTTCATAGCCAGCTGCCATTCTCCTCTTTCTATGCCCTCTATGCAGATTTTGATCCCTATACTGTGTACCATTTCGATGATTTTCTCAAACAGCTCATAATCTCTCTTATCACTCATTGCTTTTGATGTAAAATCCTTGTCCATTTTAACACAGCCAGGATTCATATCCCTGATACAATGCAGATTGGAATAACCTGTTCCGAAATCATCAATTACAAATGGAATCCCGTTCTCCTCAAGCTTTTTACGGAATTCGCAAAAAGCAGGCGTCATATCCATAAACCCGCTTTCGGTCATTTCCACGCAGATGCATTCCGGCTTCAATTCATTCTCCTGTATTGCAGAAATAATCTTATCCGCAATCTTTCCCTGCAGAATCTGGACATAGGAAATGTTTATGTTCATCTTAAAGCCCGGAATATATTGCTGCATCTCACGGCACATTTTCGCTGCTTCACTCAGAATATATCTTCCTGCAGGAATAATTAATGAAGTCTCCTCCAGCAGAGGAATAAACTCAAACGGGGAAATCCTTTCCACCTCTCCTTCGGAGATCATGGAAAAGCGCATCAGTGCCTCTGCTCCTATTATACGCCTTGATGCACAATCCACAATCGGCTGATAATATATCTCAAAACCTTCAAACTGATTTGCGATTGCATCACGCAGAGCAGCGATGATTTTTTCTTTCTGCAGAAAAGACTCATAATCCTCCTGATTGAAAAAATAAAAGCCTTTCTTTCCTCTGGTCTTTGCCTGCTTCAGGGAAAACTCAAATTTCTTACGGCACTCCTCATAGCCCTCCGAAATAGTCTCTGCATCAATAACTCCGACAGAAACAGTAAATACCGTTTCATATTTTTCCGCAACAATAAAATCCTCTATTCTATCGCAGATCCTTTTCCTTAACTGTACGGCATCCTCTTTCGTATGACTTTCCAGATCCGCTATCACATACTGATCCGCTACCAGATGATACAGCCTCTGGCCTCCGGAAAGACATTCTGTCATGCAGTCTGCTACACTTTTTAGGATATAATCTCCATAAAGAGAGCCCGATGCTCCGTTAATCGCCCCGAAATTATCAATTCCTATATGCATAAGAAAGCCATGTGTAATCGGTTTTGCCTGCGAACGGAGATAAGAACAGAATTCTAATCCTCCCAAAAGTCCACTGACATTATCTGCTCTTTGCGGCTTTCCGGTTTCATTCAGACAGCCGATTAGATAACCCGGCCTGCCGTTTTCATCATCAATTACTACTCCACGACAGTTAATCCATACCGGCATTCCCATTTTATCAAGCCAGCGATAGTGCAGATTGTGAATCTTTTCCTTGCCTTCTGTGATACTACGCATATGTTTTGCAAGCATCGCACGGTCTTCCTCATAGATCGCATGGAGCATTTCATCCGAAGCATTGTTAAGGATCCTGTCCGGTATCAGGAAACGTCCTACCGCCGATTGCGAAATCTTCATCGTATTCTTCTGTAAATCAAAGATATAAAGGAAATCATCCATACAAGGATCAATGATTTCAATAACATTCTGGGTGTCAATCTCTTTAATTACCTTGTAAACATCCATACTCATAATACCTTGTACCTTCTCTCCCGATATTTCATGCCTTACTATACATATGGTATTAATTGTGTCTGGTATGATACTAAGCCTCGAATTTTGCAACCTTAAACTTACGGATCATTTTTCTCAGACCATCTGCCTCGTTGTTCATCTGCTCACTGGCAGCTGCACATTCCTGCGATGTTGCGGAATTCGTCTGTACCACGTCGTTAATCTGTTCAATTCCGATATTAATCTGTTTCATTTCAGCGGTCTGCGTCTCCAGCGTCTCTGCAATACCGGTTACCTCTCGTGTAATAATTTTGGAAGTATCCGCTACCTCTTCAAGCTGTGCTGCAGTTTCCTTTGCAACCACCATGCCCTTTTCCACAGCACTTACAGAGCTTTCAATCAATGCTGCAGATTCCTTTGCAGCCTGTGCACTCTGATCTGCCAGAACATTCACCTGATTTGCTACTACAGCAAATCCTCTTCCGGCTTCTCCGGCTCTGGCTGCTTCAATGGATGCATTCAATGCAAGTAAATTGGTCTGGGTAGCAATTTCATTAATCGTTGCAATAATCTTGTCAATCTCCTGTGATGCCTGATTGATTTCATTCATGGAATCCACCATCTCACGCATTTTTCCATTGCTTTCCAGAATGGCACCACCCAGATCCTCGACTCTTCCGCTGATTTCCTTTGCTGCATTCGAATTATGCTCGATCTGCTCCGAAACACCTGTAACGGTTGCTGTCAACTCTTCTACAACAGAAGCCTGATTGGTTGCTCCCTCCGCAAGATCATTGGAGCTTGCAGCTACCTGCTCTGCACCGCTTGAAACCTGTTCGGATACACGCTGGATTCCCTTCACGGTATCAGCCATGCTTTTCTCAAATGCCATAAAGGAATTCAGAATACCGATGAAGTCACCTCTCCACTCTACCTCAGGCTGGACATCAAAGTTTCCTTCGGAGAAAAGCTTCATGGCACGGTCTATATCATCGATATAGGTTCCCAGAATACGGGTGGACTTACGTATGTTGTGTGCCAGTCTTCCGATTTCATCATCGGAATGATATTCCAGGTTACTGTGCAGGTTTCCTTCTGTTAATTCCTTTGCAACATCTTCAATCGCACGTAACGGCTCAAGAATGGTTTCAAGTACTCTTTTACTTGTTTTCTTTGTCAGTACCAATGCAAAAATCAGACAGACAGCAATACCGGCCAGCCCGACTATCGCACAGATGATGGTACTCGCAACATCACGTCTGTCCAGTTCATCCGTTAATTCATCCAGTTTTTTTACAGTTTCAACACTCTTATTTAATGCAGGAGTACATTCATTCAGAATATCCTCAATTGCCTTATCCCGGTTTCCTGCTTTAATTTCCTTCATGATGGAATTTCCAATGTTTCCCCAATCGTTAAGAGCAGAAGAATATTCCGTATACAGTTCATCCGGAACAACTCCGGTCTGTTTCATAATCTCCAGCTGGGAGCCAACCTCTGCAAGCAGGTTTTCTACTGTCTGTTCATAGCTCTCATAGGTAGAGACATCCTCGTTCAATGCCATTTCCCGAATGTTTCTTGCTGCTGCATTGACATTCATTCTGCAGATTTTTACTGCCTGGTCTGCTGCATTAACACGATACACATAATTCATCATATTAGCAAACAATACCCCTATAACTACGATGGAAAGAAGTCCGGAAACCAGCATCATAATGATCACTTTTCTATATCCGTAGTTTATTCTTTCCTTCAGGTGCATATTTTCCAATTTTGTCTTCATCGTATTCTTTTTGGATTCCATAATTAGTACTTCCTTCCTATTAATTTGTTTTTATCTAATTTGTTATAGCAGAGTTCTTATTTTAAGTCAACTCCTTCTAT
>ERZ773146.3066-NODE-3066-length-10863-cov-4.195226_pt1 | contig 10863 bp, 8 predicted proteins | sample MGYA00580847_ERZ773146 | MGnify/ENA primary metagenome ERZ773146 (study PRJEB29015, sample SAMEA2737830) | human gut metagenome | biome: human gut; feature: human-associated habitat; material: faeces | place: China | collected 2012 ...
GTACAGCGTTTTTCATTCGGTTTCCAAATTGCGTATCCGCCAACAGCCCAGGCAAATACAACTTGGCCTGCAAAATCCTCTCCGCGCCCCCCCTCAAAAAAATTCTCATCCTCCCCGTTGTTATCCAGCGCACATTTCCAAAATCTTAAAAATCCTTTCCACTTTTCTCCGCCTACTATCGCACAGCAAAAATATTTTTTGCGGCAATTTATGCTGTTGATAACAACCGTGGTCCCCTGTTGTTATCCGCGGCACAATTCCAAATTGCCTGTCTGCCCTCCGCAAAATCTTTCGCCGCCCCGAGTGATTGTTATTCAGCGCACATTTTGCCGCATAGCCCCCATTTTGTGCCCAAGTAGGGTTGTTATCCCCTGCATATTGTTGTTCCGGGCACAGATCTGTAGTTATTCTCAGCACAATGCACTTGTTATTCCGCACATATTTCGGTTGTTATCGGCAGCACAGCTTTACCTTATATCTAAATAAAAAAACTAAAGGCATAAAGAGATAAGACCGACGGATACAGGATTTTTGCGGAAAAATCAAAATGTGCTGACTATTACAATAATTGACGAATGAAGCACAATCTGCTATTATTAGCATTACCGTTGTAGGCTGTGCGCCAAAACACCTATTTTGGCACAGCCAAACATAGCTGCGGGAAAAACAGAGGTAACACTATGGCACCCAAAAAACAGCCAAACGCCCCACGGACCAATGACGAGGCTCTGACCCCGGTCGCTACCTACAGCGCCCGGGGCAACCAGACCATTGTGCGCAAATCCAACGACCTGATCCAGAATGCCATGTACAGCCTGACGCTGAGCCAACAAAAGCTGATGCTGCACATTTTCGCTATGATCAAGCCGTCGGATACCGAGCTGCCGCGGTACGAGATGTCGATTTACGAATTCCTGAAACTTTGCGGCGTGGACCCGCACAATGGCTCGATGTACAAACAGGTCAAGAAAAACATCGAGGATATCGCCAACGCCAAGGTGCAGTGGATCCGGTTGGCCGGTACGCAAAAAATCACGATGTTCCGCTGGTTGAGCAGCGCCACCATCGATGAGGGCACCGGCAAGATCGTGCTGACGCTGGACCAATCCTTAAAACCCCACCTGATCCAGCTCAAAGAGTTCTACACGACAATGAACATCACCTACACATTGCCGATGAAGAGCCAGTACAGCATCAAGATCTACGAGCTGTGCAAGAGCTACCAGAACCTCTACCTCGAAAAGAAGAAAAAAGGCGAGCCGCTGGTGTGGAGCATCGAGACGCTGAAAAAGCAGGTGGACTGCAACGCGTCCAACTGGGCCCACGTGCGCCGCACCGTGCTGGACAAAGCCAAAAGTGAGATTAACGGCAAGACCGACATCCTCTTCGACTATGCCGTATACGAAAAAGACCGTCAGCGCGTCATCGCCATCTCGGTCACCATCGAGCCGGTGGATAAGCAGGTGGCCGATCAGAAACTAAACGAGATCACCAAACTGCGCAGCAAGCGTCTGCGCAAAAAGACGACCGCCCTGGAAGTGGCTGAGACAGGCACTTTGGACGATGATCCGAACATTCTGACCCTGGACTATGTCTCGGTGCCCGAGACGACCATCCCCTACTCCTACGGAGCCACACCCGACCTGATGGCCCAGGAGCTGGGCGTGAAGGCCGAGCTGGATAAGCTGGCCCTGGTGCTGGCCCCCGAGGAGCTGGACGCCGTACATGTCATTATCGACGCGATGGTGCGGATGGCCGGCGCCCCCAGCGACAAGATGATCGACGGCGGCAACGCGGTGTTTTTCCAGACCGTGAACAATGTCATCGACAACTGCAAGGGCCTGCGCCGCTGGTTTGAGGGCGTGGCCAGCCGTTACGCGGCCAAGGTCATTCCCACGGCCCGCACCAAGCGTGCCCCCATGCCCTACCTGTACAAGTCCATCATGAACGACCTAGAAGATTACCGCCTATACGTGGCGGGCATCGGGGTCGAAGAACTGCGGGATGAGGACGCCGAGCCGACCGAGAACCAGGCTCCGCCGGTGCCCGACCTGCTGGAGGCGGATTTCGTTGAGGCCGAGCCCGATGCTGCTCCCGCCCAGCTGACGTCTGAGGACGCCGCCACCAAAAAGGCGATGATCGCCGCGCTGGAAAAATTCAGCGATTACGAGAACCTGAAAGCCCGCCTTTCCGGCGGCCAGCAGGAAGCGCTGGAGGACATCGTGCAGATGACCGCCTATTTCTGCCGCCGCAACGTCAAAGGCAAGGACGACGGCATGATCGAGGGCAAGGCCAACATGCAGTTTGTCGGCTCGCTGAACCGGGTTATCGCCCGTTACGGCGACCTTTCACCGCTGTTTGAGGCGCTGGCCGTGACGATGGACTACGACACCTACTGGAAAGAACTGATGAAAAATCCCCGGATCAAGAACCCCAAACTGGTGTTCCAGACCGAGATCGAGAAAGCTTTGCTGATGCCCGCCGCCGTGCTGGGCGAGTTCCGCGCCCGCCGCGGCCAGGACCCCCTGGGCGCACCGGTGCGGGATAAAGAGGTGGATTGGCTGAAGGCGTTTGAGGAAGTGTAAGATCACTGATTATACGTTTCTGCCATTTTTAACATCGTATCAGCAAAAATTCCGTATCCTTTTGCGGGTGTGCCCACCAGCACATGGGTAACAGCGCCCACCAGTTTTCCGTCTTGCACCAGCGGCGAACCGCTCATCCCCTGCACGATACCACCGGTGGCGGAAAGCAGGGCCGGGTCGGTGATGCGCAGGGTCAGGTCGCGATTGGAATCCTGCCCGCCGCTGCCCACCCGCTCAATGCGCACGGTGTAGTGTTGGGCGGTGCGGCCCGAGAGGGTCGTCCACAGCTCGGCATCGCCGGTGTGTACCTCGCCCGGCGCGGCGATGGGCAGCATCGTCCCGACATTTTGTGCCGGGGCGGTCCAGCGGCCATACAGGCCGGTGGCATCGTTGCCCGTCACGATGCCGAGAATGTCCGATAAAAATTCCCCGCGCAGTTCCCCGGCTGTGCCGGGTGAGGCGCTGCGCACACCGGTGACAGTGACCGGCACGATCTCGCCGGAGAGCAGCGTAAAATCCGCCCCGGTGTCCACATCGGAGATCGGGTGTCCCAGCCCCGCAAAGGTGCCCGCCACCGGGTCCACAAAAGTCAGTGTACCGATCCCGGCGCTGGAATCCCGCACCCACAGCCCGGCTTTGTACACCCCCGAGGCATCCGCCCAGGGAGTGAGCTGGGCCGTGTACTCATGCCCGCCGCGGCGGTAGAGGATCGTGACCGCGCTCCCCTGCCCTGTCTGCAGAGCGGCGGATAAGTCGTCGTTGCTGTGCACGGGGCGGCCCGCTGCCGAGATGATGAGGTCTCCCAGCCGCAGGCCGGCTTCTTTGGCGGGATTTTCCCGGCCAGACGCGGAATACCGATCCGCAAAAGCCACCACCAGCGCACCGTCAGAGAACATTTTTACCCCAAAAGGCGTGCCGCAGACCGCCACGCTGCGGGGGCCTGCTGCAGCGGCTGGTTCGATCTGGACAGCCGGATGCGCCTGGCAAAACAGCAGCACAATTGCCAACAGCAGCGCCGCCAGCCCCGCCGCGCCAAAGCGCTGCCGACAAAATTTCCGAGAATTCACGGTCAGTGCCCCCTTTCCCGCTTAGTCTGTGCGGCGCGGAGGCGGATTATTTATACATTCGTCACCCATATGGGCGAGATCAACGACATCGGCGGCATCAGCCTGTCACTGTTTCAGGGCATTGTGATGATCACCCTGAAGCTGTGGCCGCTGGCCGAGCTGGCTCCGTCGCTGCTGCTGGCTGGCCAGACAGTGCTGATGTTTGTATTTGCACGCTATGCCGTGTTTAATATTATAGGCCGGGACTACGACGCTGCGGTGCTATCCAGCGGTATATGTGGTTTTGGCATGGGTGCCCCCCCCAACGCCATGGTCAACATGCAGGCCCTGTCATGTTCTGGAAAAAATGAACCGACAAGGTCCGGCAGCGCCGCTACTGTGTGGAGCAGGAGAAACTTGTTGTGCCGGAGATCCACACCGGCCGCGCCCACAAGAACACCCCGCCCCGACGGAAGAAACGAAGCCCGCCGAGGAACCCATCACCTACGATGGTGTAGCCATCCCGGAGATACACTTAAAGCGGAAACGTAAACCACGATACAATGTAAAACGCGCCCGGACGATGCTGAAAAACATCGTCCGGACGCGTTTTTATAAAAATGCAGTAGGCTGTGTGGTCAAACAATAAAAAAGACGTCAAAACATACGTTCTGACGTCAAATTATATGGTGCGGCTAACAGGACTTGAACCTGCACGTCTTGGACACTGGACCCTAAAACCAGCGCGTCTGCCAATTCCGCCATAGCCGCGTAACGACTATTAGTGTAGCAAGTTTGGCAGGGTTTGTCAATGGGGCGTTTAGCCTGCGGTAGAAACAGAATTGCTTGCTGCCGCACTGCTGGCGTTGGTCGCGCCAGTATCCACATCCGCTACCACGCCGTATTCATCCGTTTCTACAGGGTCGGCGTAGACGGCGTAGCGCTGGGTGGTGTGGGTCAGGATGCCGAAAGGATAGCAGGTGTACAGGATGCAGCTGGGCTCCTCGGCGCCCCAGCGCACCTTGTCGATGTCTGTCTCCAAAATCACCTGCATATCGGTGATCTTATAGGCAAAATCGCCCCAGGTGGTCTCCAGGTGAATGATCGCGCCGATCTCGCAGGAGCCGAGGTCGGAGAAGTAGGTGCCGGTGTGGGCACCGATAAAGACGGTGCCGTTCTCGCCGGGTAGCACACAACCGTCCTCGGCATGGCAGCCGGCACCGCGGCTGAACTGTGTCTCGCTGTCGCCCAGGTAGAGGTCACAATCCACATTGGTGCCCTCCACCCAGATGCGGCCAAGTTTGTCGCCATAACGTGTGTTTTCGTGAGCTTCACTGGCGGCGGCGACCTGGTTGGCGCGCTTCTGCTTGGCCTCTTCCTCGGCACGGGCAGCGGCTTCGGCAGCCTCCTGCGCGGCGGCATCGCTGGCAGCTTTGGCGGCGGCTTCACTCTCAGCAGCCGCCTGGGCAGCGCTGGCAGCAGCTTCGCTTTCGGCCTGCAGCCGGGCGCGCTTGGCGTTGGCAGAGACCACCAGCAGGATAGCTGCGGCCACCGAGACGACCAGCGCCAGCCCGCAGAGCAGCAGACGGCGTTTCAGGCGGGTTTGTTGTGCTTTGCTCATGGGCGCTCCCCCTCCCCCGTTCAGGTCAGGCTGGCCAGGTAAGCGGCGGGACCGCTTTGGTACAGGTCGCCCCCGTGGGTATCCAGCAGCACGGTCAGCGGGAAGTCCTTGACTACCAGTTTACGCACGGCCTCGCAGCCCAGGTCCGGCCAGGCGATGATTTCGCAGCTCTGCACGCTGTTTGCCATTAGGGCACCGGCCCCGCCAATAGCCGCCAGGTAGACGGCCCCATTTTTAACGACCGACTGTTTGACGGCCTCGCTGCGCTTGCCTTTGCCAATCATACAGGCCAGCCCCAGGTCCAGCAGGCGCGGGGTGTAGGCGTCCATGCGGCCGCTGGTGGTGGGGCCAGCGGCGCCAATAGCACAGCCTGGGCGCTCCGGCGTAGGGCCGACGTAGTAAACGGCAGCACCCTCAATCGGGAACGGCAGCTCCTCGCCCTTGTCCAGCAACTCCATCATGCGGGCGTGGGCGGCATCGCGGGCGGTATACACCACGCCGGAAAGCAGCACGGTGTCTCCTGCTTTCAGCGGTGCAAGGTCTGATTTTTGCAGTGGTGTCTGTAAAACATATTGCATGCGGTTCGCCCCCTTACAGTGTGCAGCTGGCGCGGCGGGTGACGTGGCAGCTGATGTTGACGGCCACCGGCAGGCAGGCTACGTGGGTGGGCTTTTGCTCAATGGCAACGCCCAGGCAGGTGGTGGCACCGCCAAAGCCCTGGGGGCCAAAACCGGTAGCGTTGATGGCATCCAGCAGTTCTTTTTCCAGCGCGGCGTAGTACGGGTCCGGGTTGGGCACATCCAGCGGGCGTAGCAGCGCCTGTTTGGCCAGTGCGGCGCAGTGGTCGAAGCTGCCGCCGATGCCGATGCCCAGCACGATGGGTGGGCAGGGGTTGGCCCCGGCCTGTTTGACGGTGTCCAGCACAAAATCCTTCACGCCCTGCACGCCGTCGGCGGGCTTGAGCATGGTAAGGCGGCTCATGTTCTCGCTGCCCGCGCCCTTGGGGGCCACGGTGATCTGGCAGCCGTCGCCGGGCACCAGATGCACGGTGAGGAACGCCGGGGTGTTGTCCCCCGTATTCACCCGCTGCAGCGGGTCAGCGGTGATGGACTTGCGCAGGTAGGCTTTCTCGTAGCCGCGGCGCACGCCCTCGTTGACAGCGGTGGTCAGGTCGCCGTTGATATGCACGTCATGCCCCAGCTCCACAAACACGCAGGCCATGCCGGTGTCCTGGCAGATGGGCAGGTCTTTTTCTTTCGCTGTGCAGAGGTTTTTCTGCAAAAGGCCCAGCGTTTCTTTCGCCAGCGGCCACGGTTCGGCGGCCTCGGCCTTGTCCAGCGCGGCCTTCACATCGGCGGGCAGCTGGGTGTTGGCTTCAATGCACAGCCGCTCCACCGCATCGGTGATGGCGGCGGCGGACAGTTCACGGATGATGCTCATACGCGGGCCACGCCGCTTTCTCTTGCAGCCTGGGCCACGGCGGCAGCCACAGCGTCGGCCACGCGGGGGTCAAACGCCTTGGGCAGGATGTTCTCCTCATTCAGCTCGTCGTCGGGGATGAGGCCCGCGATAGCCTGGGCAGCGGCCATCTTCATGGCGGGGTTGATGTCCCGGGCGCGGACGGACAGTGCGCCCTTGAAGATGCCGGGGAACGCCAGCACGTTATTGACCTGGTTCGGGAAGTCCGAACGGCCGGTGCCGATGACGCGGATGCCGGCGGTCTTGGCCAGGTCGGGCATAATCTCTGGCGTGGGGTTGGCCATGGCAAAGACGATGGCGTCCGGGGCCATGGTGGCGGCCAGCTCAGGGGTCAGCGCACCTGCAATGGACGTACCAATGAACAGATCGGCGCCCTTAATAGCCTCGGCCAGGCTGCCGCTGATCTTCTCGGGGTTGGTCTCCTCGGCCAGTTTAGCCTTGTGGCCCTCCAGCCCAGCGGGGCGGCCCGGGACCAGGATGCCGTGCTCGTCGACGGCGATGATGTGCTTGGCACCGGCCACCTGTAGCATGTGGATGATGGCCGTACCGGCCGCGCCGGGGCCGTTCTGCACAATTTTAATATCCTCGATGCGTTTGCCCACCACTTTCAGGGCGTTGAGCACACCGGCCAGCACGATGATGGCGGTACCGTGCTGGTCATCGTGGAAGACGGGGATGTCCAGGTCACGCTCCAGCTCAGCTTCGATCTCGAAGCACTCGGGGCTGCGGATGTCCTCCAGGTTGATGCCGCCGAAGGTCGGGGCAATGGCCTTGACAGCCGCAATGACTTCCTCTTTGGTTTTGGCGTTCAGGCAGATGGGGAACGCGTCCACGCCGCCGAACTCCTTGAACAGCACGCACTTGCCTTCCATGACCGGCAGGCCAGCCTCGGGGCCGATGTTGCCAAGGCCCAGCACAGCGGTGCCGTTGGTCACGACGGCCACGGTGCGGCCTTTCATCGTGTAGGTGTATACGTCATCGGGGTTGGCCTTGATCTTGCGGCAGGGCTCGGCCACACCGGGGGTGTAGGCGGTGGACAGGGCGTCGCGATTTTTGCAGGGGGCAAGGCTCTGCACGGCAATCTTGCCGGGATATTTGCTGTGGAGTGCTAGGGCAGCTTTGTTGTAATCCATGATGATACCTCGTTCCTGTGTTGTTTTTATTTGGTTTCGTGTATCCCGGCGGAATAGTCGGGTTCCAGTTTGATGATGCAGAAATGGTCAGGCCATTTCCGTTCGACGGCAGCGCGCAGGGCGGCGGCCAGTTTGGCGCCGCGGCGCTGCTTTTCAGTGATGTATTCGGCGGGGACGGCGCAGTCGAAGATGACGTTGGTATGCGTCGGCCCGGGCACGATGCGCAGATCGTGGATGTTGGCGCGAGTGTCCAGGCTGGCGACCTCCTGCTGCAGAAAGCTGCGCAGTTCGGCCACGTGGCTGTCGCTGGCGATGACAGGGTCAAAGTGGATAGTGGCTACAAGGTCGTCTTGGTTCAGCAGGTCACGCTCAATGCGGTCGATGACGTCGTGGCTGTACATGACGTCGGCATTGGCGTCCATCTCCACGTGGAAGCTGACCAGCCTGTTGCCGGGGCCGTAGTCGTGGATCATCAGATCATGCACGCCCAGCACGCCGGGGTAGCTGAGGGCCTTGTCCTCAATGTGGCGTACAAGTTCCGGGTCGGGGGCCGAACCCAGCAGCGGGTTGATGGTATCTTTGACAAGCATCGCGCCGCTGTACAAAATAAACAGCGATACAGCAATGCCCATCAGCCCGTCCAGCCGGGCAAAGCCGGTCACTTGGGTCAGCACGGCGGCGATTAAAACCACACTGGTGGTGATAACGTCATTGCGGGCATCGGCGGCGGTGGCCAGCAGTGTGTCGGAATCAATGCGTCGGCCGATGGTGCGGTTGAGGTGGCTCATCCACAGCTTGACGAGGATGGACGCGACCAGCACGACTACCGTCAGCCAGCCGAAACTGACCGGCGTGGGGTCCAGCGTTTTGGCGAAGCTTTCCTTGAACAGCTCCACGCCGATGACTAGAATCATCACCGAGACCGCCAGCCCAGCCAGGTACTCGTACCGGGCATGGCCGTAAGGATGCTCAGAATCCGCGGGGCGGGAGCCCAGCTTGAAGCCAATTAAACTGACGATGTTGGAGCTGGCGTCCGACAGGTTGTTCAAACCGTCTGCTGTGATGGATACGCTGCCAAACAGCGTACCAACGGCTGTTTTACCCGCAAACAGCAGCAGGTTGCACACCACGCTGACCAGGCACGCCAGGTTGCCGTAGGCTGTGCGCACGGTGCGGCTGGTGGTATTGTCTGCATCCCGGATAAAGGTGCGGATCAGCAGTTGGATCATGGGAACTCACTTTCTGTATTTCACAAAAAGGCAGACCGTTGGGTCTGCCTTTGGTGGATTGTTTGGTTTAGAATGTGGTGGGAATTGTAGGGGCCGATGCTCGCATTGCGGGGTCGCGCAGCGATTGATGCCCCAGCGGGGCATTAAACCACACGAGCGGGCCAGCTGGGCTGGCTAGCGGGCATCGTTTTGCCCGCCAAGCGGTCCCGCGGGCGAATGCAAGCATCCGCCCTTACAGAAGCGAGGCTACTCCCTTGCTTACTCCCGCACAATGCAGGCGTCGCGCTCGGGGCCAACGGAAATGTACTTGATCTTGCAGCCGACCAGTTCTTCCAGGCGCTTGACGTAGTTCTGGGCCTCTACCGGCAGGTCCTCAAACTTGCGGACGCCGGTGATGTCGCAGTGCCAGCCGGGAACCTTCTCCACAACGGGCTGGGCATCGTCCAGGGTCTTGCCCATGGGGAAACGGGTGGTGGTGCTGCCATCGGTCAGACGGTAAGCGGTGACGATGGGCACTTCCTCCATGTAGTCCAGCACATCCAGCAGGGTCAGGGCCAGCTCATCGCAGCCCTGGCACTGTACGCCGTAGCGGCTGGCAACGGCGTCAAACGGGCCAACGCGGCGGGGACGGCCGGTGGCGGCGCCGTACTCGTGGCCGTGCTCACGCAGGACGTCCTTCTCTTCCTCGGTCATGGCCAGCTCGGTGGTGAAGGGACCCTCGCCGACACAGGAAGAATAGGCCTTCATGATGCCGATGGAGAGGTTCAGCTTGTGGCCCGGGATGCCGGCGCCGATGGGGGCGTAGGCAGACACGGTGTTGGAGGAGGAGGTGTAGGGATAAATGCCGAAGTCGATGTCGCGCAGGGCGCCCAGCTGGGCTTCGAACATGATTTTCTTGCCGGCTTCGTCAGCCTCGGCCAGGTACTGGCCGACATCGCAGACATAGGGGGCAAACAGCTTGGAGTACTTCTCGCACCAGGCCCACATTTCCTCAACGCTGACGGGCTGCTGGCCGTAGATGGAAACCATGGTCAGGTTCTTGGAATCGACGATGGTCTCGAGGCGCTTCTTGACGCTTGCGTCCATGTGGACCAGGTCGCCCATGCGCAGGGTCTTCTTCATGTATTTATCGCCGTAGCTGTAGGCGATGCCGCGCTTAGTAGAGCCAAACTGGGCGCCGGTCTTGGACAGGCGCTCCTCCTCCAGGCCATCCTGTGCCACATGGAAGGGCATAGTGATGGTGGCGCGGTCGGAGATCTTCAGGTTCTTCGGGCTGATCTCAACGCCCTTTTCGGTCAGTGCGGCGATCTCTTTCTCGAGATGCTCCGGGTCGATGACCATGCCGCCGCCCATGACGCAGACAACGTCCGGGCGCAGGATGCCGGAGGGGATCAGGTTCAGGACGAACTTGCCGCGCTCGTTCTGAACGGTGTGGCCGGCGTTGTCGCCGCCCTGATAGCGGGCAACAATGTCATAATCCTGGCTGAGCAGGTCGACCATGCGGCCTTTGCCCTCGTCGCCCCAGTTGATACCGGTGATGGAAGTAAGCATACGTTTTTACCTCTTTCGTAAAAATTCGTAATCTAGGCAATACCGAGGTATCGCCATCAGGCATTTCAGCCTTCTCCGGGAACATCCGGGATCCGCTGCCGTTCTTTTATTATAGCATACTGCCTTGCAGATTTCTATAGTGATTTTTGGTGCAATTGTGCAAGGCTGCCTTAAGGCAACACCGCACAATTCCCGCTTTACAGCTTAAGCACCGCTGCT
>ERZ773146.3068-NODE-3068-length-10857-cov-7.947787_pt1 | contig 10857 bp, 10 predicted proteins | sample MGYA00580847_ERZ773146 | MGnify/ENA primary metagenome ERZ773146 (study PRJEB29015, sample SAMEA2737830) | human gut metagenome | biome: human gut; feature: human-associated habitat; material: faeces | place: China | collected 2012 ...
GAGCGAGATCGCAGCCTGCACTTTGATTCAGGAAGAGCCTGACCGAAAGACGGAGCGGTATCTGACGATGTTCAAGGATTACCCGGAGGATGTCAAGAGGGCATTGTGTTGCGCAGACAACAAAGCGACGAAGTTGCTGCGGGAGCTTGAAGAATTTGGTCTGATTGAACGAAAACGCAGAGGTCTGGGAAAGCCAAGTTTGGTTTATCCCCAGCAGACCATCCATCTCCTGCGCTGCATTCTCATAGCGGCTGTTCTGGTGATGCACCAGAATGTAGTCGGCTTCCTTGATCTTTTCCGGCTGCTTTTCCAACTGGCTGTAAATCCAGCGGTAAACCTTCCAGTTATCATAAACCAGGCTGTTCTGCTTTAGAAGGTCATCTGTATACTTGTTCTCGGAAACCTTGCTGGGGTTGTGGTAAGTCTCTCCGTCAATCTCGATTGCAATTTTGGATTCAGGCGACTCCAATGCAAAGTCGATGTACCGATGCCGACCGTAAATGTCAACACACGGATACTGAACTTGCAAGTTTTCTGTTTTTTCCGGGCCGAATGCTTCACAGAACAGCTGAACGAACAGTTCTTCCGCACGGCTATTAACGCTGGTTACTTTTGATGGTTCCACAATGACCTCCCCAATAATCCGCTCTTAACTCATTTTTATTTTTCGGCTAAAAATAAACGGCTTTTGCAAAAAACGCACGGCCTGAAGGGGCAGAAGGAAGAACATATTCTGGATGGATTTCAAAAATTATGTATCCATTATGTATTTGTGGGAATTGTCCCGCTATGGCTGGTTTTTGTGTTGGTGATAGCGTATGCAATTCAGAAAATGTAAGATATAAAAAGTAAAAATTCTTTGCTTGGAATGGTATTTTAGCGCTTTTTCTATGAAGGAGAGGTGGTCGTTTTTTAAGTAAGCATCAAAGTCATACAAAAAGTAAATATCCCGGCTCTGAAATTAGAGCCGGGATATTTTAGTTACTTCACTTTACATCGGAAGTTTTCCAGGAAAGCCTCCCCTAGAACGTTACAAAATCTACTGGGTTTAGGCTGTTGGCTTTCGGAAAAGTTCTATCTCATTTTTTGCTGGTTCTGTAATGGTATCGTTTGAATTTACTGTTTTTTGGTGAGGAGTGATTAAACTATATCTCGTTCGTTTTTACTGTGTCGCTTTGCTGCTGTTTCACCGGTTGTTCCAAGCCGAAGGCATCCATGGATATTTCTTTTCGTTTTCGTGCCCGTATTCTTCCAGCTTGCGCATCTGTTCCACCACATGGGGCATATCCATTCGCTCCACCATCGCATCGATGAGGGACTCACCTCGCTCGGCAAGGGCATCCCGGGTTGCGACATCGGGAATGTCTGGAGTGGACATGTGGTCGCCGTTTTCACCAAAGCAGTAACCTACAGCGGCGCTCTGGTATCCCAGGCTGAACAAATCTTGGAAAGGCGCGCAGCTCTGGGGAGTAGTATGCTGGTAACCGGTCACCAGCGGCACATCTTCCAGCCGGTTCATCACCTTATAAGCGCCAACGGTAATGGAGTGAAAATCATTTAAGAAATCGGTTAGAAGATCTTTATTTTTGTCAAACTGAATCATACAATCCATGTATAGCGCAGGTACGCCGGTTTCATCATAGAAATCTCGGATCATGGGGCAGATGGTCATATGAGCGGGGCCGTGGAAACTCATATACACCTGGCGTTTGAAGCCCAGACGGAGGAGGCTCCGAGCAATAGCACCCAAATAGTCAATACCCTGACGGACGGTAACCTGGACAGTACCTCGACCGGAAGCGGTAGCACCCGCATAGAAGTAGGGAAGCCCTGTGAGTACCAGGCCATCACAAGCTTCTGCCATCCGCAGGCAGTAGGCCTCGGAAATTACGGTTTCGCAGTCCAGAGGAAAGCCGCCGTGCATTTCGGTGGTTCCTACCGGGACAATGATAATGTCGTTGCGGTTCAGATATTCCTGAACCTCAGTGTTGAGCATTTTGCCCAGAATACGAGTACGCATAGAATACCTCTTAAAATAATGAAATTTTGCACTTTCGGAAAGCGGGATGATGCGGCAGCTCGTCCTGCATATTTGATAAGAAAAGTTAAAACGCCGGCCTTACTTTTGTTTGGCAGCAGCAATTTTGGCTCGCACATCGTCGGTGATGTTCCAGATAAAACGGAAGGCGAACCAAGAGCCCAGAACACAAATGGCGGGAACCAGCGTAGACAGAGCTTTGATACCGCTCAAGGCAGAAGCGGACTGTGTAGCGGCGCCAACCTGATAACCAGTCCACCCCAGCATAAGAACACCCAAGGAAGAGCCGATGGTTGTACCGATACGGCGGGTGAGAGAGAAGGTGCCGTAAATGGAACCTTCCGTGCGCTTGCCGGTCAGGTATTCGTTGTAATCAATCGCTTCACCTACCATTCCCCACTGCATAAGAATGGCCAAGGAGGAGAAGGTAGACGCCAGTGTGGCCCAGACGGCATAGACGATTGCAGGAATATTGACGAACATAATGGTGCCGAACAGAGCAAGGTACAAAACGGCGGAAATTAATAGCCCGGCGCAAATCAGGCGAGCCAGTCCGACTTTTTTAGCCAGCTTGGGAGCTACGGCCAGAGCCAAAATGCTGCAAGGAATAGAAATCAAAGAAGCCGTAGACATCATAGTCAGAGAGCCAAGGACATCTGCGTACATGTAGGTACCCACATTGCCGGTAATGGCCAGCATGGAGCAGAAAAACAGAGAGTGAACGCAGAGTGCCAAGAATGCGCGGTTCTTTCGGAACACCACAAAAATGTCGGTGACTTTGATGCTGTTGCCTGCATCCTCTGCAGGCGCGCTGTTGTGACGCTCTTCCGTCCAATAGTAGTGGAAGAAACAGACTACACCGCCGCAGATGGCCATGATGGTTGCACCGATTCCGTAGCCTTTGGCGGTATCGCCGAATATGCCCAGAATCAACGGAAATGCCAGGGAACAAGTGTAACCACCAGCCATGGAGCCAAAGCCACGGGCGGAAGACAGCTGCGCGCGCTCTTCGTCGGTGTCAGACATGGCGGAGAGCATAGACCCCATGGGGATATTCAGCATGGTGTAGGCGCCTTCATACAGGATTTTGCACACAAACAGTACAGCCAGCATGGCAACTCCATCGAACAAGGTTGGTAGAGTCCACAAAGCAATGGCGGAAACCGCAAGCATAGGGGTAGCACGCAGAATCCAAGGGCGAAACTTGCCGCGCTTGTCGTGATTCTTGGCAAATGCTTTATCCATCAAGGTACCCATCAACGGGTCATTGACAGCATCCCAAACATTCCAGACCAAAAGCAGAGTTGCCAGCATTTTCGTGCTGACGCCCAGAATATTCAGACAGTAGCGGGTAAAGAATGCGCTCATCAGACTAAAGGTGAACAGGCCGCCGGCGTCACCGCAGCCATAGCCGATCTTCTGTTTCAAGGTCAGCCGCGAAGTGGTGTTTTTCTCCATATTATTGATTTCTCCTTTTCTGTGGGATTTCCCACGTGGTTCTGCATATAGAATATCAAATTATATCTGCAAAATAAATTACACATTTCGCTATTTCATTGCATATCTGGCAAATATCCCGTAAAATAATGACAAATGTTTTACGGAGAATCGTCAATGAAATTGGATTTTTTGATAGATAATGCGGAGCAGGCCCAGATGTAGCGGTTTCGCCGCATGTAGCAGCCGGGGAAATATTCCTCGCTCACCACCGTGATCCGGTCGCACCGGCCAAGCAGCTGCTGAAAGCCTTCTTCCCGGCTGTAGAGCCTTCCCCGGTACGGAATGGCTGCTTCCAGCACCAATTTCGCCCCTTTGTCCTTCTGCGCCGCCACTGCCTGGGCAAACAGCAGGTCGGCTCCCCGGGCAAAGCCCGAAATGAAATGGGTATATAAAAAAACGACCTTCTAGTCATGCCGCCGCAGCAGCAACCCGCTGCGGCCAGGACCGGAAGGTCGTTTGTTCAATTGCGGCACTCCTACTATAACTGAGAAGAATCAATATTCCGCGGAAGATCTACCACAATCTGTCCTGCGGCAGCACGGTAGTAGGATAGATATTGCTGCGGACTAATACCATATTCCTTTTTAAACGCCCGATAAAAGGTGGAATAATCCGCAAAGCCCACCTGCTGCCCCACATCACTCATGGGGACTCCTTCCACAATCAGTGACTTAGCATGGATCAGTCGCAGCTGCGTGAGGCAGCGATAAAAACTGACGCCCATCTTATTGTGAAACATATGGGTGATAGTACTCTCACTCACATAAAAATGATTTGCAGTGTCGGCCAAGGTGACCCGGGTGGCAAAATTTTCTTCAAGATACGCCATGATACGGTCTAAGAGTACCGTTTTTTCTTTACAAGAAGAATTGTCTTGCGGATCTTGGGATGCCCGAAACAGGCAAATCAGTATTTGAATGGTGTTGGCCAAAACCATAGACTGCCATCCTATGCCTCTTTTTTCAGATTCCACAACACCTTTGTGGAACAAATCTGGCAAGAATTCCCATTGAGTGCCGGTAGTGCGCAGCACACAAGCCGGAGCCAAAGTGTTCAGCTCTTCATCCAGCTGGAAAAGCATATCTATCATGCGTTGGCTTACCCACAACACGTCTCGATTGTAGGGGCCGGAAACGTCCTTCCGCAGCAAAGAGCGGTGACTAACACCAGGGCGAATCAGGATAATGTCCCCTTTTCTCAGCAGATAACGCTCAGAACCTACCAGATATTCCGGTGAACAGCTGCTCCGACACAGAAGTAGCTCATAAAAGTCGTGGGAGTGGAGAGATACAGCGTCATTGGCGTAGGTCACACTTCGATGGGTTTGTGTGTACAGGCTGGTCATCTTCACCCCTTGAAGAATGTTGGAAGAATTCTGCTGGGCTACCATATTATCCCGAATTGCAACTGCCTGCGCAACAAACCGCCACATCTGGTCCTGCTCCGCATTATCCATCAAAAAATCCAATTTCATTGACGATTCTCCTCAAAACATTTGTCATTATTTTACAGGTTTGCAAAAACGGCGATCCGGTACATACAGGGATTTCCGGAAGCGAGGCTGCTGAAATCTGTGACCGTGCCGTTTTGGAAAGGCAGGGCATAATTACCCGCAGAGCATGACCTTTGCGCAGAACAGGCCGTCCTGATAGGTAACCTTACTTACTCCACCGGATTTTTCTGCGATGTGACGGACGGACTGGATTCCGATGCCGTTTCCCTTGCGCTTGGACGAGCGGAAAACTCCGCTATTTTCGTTGATCTCCCCGTCAAAGGCGTTTTCCGCTTCGATCAGCACGAGCCGCGCGGCATGGACATACGCGGTGACCTCGATCTTCCGCCGGGCGGGAGCGGTGCGAAGGCTGGCTTCGAATGCGTTTTCCAGAAGATTCGACAGCACCAGACACATATCGATCTCGTCCACGGGAAGCGCCTGCGGCAGATCCAGCTTGGCACAGAAGGGGATCCCCTCACGCTTTGCAAGGGCACAGTAATAGCCTACAACACTGTCCGCCGCCCGGTTTTCGCAAAAGCTCATATCCAGCTCCGGGATGCGGGAGACGGTTTTTGCAAGATAAGCCTTCAGACCGTCCAAATCTCCCGCTTCAGCCAGCGCGGAGAGCTGATTCATCTGGTGGCGCATATCGTGCCGTGCCTGCCGGGCTTCCTCGATGGCGGCTTTCAGGCTTTCGTAGCGCTGCTGCTGCATGGAAAGAAACTGGTTCTCCTGCTGCAATCTCGCGTTCCGGTTGATGCTGATCGCCATAAGAAGGAAGATTGCGTTAAAGAAGAGCATCAAAAACAAAAGCGCGATGCTCATAACGATGTAGACCTGCAAGACCCGCCCGGTCTGAAGCGTCGTCGGGTAACGCGGGATCATGAAAAGGTTCAGCAGAATGAACACAAGCGGCAGCACCCAGAACGCATACCATGTCTGCGCAAAGTTATCATCCTCCACCATCATGCGCACTGCGTGGGTGGCGGGATAATACGCTGCGGCAGTGATCAGCCAGCAGACCGCATTATAAAAAATGCAGGCAGCAAAACAGAACCACGGCTTATCCGGCGGCAGCTGCTGCCGCAGTGTGATCGCCGTGCCGATGGCGCGGGATAAGCTGTTCAGGCAGGCGAACACCGCGCAGACCGCCAGCGCAATCGTTCCGGACTTCCAGAGAGAGGTCTGCAATGTTTTGACATACAGAAGGCTCGCCGCAAGTGTGATAACCAGCAGGGGGAGCGCAGTCGGGCTGTTGAAACAATAGCAAAGCAGTCCGCCGCCAAGGCAAAGCCCGAGCAGCAGCGGCACTGCCCATGCCGCAAGCCTTGCGGGCGGCTGCTTCAAATAAGAGCGCACCGGAAAATACGCGAGCAGCAGACCCGGAAAGACCACGGTGAGCTCCAAAATCGGGCGCAGGAGGTCCTTCAACCCACACGCCCCCTTTGCAATAGAAACTCCATAAATGCCTGCCGGGCTGCCTTTAAAAGCTCCTGACTGACATAGATGCGGCTGCCGTCCGTCATACAAAAGGCGGCATCCTGAAAATCGGCAGCGTTCTCCATATTGACGATTGCACCGCGACCGCAGACGAAAAACCGAGGGTCTTTTTTGAGCGGCTCTGTGAACGCCTTGAAGCTCTGGCGCGTGGCAAGCGTTTTGCCGGCGGTGGTGCGGATGCTGATCATGTGGGCAAAATGCTCGGCGGAAACGATATCCCGGTAGCACAAACGGATGTCACTGCCATCGACCTTCACCGTCAGGACCGGCTCGGGGCGCGGAAGTTTTGAGAGCATCTCATCCAGCAGGGCAGAAAGCTCGGCTTCGGAAAAGGGCTTGACCAGATAGTGCAGCGCCCGCACCTGAAAGCCCTCGAGCGCATGGTCTGTCGAGGTCGTGGTAAAAACCAGAAGGCAGTCTGCATCGGTTTTTCGCAGCTCCTTTGCCGCCTCCATGCCGCTTAAGCCTTCCATGTAAATGTCCAGAAATGCGGCGGAAAAACGCTGCTCGTTTTCTGCCGCCAGAAAAGCCTCTCCGCTGTCAAATTCCAGAAGCTCCGCCTCTGTGCCGCGCGCGCGCAGCTGCCGCACCAGGCGCTCTTTCAGTTGCGCGCGCTCCGCATCGAGGTCATCGACAATTGCAATTCTCATGCTATACCGGAAAGCTGCTTACAAACAGCTTCCAACCTCCTTTATAAAATCTTTCATCCTGATTATAGCACAGTTGCCCGGTTCTGTCGCAGCAGAAACCGGGATTTCGTGCCGGAAACCGGGCTTTCGTGCCAAATGCCTTGAAAAGGCTGCGCCTGCCCGTATACTGAAGACAGAAAAAAAAAACCAACGACGGCAGAAGGAAAGGAGGGGTGTTGTGCATCGAATCGCCGTGCTGACAAACAGCATGGCGCAGGAAGCCTTTTTAGCAGAGCAGCTCCTACGGTTCTGCGCCGAGCATTGTTTGTTTCCCCAAATGGATTGTTACCGCGATCAGGAAAGCTTTTTTGAAGCCGCACACAACGAGCCGCTGACCAATGCCTTGATCGCCCTGCCGGGTGTCGATGGCTTGAACGCGGTAGAGCATCTGCGCACACTTTGTCCCCAAACGCGCATCATCTGGTGCAGTGACCTGAATTTTTCGCTCCACGCCTTCCGGCTGCGCGCAGACTACTTTCTGCTCGAGCCGGTGACCGAAGACGCTTTACGGCAGGGCTTTTGCAGCTGGCTGGACAAGAAAGCGCCGCTCCGGTCTGACCGCAACGAACACAACAAGGAGAACGGTTTATGAAAAAGAGAAATATCATCCATTCTGCGTTAAGCCTGTCCCTGACAGCTGCCCTGTGTCTTTCCATGGCTGCCTGCGGCGGAACGCAGCCCCCTGCGGACAGCAGCGCCGCTTCGGCAGCTCCCGCACAGCCTGCTGCGGTACAGCCCGCGGCGGAGGAACCCACCTCTACGGCACTGCCCGTGAAAGCCCTGCACCCCAAGCAGGTAGATGAGAACCCCTACATGGCAAAGAGCGATGCCAACATCCACCATGACGGCTACAATACTGACTCGACGGATGAGATCCTGCCGCTGGGCATCTACCCCGAGATCAACGTTTCCTACGAGAAAACGAACGCAAACGCTTCTCCCGCCATCTACTTTGACAGCTACGGTCATGCCGTTGTGCCGCTGCTGGGCGGCATCGCCATCCGAGACCTGAACGCCGAAGAGACAAAGACGCTCGGCTATTTCTCCCCCAAACAGCATGACGGCGGCGGTTACGTTATCCAGAGCTCCTATACCTTCCTTGACGAATCCAACCGCATCGTCTGCCCCACGAGCAACAACCATGTGCTGATGCTCCGCGCAACGGATGAAAACGGCAATGTTCTGCCGGAATTTGAAAAGGTGCTGGACATTGATATCAAAGCTGCAGCCGAGGCCGCGCTTGGAAAAGAACTGACGCAGAATCTTCTGTCCGTGGTCTTTGACTATGACGGAAACCTCTGGTTTGCAACGGGCGGCTTCCGCATTTATCCGCAGCGCCAGCAGCAGGGCGTCATCGGCTATATTGCCCGCTCGGCCATTGATGCGATCCTGAACGGCGAGCAGACAGACCTTTCAAAGGCTGTTTTTGTCCACGAACTGACCCCCGGCGAGGGCGCTGAAAACGGCATCGCCGCCTCCAAGGACGGTGCGGTGGTCCTGACCAACCAGAACTGCTATCTTCTGCGCGCAGAAGAAGGCGTAGACGTTGTGTGGTGCACGCCCTATGAGAGCGCGGGTGCAAAGGTGAGCGGCGAAGGCGATAAGACCACCGGCGGCGGTCTTGCATGGGGCGGCGGCTGCTCTCCCACACTGACACCGAACCTTGTGCTGTTCACCGACAATCAGGATATCGTAAACCTTCTTGCGCTCGATATGAAGACCGGCGAGGTCGTGGCAAGCGCCCCGGTGCTGGATGACCTGCCCGAGGGCTATCAGGTAGCCGTTGAGAACTCTGCCATCGTCTATGACGACGGCAATGGCACCGTCAGCACCATCGTCTGCAACTGGTTTGGCGCGGGCAATGCAGGTCTGGCGGACCCCAACAACGACTCCTCCATCCAGAGCTACGCCAATATTTACGACCAGAACTGGCTCATGAAGGGCAACATCATGATCGCCCCCGGCATCGAGCGCGTGGACACCGTAAAGACCGCAAACGGCTACGAGATGAAGAGCGTCTGGTGCCGGAACGACCTGAGCGACACTTCCATCCTGAAGCTTTCCACCGCAACGGGCTATATCTACGGCTATGTGCAGGATGTGACCACCGGGATGTGGCAGTACATCATTCTGGATTTTGAAACCGGCGAGACTGTTTTCACGATGGATGTTTCCAACAAGTACGGCTATAACAACATGGCCATTGGAATGTATGCCGGCAACAGCGGCAATGCGCTCTACTGCCCGACAGGCTATCTGGAACTGCTTCGTTTGCAGGACCGTTTCGTTTATCTGCCCGAAATGCCCTACCGCAAGGTCGATCTTGATCAGGCAGCAAGAAATGTCCTCTCGCAGGAACAGTTTGCGCAGGACGGCGGCGAAGGCACCGTTGCAAGCTGGCGCAACACTGTGACCGTCCGCAACGTACATCCCAACACCACGGTAGCTTTCCGTATGAACAACCTGTCCGGCAGCACCTCCGGTCTGACCCTCTACGCCTATGGCGTGGACGGCAAGCTAGCAAAGGTCGATCCTGCACTGTGGTCGATCACAGACGAGGACGGCAAGGCTGTAACGGAACTTACCGCCGGTACGCTCTATGAGCTGCGCGTGACCGTCGCCGATGGCGGCGCTCTTGACCTGAGCGAGACGGAAAAGGAGATCAGGCTCTCCGTTGTACTCGGAAAATAAACATAAAACGCCCGCCCACCGTGTCCAAATCTCCACGGTGAGCGGGCGTTCCGCTTCCTTTTGAAGGCAGACAGCCAAGCCTATCAAGATCAAAAGCAGGTTCAAAAGCTGGGAAACCAGCGTGGCGATGGCAGCACCGGTAACGCCCATAGCGGGGGCACCCAGCTTTCCGAAGATGAGCAGATAGTTCAGCCCGGTGTTCGCCGCTACCGCGCCAAAACTTGCCCAAAAGGGGACAGCGGCGTGTTCCTTGCAGCGCAGCCATGCGGACAGGACGGTGCTGACCGCCATGGGCAGATAAGAGAACGTCACGATGCGGAAGTCCCACGGCTGCAATACCGGCTTCGCCCAGCTGCCCAATCATGATCTGATCCACGATAGAAAAGGAGGCTTGCAGCATTCCCTGTAAGGTGACCGGAATGACGATTTTGCAAAGGGTCCTCATAAAGTCTGACATGGCAGCCTCCTTGTGCTTTCCCGTTCCACCAGCTCCACCGGCAGAACGATGCCGGCATCGCAGGGGGTGCCGCCCCGCAGGGCTTCAAGGCGGCGGATGCCCTGTCCCTGCAAAAATCGCATAAATTCCAGCGCATAGTGGTCGGACACCGCAAATACCGCCGTGATTTTTTCAAAAAAAGGCGGGGAAGGTTCTCACTGTAAAACGCCATTCTCTCCCTTGCCGCAGCAGGGACCTGCCAGAATAAAGTTTTTCCCGGCGCAAAGGCGCTGCGGAAACCGTCTATCCGCTCCTTGTCCATTATACCGTTTTTATCAGTACATTCCACTACTTTATGCAGTCACATGGGTGGCATTCTCTTTCACCGAATTGATCGTATCCATCAGTTCACTGCCTGTTTTGCCATCAAACAGGCGGGTAAACAGGATGGGTTGGTCAAAGGGTGGTTTCATCAGCACCGCTTTGCTTTCCACATAACCGTTCTGCT
>ERZ773146.3091-NODE-3091-length-10812-cov-3.672864_pt1 | contig 10812 bp, 10 predicted proteins | sample MGYA00580847_ERZ773146 | MGnify/ENA primary metagenome ERZ773146 (study PRJEB29015, sample SAMEA2737830) | human gut metagenome | biome: human gut; feature: human-associated habitat; material: faeces | place: China | collected 2012 ...
AAAAGGTATTTTTCCGGTTCATAATGATAGACCAGCAGGTCGTCCACGATACCGCCCTTGTCATTCGGGAAGCAAGTATATTGAGCCTTGCCGATCGGCAACACGGAAGCGTCGTTCGAGGTGATGCTCTGGATGAATGCCAGGGCGTTCGGGCCTTTTACCCAGAACTCGCCCATGTGGGAAACATCGAACACGCCTACACCGTTCACTACGGTCATGTGTTCGTCGATAATACCGGTATACTCGATCGGCATGTTGAAACCTGCAAATTCATGCATTTTGGCACCGAGTGCGATGTGCACGTCGGTAAACGGAGTTGTTTTCATGTTATTACTTTACTATTTTAAGGTTAATAAATTACTTATCTTGCCACCAATTCAGCGATTTTCACCACCACTTTCATGGCTTTCTCAATAGACTGGATTGGCACGAACTCATATCTGCCATGAAAATTCAAGCCGCCGGCAAAAATATTGGGACAAGGCAATCCCTTGAATGAAAGTTGTGCACCATCCGTTCCACCGCGGATAGCCTTCACCTTAGGTGTCACGCCCGCCTCTTCCATAGCCTTGAAAGCGATATCAATGATATGCATCACCGGCTCAATTTTCTCACGCATATTGTAATACTGGTCTTTCAATTCCAATGTAACGGTGCCTTCTCCATATTTCTTATTGATGATTTCCGCCCACTTTTTCATATTTTCCTTGCATGCCTCAAACTTGGCACGGTCATGATCACGGATTATATAAGAGATGGTAGTCTGCTCTACTTCACCCGTCATGCCAATCAAATGATAGAATCCCTGATAACCATCAGTACATTCGGGCACTTCATCCGTAGGCAGTAAAGACACAAACTCATTAGCTACACGCAAGGAGTTGATCATTTTATCCTTTGCATATCCCGGATGTACGTTACGTCCTTTAATAATCACTTTCGCAGAAGCGGCATTAAAGTTTTCAAACTCCAACTCCCCTACTTCACCACCATCCATCGTATAGGCCCAATCTGCTCCAAAGGCTTTAACATCAAACTTGTGCGCTCCTTTGCCTATCTCCTCGTCAGGATTGAATGCAATGCGTATCTTGCCATGTTTAATCTCCGGGTGTTTCAAAAGATACTCCATCGCTGTCACAATTTCGGCAATACCTGCTTTATCGTCTGCCCCCAACAAAGTCTTCCCATTCGTAACAATAAGGTCTTGACCTATATAATGATGTAGTTCGGGAAACTCCGAAGGTTTCAATACGATATCTTCCTCTGCACACAATACAATATCCTTACCATCGTAATTTTTAACAATCCGCGGACTCACATGCCGTCCCGACATATCGGGACTAGTATCCAAATGGGCTATAAATCCTACCACCGGGACATCTTTATCGATATTTGAAGGCAATGAGGCCATAAGATACCCGTTATCATCGAGCGTCACCTCGGTAAGGCCTATACGCTCCAACTCCTCGGCTAGTTTTTGGGCAAACAGCATCTGTCCCGGTGTACTGGGAGTCAAGTTTGTAAGCTCGTCCGACTGAGTATCGAAGCTCACATAATGAAGGAAACGATCTACTAAATTCATCGTATATATTTTTATTGGTTTTTCTTGATCTAAACCTAAGTCGATGGATTATCCAACCGACGAACAAAGGTAAAAAAATTTTTTCTTACATTTGCACGACCACATTCAAAAGTGGAGGATATGGCTAAAAAGAGAAAAAAGAAAAAATCGAACAGTAAAAAAATAAATAATTGGGGGGCTTTATTTCTGCTGTTACTCGTTACATACAGTATATGGTGGCTAATAAAACAAGCTCAACAACCCCAAAATCCTCAACAATTGTTTACAAACTCTCTTTGTCATGTAAAAGATGCTGAAATGGCCCATACTCCCGAAGGTACACCGGAACAAATATTATACCGTACGGGCTACACGGTCTCGTATAACTCCCATTGGAAACAACCCAATTGGGTAAGTTACGAATTACTACGAGACGAACTGCAAGGTAGTGCTACACGCAACAACCGATTTACCCCCGACTACGATGTAGTGGGCACAATGATAGACACCCGTGATTACACGCATATCGGATACGACCGAGGACATATGGCTCCGGCTGCCGATATGAAATGGAACGAAACAGCAATGGAAGAATCATTCCTGCTCTCAAATATCTGTCCGCAAATTCCCGAATTAAACCGAGGCCGCTGGAAAGAACTGGAAGAACAAATACGTGAATGGGTACAACGAGACAGTGCACTACTCATTACTTGCGGACCCATCGTTTCTACTCCGAGAAAGACAATCGGACGACACGAGATAGTCGTCCCTGCCCGCTTTTTCAAAGTAGTCGCTGTTCCGTATACCGGCACGCCCAGAGGAATCGCATTTATATTCGACAATGAAGCGGAACAACCGTCTCTAAAAGAGTTGGCAATCACCATCGACAGTGTGGAACGAGTGACCGGAATAGATTTTTTCCACAACTTACCCGACAGTATTGAACATAAAATAGAAAGCGACCTATCCCTTGAAATATGGAACTTAAACTAAACAAGCCAATACCCGAAGATACGATTTGCGCCATCTCTACCGCTCCCGGTATGGGAGGTATTGCCGTAATTCGCATAAGCGGAACAAACGCTATCATTATAACCGATCGTATATTTCACACCGCAAACAAGAAAAAACTATCCGAAGCAAAGCCCAATACAGCACACTACGGAACAATCGCCGATGAGAACGAAACTCCCATTGACGATGTAGTCGTTACGCTTTTCATCGCCCCCCATTCATTTACAGGAGAAGATACAGTCGAGATATCCTGCCACGGGTCGATTTACATTCAACAACAAATCATCAGCCTTCTATTGCGAGCAGGCTGCCGCCTGGCCCAACCGGGAGAATTTACCCGTAGGGCTTTTACCAATGGGAAACTTGACCTCTCACAAGCCGAAGCCGTGGCCGACCTTATCGCTTCCACCTCGGCGGCCTCGCATCGTTTAGCTATGCAACAAATGCGTGGAGGATTCAGCCGAGAACTTATCCAACTACGGGAAAAACTACTCACATTCGCCTCGCTCGTTGAACTCGAACTTGATTTCAGCGAAGAAGAAGTAGAATTTGCCGATCGGGAGAAACTAACCGACCTCGCCAGTGAAATAGAACGAGTCATTAAGCGCCTTTCCGATTCGTTCACACTCGGCAATGCCATCAAAAACGGTGTACCTACTGCCATTATAGGAGAAACCAACGCCGGGAAATCGACACTGCTCAACCGCCTTGTCAAAGAAGATAAAGCCATCGTCTCGGACATACACGGTACAACCCGCGATGTCATCGAAGATACCGTCGTATTACAAGGAATTACTTTCCGCTTTATCGACACTGCCGGTATACGGGAAACGCACGATGCCATCGAGAATATGGGGATCGAACGCACCTTCCAAAAACTAGATCAAGCCCACATCGTCATCTGGCTTATTGATGCCACTGGATCGACACAAGACATTGAAAAAATCGCTGGAAGAGTCCTCCCCCACTGCACAGATAAACGCCTCATCGTTGCCTTTAACAAAATAGATAAGATCGGATCCGCAACCCAACAACAGCTCACAGACCTATACAAACGCCTCACTCGTGAAAAGCCCAACACTTCGTTCATCTTTCTTTCAGCTTCACATGACCAAAATATCGACGTACTCGAAAAACAGCTTACAGATACCATACAGTCAACACAAACTGGCGAAAATGACATTATCGTCACCAACGCACGTCATTACGAAGCCCTGCTAAATGCCCACGACGCAATCCTACGTACCCTCAACGGTCTACAATCCGGCCTCTCCGGAGACTTCCTCGCCCAAGACATTAGAGAATGCATGCACTACCTCGGAGAAATCACCGGTCAAATCTCTACTGACGAAATACTTGGGACCATATTTTCCAAGTTTTGCATCGGAAAGTAAGTGGTGATTACCAACGATTAGCATATATCATCAACGATTATTAAGGCGTTCATTTTGAGCGCCTTCTTTTTTAGCCTTATAAGCGATGGTTATCGTTTATAGGGCTTTTTCAGCTCATTTTTGTACCGTATTTGTTGCTCGCTTGTTGAAGCCTTGTTTCTCGCCAACAAGGTAGTGTAGATTTGAGACACAGTGAGACGTGGTGAGACGCACTGAAACAAAAATGGAGAAATAAACGGAGAAAAGAATGAGCAGTAACATCGAAATCAAGAAAAAATGTAAGTGGTGTGGGCAGATTTTCATAGCCCACAAAACGACTACGAACTATTGTTCTCATAGGTGCAACAATGCAGCTTACAAGGAACGGATTAGGCAAGAGCGTATAGCTTCTTATCAAAAAGAGTTTTCAATGAACGCAGAAGAACCGTCTGTTGAAGACAAAGAGTTCTATACGCCACCCGAAGCCGCAAAACTCTTAGGAATTAGTCGAGCCAGCATTTACCGCTACATGGCAGATAACGTAATTAAAGCGGTTCAATTCAAAGGAAAAACATTAGTCAGGAGGAAAGACATTGAGCTTTTATTTGAAAATGCTGCGGAGTATAAGAAGAGAGTACCCATAGAGAAAGCCCCTATCACCGACTTCTACACCACCGCAGAAGTCAAAGAGAAATATCATGTAAACGAGTCATGGATATTTGTGGTAGCCAAGAAGAACAACATCCCCCGAACTTTCAATCGTGGTAAGACCTACTGGAGCAAGAAACATATTGACGCTTACTTTGCCAAGAAAGCCCCGAATCCAGACATTACCGAATGGTACAGCTCCCAAGAAATGCAGGAGAAGTTCGGCATGACCCTATCTGCCATCTATTGTTTCGTTTCCAAGAATGCCATCCCCAAGAAGAAAGAGGGCATCATGGTGTACTATTCCAAGAAGCACGTAGATATAGCCAAGGGCATTGCAGCACCCGAAGAACCGCAATATTATACGGTAGCCGAAGCGATGGAGAAGTTCAACCTCACTCGTGACCAACTCTATCACTATGCGAAGTACCATAATATCCCCAAGGTCAAGAAAGGCAAATACACGTTTATCTCCAAGCCCGAATTAGATAAGTTGCTTGCAGCCCCAAAGATTGAATAAGTTATTTCTTGGTGAATATACCCACCATTGAATCACCTTATTCCTTTGCACCAAACAAATGTAAAATTCTAAATATCAAACAGTATGTCACACACATGTACAAAAGTAACAGTTCGTCAGAGAGCGATTCGGAATAATCGCATCTCCTTGTATCTGGATTATTATCCGGCAGTCCGTAACCCCGAAACGATGCAGATGAGCCGCAGGGAATACCTCGGCATCTACATCTATGCCCATCCGAAGAACGAAATGGAACGGGAGTTCAACAACGATATGTTGAACAAGGCAGAGGCTATCCGCTGCATCCGGGTACAATCGCTCATCAATGAAGAGTTTGGCTTCTTGGATAAGACCAAACAGAAAGCCGACTTCCTCGCCTACTTCAAAAAAATGTGCCGGAATAAAGACCAGAAATGGCAGTTTGTCTATCAGCATTTCTACAACTTCGTCAAGGGACAATGTACCTTTGGCGATGTGAATGTGGATTTATGCAAGAAGTTCCGTGAGTACTTGCTGAACGCCAAGCAGCTTAAACACAGCAACCGCCACATTTCCCTCAATTCGGCATCCGGCTACTACTCTACATTCAGAGGATTGTTAAAGATTGCCTATCGAGACAAATGGTTTCGAGAAAACATCAATGACTATCTTGATAAAATAGAGCCACAAGATGTGAAGAAAGAGTATCTGACGCTGGACGAAGTGAAGCAACTCGCTGCCACACCTTGCGACATTCCTGTTCTGAAAGCTGCTTCTCTATTCGCTTGTCTGACAGGCTTACGTATCAGTGACATTCTCAATCTGCAATGGGAAGATTTCACTATCGCTCCCGACCAAGGTTATTGCTTGCGCATCAGGACACAGAAAACACAAACGGAAGCGACACTCCCCATCAGTTACGAAGCCTACGAACTATGTGGTACGCCCGGCACAGGCAAAGTATTCAAGGGCTTGAAACGGAGCATGATTAACTATCCGCTGAAGAACTGGCTCAAAAAGGCAGGAATAACGAAGCCGATAACCTTCCACGGATTTCGTCACTCCTACGCAGTAATCCAAATCTCCTTAGGTACAGATATTTACACTGTTTCAAAGATGCTAACTCACAAGAACGTTTCCACTACTCAAATCTACGCAGATTTGGTCAATGTAAAGAAACGAGAGACAGCAAATAAGATTTCACTGAAATAAATTACAGCTATGAAACGAGGAATCATAACAAACAACGGACATGGCATCCATATTTCTGATGGAGAAGTATGGATGACCGCTTGGGAGATTGCCGACTTGTTCTATACAACAGTTGGATCAATCAATTCCCGTTTAAATGCAATATTGAAAGCCAATATCTTAAAGAAGTATGACATCTGCCAATGTATAAAGTTGGAAAATGGGAATAGTGCCGATGTGTATAATCTCAACATGATTATAGCCCTATCCTATCAAATAAACACTGGACATTCTGCTGCATTCAGAAAATGGCTTATCAGTAAAGTTGCCTCCAAACAAAAGGGCATATCTCTCTTTATTCCTATAAGCGCAGCTAACATGTACAATTGCTAATACATTTGCTAAAAGTCCAACTTGGTTTTATTCTACGTTGGACTTTTCTTTTCTATTTTGGCACAGTTGACCTAGAATAATGCTACCTTTTGGTGACAAATGCTGCCACTTTCAGGGAAATGTATTTATACATCTTGCTAATGATATATATTTGCACACAAACGATTAGCATATATTATTATGAAGCAGAAAAAGATAGAACATATTACTTTGAATCTGATTGTTTTCGGGACAATCGCTATCATTGGTGTTTTAGCCCGCCAGACCGTACTTCACTATGGTTGGGATGAGTTCAGCAGCTACCTCATTTTAGTGGTATGCTCCATTATCATGGGAGCTATCTATCTCAATCTGCAAATGGTATTCAGTCAAATTCTTTCGCCAACAATAGAAAAGTGGTTCATGAGATTTGAGTGCTACCGCTATAAGCTTGTGGTAGTTGAAACTCCAATTGCACACGCTGAACTTATCGAAAGTTCTATTATTTCGGAATCCTGCATTTCAGAGCCAAAAATTGAAATAGAAACGACATCTGACACAACAGAAGAAGTTTCTATTTCATCGTGTTCAAAACTCAACGAAGAAGTGGCAGAGCTTCCAAAGGAAGAAGCCACACCTTCTACCATCAACAATATATCCATCGAAGAATCCAATCAGCCAACAGAATACGAGATATTCCGTGCCAACGCTATGGCTGAAAAAGAACGAGCATCGCAAGAAAAGTTAGATAAAGTTCTCTCATATACGAAACAGAACTTGGCTCTCTACCTTAGCGAAACTGATCTCAATCGTCTATGTGGATATATCACGGAATACTTCCTATCCGATTCCTTGCCTAAAGTGGAGCAGATAAAGGTTGACACTCAATTAAGAGCCATTGACATCATGCACTTTGGCTGGAATATAGGTAAGGCATTTGGCAAGCCACGCCTACAGACTGCCACATTTATAAAAAAGGTATTCGCTCATACTCTACGTGATTCTGAAATATCCACCATTGAGCGCAAAATGTCGCATACGGAATCAGAGTGCAAAATTAAACTGGATAAAAGAATTGCATTGTAGCAATCTATCAGACATTATCTATTGCATCCTAGTAGTCCATATTCATTTTCACGACTCTAAGGTATTCCTTTGCTTGCAATCCCAAGCCATAGCCATAAATGTATTCTGTAAAATGCAGACAATTTATTAATACACATACAACATTTTTCAATCATACAAATTAGCTTCTTCTTTGGAAAATGTTCTTTGATGGATTAGTATCTATAATTCGTTCTCAAGATAAAATCGTAAAAACCGTTGATTAGGCCTTCGATTTTTTCTTGCTCATTCATAATCAATGAAGGGTGGTATGAATCAATTAACAAAATCTCTGCTTCTGAGTTATAATAACACCAATTATTTATTTTCCTAAATCCTTCCTTGAAATCCTGAAAAACGTAATCTAAAGCAATACTAAGAACCTTTCGGTATTTATCTTCAGCATCATTGCTTCCACCACAAACGATGATATTAGGTTTTAATATATCTCTAATTTGAGTACGCAAAAATAATTTATCCCGCTCTGCATATGCCCATATAGTATTCCAATTAGCAGAACTCCCTCCTGCAATTTTCTTAGAATTCACAATAGCAAGTGGATATTTTTTGAAAATATCCTTTCTCGAAGATATTTCACTATATTTAGGACAATAGTCGATTCTTGTTGTCATAATACCTTCAAGCCAGTACGCTAAAACATTACCAAATATTTCTGAGCCTTCCGACCAATCCCAATCCTTATAATCTTCGCCTTCATTCCCATTGGGCTCTTTAAGCAAAAACAAAACACGTCGTTTAGATTCAGTCCACAGACATTCAGGCCAATTCCGATTTAATTTATCTGGCATTTTATTGCTTATGGCAGCCCAACATAAGCCATCATCTACAATTCTGTCTCTTATTTCTTCTGGATATGTTTTCCTAAGGTTTTCAAAAAGAGCTATTTCAGATTCATAAATAGTACTACTTTCTATTTGATTTTTCATCTTCATCAGGAATAATTATCAATCACTATTAGTTTTCTAATCACAAAGATAGCTAAATCTCTTGTAATCACCACTTATTATCATCAAAAGTTATCTCACAGTTATATTTTGGTGAATGATTCCACCATTGAAACACCTGTTTCCTTTGCCATCGAACAATTAAAAACGATTGGCGTATGCAAAAAGAAACAGTAACATTTGATAAGCTGCCCGAAGCGGTAGGTTATCTGACCGAACAGGTCATCGAGTTGAAAAAGATGGTAGCAGAACTCCAGCCGCCAGCATCAGACAAACACGTGTTGGTTGAAATTGAGGATGCTTGCCGTATCATCCGAAAAGCCAAGCCTACCATTTATACATTGGTACGCAAAGGGCAGCTTCCTGCCTATAAGAAAGGCAAGAAACTCTATTTCTACGAAGACGAACTTCTGACATGGATTGAGAATGGTCGAAGAAAAACTTCCGAGCAAACATACGAAGAAATGCTTGCCAATATGCAAGACGGTGTCCGTCATAAACCCAAATCATCCGTGAAACTTTAATAGATGTAGCTATGGATACGTATTCTATTAATCCGGTATCTATCATTGATGAAGCGATTGATTTAAGCACAAGATTGTCCGGTTCGGCATTCCCCGTCAGCATATTCCCAAACAAAATCCAACGCATCATTCGTGAGGTACACGAATGCCATAACTACCCTACTGACTATATAGCCGCAGCCATCCTCACGGCAATAGCAGTTGGCATAGGCAACACGCACCTTGCCCAAATCAAGCAAGGATGGACGGAGAGCCCCATCCTATATATGGCATTGATTGGAAGACCGGGAGCTAACAAAAGCCATCCGCTCAGCTTTGCGATGAAGCCGTTTCTTGATTATGATTACAAACAGAATCAAGAATTTGAGAAAATGCTTGCCAAGTACGATGAGCTGATGAGCATGAGTCGCAAGGAACGTGCGGAAAGCGGTAGTGAGCAATTTCCACAAGAGCCTATCCGCAAACGCTTCTTGGTTTCGGATGTAACGCCCGAAGGATTGAGCCTCATTCATGCTCAAAACAAACGTGGGTTATGCTTGTGGGCTGATGAATTATCCGCTTGGTTCAAGAATTTCAACCGCTATAACAACGGTTCGGAGGAACAGTTTTGGCTATCAGTATTCAGTGCAAAGACTACCATATCCGACCGCAAGAACGCCAAGAGTTCCATCTTCATCAAGCGTCCGTGCATATCGGTTATTGGAACTATCCAAAAGAAAATCTTGAATGAGTTGGCTAAGGGTGAACGTTCCAGCAATGGGTTCATTGACCGTATTCTGTTCGTGATGCCCAATCTACAACAGAAGGCACGTTGGAATGACACGGAACTGCCGGAGAATATCGAGCAAGATTGGAATACCATTATTGACAAGCTGATACAACAGGAGTATGCCCTCAATGAGTTTGGAGAGATAGAACCGCAGATTCTTCTTTTCACGGAGGATGCCAAGAGACGGCTTTACGAATGGCAGCACCACTTCTCAGAGTTGTGCGACCAAGAGGCAAACGACACCATTGTGAGTATCTATTGCAAGTTGGAGATATACATCATCCGCTTTTGCCTGATTATCCAATTAGCCCGATGGACTTGTGGAGAGTGTAGTAAAACCTATATCGACCCGTTGACTGTAGAACGAGCCATCAAACTGACGGAATATTTCAAGGAATCCGCATTGAACGTTCAAAATATCCTCAATGAAAATGCGCTCAACAGCCAACAACAAGCGATAGTCAATCTGCTTCCTCCATCCTTTACAACAGCCCAAGCTATACAGATAGCCGAGCAGAACGGAATGAAGGAACGGACATTTCAACGCTTTCTCAATGACAACATCGGGACATTGTTTCGCAAAGAGAAGCATGGAGAATATTCAAAGATTAACCCGTGACATTTTTGTCGGTATTAACACTATCCAAGTGAAAACGACAATAACGACAAAAGTGACACACCCCAAAAGAAACATACAATGAGTACACATAGATTCATATTAGAACCCTACAAAGGTATCAGCACTCGGCACACTTGCCCGAACTGCCACCGCCAAAGATGCTTTTCAAAGGA
>ERZ773146.3100-NODE-3100-length-10788-cov-2.720116_pt1 | contig 10788 bp, 23 predicted proteins | sample MGYA00580847_ERZ773146 | MGnify/ENA primary metagenome ERZ773146 (study PRJEB29015, sample SAMEA2737830) | human gut metagenome | biome: human gut; feature: human-associated habitat; material: faeces | place: China | collected 2012 ...
AACATCATCGTAAATGCAAGGAGCTGTCGCTGATAATAGATGATATGATTCCGTGTCAGATTCATGTTGCACCCATCCGGCCAGAACGGATCACTGCACCCGTTCTGATTGATATCTTTCCAGTGTTCTATTTCCCTGTGGATGCACTGGCAGTACTCTTTCACTTTATCTTCTGCTGATTTTTCTATCATGCTACTTTAGGAACCCGGCGCGCCTTTTATCCGGATAGGTCCCGGCTCCTTTCTTGACTTCATTTCTTTTTTTGATATACTATTTATATCGAAACACTTATTGTGTCGATTGGAAGTGGCGCATCAATCCTGACGAGACTATGCCTAGTATTTAGTGCAATACTAAGCAGCGTAACCGTAGTTTTCTTTTCCTTCTGTAAAGAGGTGGTACCCATGAAAAAACTTGAGACTGTAACAGCAATTTTTAATTCGTTTGCTTGCAACTGTTTATCTTTCATTGGGATTTACGCTGCTACTTCCGCTAACAAGTATAACTTGCTGATGAGGTGGTGAAATTCCACCGAATAGCGGAATGCACTGGTGCATGCTAAGGCATGCACCCTTTTTTATATCATCTGATCTAACGGTAAACTCATCTGCCCTTTGCAGTTGTCCCCGATCGTCGTAGGATCCCAACCCACTCCGATATAGTCCAGGACTTTCGCCCAGCCATAATCATTCCCGTCTTTATCCTTGCACATATGGAACATCAGATAATCCCATTCTTTTGGATTGCTCTCATACAGTAAATCAAACCTGTGTGGTCGCTTCTCCATATGGATTCCGAACCCGCACATACTGCAACCGGTACGCTGCGCCTTGGTTGTATACAATGTACCGTCCGGCTTTTTCTCAATCGTTCCGTAAATCTCCGGTATCAAAGAATCCGGCATCTGGAAGCACTCCGACATTCTTCCTGCCTTAAGACCTGCGTCACGGTACTTTTCTTTTAAACCATGCTTCCAAAGATCATCCATCTCCAAGGCAAGTGTTAATATATCCTGTCTGTGGAATATCGCAAATGGCGCTGATCGGATGGTCGATGCCCCAAAATAGTTACATCCATTCATCCGCAGGCTTTTGGCGCGCCTGCCGCCCTCGGATGCCATCAGTCCCAAATATGGCACGCTGTTGTGTTCCTTGCCCCAATCATCACAATTTTTTTCCTTGAGATAATAACAACACTTGGAAGATACGAGAAAGTCCGGCTTCTGAAAGTCGCGCCCCTCATTTTCATTCTCATATCCACCAAACAGCTTCAGCCATCTTTGATTAAGCTGCATCTTTGAATTCTTCTGCCAGCCACCGTATTCCCCGGTTTCTCCCGTTATGATCGCATGTCTGACTGTCTTGTTCTTCTCGGTCGGATTCTGCAGCAACTCAATTTTCCCGGCGATCTCCTTGGATATGACCGGGAACCCGAATTCCTGTATAACTTTCGGTTTCGTCCATCGTGTACCATCCTCTCGCAGGAGCGGCGGCACATTTATAATACCGATCGCTTTATGTACCCTCTGGATGCTCTGATCCTCCAAAGTGGATGCCGATACCCCCGGAGCATCAATTCCACACACCTCATGGAGGAATATATATAAAATGATGCTGTCCAGACCGCCTACCGACACATGGCAATTTAGCCCTCTGCGGTCACATTCTGATCTGAACTCTTCCGCTCTGATCTGCGCATATTTGCGTTTGAAAGCATAATCCTGCTTTTCTTTCTGCATGAACGAAGCAATCTTTTCCTTTGTTCCAAGACGTTCCATTCTTTCCTGTACTGATTCCATTTCTTCACGGAGTAAAGAGCTCTTTTACGCTGGCCAGCAAACCTCTCACTCCTTTCTGATTTATTTTTTCTTACCTCTCTTGGTCTTGAACTTATACACATCGTTTTTCTGCCGGCTTACCGCACTCCGGTAGCCGTTCAGCTTACTCGCTCTGCTCTTGCTCATGCACACCTCCCTCTATGGCATCTAAACAAGCGTTCCACCCTGCATCGAATCTTCCATTGTCGCAATGCTCTGGATGATCTGATCTCTCTGGCAGTTCCCGAAGTGGGCACCAATCCGGCTTTGCTCCGTCTGGCAAAAGTTTTCCTACCGCACAGCACAGATATTCGTCATCATTCTCTGTCTCATAGCACAATGTGCATTTCTGGCATACCTGTTCCGGCATATCCATAATCAAAATCGCTTTAGCCATACCTCACACTCCTTCCGGTTTCTCGCACCGCTCAACCATTTCTGTGTTGAATAAAATCGGTTTAATTGCCATCTACTCCACCGCCTTTCACAATCTCGATTGCCTTTTCATAGGCTATAAGCATTCCTAATTCCTTTGGTTTATCATTTATAATATCATCAAGTACCCTATTTACTGGTACAAGACTTTTCAGCTTTTCCAACTGCTCCACAACCTTGCCCTGGTCATAGGCGGTCGGCTGTGCATCAATCAGCTCACACAGTGCATTAGCCTTATTTGCAGGATAATTATTGGAAATAGCCATTCCTGCAATCAGGCTTTTAAGCGCATCCGCATCAATCAATCTTCCCATCGTTCGTCCTCCTGTTCCCTTTTCTTATCAGGATGCAATCTCCTATATAGAATATTGAGCACATCATAAATTCCATATCAGTAATTTCAATTCCATTACCATAGGCATAAAATAGGATTATAAACCAAACTATGCTCATTCTTCATTCCCCCCAATCAATCCTTTGACCGCAACTTGGGCAATAGGCGGAATTATCACTTTTAAAGCATCTCGGGCATGATGGACAAATCATTGCGTTTCCCATAATTCTCGGTCGCTTCGCTGTCTGCTTCTCCATCGCCGCCCGGCATTCTTCCGGTGTGCCGATTGTGCGGTACTGTTGTACTTCCTCCAGTGCCTTGATCGCCATTTTCAGATCTTCCATTCCGCATTCCCCGGCTACATGCTCCGCCGTATGCATCCGGTACTTGATTTTTTTGATAGCTTCATTCTCCGTCATATCTTCTCCTTTCAGCTGTTTCCAAAATGGAAATAGCTCACTCCAACAGTTCCGGATTGTCAATCTCATTTCCAATGACATCTATATAATCCGGATTGAACTCTGCCAAGGAAACGCTTTCAGCAGTAAATATGGATACGGCTTCCCAACTCAATGAATCATCTGACCATTTGATAACGAAATCTTCATCTTCATACCGGAAGATATCATTCTCATAGATTCCCTCATATCCGGTACACTGGCATAATGTATCAATCTGGATTTCAAATCTTTCGGCAACAACATATAAACCGCCATTACACAAAGAACCTGTATATATGTAGCAGTGGTTGTCTATGAGCACATAACATCCTTCCACCCATTCGCCATTATCAATCCGCTTTCCGCGATATAAATATCTACTCTCCATGCTATCCCTCCTAATCTGCCAGTATCGGCAAAGCAAAGGCCCACAGGCACCACGCCGATCCCGTCATCTTGATTCCGGCGATAACCGCAATGCTAACAGTGATCCACTTCACAGCTTTTTCAAAACTCAATTTTCTGTTCTTGCGCTTTTCCCGACATATATCGTTGCTCGGGCACTCCATGCAGCAATATGTTTTTCCAAGTTTGCATTCTTTTTCGCAACTCATTATTTTCCCTCACTCTCTATACGGTTCCGGCAGCGGCATCCAAGCATTGACAAACAAGCTGTATGAAGCATAGCCCTTATCATCGTCTCCCGGATAAAATGCACCGTTTCCGTCCTTATCAGCTTCATATCTGCCAATGTCCGGCAGCGTAAAATTATCAAATGAAACCATGATGTATTTATCATCTTCCGGCAGTCTCTCCGTTATCGGTATCCATTTCCCGAACTCCGGACGCTTTGCCATGTTCTTCATGCATTCAATCATTTTCCCTGCTCCCTTCCGCGCCGCAACTGATACGGAACTTCTCGAAACCTTTTAATCGCATCCTCGCTCACATGCTTGCTCGGGTGTGTCATCCGCTCGCTGATCTCTGCTGCACGCTTGCGGCGCTCCTTACTGTCTCTATGCATTTATCTCGCCCCCTGTATTCCTCGATCGTAACGGGCACCAACGCGGCGACGTCTTAACCACCGGCAAAATCTCCCGCTTCGCTTTCTTGCAAAAACTCATTGGATCGAACCGCTCCCGCTGGATTTTTCCGCAATGTTCGCACTCCGCGCAGATATGTACCGGCTCATAGCCGTCATTTTCCGTCACGTAGCGAAGCCCATTTTTATTCACGTAGTACACCAAACCGCTGTATTCGCACCCGCCGTTCAGCGCTGGGCATATAATCTCGTCGTAAATCTGTCTGATCGTCTTACCCGCTTCAAGAGCTGCCACAATATCCTCTCGGTACGGGTCATACATGCTCGTTCTTTTTCTTCTCTCCATTGCCCTGTCCTCTCATAACTTTTTCAATCATCTCTTCCTGGTTCCGCTCTGCGATATGGTCCCGAACCGATTCCTCCGGAAATGCGATCTGATACGTCCGCTCCTTGATCCGGTTCGTGATCCGGTCATCGTACCGCAGACTGTCCAATGATTCGTTGCTCGTAAAGATAGTCACTTTCTTGCTGATGTACCGCTCGTTGATAATCTGGTACATCTTGTCGTTGATCCACGCCGCCGGGGATTCCACGCCGAAATCATCGATAATCAGCACATCCACCGTGTTAAGCGCATCCAGTAACCGGCTCTCACTGTATTCGGCATCCCGCCGCCATGTATTCTTGATCTCCTGCAGGATGGTCAGCGATACTGCAAACTTAACCGCATAGCTTTTCATAAGCTCATTCGCAATACCTGCGGCGATCCGTGTTTTTCCGCTACCCTTTGTGCGGGACCAGATAAACAGCCCCATGCCCTGATCCCTCTGGCTCCCGAAATCATCCAGGTAAACCTTTATGATCCGGCAGGCATCTGCCACCGTCTTTTTGCTGTCCGGCTGTCGATACACGTCCGTACGGAAGGTTTTCAAATCCATCCCCCGGAACGCTTCCGGAATATCCGCAAACCGCAACCGCCTTGACATCGCCGCCCGCTCCCGGCACTTACATTCCACCGCCGTTGTGATACCGTCCTTTTCGGTCAATATCCACTCGGTACCATTGCATATCGGACACACATCAGAATCCTTCAAATTCTCCGGTGTCTCCAAGTTCTCCGAGCCGCTCATTGATCGATTTTTCATGCGCTGTAGTATTTTCTCCAGCGTTTGTTCCATCTGCTCCATTGCTCACTCCTTTTAGGTACTGCATAAATACGTTCTCACGAAGCCAGTTCTCCGGTTTCTTGATGTACCGCTCCGCCGTTCTGTCCTGCCAACAAGCATCTGCATAATTCTGCGCCGCCCGTATCAGATCATCCTCCGGTACGCCAGCCATCACCGCATTGCAGTATTCCGATTCTGCCAGATAGCCAGTACATTTTTTCGGGTAGGCTGCAGCAAATTCCACGAACCGCTCCACGGGGGATATAGGGGGTGTATTTCTTCCCTTCTTTCCTTCTTTCTTTTCTTCTATTGTTGGCGTTAGAATGTCGTTAGAATGTCGCTTGCTTGTCTCTTGACTGTCGTTTTGCTTGTCGCTCGTCTGGTATAAATCGTACTTAACCACTGTAAATACGGTATATTTGTTTGTCGTTTTGCTTGTCACTTCGCCTGTCTTTTTCAAATGCGAAATTGCTGTCCGAATTTCGCGCTCCGTAAGTCCAGTTTCGCCCGCCAGCTTCCCGATGGACGAGACAAATGATCCACGCGAAACCGTTGTCCCTTTAAAATTTCCATCCTTCCAGTTGGCTTTCAACAGCATGTGGATGAACAGCCGGGTGGTATTGATATCCGTGTACCATTCCCATTCCAGCAACCCCCGGCTCAATTTTATGTAGTTGCCATCCAACCGATCACCCCGTTTCTAAGTCCTTAAGCAGGTCTTTCAGCGTCATTTTCGCCTGTCCCGCGGTAAGTTCCGGGATCGTGAACTTATACTCCATCCGCACCACCCATCCGCATCTGTGCATTACAATCATTGATCTGCTCCACCAGGTACGCCGGAAGCGTATAGCAGTCAACAAATTCATGTGCATCCGCGAGATCTTTTCTCTTCAATGCCTTATAACTCTTCATCCTGCCCTCATCATCGTAGATTCCAAATTCCCGGCGGAGCTGGTTGTAAATATCCCGATACACTCTCTGCCGGATCGTGCTGTCCTGATATGCTTCTGTTTTCTTCCCGCCGAGAAGTTCCGTTCCTCTGCGTCTGATGTGTGCCGACAGTTCATCCGATTCTGCGCCGAACAGCGGCATATCGTTCTCGATGTGGTCAAGCCTTGCATTCATTCCCGTCACGCGCTTATCTACCGCGATGACCGCCGCCAGTTCTGGTGAAATTCCTCTGTACGGGTCCAATGCATCTCCCATCTCATGAAAGCGATTGATGTATTTTGCCGTAAATTCTGTTCCTTTCACTCCGGTCAGCTTGTGAGCGATAAATTCACACCCCTTTTTCGTGACCATATAACAGGGTCTTTCCTGCCCTTTTTTATCCAGATATGTATTCTCTGTAAAAAAATCAACGTGGGAAATATTCCCCTCGTTAAATTGAGATGTATATCTTCTGATATCTTTCATTAAATCGTTATGTGGTTTTCCCACCATATCCGCAACTTCCAATGAAGTAATTGTTTTCTGCTCTAAATTCAAGTTTCTTCTCCCTTCCCCTCCGGGACGACCCCGGAGGTATCATCATGGCTTCGACAGTTCGTGATATAATAAGTCTCCGCATGATCGGTTTCTTTCGCCCACAGGCGGGTGTTTCAACCCTATAACCAGCTCCGCCCGAATATCCGCCGGAACTCTTCTCTGCTCCCGTAATGTCTTTCAAAATATTCCTGTGCCATCTGCTTAAGCTTCAGATCCATTTCAGCGGCATTCTCCCCCGCCTGTGTTCCATTCGGGTGCAGATCCGGGCGAAGCGGTATGACAAATCCATACTTCTCACTATTCTTCCGGTTCGGATTGCCTGGGAAAATATGATGACGCTCAACCGGCACGGTACCGGTAAAATAACAATGATCCATGTCATCTGTGAACACGCTCCACAACCGTTTCATGCCGTACCCCACTCCTGCTTCATGCGCTCCAACTCGTCCGGTGTCGCAGTCTCAATTCCAAGTTCCTGTGCTTCCTCTACGATACGATCAATAAAATGTGCCATCTCCGCAGAATCATACTCGCTGGAACCTTTAATCATGAGGTAAGCCGCGAATTTCCCGTTATCCTTGATATACTTCCAATGTCCCGGCAGCTTTGCAATGTCTACCGATTTATCAAGCGTAACGGTAATGTACTCTCCCTCTTCCTCGTAAAAGCATCCATATTTCTGCAGCATCTGTTCATATACTTCCTCTTTGCTAGAAGCTATGTCTGGATGATTTGCAATCTTGGTCATAAGAACCCACGCATATGCGTTAGCATCAAGGCTCCTCTTCTGCCGGTATTTAACCACCTTGATCCGTAGCAGATCATCCGCTTTCATGTTTTCGATCTGACTGACAGCCGAAGCATCAACCTCAAACGTGAGGATGATGCCCTGTCCATCAAATGTCCGGCTTGCACCAGTCAGCTTTCCGGTAGTCTCCATCAGGCATCAGCTTCTTTCTTTTTCTTATACCAGGTCTCTACCTGTTCGATCAGCTTGTTTGCCAGCTCCGTAGAAATATCAGATGTACCGGAAAAATTGTACATTTTCTTAAGTCGGTTCATGATATCTACCGTCTTTGCGTTCTCACACATTTCAGCATATGCATCCACAAATTCATTGATTTTATGTAACTGCTCTGCTGTCGCCGGCGTAAACTGTGGTGCTGGTGCAACTGGTTCCGGTGTCTCGCCGTCCGTGTCTTTCATCTCCTCGGTCGGAATGCAAAATACCTGAAAGCATGCGTATTTAAATGCGATCGCCATTGCCTTGTTGGTTGCTTTGTCTCCACTGTCCATGCCCTCGCCAACTATGATTGCTTCAATAGACGAGCCGTCCTCTGCATAGAACGTATATTTTATCCGGCAGATGGAATAGATCAGAACCGCGCCCTTATTTGTGGTTCGCTCCTGTCTCTGCTGTTCCAATACTTCCGGAACAATAAAAACATGATTCTTTACCAGCGCCGGATTGATTGCATTCATGACCGCATCAATTCCGCGGTACTTAAAGCCCTGCTGTTTATTCACTGCATCTTTACCGACCGCCCCGATCTCTTCCATACACCGAGAGATCGCTTCATATATATTCATTTTTCTTGCTGATTCTGCCATGCTTATACCCTCCGGAATTCAATTCCATACTCGCGCATAGCAGATTCAAGCTGTGCGATCTGGAACGGATCAGCGATAACTTCGTATCTGATCGCATTAGTGCAGGATTTAGGCTCTACAAATTCTTCTTTTGCTTTTTCCTGTGCAACCGGTTCAGCCGGAGTGGCAGGCGCAACCGTGGCTTCCGGTTCGGCAATCTTCTTTTTCTGTTCTGCTTCTTCCCTTTTACGTTCTTCCTCTTCTTTCTGGCGTTTAAGGATCTCCTCTTTCTGCTTCTGGTACTGATTCATGGTTGCAATGGCATCTGACAGTTCCAGCGTTGCCTTATACTTCGCCAGGCCTTTATCCTCAAACTCCGATTCCATCGCCCGGATAGTGTCCAGATCTTTCTCTACGTGCTCCACATGTGCTGTGATGGCTTCTGTGATAGCTTTCTGCGTAGTCGTGGAATTCTCCCATCTGCTGTCATAGATGCGATCCAGCGGCAGATACTCCATCACGGTTCCATGCTCCGCCATAATCCCGGTATAGATTTCACAGATCATCGCTTTCTTTGCTTCCACGCGCCTACGCTCAAACTCCTCGATCTGCCCGTTGATAAAGTCGATCGGTTCATCGATCAGCTTGTCCAGTTCCTTGACCTGCGCTTCAAAATTGGTATACGGCGCCATAAAAGTTTTCTTGATCTCGATTCGCCTGTCGTTCATGGCCTTTTTCAGCTTACGCAGGCTTGCCACCGTCCTTTTTGCTTCCGGCTGGGATTCTGCGGTAAACACCATCCCCTTGTACTCCTCCAGTCCTGCCGCAAGGGCTACCTTGATCTCTTCAAAGTTTGTCTCGATACTTCCGTCTTTTTGCTCTACTAATAAGTTAATTTCCTGCATCTTCTATCTCCTTTTCTTCTCTAAACCGCTCATCGCGGTCGTATATTGCTGCCAGTTTCTTTCTATGCCGCTGTGCCCGTGCCTGCTCCGCTTCGTATTCGTCCCAGTCCGGCGCATCCGGCGCGATCTCAATCATCGATATACTCCCACTCTCCTTTGTCGCCATTGTCACTGATCTTAAGTCTCACTGCTGTTTCTCCAGAGACAGCCAGCACCCCGCTAATGCTCCCGTCATCCGTAACGGTAATAGTGGCATTTCCAGCAACGCCGACCCCTTCCAGTGTTTCCGGCAATTCCCGCAACACATCCACGAGATTGCACATGTCCTTGTTACATAGCCTTGCTTTCATTCAAAAAATCCTCCACTTCCAGCTGCGTCCAATTCGTTGCCCGGATCATCCGCTCCATCTTCTCTTCGCGCTCCTGCCGTTTCGTCTCCCCGGTAACGCAGTCATCACACATGCCGTTCTGACCCTCTCCCGGGTCCATCATGCAACCGCAGCACCTACATTGATACTTTCCATACATTGACATAACCTCAATTCTGGTGTTACAATAAACGCAGAAATACTTATGTATTCCTACGGTAAATAGCACCTGTACTCGCCAAAGTTATCAAGGTGCTATTTTTTTGTCCAAATCGATAAACTCCACATCCGCATCCAGCCTGTCCCGTCTGCGGATAAAGTAAAAACATGCTTTCCGCCGCTCGGCTCTGCGCAGCTCCACCGACATGATCGCCAAGCCCGCCAATGATACCAACGCGCCTAACGCAATCACGGCAATGAGGTAGTAATAATAAATGCCGTCTGCATCACACATTCCACCGAAAAACATTATGCCGATTCCGACCGCCGTAACGATCTTACCTATCCTTTTCAACATTCTCATCTCCCTGCTCCCGTTGTTCCAAGTCGCCACTTTTCAAATGCTACCGTGTCAAACAATATCGGACTGTTTTTTTTAGGAGTCGCTTTCCATGCGTAACTCTGTCCTTTTCTGCGGTAGGCATAAAGCAGATAATCCCGCGGGAATCCCATTCTTTCAAGTTCTGTTGCTCTCATTACAGGTTTTGGATAATTCATGTAATCACCTACCTCTCTACCGGAATCCCGATCACGCTCTCCACCAGTTCAATATGCTCCGCGGATATGCGCACCTCGGTATGCGGATCATGATTCTTTTTCAACCAGTCCACTACCGGCTGACACAGTTTCTCAAGCTGCTCTGCTTCACTCACTCTTTTTTCATCCCCTTTCTTCTATTCTTCACTTGTGGTACAATCTCCTTACAGGACGTTGCCGCGTCCGAGTATTATGAAAGGAGATATGCTTATGTCTGATATTTACAATCAATTAGCCATTTTGTATCTTCAAAACCAAGATATAAAATCCTTATCGCCTGCAGAACTTTATGAGCAATACCGCAAAGTTCTTAACGAGATAACCCAAGAAGCAAAAAAGTATAAAACTGGAACAACTGTACTTAAATAACTCCTTACTTATCTTGGCTACTGCTTGTGAATTTTGGGATAATTCACCAGGCACACAATTTTTTGACTCCTCTATCAGT
>ERZ773146.3104-NODE-3104-length-10776-cov-3.181513_pt1 | contig 10776 bp, 5 predicted proteins | sample MGYA00580847_ERZ773146 | MGnify/ENA primary metagenome ERZ773146 (study PRJEB29015, sample SAMEA2737830) | human gut metagenome | biome: human gut; feature: human-associated habitat; material: faeces | place: China | collected 2012 ...
CGTCTGCGGCGGCGTTGCTCCCGGCGGCGCTGAGGTTGACCGGAGCCGGGTCATCTAAAATCTGCACGAGCACGGAGATGACCTGTTCGGTGGTGATTGGGTCGTTGGGCCGGAAGCAGCCGCTTTCGGCCGACATCAGGCCGGAGGCCAGCATCGCCGCGATGCTGCTTCTTGCGGCGGACGGGATCTCCGCGGCGTCGGTCAGGGCAAAGAGCACGGACTGGCGCACAGCGGGGACTTCGCCGGCGAGGGCAAGCAATTTGCAGAGCACGACGGCGGCATCGGCACGGGTGACAGATGCCCAGGGCGCAAATTCGCCAGTCTCATCGGTGTTCATTACGCCGAGCGCGCAGGCCGCGCCGTAGGGATTGGTCTGGTCGACCTTGAAGCCGTTCAGCTCTGCGGTGTTGACGCAGAGGCGGACGAGGACACCGCGCGTGATCGTGCGGCGATAGCCGCCGACGAGGCCGCTGGTCACACCGAGTGCATCGGCGCGCTGCACGGCGGACTTTGCCCAGGGCGAGACGGTGTCCGCCTCAGGAACATTCATTTTCGCCTTGCCGGAGGCGCAGCGGAGACTGTAGAAGACGTAGCAGTCGCCGCTGTAGGGGATGGTGCGCTCATAGGCCGCGCCGCCGTTCCAGCTCCAGTTCTGCTCCATCAGCGTGACCGTGCCGGCCTTGGCGTTCGCATATTTGACGAGCGCATAGTGCGGATAGCCCTTGCCGCGCTTGGCCGGGGCCGCGTAGGCCACGTCGCCCGCGACGGGGGAGGTGGTGGGCTCGAACCAGTATGTATCCGCATCGTCCCCGGTGACAATCGGGCCGTCGCCGACGAGGACGTCGACGCCGTAGAGTGTCTGATAGAAGCGGGTGATCAGCTCGGAGCAGTAGATCGTCGCGCCGTTCTGATAGTTCGCCGACACGCCGTAGATCGAATCGATGGCGCAGACGCCGCTCTCAATCGGGCGGAAGCGGAGGATCAGCGTCGTCTCACCGGCAAACACGTTCCCGGCCAGCAGCGCCAGACACAGTACCACGAGGAAAATTCTGCTCCAAATACGTCTCATACCCACGGTCCCTTCTCAAAACGATGGTATGATTGTAACAGATTGTAACGAATTTGTCAACAATTTTGCAACGACCTGTAACCAATTTGCTCGACAACAGGACGCCGGATGTGCTATACTATAAAAAAGAATCGTTCAAATTGGAGGACACGAGCCTTGCAGGACTATTTTTCGCTTTCGATGACGACGCGCGACGTGAATCAGATCAGCGCGCTGGGGCTGGCGCACTGCGGCGACGCTGCGATGGTTTGTCACATGTCTCTGAATAGTTACACTCGGTTATAGTTGATCAGGCATCCCTTCAGGATGATCTGACGTTCTTCGTCGGTCAGCTCTCCCAGCTTCAGGGTGAATTCCTTCATGCCTTCTCCGGTTGTTACCACATATGCCTTAATTTCCTCGGCCTTGTCTTCCACGGCTTTCTTAATACCAGGAATGAACAGGTAATCCAGATTCTTGAAAGGCAGGTCTCCGGGCTGGATCAGGAAAGGAAGCATGCCCCAGTTGATCAGGTTGGAACGATAACGCTTGGTGGCATACTCGTTGGCAATATTTGCCCAGCCGCCTAATACCTTCTGGCAGGAAGCTGCCTGCTCACGCGCAGAGCCGTCGCCCGGTTTTACAGCGAAGATGGTGGATCCGACACCGACGTTTGTCTTGTCGATATCCGGGTACTGGGTGTGAATTGCTGCAAAGACCGGTTTCAGTTCCGGAAGTGCCTCTGCCGGGCAGTTGCCTTCCTGGATGGCTTTCTCTGCAACCTGTACTTCTTTTGCACGTCCCACATAAGCCGGATCTTTTCTGGACAGGGTAAACTCTGCCAGTCCAAGCGGGTTGGAACGGAAGGACGAAGTCTCGCCGGATGGAATCAGCTCGTCGGTGGTCGTAACCGGATCATGGATCTCAGAGACAACCTTCAGAATCAGGTTCTCAGCAAGCTGCGGCATTGCCGGCCAGTCTTTGATGTTTGGTCCGAACTGAATTTCAACAGATGGATCTGCCACGCCCTTGCTGTCGAAGACACGGTTCTCGTAAATCTTCTTGTCGAAGTGGTATGCCGGTTTGGTATACGTTCCGGTAAACTCATCTGCTGCAGTCAGAAATCCCTTGTTTGCTGCGGTTGCGGCGATGGAACGTGCATCCATCAGGGCAACGGAAGAAATCTGTCCGTTCTGGATTTTGGATCCCTCGCGGTTCGGGAAGTTTCTGGTGGAGTGACGGATTGAGAATGCATTGTTTGCCGGGGTATCGCCTGCGCCGAAGCACGGTCCGCAGAATGCAGTCTTGACGATCGCACCGGTCTCCAGCAGGTCTGCCAGTTTTCCGTTTCTTGCCAGCTCCATATAAATCGGAGTACTTGCCGGGTAAACACTTAAGGTGAACGCATCGTCGCCAATGCTGTGGCCTTTCAGGATATCGGCTGCGTCGCAGATGTTCTCAAATCCGCCGCCGGCACATCCTGCGATGATTCCCTGGTCTACCAGGAGTTTTCCGTCGTGTACTTTATTTTTCAGAGTGAACGGAACTTTTCCGTCGAGGCTGATGGCTGCTTTCTTCTCTACATCGTTCAGGATGTCATCGAGGTTTGCTTTCAGCTCTTCAATGGTGTAAACATTGCTCGGATGGAACGGCATCGCGATCATCGGTTTGATCTTGTCGAGTTCTACTTTTACAACGCCGTCATAGTAAGCAACCGCGCCAGGATTCAGCTCTTTGTAATCTGCGCTTCTGCCGTGGATCTGATAGAACTCGCTGATCTTCTCATCGGTTCTCCAGATGGAGGACAGACACGTTGTCTCGGTTGTCATAACGTCCACACCGATCCGGTAATCTGCGCTTAAGGAAGATACGCCAGGTCCTACGAACTCCATAACTTTGTTCTTTACGTAACCATTTGCAAAGACTGCACCGATGATGGCAAGTGCAATATCCTGCGGTCCTACGCCCGCCTGCGGTGCGCCTGTCATGTAAATTGCGATCACTCCCGGCATAGCGATATCATATGTTTTGGAGAGAAGCTGTTTTACCAGCTCCGGTCCGCCCTCGCCCATGGCCATGGTTCCGAGTGCACCGTAACGGGTGTGGGAATCGGATCCGAGGATCATTTTTCCGCCGCCGGCAAGCATCTCGCGGGCAAACTGATGAATTACTGCCTGATGAGGCGGTACATAGACGCCGCCGTACTTTTTCGCACAGGTAAGACCAAACATGTGGTCATCTTCGTTGATGGTTCCGCCGACTGCGCAAAGGGAGTTGTGGCAGTTGGTCAGCACGTACGGTACCGGGAATTTTTCCAGTCCTGACGCGCGCGCGGTCTGAATGATTCCAACAAAAGTAATGTCATGCGATGTAAGTTTGTCAAATTTGATCTGCAGATTTTCCATGTTGCCGGAAACATTGTGGTCTTTTAAGATTCCATAGGCAATGGTTTCTTTTGCAGCATCCGCCGGACACGGCACAGCGCCGGTACGCGCTTTGAGTTCCGCGCGGCCTTCTTCTGTATCCGGGATGATGTCGATTCCGTTGACAAGGTATGCACCTGTGTTCAGTAATTCAATCATGTCGTTCCTCTCCTCTTGTTGTTGATAAAATGTCAGGGTCAAAAAGTCTTTTGACCCCTTCGATACCCGGATTGCTCCGTGCTTTGCACTCCCGCAATCCTGTACGGCTCTGAACGGTTTTACAGATTTTCGCTGTTGTTCATATACGTCATGTAGCTTACGACCATCATGGCAATTTTAAAGGTCAGCGCATCGTCAAATTTACGAATGTCGAGTCCTGTGCTCTTCTCGAGCTTCTCCAGACGGTACACCAGAGTATTTCTGTGTACATAGAGCTGACGGGATGTCTCGGACACATTCAGGTTATTTTCAAAAAATTTATTGATTGTGGTCAGTGTTTCCTCATCGAACGTATCCGGCAGATTTTCGCCGAAGACTTCGGTCATAAACATTTCGCACAGCGGAATCGGGAGCTGATAGATCAGACGGCCGATGCCGAGGTTGTTGTATGGTACCACGTTTTTGTCTGCGTAGAAAATTTTTCCTACTTCGAGTGCCATCTTCGCCTCTTTGTAAGAACGCGATACACTCTTGATCTCGTTGACCGGATTTCCGTAGGAAACGCGCACCTGGGACATGGCCTCCGCATTCAGCATATCCACCAACATTCTTGCGGTCTGGTTCATATCCTCGAAGGTGTCGGTGTCTTTCAGTTCTTTTACAATGATAATGCTCTTCTCATCGACTGCGGTGATGAAATCTCTCGGTCTTGAAGCAAAGAGGCTCTTTACTGTCTCCTGTGCGCTGATGTCTTTTTCCAGCTTCGTCTCTACCATGTAAACAACGCGGCGCACATCTGTGTCGATGCGAAGCTTTTTCGCGCGGTTGTAGACATCCACCAGAAGAAGATTGTCGAGAAGAAGGTTCTGGATAAAGTTGTTTTTGTCCAGACGCTCTTTGTATGCAATGATAAGATTCTGAATCTCACATACGGCAACCTTTCCGATCATATATGCATCGTCGCTGCTTCCTTTAGAAATCAGAATATACTCCACATTCTGGTTGTCATATACTTTAAAATAATGATATTCCTGTACAATCTGGCTGTCCGCAGCGGATAATACAAAAGAACGGATGCTTTCTGCATCAATCGCGGTTTCCGGGAATGTGGTCACCAGCAGAACACCATCCGTATTCGTCACACATAAATCAATTCTCGTAATATTTCTTAATTCATCAAGGGTTTTCTGTAATACCTGACTTGATACCAAATCTGCCACTTCCTTTCTCCTGGCGTATTTTACTCCAGGGTGCATCTTATCTATAACTATAGCTTATTTTTTTCTCATTGGCAACTATTTTTTGCTTCGCAAAAGGAGGGCGGTGCATATGCAAAAAGGACCGGCATCCGAACGGATGTCGATCCTTTTCTCTATGTTTGCGCATACGCGCTGATGTTCATATGGATTAGTTGGTAATGGTGATCTCTGTCTCTTTGTCGAACAGATGAACTTTCTCCATATCCAGAGCAAATTTAACGGTATCACCGCTTCTTGCAGTTGTACGAGGATCTACGCGGGCTGTCATCGGGAAGCCTTCGCAATCGAAGTACAGGTAAACTTCTGCACCTAACAGCTCGTATACGTTGATCTTGCACTCAACTACGCTGTCTTTGGAAGTTTCGATGAACATCTGAGAATCATGTACGTTCTCAGGACGGATACCCATAACAACGGTCTTTCCGTCATATCCGCCGTCGATAACAGCTTTTGCTTTGGAAGCCGGCAGTTTCATGTTGTATTTACCAACAGTAAGAGTAACGTCGTTTCCGTTAACTTTTACTTTTGCATCCAGGAAGTTCATCTGCGGAGATCCGATGAATCCTGCAACGAACAGGTTGCCCGGTGCGTTGTACAGGTTCTGCGGGGTATCTACCTGCTGAACAACTCCGTCTTTCATAACAACGATTCTGGTACCAAGTGTCATAGCCTCGGTCTGGTCATGTGTTACGTAGATGATGGTAGCGCCCAGTCTCTCATGCAGTTTGGAAATCTCGGTACGCATCTGTACACGAAGTTTTGCATCCAGGTTTGACAGAGGCTCGTCCATAAGGAATACTTTAGGATCACGTACGATGGCACGTCCCATAGCAACACGCTGTCTCTGACCACCGGAAAGAGCTTTCGGTTTACGGTCAAGCAGTTTCTCCAGGTCAAGGATTTTAGCTGCTTCTTTAACCTGTTTGTCGATCTGATCTTTCGGAACTTTTCTCAGTTTCAGACCGAATGCCATGTTATCATATACGGTCATGTGCGGATACAGAGCGTAGTTCTGGAATACCATTGCGATATCACGGTCTTTCGGCTCTACATCGTTTACTACTTTATCGTCAATTTTCAGAGTACCATCGGAGATCTCCTCAAGACCTGCGATCATACGAAGTGTTGTAGATTTACCACATCCAGATGGTCCTACGAAGATGATAAACTCTTTGTCAGCGATTTCCAGGTTGAAGTCTTTTACTGCTTCAAAACCGTTCGGATATCTTTTTGTAATGTGCTGTAAAGATAAACTTGCCATTTTTGAATCCTCCCTAAATGAACATCATGCGTTTTATTATGAGTTTTGCATTTGCATCTCTCTTGCTTATGGGACTAGTATACCTTTTCTACCCGCATTCGACCATGCCACAATTACACAAACTTTCCTCCGGCAGATTGGCAATTCTGCTTTCGGATTTTCTCGAACCGTTCTCTTCTGTCCACTTTGCACAAACAAAATGTTCACTCTTATACAAAATGACGAAACGAAAAGTTTATATTCTCTTCATTGCATTTTTCTGAAAAATTCGCTATACTTTTCTATGATGTCTGCCAGCCGGAACGTTAATCGGCGGCACACTTAATTCAACAGAAAAGAGGAACAAATTATGAGTTTTTTTAGCCTGGACAGTAAGTTCTCGCAGATTATGGGCCGTGTCTTCGACCTGATGATGCTGAACATTATTTTCCTTATTATGTGTATCCCGATTGTGACAATCGGCGCCAATTTCACAGCAATGTACTACGTCACGCTGAAGATGATCAAAAATGAGGAGACGTATATCTTCCGTACCTACTGGAAATCCTTCCGCGAAAACTTCAAGCAGGCAACTGCCATCTGGCTCATCCTGCTGGCGGTTCTGATTGTTCTGATTCTTGATCTTCTGCTGGTCATGAGAATGCCGGGTACCATCACCTACCTGCGTTTTGTTTTCCTGGTACTGATCTTTTTCGAGGCCATGGTACTTTCCTATGTATTTCCGGTACTGAGCCGCTTTGACAATACTGTAAAAAACACGATCAAGAACTCCATCCTGATGGCAATCCGCCACCTGCCGTGGACCATCATGATCCTGCTCGTCAATCTCTGTCCGCTGCTGATCTATGTATTCTCCACGACAAAGATTGTCAGCTATCTGATTCTTCTGATGTTCCTTCTGGGCTTTTCCACGGTAGCGCTTGGATGCTCCTGGTTCTTTGTAAACAAAATCTTCCCATTCTATATGCCTGAGGAAGAAAAAGAGGTTCTGACACCGGAAGAAGAATCCTTGCGGGCACTGGAAGCAATGGACAGACCAAGCCCGCTGACTGAACGTTCCGATGACGCTGCTCCGGCTGAAACTACCGATGCTGCAGAAACTGCTTCGGAAGAGGAATCTGCAAGCCCGGCTGAACAGACAGAAACAGACGAAACAAACGAATAAATAAACTGCATTTCATAAACAACTCCCCGCCGGGAACCGCATCTGCTGCGTGTTTCCCGGCGGGGAGTTGTCGTTTTCTATTCTCTTTTATTTTTCAACACTTCTCAGGCATCCTGCTGTGCTTCCTCCTGTACCGCTTCCGGTACGATCATCGGAGGCATCGGTTTTTTCTCCTTTACAGCTTCATCAAACGTAATCGTAACCTTGAACAGGTCGCCGTCCAGATAAATGTTGAAGCTTCCATGCTGCAATACCGTCAGGTTCTTTGCGATTGAAAGACCCAGGCCGCTGCCCTCGGTGCTCCGGCTGACATCGCCGCGGATAAAACGCTCCGTCAGTTCATCTGCCTGGAAGTTCAGCGGGTTCTCGGAAATGTTCTTAATCGAGAGCTGAATCTTTCCGTCTTTTTTGATGGCATCCACATAAACCCGTGTTCCCGGCATGGCATATTTGCAGACATTTACGTACAGGTTCTCAAGCACGCGCCAGATGCGGCGGCTGTCCGCACGGATCAGAAGCGGTTCCGGCTGGAGAATACAGATCAGGTCGAGATTGCGGCCTTCGAACCGCTCCGCAAATTCTCCGTTCACCTGCTGTACCAGTTCATTCAGGTTCAGGTTCATGAATTCCAGTTTAATATTTCCGGAGCTGATCTTCGATGCCTCGACAAGGTCCTCCGTCAGCTGTTTCAGGCGCTGTGATTTTTCGTCGAGTACGCGGATATAATCTTTCGCTTTCTCGTTTTCAATATTTTCCCGTTTCAGCAGATCGACATAATTAATAATAGAAGTAAGCGGTGTCTTGATATCGTGGGATACGTTGGTGATCAGATCCGCTTTTAAGCGCTCGCTCTTCATCTGCTCCTGCACTGCCGCTTTCATTCCCTCTCCGAGCGAATTGACAATTCCGGCAAGCTGAAGGTTGTCTTCCCCCTGCAGCTCCGTCAGGTCAATCTTGTAATCCAGATCGCCCGCAGCAATCTCTTTTAAGCCATGTTCAATCTGTTTTCTTCCGGATGCCTCGCGCAGCAGAAGAAGCAGCACTGCGGCATCCATCACCAGGGTAAGGAATACGCCGAACATTCCGAAGCCGCAGCAGAGAATGATCTGCACGCCGCAGAAAACGCAGAACATAAGGATCGTTCGCTCCGACTCCTGTCTGCCTTCATAGAAGGTTCTTCCGGCAGACACGATCCGGTGGCCGACGCAGTACAAAAACGACTGTTTCCAGACGTTGCGTGCTTTGATCCGGCGCACCAGTGAGCAGTACGGAATCAGTGTGATCAGAAATCCGGCGAGGATGCCCGATGCGGCCACCAGGCTTCGCCATGTATCTGCTTCATTTCCATAGGATCCGCTGTAGATGTAGTTTCCGTCAAAATTCTGGATATAATGAACGCCGCCGTAGGAAAGTTCGATGCAGACAGCAACGATTCCAACTGCTCCCATCACAATCAGGATGGCGGCTGCAGCTGCGATTTCCGTGTACCACTGATCGAAAAAGTAAAGGCGGATTTCTTTGTTTTTTCCATTTCTTCCTGCCTGCAGTGTGAACAGGACCAGGCAGACCAGCGTTCCGATTCCGCCAACTGCAATCATCAGAAGAAGGAGCTGCATTTTCGGAAGCCACTGGCTGTAGATCTCACTGTACTGGGAGAAATAGTCGCTTGCTGCCAGATCCGGATCCAGTGCAACAAAGATCTTCTGATAATTATCTGCAATCTGATTGTTCAGTAGATAGCTTCTCGCTGCTTCCACGGCCGGGCTGTTTTTTCTTGTTGCATAAGAACGGACTTTGTCGGCACCGCCGGTCCGGTCAACAGCAAAGGCGAACGGATAGGGCGATTTCTGCGCAATGGCTGTTGTGTAACCATTTTTCCAGGAATCCACATTCGTATAGATATTTCCTTCTTTATCCTCCAGACAGTACCAGAGATTGGCATCGTCCGCATCGACGCTGATGCCGCTCTCCTGGTTTTTAAAAGCAGCAACTTCTTCCGTGACCCCGGAAAGTGTCATATACAGATCGCGGATGGATACCTTTTTCAGATTTGCCGCCGCGTACTCATAGAGGTACGTTCCCGCTTTCGTTTTCTGCGTTTCCAGGCTCATTCCCTGATCGTATAGATACAAAAACTGGGAGGAAACATCAGCAGGATCAATTTTTTTCTCTTTCAGGCTTTTCACTGCATTATCGGAAGGAAAGTAGACCTCGCCGTCCGGGGAAAAGCTGTCAAACGTCTCTGCATCTGCCGCGCTCACTTCTTCGGTGAGTGCGGCTACATCCGTCTCTTCTGTTTCCTGGCTCACGTCAGTTCCATCTTCGTATGCAAGATAGGCTTCTTTGTCAATTCCGGCATCGTTCGTCGCATAATTGTCCGCAGTATACGCTGCCACCTCATTGAGGTCTGCGCTGCTGCCGTCATCGTACATCTTGACAAGCTGGTCAATGGTGTACGTTGTACTTATCCCGCCGCTTCCCTCTCCATCGGTTGCAAAGGCACGGTAATCAATCTCTTTTGTTCCGTCGTATCGACCGTTTGTGCCGAATTTACTCATATCATTATAGTAGCTCATGACGTTATGAAGCTGCCGCTGCACCAGTGTGCCGCATGCGGTGGTTTCTTCAAACGCATACTTTTTTGCTGCCGCATTCGGCGTCAGGCCGACGCTGGAAAGCATCAGTGTCTGAATGCCCCCGAACAGCGCACTGGCGGCAAAAACGATCAGCAGAAGAAAAACGATCAGCTTCCCCGTCAGGCTGTAGAGTTTTCGTTCTTTCACAATTATTCACTCCTTATTATTGTTTCTCAATCTTATACCCAATTCCCCATACAACTTTCAGATAGCGCGGCTCCTTCGGGTTGATTTCGATTTTCTCACGGATGTGACGAATGTGGACCGCAACGGTGTTGTCCGCACCGATCGCCTCCTCGTTCCAGATGCTCTCGTAGATCTGTTCAATCGAAAATACCTTGCCTGGATTTTTTACCAGCAGCAGGAGAATGTTATATTCGATCGGGGTCAGTTTGACTGGTTCACCCTCGACGCTGACTTCTTTTAAATCGTCATTGACGAGAAGCCCGCCGACCTGATACACATTTTCTCCGTCGTCCGCCGGAAGATTTCCAAGTTTCGTGTAGCGCCGCAGCTGAGATTTCACCCTCGCCACCAGCTCGAGCGGGTTAAACGGCTTCGTCACGTAATCATCCGCGCCGATGTTCAGTCCCAGAATTTTGTCCACATCCTCTGATTTTGCGGACAGAATAATGATCGGAATACTGCTCTTTTCCCTGATTTTCAGCGTCGCACGGATGCCGTCCAGTTTCGGCATCATGACGTCGATAATCAGCAGCTGAATCTCCTCCCTCTCGAGCATCTGGATGGCCTGCATGCCGTCATATGCTTTCAGCACATGATAGCCCTCCTGGGTCAGATAAATCTCAATGGCGTCTACAATCT
>ERZ773146.3108-NODE-3108-length-10769-cov-7.073362_pt1 | contig 10769 bp, 5 predicted proteins | sample MGYA00580847_ERZ773146 | MGnify/ENA primary metagenome ERZ773146 (study PRJEB29015, sample SAMEA2737830) | human gut metagenome | biome: human gut; feature: human-associated habitat; material: faeces | place: China | collected 2012 ...
GAACTTTCTTAAAAAATCTACACCCTGTACGGGTTTTGTTATTCTCTTTATTCTTCGGTAGAATCCGAATCTTCCGCTGTCAAATCGACTTCATCGAAATCGTCTGCAACATTCTCATCTGCATTCTCTGCTGCGGCAGTTTCTGCATCTGCTGCTGTTTCTTTCGAAGTGATCTCTGTCTGCTCTTCCGACATTTCTGTTTCATCCAGCATCAGATCGTCATCTTCCATTTCATATTCATCCTCACCGGTATCCAGTTTTACGTTGCGGTAACGTTTCATACCGGTTCCGGCCGGGATCAGTTTACCGATGATAACGTTCTCTTTCAGACCGATCAGCGGATCAACTTTACCTTTGATAGCTGCTTCTGTCAGAACTTTTGTAGTTTCCTGGAAGGATGCTGCTGACAGGAAGGAGTTGGTTGCCAGGGATGCTTTTGTAATACCAAGCATTACCTGTTTTCCTTCTGCAGGCTCTTTGCCCTGAGCGATCATCTCTTCATTGATATCCTCGAAATCAAGGATGTCTACCATGGTTCCCGGCAGAAGTTCCGTGTCTCCGTTATCCTCTATACGGATCTTCTTCATCATCTGACGAACGATTACTTCGATATGTTTATCGTTGATCTCTACACCCTGCAGACGGTATACACGCTGTACTTCACGCAGCATGTAATCCTGAACAGCGTTTACGCCCTTGATTCGCAGAATGTCATGCGGATTTACACTACCTTCTGTCAGTTCATCACCAGCATCCAGATAAACTCCATCCTGTACTTTGATACGTGATCCGTAAGGGATCAGATAAGTCTTGGACTCACCTGTCTCACTGTTTGTCACAATAATCTCACGTTTTTTCTTGGTATCTTTGAGGGTTGCCACACCGGAAATCTCAGTGATGATAGCAAGTCCCTTAGGCTTACGTGCCTCGAAAAGCTCCTCGACACGAGGAAGACCCTGTGTGATATCGCCGCCGGCAACACCACCGTTATGGAAGGTACGCATGGTCAGCTGTGTACCCGGCTCACCGATAGACTGTGCTGCGATGATACCTACGGATTCACCAACCTGTACCGGCTCACCGGTTGCCATGTTGGAACCGTAACATTTCGCACAAACACCAACATGTGATTTACAGTTCAGGATCGTACGGATCTTGATCTGTTCAAATGGTTTGCCGTTTGCGTCCACACCTTCACTCATGATACGTGCTGCACGTTTCGGAGTGATCATATGGTTTGCTTTTACAAGGATTTCGCCGTCTTTATTCTTAATGGTCTCGCAGGAGAATCTTCCTGTGATACGCTCCTGCAGGCTTTCGATCTCTTCCTTGCCGTCTGTAAATGCTTTTACATACATACCCGGAATTTCTTTGCCTTCGCAGCAGTCCATCTCACGGATGATCAGATCCTGTGATACATCAACCAGTCGTCTTGTCAGGTAACCGGAATCGGCTGTACGAAGAGCGGTATCGGACATACCTTTTCGAGCTCCATGTGCAGACATGAAATATTCCAGTACGTCAAGACCTTCACGGAAGTTTGACTTGATAGGCAACTCGATCGTACGACCTGTTGTATCAGCCATAAGTCCACGCATACCTGCAAGCTGTTTGATCTGCTTGTCAGATCCACGGGCTCCGGAATCTGCCATCATGAAGATGTTATTGTATTTATCAAGACCTGTCAGCAGTGCCTCTGTCAGTTTATCATCAGTTGCTTTCCATGTCTCAACAACTTCTTTGTAACGCTCTTCCTCTGTGATAAGACCACGTTTATAGTTCTTTGTGATCTTGTCTACTGTATCCTGTGCTTCCTGCATCATCTGCGGTTTCTGCGGTGGTACAGTCATATCGGAAATAGATACTGTCATAGCTGCTCTTGTAGAGAACTTGTATCCGATTGCCTTAACATCATCAAGAACTTCTGCTGTCTGTGTAGCTCCATGAGTGTTGATAACTTTCTCAAGGATCTGCTTCAGCTGTTTCTTACCAACATGGAAGTCAATTTCCATCTTAAGTTCATTTCCCTCAACCTCACGGTCTACAAAACCAAGATCCTGTGGAATGATCTCGTTAAACAAAAGACGACCAAGTGTTGCATCGATAGTTCCTGTCTTCTCTTCTCCATTTGCAAGAGTCTTTGTCACACGTACTTTAATCTGTGAGTGAAGTGTGATATATCCATTCTCGTATGCAAGAATAGCCTCGTTCACGCTCTTAAAGAACATGCCCTCTCCCTTTGCACCAGGACGAAGCTGAGTCAGATAGTAAATACCAAGTACCATATCCTGTGAAGGAACGGCTACCGGACCACCATCAGATGGTTTCAGCAAGTTGTTTGGTGAAAGAAGAAGGAAACGGCACTCTGCCTGTGCTTCCTGTGACAGCGGTACATGGACAGCCATCTGGTCTCCATCGAAATCGGCATTGTAAGCTGTACATACCAGTGGATGAAGCTTGATTGCCTTACCTTCTACAAGGATTGGCTCGAATGCCTGGATACCAAGTCTATGCAGAGTAGGGGCACGGTTCAGCATAACCGGATGCTCTTTGATTACTTCTTCAAGCACATCCCATACCTCTGGCTGAAGTCTCTCGACCATTTTCTTTGCATTTTTGATATTGTGTGCTGTTCCGTTCGCTACAAGCTCTTTCATAACGAATGGCTTGAACAGCTCGATTGCCATCTCTTTCGGCAGACCACACTGATAGATCTTCAGTTCTGGTCCAACGACGATAACAGAACGTCCTGAATAGTCAACACGTTTTCCAAGCAGGTTCTGACGGAAACGTCCGGACTTACCTTTCAGCATGTCAGACAGAGACTTGAGTGCTCTGTTTCCAGGTCCTGTTACCGGACGTCCACGACGTCCGTTATCGATCAGCGCATCAACAGCTTCCTGAAGCATACGCTTCTCGTTTCTTACGATAATATCTGGTGCTCCCAGTTCAAGGAGTCTTCTCAGACGGTTATTTCTGTTAATGATTCTTCTGTACAGATCATTCAGGTCAGATGTTGCAAAACGTCCTCCATCCAGCTGTACCATAGGACGCAGATCCGGCGGGATAACCGGGATAGCTGTAAGGATCATCCACTCCGGTCTGTTTCCGGACTCGCGGAATGCTTCTACAACTTCCAGACGTTTTACAATTCTCGCACGCTTCTGTCCTGTTGCATTCTCCAGGCCTGCCTGAAGTTCTGCATATTCTTTCTCAAGGTCAATAGACTCAAGAAGCTCTTTGATGGATTCAGCACCCATACCTACACGGAATGCATGTCTTCCCCATTTTTCCTTTGCTTCCTGATACTCTGCCTCTGAGAGAATCTGCTTGTAAGAGAGATCTGTCTCTCCCTTATCAAGCACGATGTAAGAAGCAAAGTAAAGTACTCTCTCCAGTGTTCTTGGAGAAATGTCAAGGATCAGACCCATACGGCTCGGAATTCCTTTGAAGTACCAGATATGGGATACCGGTGCTGCCAGAGCGATGTGTCCCATACGCTCACGACGAACACTGGCCTTTGTAACCTCAACACCACAGCGATCACATACAACACCCTTATAACGGATCTTTTTGTATTTACCGCAGTGACACTCCCAGTCTTTGCTTGGTCCGAAGATTCTCTCACAGAAAAGTCCGTCCTTCTCCGGCTTCAAAGTCCTGTAGTTGATGGTCTCCGGCTTTGTTACCTCACCTCTGGACCACTCCAGGATTTTTTCAGGTGAAGCCAGGCCGATCTTAATCGCATCAAATGTTAACGGTTCATATTGTTGTTCATTGTTATTTGGCATAAAAACGGCTCCTCCTTATTATTCCTCACCCAGGTAATCATCATCATCAAAACTTAAGTTCTCAAGATCGCTGTCGTCCGGCTCTTCGTCCAGGTCAACATCTTCCAGTTCTTCTCCGACAAACTCCTTCTCTGTGAATCCATGATCTCTGAAAGATTCATTCTCATCACGATACTTTCTGTCTCCTTCGATGATATGACGCAGGTCTGTCTCACCGTAATCAACGCTCTCCATGATCTTAACCTCTGTATTGTCATCACGCAGTACGCGGACATCCAGAGCAAGTGACTGGAGCTCTTTAAGAAGAACCTTAAATGACTCAGGAACTCCTGGTTCAGGAATATTCTCTCCCTTAATAATTGCCTCATATGTCTTCACACGTCCTACAACGTCGTCAGACTTCACTGTCAGGATCTCCTGCAGTGTATAAGATGCACCATACGCCTCCAGGGCCCATACCTCCATCTCTCCGAAACGCTGTCCACCGAACTGAGCTTTTCCACCCAGCGGCTGCTGTGTTACGAGAGAGTAAGGACCAGTAGAACGAGCATGGATCTTGTCGTCTACCAGATGATGCAGTTTCAGATAATGCATGTGTCCGATTGTTACCGGGCTGTCGAAGTACTCTCCTGTACGTCCGTCACGAAGACGAACCTTACCGTCTCTTGACAGCGGAACCCCCTTCCAGAGTTCTCTGTGATCTCTATTCTCAGACAGGAACTGGAGAACTTCCGGACGAAGCTCTTCGCCATGCTTCTTCTCGAACTCATCCCACTCAAGGTTTACATAATCATTTGCCAGATCCAGTGTATCCATGATATCGTTCTCGTTCGCACCTGCGAATACAGGAGTTGATACGTTGAATCCAAGTGCTTTTGCTGCAAGACTCAGATGAATCTCGAGCACCTGTCCGATGTTCATACGAGAAGGCACACCCAGTGGGTTCAGCACGATATCCAGAGGACGTCCATTCGGAAGGAATGGCATATCTTCTACTGGAAGTACACGGGAAACAACACCCTTGTTTCCATGTCGTCCGGCCATCTTATCACCAACGGAGATTTTTCTCTTCTGAGCAATGTAAATACGAACTGCCTGATTTACTCCAGGTGACAGCTCATCTCCGTTTTCTCTTGTAAATACTTTGGCATCTACTACGATACCATATTCTCCATGAGGTACTTTCAGAGATGTATCTCTTACCTCACGTGCTTTCTCACCGAAGATTGCACGAAGCAGTCTCTCTTCAGCAGTCAGCTCTGTCTCTCCCTTTGGAGTTACTTTTCCGACAAGGATATCTCCGGCACGAACCTCAGCACCGATACGGATGATTCCTCTCTCATCCAGATCTTTCAGTGCATCATCTCCAACACCTGGGATGTCTCTTGTGATCTCTTCTGGTCCGAGCTTTGTATCTCTTGCTTCTGCTTCATATTCTTCAATATGAACAGATGTGTAGACATCATCCTGAACCAGTCTCTCACTTAAGAGAACGGCATCCTCGTAGTTGTAACCTTCCCATGTCATGAATCCGATCAATGGGTTCTTACCAAGAGCCATCTCTCCACCGGATGTAGACGGTCCATCAGCGATAACCTGTCCTGCCTCAACGCGTTCACCTTTGTCAACAATTGGTCTCTGGTTGTAGCAGTTGCTCTGGTTACTTCTCTGGAATTTTGTCAGTTTATATGTTTTCTTTGTTCCGTCATCATGTCTGATTGTGATGCTTGTAGATGTAGAGCTTTCAACCACACCAGCCTGCTCTGCAACTTCAGCCACACCGGAGTCAACAGCTGTCTTAACTTCCATACCTGTTCCGACTACCGGAGCTTCTGTTGTAAGAAGCGGTACTGCCTGACGCTGCATGTTAGATCCCATCAGCGCACGGTTAGCATCATCGTTCTGAAGGAACGGAATCAACGCTGTAGCCACGGAGAACACCATCTTAGGTGATACGTCCATGTAATCGAATTTATTTCTTTCGTAGTCCTGTGTTTCCTCAAGGTAACGACCGGATACGTTCTTATTAATGAAATGACCTTCTTCATCAAGAGGTGTATTCGCCTGTGCTACATGGTAATTATCCTCTTCATCAGCAGTCATATATACAACTTCATCTGTAACAACCGGGTTCATCGGATCTGTCTTGTCAACTTTACGGTATGGTGCTTCGATAAATCCATACTCGTTGATTCTCGCATAACATGCAAGGGAGTTGATCAGACCGATGTTAGGACCTTCAGGAGTCTCGATAGGACACATTCTTCCATAGTGAGAGTAGTGAACGTCGCGGACCTCGAATCCTGCACGGTCTCTTGACAGACCTCCAGGACCAAGTGCGGAGAGACGTCTCTTATGTGTCAGCTCTCCAAGCGGGTTGTTCTGATCCATGAACTGTGACAGCTGGGAAGATCCGAAGAATTCCTTCACTGCTGCTGTTACAGGCTTAATGTTGATCAGGGACTGTGGTGAAATACCATCCTGATCCTGTGTTGTCATTCTCTCACGAACAACTCTTTCCAGTCTGGACAGACCGATTCTGTACTGGTTCTGAAGAAGTTCTCCAACCGCACGGATACGTCTGTTACCCAGATGGTCGATATCATCATCATTTCCCATGCCATACTCAAGATGCATGTTGTAGTTGATAGATGCAAAAATATCTTCTTTTGTGATGTGCTTCGGAATCAGATCATGAAGATCTCTCTTGATCAGTCTCTTCATCTCATCTACATCACCTGCAGATTCTTCAATGATTCCTGCAAGAACCGGATAATATACCTGCTCTGTCACGCCAACCTCGGCCGGATCAATATCAACAACAGCCTGGAGGTCAACCATCATATTGGAAAGAACCTTGATATTTCTGGAAGTCTCTTCACCCTCTACCCAGATGTACGGTACTGCCGCATTCTGGATCATATCAGCGATCTCACGAGTAATCTTTGTTCCCTTTTCAGCAACAACTTCACCTGTGATCGCACTTACAGCATCCTCAGCGAGGATCTGTCCTGATACACGGTTCTTAAGAAGAAGCTTTTTATTAAACTTATAACGTCCAACTTTGGCAAGATCATAACGTCTTGGATCAAAGAACATGCTTGTGATCAGGCTTTCTGCACTGTCTACTGCCAGCGGCTCGCCCGGACGGATCTTCTTATAGAGCTCTAACAGACCTTCCTGGTAGTTCTCAGAAGTATCTTTTCCAAAACTTGCAAGAAGTTTTGGCTCTTCGCCAAAGAGTTCAATGATCTCTGCATTTGTACCTACTCCAAGTGCACGGATCAGAACTGTGATCGGCACTTTTCTTGTACGGTCTACACGTACATAGAAAACGTCATTGGAGTCAGTCTCATATTCCAGCCATGCTCCACGGTTCGGGATAACAGTTGCTGAATAAAGCTTCTTACCGAACTTATCATGTGCGATTCCATAATAGATACCCGGGGAACGCACAAGCTGGCTGACGATAACACGCTCAGCACCATTGATAACAAAAGTACCTGTCTTTGTCATCAGCGGAAGATCTCCCATAAAGATCTCATGCTCGTTAATCTCATCAGTTTCCTTATTATAAAGCCTTACTCTGACTTTCAGAGGTGCTGCATAAGTTGCATCACGTTCTTTACACTCATCAATCGTATATTTTGCATCTTCCTCGCAGAGTGTAAAATCCACAAATTCCAGACTCAGATGACCATTGTAATCTGCGATCGGGGAAATATCATCGAATACCTCTTTCAGTCCTTTGTCAAGAAACCACTGATAGGAATCTTTCTGAACTTCAATGAGGTTAGGCATCTCCAATACTTCTTGCTGCCTGGAATAGCTCATGCGGAAGCTTTTTCCGGTTTTGATGGGACGAATTCTGTTTTTCTCCATTGACGTTTCACTCCTCATTTATTGTTTTTGCAGGCAATAAACTGCCTTTTACGAGTTCCAGTTATATAAAAATGAAAAGAGCCTTGCGACAGTATTCTCTGTCACTATATGGCATACCTTTCCATAATAGCGCATTTTTTACTATATCACAAAGCTCTTTTTATTGTCAACATGATTCTTGTGTTTTTTTATATTTTTCTTGACTTTTTTCTCAAGATATGTTATATCTTCCGCTATTCTAAGCTTTTTCCTTTTGAACAGTATCTTTTTTTCAGAAATAACTTCTATATCATATCTTCATAAAGACAGATCAGTTCACGATAAACCTGAACGCACCTCTCAATATCCGCAATTTCAACATACTCATCCGGTTTATGAGCCTGTGCAAGATTTCCCGGCCCATAAGACATACAATTCGGATTTCCCAAAAGACCTGCCACAACTGCTGTGTCTGTATAACCCGTGAACGCTGACACAACCGGATCTTTTCCAGTAACTTTTTTCACTGATTCAGATAAAGCTTTCATAAGACCTGACTCCATGTGTGTCTCCACCGGTGGTCTGTCACCTGTAATCTTATAAGAACCCTTTACACCCGGAACTGCATTTTCCCCAATTTCAATTGCTTTTCGAACAATCTTTTCTGCCTCTTGTGTATTCATCGGCGGAACAAGACGCATATCTATCGTCACCATGCTGTGATCTGATACTACATATGGACTGTATCCTCCGGAAATCTGTCCAAATGTAACCGTAGACTTTCCAAGTTCTTCATGTGTCGGTACTTTTGCCATCGCTTTTCGGATCTCTGCGATCATAAATGCGATTCCGGCGATTGCATCTGCCCCTTTCTCCGGCATACTCGCATGTGCAGTAATACCTTCCACATTAAGTTCAAACCAGGTTCTCCCTTTGTGAGCCATCTGAATCATTCCGGAAGTTGGTTCCATATCAAGAACCCAATCTTCCTTCTGAATCCATCCTTGTTGCACTGCTGCTTCTGACCCTTTCATATCTGCTTCCTCGTCTACAGTTCCGATAAAGACTAATGTTCCCGGAAGTTTTTCTATATCCTCAGCATTCTCTTTCTGTGATTTTGCCACCTCCGCAAATGCTGTCAACGCACTTGCAAGTCCTGACTTCATATCACAAGCTCCTCGTCCCCAGATTTTTCCATCTGAAACTTCTTCGCCGAATGCATTCTTTGTCCATCCTTCGCCCTTAACAACCGTATCCATGTGGCAGATAAACACCAGTGCCGGATGCGCTTTCGCACCTTTCACAACACCTTTTACAATTTTTCTTCCCGGCTCTACTTCGTAAGTCTCTGTATCTGCTCCACTCTCTTTCAAATAGTCGCAGATATATTCACCAATCTCGGTTTCCCAGCTTCCTGGATCCGTACTTTCTATCTTAATCAGTTCTCTCGTCAACTCAACTGCATCCATTTCTAACGCCTCTTTTGCAAAAAGACCGCAGAAGCATATCATCTTCTGCGGTCGGAATAAACTTATATTCAGGAAATTTATTTAAGAGTAACCTCTGCTCCCTGCTCTTCAAGTTTAGTTTTGATTTCCTCAGCCTCTGCTTTAGAAACTGCCTCTTTAACTACCTTCGGAGCTCCGTCTACAAGCTCTTTAGCTTCTTTAAGTCCAAGACCTGTGATCTCACGAACAGCCTTGATAACTTTTACTTTAGATGCTCCAGCGGATGTAAGCTCTACGTCGAACTCATCTTTCTCTGCTGCTCCTGCACCCTCAGCTGCTGCTGCAACTACAACGCCTGCTGCTGCAGATACGCCGAACTCTTCCTCGCAAGCCTTTACTAAGTCGTTTAACTCTAATACGCTTAACTCTTTGATAGCATCAATAAATTCTGCTGTTGTCATCTTTGCCATGATTATTTTCCTCCATTTAATATTGAGATTGTATCACGATGATACGTTTTCTGCCTGCAGATCCCTGCGGCTTTTTTCACTACATTCGATCCGGATTATTCTGCCGGAGTCTCTGCTGCTTCTGCTGCAGGAGCTTCCTCTGCCGGAGCAGCCTCTACTGCCGCGTCAGCTGCACCGCCCTTTTCTGCGATCTGATTAAGAACGCGGGCAAGATTGGTAATCGGAGACTGTAAGCTTCCAAGTAACTTGGAAAGAAGAACTTCTCTTGACGGAATCGAAGAGATTGCCTTCATGCCTGCCTCGTCATAGAAGTTACCCTCAACTACGCCTGCTTTTACTTCAAGAGCCGGAGCTTTCTTAGCGAAATCTGCTAATACTCTTGCCGGAGCTGTTGCGTCTGTCGTAGAAATTGCGAATGCATTCGGTCCCTCAAGAACGTCTCTTAAGCTCTCGAACTGTGTTCCCTCTACGGCACGGCTTACTAATGTGTTCTTATATACTTTATAAGTAACACCAGCTTCTCTTAATGCTTTACGTAACTGAGTATCCTCTGCAACGGTAAGTCCGCGGTAATCAACGACTACAACAGACTGCGCATCTTTGATGTTTTCAGAAATTTCCTGTACGATAGGCTGTTTTAATTCTACCTTTGCCACGAATCGTGCACCTCCTTTTTAGATTTTACGCATATAACAAATCCGAAAGGATATAAAAATCCCTCTCTGCCTGGACAGAGAGGGATCAGAATCTCATTCTCAATGATTGCTCATGAAAGTCCCTCGGCAGGCTCTATGATTACGCCTTGCGGCACCTGCTGTCTTCGGCCATTATATGCAATCCACAGATGTGGATCTGCCACTGCTGTGGCATCTGTCTCATGTGAGACGACTGCATCCGTACGGACGCACCGCGTTACAACGCTTCTGCATTATAACACTGTATATTGCGGCTGTCAACACTTTTCGCCAACAACACAAACTAGTTTGTGATCTTGGTTACGTTTAACTTAACGCCAGGTCCCATTGTAGATGTAAGAGTTGCGCTCTTTACATACTGACCTTTTAAGCTGGACGGTTTCGCTTTGTTGATAGCACCCATAAGGGTCTGGAAGTTGTCGCTTAACTGCTCCTCAGTGAAAGAAGCTTTTCCTACTGGCACGTGGATAATGTTGGTCTTGTCCAATCTGTACTCAATCTTAC
>ERZ773146.3110-NODE-3110-length-10767-cov-3.598581_pt1 | contig 10767 bp, 7 predicted proteins | sample MGYA00580847_ERZ773146 | MGnify/ENA primary metagenome ERZ773146 (study PRJEB29015, sample SAMEA2737830) | human gut metagenome | biome: human gut; feature: human-associated habitat; material: faeces | place: China | collected 2012 ...
CAGAAGCTCATCAGGAGCTTCCCGGATACCTTCTTTGCTGCAAATGCCGCCCATACGGCAATACATACTAAAATATTACAAAGCACTCCTCGTGCAAAGGCCTCTCCAAAGGTCTGATTCACACGGAAAAGTGCAGCAGCAACCATCTTTTCTCCCAACACACCACCATACAGTTCCGGAATCCCGGCATAAACTACCATGGCTGCCACAAAAGAGGCTCCGATGAAGTTCCCCAGAAAAACCATTCCCCAGTTCTTCAGCATCTGAAGCCAGGTAACCTTCTTTTGAAGAACAGAAATTATAATCAGATTATTTCCGGTAAAAAGCTCACTTCCGGCAATCAGCACCATCGCCATTCCGGCAGGGAACACACAGGCGCTTACGAGCCGTGCTACCGATGCGTTCTGGATCGTTGCAGAGGATGTCGTTGAAGCAATTCCTGCAAACGCAATATAAATTCCTGCAAAAATACCGAGTGCCAGCATTTTCAATGCAGACATCCTTACCTTATGGATTCCGATTTCAACAAAATTCTTCGCTATTTCTAACGGTGAATGCATATAGAATTCTCCATCTGTCTTTTATTGTGAGGTATGCTCTGATATACAGACCCACACTTCTCTTAGTATACAACAGATTTTGTATGACTTTCAACTGCTAATCAAACAAGATTTCTTCCACCGTAACAAACACATACCCCTGCTTTTGCAGATCATCCACAATCTGTAATGCTGCTGTCACAGTCGATGGATACGAATCATGAAGCAGAATAATGGCATTCTCCTCTGCTGCGCTCTCTACCTTACGCACCACACAGGCTGCATCATCACAGCACCAGTCCAGCGGATCAATGCTCCACAGCACCGGTATCATATTCAGCTCCTTTTCAAAGGTTTTATCCCAGCTTCCGTATGGCGGGCGTACATAGGTCACTCCCTGTCCGGTAATCTCCTCAATGATGGTGTTTGTCTTCATAAGCTCTGCCTTAAACTGCTCTCTGTTATCCTGCGTAAGCTGGATATGGCTGTAAGTATGGTTGCCAATCAGATGCCCCTCCTCCTGCATCCGTTTTATAAGCTCCGGACAGGCTTCCGCATTTTCTCCGGTAATAAAAAAGGTTGCTTTTACCTTCCGCTTTGCAAGTCCATCCAGTAAGAGCGGTGTATAGACAGGATGCGGTCCATCATCAAACGTGAGGGCAATTTTCTTTACATTTTCCGCTTCCGCACTTCCAATCACCTGCACTGTTCCGAGGCTCTCTGCTCTGACCGCACTTCCAATAAGACACAAGGCAGCGAATGCTCCTGCCATCCATAACCAGACATTGAAACTTTTTTCCATAAAAATAGAGTGAGACCTTTCCATAATCTCACTCTATCCTATGCACGTATGCGTTATGACATGCATGGCACGAACTGGTTTTTCTCCGGATCATACCCATAACCGATTCCGGATAACTTTTCTTCAATCTGCGCCCTGCTTTCGTCCAGATCCTCACACATGGCATCCAGACTTGAATAAAAGTCACGCAGCTTCAGATTCACATAGCTTAAAAGGATATTCGCATCCTGTGGTAATTCCATACTCCGTTTCTCCCTTCTGTTCATCCTGACATGGATAATCCTTACCGTAATGATTCAGTTCCCTTTTCTCTTACAGACATGGGCTCCTCCCTTATTACAGTATTCCGTATTCTCAGAAGAAATACTGTACCTGTCCACAATCTGCTCACGGTTTCCTCACACCTGCGGTCAGATGATCACCATCCACATCAATGTAAATGATATCTCCCTGGTCGACCTTATCCTCCAGAATCAGCTTTGCAGAAAGTGTTTCTACATATTTCTGGATATAACGCTTCAAAGGTCTTGCACCATAAACCGGATCATAAGCCTCTTCAATAATAAAGTGCTCTGCTGCATCGGAAAGCTCTACGGTGAGCTCCCGGTCTGCCAGACGCTTATTCAGATCGGCAATGATCAGTTTGATAATACCACCGATGTTATCCTTCGTCAAAGGCTTGAATAAAATCGTTTCATCCAGACGATTCAGGAACTCCGGACGGAAATGGGCACGAAGATCATTCATAACCATCTCTTCCGCTTCCGGTTTAATGTTACCGTCCTGATCAATACCGTCTAACAGGTATGTTGCTCCAATGTTGGAGGTCATAATCAAAATCGTGTTTTTGAAGTCCACTGTACGTCCCTGTGAGTCGGTAACACGTCCGTCATCCAACACCTGAAGAAGAACATTAAATACATCCGGGTGTGCTTTTTCGATCTCATCAAATAAGACAACGGAGTAAGGTTTTCTTCTGACTGCTTCAGTCAACTGTCCACCTTCCTCATATCCGACATATCCCGGAGGCGCTCCGATCAGTCTGGACACGGAGTATTTCTCCATATACTCACTCATATCAATCCGGACCATATTGTTCTCATCATCAAACAATGCAGCTGCAAGAGCTTTGGCAAGCTCTGTCTTACCAACACCGGTAGGTCCTAAGAACAGGAAGGAACCGATCGGCTTACGGGGATCCTTAATTCCTGCCTTCGAACGGATGATGGCCTCGGTTACCTTCGTAACCCCTTCATCCTGTCCGACAACACGTTTGTGTAGCTCTTCATCCAGATGCAGGGTCTTATTCCGTTCACTCTCAGTAAGCTTCGCTACCGGAATACCCGTCCAACGGGAAATGATTCTGGCGATTTCTTCCTCGGATACACTCTCGTGAACCAGTGAAAGATCCTTATTCTTCACCTGCTCCTCTTCTGTTTCCAGCTGCTTCTTCAAGGAAGGAAGCGTACTGTAGCTTAATTCCGAAAGCTTCTCATAGTCGCCTTCACGCTGTGCAATCTCAATCTGATTATTCACATTATCAATTTCCTCACGGATCCTGTGCAGCTTCTCTATCGAAGCCTTTTCATTCTCCCACTGTGCCATACGGTTGGAGTATTCCTCACGAAGCTCTGCAAGCTCCTTCTGCAGGGTTTCCAGACGTTCCCGACTCAACCGGTCATCTTCCTTTTTCAAAGCGGTTTCTTCTATTTCCATCTGTAAAACCTTACGACGAAGCTCATCCAGCTCCGTCGGCATGGAATCCAACTCTGTCTTAATCAGCGCACAGGCCTCATCCACCAGGTCAATCGCCTTATCCGGAAGGAAACGATCCGAAATATAACGATTCGAAAGAACGGCAGCACTGACCAATGCATTGTCCATGATTTTCACTCCGTGGTATACCTCATAACGATCCTTCAGACCACGAAGAATGGAAATCGTATCCTCTACGGTAGGTTCTTCTACCATAACCGGCTGGAAACGACGTTCCAGAGCCGCATCCTTTTCAATATACTGACGGTATTCATCCAGTGTGGTCGCGCCGATACAATGAAGCTCACCACGGGCCAGCATCGGCTTTAACATATTGCCGGCGTCCAGCGCACCGTCTGTCTTCCCCGCACCCACAATGGTATGCAGTTCATCAATGAACAGGATGATCTCACCATCACTGTTCTTCACATCCTCAAGCACAGCTTTCAGACGCTCTTCAAATTCACCACGATACTTCGCACCTGCAACCAATGCACCCATATCCAGGGCAAAAATCTTCTTATTCTTCAATCCTTCCGGAACATCACCATTTACAATCCGCTGTGCAAGTCCTTCCACAACGGCGGTCTTACCAACGCCGGGTTCACCAATCAGAACCGGGTTGTTCTTCGTCTTACGGGACAGAATACGAACCACATTCCGGATCTCCTCATCACGTCCGATGACCGGATCCAGCTTCTGACCTCTGGCTTTTTCCACCAGATCCTGGCCGTACTTCTCCAGGGTATCATAGGTTGCTTCCGGATTATCCGAAGTTACTCTCTGATTTCCACGTACGGTAGCCAGCGCATTCAAAAAGGTGTCCCTTGTAATTCCAAACTCCTTAAACAGATTCTTCATGGTGGAGCTTGGATGCTTGATCATGGCAAGGAATAAATGCTCTACTGAAACATATTCATCACCAAACACCTTCATCTCATCCTCTGCAGAGATCAGCACCTTATTCAGATACTGTCCCACATAAGGCTGACCGCCCTGTACCTTCGGACGCTTCTCAATCAGCTCCTCCACCCGGTTCAAAAAGGTCTGCGGATCAATTTCCATCTTTTCGATCATCTTGGTGATCAGACTGTCATCAAGGGTTAAAAGACTATACAGGAGATGCTCCTGTTCTATTTCCTGATTGCCGTAATCACTGGCAATCTTCTCGCAGTTCTGTACTGCTTCCATTGATTTCTGTGTAAATTTATTGATATTCATAAGCCCACCTCCTACTCATGGTATCCTCTGTAATCATCATAAAGTCATTTCCAGTTACCTGTTTTTCGTAGAACACACTGTTCTCATGTTCTATAGACACTATAACACTAGTTGTTAGCACTGTCAAGTGGTGAGTGCTAATTTCTTTGTGAAAATTTTGTGAATCCGTTGATCCACCACTTTCTTTCGCTTACCTTCCATATAGGAAAAGGCGCAAGTCTCATTTCCACGACTTACGCCTTACTTTACATCCGTTTATGATCTGCAGACAGGTATTCTTCTACTGTAACTGTTCCGTACCTTCACAGTTACCTTCTACTGATATTTTGCGACCAGTTCTCCGGTATTTGCTTTCACTTCATCTGAGACAAGTCCGGGGAATTCCTCACCCAGCTCATTTAAAATATTCAGAATATCTTCTTTGCCCTGACCGGTGCTGATGACTACTTCACAGTAGTTGATCTTCTCCATGCCGACCACTGCCGTTTCCAGCTGCATGATATAATCCACATGCGGATTTTCATACAGGCGGACCAGATCCTCCTGTGATCTTGCTTTCATCTTGAAGTTCAGTGCATACTTCAGATTGCGTTTCATACTGTAATTCTTATCTGTTCCGAGAATACTGTCCACAAAGATGGAAAGCGGATTTCTTCCTTCCATGGCTGCCGTTGTCGTTGTCATGCCGGACCATCTCGGGTTGATCTCAATGATATACCACTCCCCGTTGCGGTAAACCAGATCTACCTGTACGGTCCCCTCAAACTTCAGCGTCTGCGCCATATTAAGCAGTATTTCCTGTACCTTTTCAAAATGATAGGAAGGATCAGTCACCGGACCAAACTTCACGGAACTCAGCGGATCTGTAATTCCATCCTTATTTACCGAAAAGGCAATCGGAGGCAGTACACTGTAACGGCCTTCAATTCCATGAATTTCCGTACCGAACTGTTCTCCCTGAATCAGTTCCTCTACCATGACATCGGAAGCATTCTGATCCGAATTAAGGAAGTTTTCCACCTGCTCATAGGAATTCATGACTTCCACACCGATAGAGCCTGCACCCAGCGTATCCTTTACGATCACCGGGAACTCCATTTCCTTAATTCTGTAAAAAACATATTCCTTATAAACATTCATGCTGACTCCTGGATTTTTCTTCTCCGCAAAGAACAGCTCATGATGAATGTAAATTCCTTTTGCCGCCTTCACAAAGCTCCGGAACATGATGTTGCTTCTCCACTTGTCAAACGCTGCCACAGAAACCAGGGTATTATTGGCAACGGTCGGGATTCCCTTTTTGTTCAGTTCTTCCGCAATCAGTCCGGTCTTGATCGGTACCCAGTCAAACGGAACCGCCCCGGATGCAATGGCTACTGCAATATCCGGCTTTTGTTCTGCAATCAGATCTGCGGTCTTCTCAGCACTTGTTCCGCTCTCCAAAAGCACATATTTCACATTCTTAGGTCTTCTGCAGATTTCACCGTCTGCTACATCAAAGATGTAGGATCCGTTTAACGGTCCTACGACAACAAACTCACAGTCCGGATAAAGCCGGTCCATTTCATCCCAGGTATCTGCCCGGAATGGCTGGTAAGTGGTTTTCGTTGATGAATTGGCATGTGCCGATGTGGATGCACTATAAAATACAATTCGCATATTTTTCCTCCGTTTTGTTTCCTATGCTTCAAACTGCGCCTGATAGAGTCTGGCATAAGCTCCCTGCGCGCCGATCAGTTCCCGGTGATTTCCCTGCTCTACGATATGTCCGTTTTCCATAACCAGAATCACATCTGCATTCCGGATCGTTGAAAGTCTGTGGGCAATCACAAAGCTGGTTCTTCCTTCCCTCAGCTTATCAAGAGCCTGGTCGATCATCGCCTCCGTTCTTGTATCCACTGAGCTTGTCGCTTCATCCAGAATGAGAATATTGGGCTTAACCAGAAATGCACGGCATATGGTAAGCAGCTGCTTTTCTCCCGCTGACAGACTTGACAGCTCGTTCGAAATCACCGTCTGATACCCCTCCGGTAAAGTACTGACGAACTGATCCACAAAGGTCTCCCTGCAGGCTTCCTTAAATTCCTCGTCCGTAATTTCTTCCTTCAGTCCGTACTTCAGATTTTCCTCAATGGTTCCTTTATATACCCAGGTATCCTGCAGAACCATGGCGATGTTCTTCCTCAGGCACTCTCTTGTAAGATCCCGGATCTCCATCCGGTCGTCAAACACGATTCTGCCATCGTTTACCTCATAGAAACGCTCAATCAGATTAACCAGCGTCGTCTTGCCGGCACCGGTTCCTCCTACAATTGCTACCATCTGTCCCGGCTCCACCGTCAGATTCATATGTTCTATCAGCTTCTTTTCGGGAACATAGGAAAAGCTCACATCCCGGAATGCAATTTTTCCTTTCAGCCGATAGTCTGTTTCTGCGTCCCTCTTTTCGGCAATTTCATTTTCACTGTCCAAAAGCTCGTAGATCCTGTCCAGAGAAGCGATTCCCGACTGCAGACTGGAATAAGCCTGTGACAGCTTGGAAAAAGGTGTCTGGAACTGCCTTGTGTACTGGATGAATGCCTGTACATCACCTACCGTCATCTGCCCTGACAGCACTCTCATGGCACCGCCAAGAGCCACGATCACATAATTCAGATTCGTAAAAAAACGGGACAGGGGCTGGATCAGATTCGACACCGCCATTGCACGGAAGGAAGCTTCATACAGATGACGGTTCTGCTCCTTAAATTTCTCTGTAAATTTTTCTTCCTGCCCATAAAGCTTTATGATGTTGTGTCCGTTTACACTCTCTTCCACATTTCCGTTGATCATGCCGGTATAATACCACTGCTTTTTGTACTCCTTACGGACAAATTTGGAAATCAGGGTAACCACCCATCCGGAAACCGGAATGATCACTACCGTAATCAGAGCCAGCCGCCAGTCAATCGCAAGCATCATCACCAGCATACCCACAAGCTGGAAAATACTGTAAATGGTATCTGCTCCCGATGAGTTCAGTGTGGTCACCACATTATCAATGTCATTTGTGGTACGGCTCATAATATCCCCGTGGCTGTTTGTATCAAAATAATTCAGCGGCAGCGTCCAGAGCTTATCTTCCACCTGACTGCGAAGCTCTCTTGCCGTATCCGAAATAATCCGTGTGGAGAACCAGCCGGAAAGCCACTTGGAAACGAACTGTACCAGAAAGATTCCTGCAGATATCGCCGCCCAGTAAAAGAAACGATCCCAGTGAATGTTACTGCTGACAGGGTTTTGCATATCCTGTACCACCGAGTCTGTAGCATAGCCAAGATACTGTGGTCCCAATGCCGTCGCAATGGCGGATACAACAATGCTGAAAAGCATCAGAAAAGTCAGCATTTTATTTTTCAGGAAAAATATCTTCAAAAGCCTCTGAAAAGAGCCTCTTTGTATGGTTTTTTTCGATTTTCCGCTCATGCTTCCGCCTCCTTATCTACCGGCTGTGATGCCACGATTTCCTGATAAGTCCGGCTGTTTTTCATCAATTCTTCATGAGTTCCTGCTGCTTCGATCCGTCCCTGGTTCATGACAAGGATCTGGTCTGCTTCCCGGATCGTACTGATTCTCTGTGCCACGATAATCACCGTCGCATCTCTGGTGATCTCCTTCAATGCCTTTCGAAGCTGCTGATCGGTCCGGTAATCCAGTGCGGAAAAGGAATCATCAAACAGATAAATCTTAGGTTTTCTGACAATTGCCCTGGCGATCGCAAGACGCTGTCTCTGACCACCCGAAAAATTAGTGCCTCCCTCCGAAACCTTCATCTGCAGCCCCTTTTCATTCTTCTCCACAAATTCCCTGGCCTGTGCAACGGAAAGCGCCTCCCACAGTTCTTCCTCTGTTGCATCTTCCTTCCCCACTTTCAGGTTTTCCGCAAGCGTTCCGGAAAACAGAAAGGCCTTCTGTGGCACCATGCCGATATAACGGTCAAGTTCTCCGGGCTTCATGCTCCTCACATCCCTGCCGTCGATCTCTACCTTTCCCTGCGTCACATCCGCAAGACGGGGTATCATGGAAAGAAGTGTCGTCTTGCCACAGCCGGTGGAACCGATGATGGCGGTCGTTTTCCCCGGTTCTGCCCGGAATGAAATGTCCCTCAGAACCGGCTCCACCTGGTCGTTATCAGGTGCATATGAGTAGGTTACGTGTGAGAACTGCACTTCTCCACGAACATTCTTAAGTTCCTTTGCATCTTCCGCTTCGTGGATCTCATTTTCGCTGTTCAGGATCTCTTCAATACGAATCACGGAAACCTCCGCTCTTGGCAGCATGATAAATACCATGGAAGCCATCAGGGTTGCCGTCAGAATAAAGGAGATATACGTCACAAAGCCAATGACCTGACCAATCTGTACCTGACCGTTTCCGGCCATCCGTCCTCCGATCCAGATCAGGGCAATATTGGCAAAGCTCATGGTCAGGGTAAAAATCGGCTGCATCAGCCCGGTGATCTTTCCGATACTGGTATTGATTCCTGCCAGATCCCCGTTAATCCTTTCAAACCGGTCCTTTTCTCCCTCTTCCTTCGTAAAGGCCTTTACGACCCGGACACCGGAAATCTGATCCCGGAGTACCGTATTCATCTCATCAATCCTGGTCTGCTGTGCTCTGTAATATGGAAGAATCTGCTTTAGAAACACGACGGAAACCACAATTAAAAGTGGAATGGTAACCAGCAATACCACAGAAAGACGTACGCTCTGTGAAAGAGCAAGTACCAGCCCTCCGATAAACATCATGGGAGCGGCAATGATTGCCGTAAACAGGAATGTAACAAACTGCGTCACCTGCTGCACATCATTGGTCGCCCTGGTAATCAGTGTCGGCGCTCCCATCGTGCCGATCATTTTTTCCGAGAAATGCATCAATCTCGTGTATACCTGCTCCCGAAGATCCCGTCCTGACATCAGCGCTACTTTAGCCCCGACAATCCCTGCTGAAGTTGAAAACAAAAACTGGATCAGGGCAATTCCCATCATAAGAATCCCCTGCTTCAGAATATACTCTCCATCTCCGTTCGCCACGCCATAATCAATCACCCTTGCATTGATCGTCGGCAGATACATGGTAAGAAACGACTGTCCAAGCTGCAGAAGAATCACCAAAATCAACAGTCCCCTATAAGGTTTCAGTGTTTTTTGCAGGAATTTTGTCATGCCTTACCCTCCAGGAAATGATCGATAACAGAAGCATATGCATCGACCATTTTTCCTCCCGGCATTCCCGGAAACGCATTGACTTCTGCCAATACATATTCGCCATCCCCGATCATCAGATCAAGCCCCAGAATCGGAAGGTCAAAAATGGATGCTGCCTTCTCGCAGAATGCCTTTTCCTCATCCGTCAGGGTAACAAGGCTCGTCGTTCCTCCCACATGGACATTGGACCGGAACTCCTTAGGATCCGATGCCCTTCTCTCCATGGAAAAATAATACTTTCCATGCAGAATTACCACACGGATATCCCGTCCCTTTGAAGTAGCGATATACTCCTGTGCCACGTAGGCCTGTCCATAGGAAAGCTTTGCAAAGTAATCCTGAAGTTCTGCTTCGTTATGAATCAGTTCCACGCCTTCGCCGCCAAAACCGCTGTCCGGCTTCACCACAAACGGATAACCAAACCGGTCCGCAAGCAGCTGTCGTTCCGAATCTTTGAAGAACACCACGGTATCCGGCACCCGGATTCCATGCTGTGCAAAACGCTGATAGGTGGCAATCTTGCTTCTTGCAGTCTGAAGTTCCTTAAGATCCAGGATGCTTTCGATTCCCGCATTCTGCAGCATATTTTCCACGATAAATCCGTCTGTGGCACTTAAGACCGGCCAGAAATAGTCTGGTTTGTCGATCTTTTCTCCAAGACATGTGATAAAAAGCTCCCCATCTCTTTGAATCTCAATCGTGGAATATTCACAGAAAAGCAGTTCCTTGTCCTGTCCGAGAATAGCTCTCATTTTCTTTTTCCCGTCTGTTCTCACACTTTCCAGAGTACTGTTCGGACTTGATACCAAAACCAATATCTTCATTTGTTTCCTCCTTTTACAGTCAACCAGATCACCAATAGGTGACCCTTGCACTATTTTACAAGTTCAACCCCATATTCCGTCTGGCTGAAAAAGAATTTACGCTGCAGTTCATTCCGGATCACACGTACCGGCTTTAACTGGGCAGACGCTGTTCCCTTCATCACCATCAGATCCCGGTACAGACTGTAGGTTTCCGGTTCCAGGATATTCAGCTTTGTCGGTGCACAGATGCCCTTTGACACCTTGTCGCCCATAGAAGGATTGGCTTTTGCCAGGTTCTTTTCCAGTGCAAAACGGATTTCCTTTGCTTTCATTCCCTCCGGCATCTTCTCAATTTCCATAAAGTAAATATACCGGGGCGGAACATTATTTACATCGGG